>Ga0310121_10002294_pt1 | contig 18347 bp, 16 predicted proteins | sample CB27_Tmax_986_MG_FD_203504 | JGI IMG/M metagenome (GOLD analysis project Ga0310121, IMG submission 203504) | Marine microbial communities from Western Arctic Ocean, Canada - CB27_Tmax_986 | ecosystem: Environmental > Aquatic > Marine > Oceanic | place: Canada: Western Arctic Ocean | collected...
ATCGTCACTACGATCGCCGTTAACCGCCGCGACCAGCGCATTTCTTGCGGAACGATCACCCAGGGTCCCCAGAGCCAACGCACACTCGGCACGAACCAACTCAGTGGGGTCCTTCTGCAAGGCTCGGATCATGGTAGATGTCGCATCTTTTGAACCCAAGTTCCCCAGCGCGATGCAGGTCATTGCGCGCACATCTTTGTTGAGATCCTCCCGGAGTCGCTCCAGCAATCGAGTCACTGCGCGTGGATCACCGATGTCCCCCAACGCCACCGCGGAGAGCCCACGAACGTCTTCGTCCTTGTCGCGCAGGGCTTTCATCAAACCCGGAACCGAGATTGGATCGGCGATCATCCCCAAAGCCATCGCCGCCATAATGCGCACATTGGGATCCTCGTCGGCTAAGGCCACCAGAAGCGCCGACGTGGCCCTTTTGTTCCGATAATTTCCCAGGGCAAACGCCGCGGCTCCACGGATCCGGGGCTGCTGGTCGTTCAGCACACCAATCAATGGTTTGAACGCCTTTTTGGGCGTGTCGAGACTCAGAATGCCACACACCCAAAAGCGGACGAATTCCTGTTCATGCTTGAGACCTTTGAGCAGCGCTGGCAGCGCCTTTTTACCCCGCTTCCGAAGGGTCTGCACGGCGCCACAGGTGGCCAATTCCTGGCATTGTGGCAGTTGATTGATTAACGCTTCGTTGGTGGGTGTGGGCGGCGCGGCAACAAGAAGAACGCTGAGCAGTAGGGTCGAAACGATCATGCCCTAGTCCAGCGCATTTCCCATGGATCCGCAAGCGATGGGCGAGCAAGCCACCGGTTAAAAGGTCACAAGAGCCGACACGGCGACGGGATCTTTGTGTGTATACGGTGGCGAAGATTGGTCCCCGCGAACCACGACTGTGACAAAATCAGCCGCGGCGAAGTTCAACACAATGTCGTCGTCAAAGCGGGTGGTGGAGCCGTCGACGGGCTCCAGCGTGATCTCCTGATCAAGCCCCGCGTCGGTGTAGAGAGTCAGGGTGTCCACGTCCATCCAGCTTGGCGCAGCCACACGCACATGCACCGAACCCGCGGTCTGTCCCGCTTGTGCCACCACAAAGGGCCCCGAGCTGACCATGGTGCGTCCCGCCAACACGGCGGCGTCCACATCGGTGCGCACGAGCGTCGCCGGATCGTCGTCCGCGACCTCCACATAGGTTCGAGCATGACCGCAGTAAGCACCCAAACTGTGCGAATCGCTCACACCGGTCGCCGCAATGGGCAGTCCTTCGCCCACCAGCGAGAGCCAGTCGATCAGACCTTGCTCAAAGTCCGCGTGTCCCCCGTTGTGAACCTCTACCGCGTTGAATGTAAACAAGGCGAGCAGATCGGGATCGGGGGCGCTGGGTTCGTAGCCCAACGCAGAGAAAGCGGCCGAGCCCGAACGGGGATGATTGACCTGAATCACCCGGCCCGGTTGGCCGGCGCCAAAGGCCTCCATCAATTCGCCAAAGTCTTTTCCAAACCACCGGGGCGCGCCCCGGCCCACCTTGGACGGATCGGGTGTGAATGGCCAGACACAGAAATGGCCCTTGGAGAGCGTCGACGCCTCCACGCCGCTGCCCACCACGATGAGTCCATCCAGACTCGCGGGAAACGCGCTTTCGTAGTCGGTGACCATGTCGTGATCCGTAGCGACGGCGTATTCCACCCCTTCGGCGGCGCAAGAGACAATGCGATCGCGCAAAGGGACCGCAGAATCGGTCGACCATTCGCTGTGCAGATGAAAATCGCTGGCCACCCAACCGGCGGTGTCCACCGAGCGCACGACTGTCGGGGACCATGACACGCTCTCTCCAGCAAGGGCCGTAATGGTTGTGGTGTCGGGTTCGTATTCGTACCCACGAGAGGCGTAGACCGTGTACGCCCCTGGGGAAATGGGCAACGCAGTGGTGCCCACCTCAAGCGACCGAATCTGCTGACCACCGCCCTGGGCGATCAGAGTCACACGAATGGGCAAGTCGGTCGTGACCACCAATGTTCCCGGCGCTTCGACGGTGAGCGCCACATCCGCAACGCTCTGGCCATCCGCCATTTCCACGGGGACCGATGCGCCGGGAACACGCCCCGGACCCATCGCGGTCAAGTCAAACACACCCACGGGAAGCAACCCTGAAAATGCGCCCTCGGCAGTGGCTCGAAATCGACTCACAACCGCCCCATCCGCGTCCGTCGCCTCAATGGTCGCGTCGGGATCGTTGACCGTGCCGGAGACCGACCCATGGGGCTGGCCGCGAAGCATGAGGGCTTCATCCACGACACTCGACAACGAACCATCGCCCACAACCAACCATTGGCGCCAAATCACCGGCGGTGGCACCGAGGGGCCCAACACCAACGTAATCCCCCCGAACGACTCGGGCGTGAGAGGATCTTGGGTGACGATGGCATACGAGACCTTCGAACCCTCGCCGGCCAAGAAACCACCGATCGCATGAAACTGGAGATCCCCGCCGGTCAGCATCACATCGCCCATGAGCTGCGCCGTATCCGATTCCACCGACATCTCGATCTCGAGCGAGCGCGACTCACTGGTCAGGCGATAGATCACGGTCATGGGCACGTCCAACGCGGCGGCCGGAAAAAGCGTCGCCAGGATATCCACCAAGCCAGCCGTACCCGTCACCGTCACCTCAGCAACGCCCGACGCGCCATCTTGGGTGACCGCCACATCCGCGGTGATCAGGCTGTTGAAGCCTGCCACCGGGGCCAACTCTTGCAATTGGTCACTCGCCTCGTTGCCGGCGTCGATCACGCATCCGCCGGCCAGCCCGTGCAGTGTGAGCCCCTCCTGCCCTGTGCGAACCACAAATCGGATCTGATCGTTGGCGATGAGGATGTCCCCCACCCGGCCGCCCCACATTTCGCCCGAACCGACTTGGCTGACGTCGGTGATCACATGCGCGCGGAGACCGGACGTCGGAATGGGAGTACCCCCATCCAGCACGGCATCGGGCGTGGGAGCCGAGCTCTTCGACCCAGCACACCCCAAAACGATCAAACCCACGATAGACAGTGTCAAAGGAACGTGTTTCATCAGCGACACCATAGCACAGCGAGACGATGACAAAATGCATATCCTTGAGGGCATGAACTGTTGCTTGACCCCATCGTTGGAGATTGCGAGAGTACCGACGCTTGTGAGTGGAACGACCCCATACACCCTCTTTCGGACCGGAATTACGGTGGCCGTTGCGCTGTGTCTTGCCGCGTGCCAGAAACCCGTTGAACACACGCCGAAAGTCGCCGAGAAAACAGCTGCTGTGACGCCGTCGGTGCCCAAGCCCGCACCGACGCCGCCAGCCAAACCCAACGAAACAGAAACCATGCCCGTCAAGGAAGCCCCCAAACCGCGGCGAAAAAAGTACCGTCCTCAGTGGATGGAGGGGCTGCCCAACGTGCCCCACTCGGCCAAATCAGGGGATCTCGTCTGGGCCACGCTACCCAACGAGTACAATGAAAAAGGAACGCTCGGTGTCTTTAGAGTGGTCTCCGTGGGGTCGAACACCGCCGTGCTCCGGGACAGTCAGGGGAACGAGACAGGCCCGGTGGCCGCGGCGCTCATTCATCCAACCAATAGACTGGATGCGCCGACGCTTGGCGCGTGGGTGCTGGGCGATCGCCCGGACCAACACCATGCCATGGGCCGAATCGCCCGGATCGAAAAAGGTGATATCTGGTTGGATGTGGTCCACTCCACAGGCACGACGACGCCACTCTTTCCCCATGTGCAATCCATCACGGTCGCGACCAAAGCGATGGGCATGGTGTTTTGGAGAGCCAAGCCGAAACACCCATGGCAACGAGGATGGGTTGTGGCCACCGGGGGTGATTTGATCTGGATAATGGCGGACAGTACGAGGGTGCACCGCGTGCAAAAGACTCAAGTGCGTCCCTTCTCTTGGGCGAAACAGCCCCTAGCCACGGGAACGAGCGCCTCCTGCATGTACGTAACGACAAGATACCACGCGTGTACGATCATGAAACAGCTCCAACAGGACCGATACCAAGTACGCTGGACAGAGAGCCAAGCCGAGGGGATCGTAGGAGCGCAACACATCACCCCAGAGGCCCTTCCATGACGCTTGACCGCCGACAATATACGGCGCTTCTCGGACTGGTCGTCGGGCTCTGCCTGCTCCAACCGAGCCTTTCGCGTGGATCCATCTTTGATACGTATGGATTTGGCTCCCGGGGCACGGCCATGGGCAATGCACTCACGGCAGCGGCCCAAGACTTCCACGCGGTCTATTACAACCCAGCCCAGCTGATGGCACGCAACATGGTTCATGTGGGCGTCGGAGTGTCGTACATCCATCCCAACCTGTCCATCGATCGGGATTTGCTGACCTCGGATCAACCATCGACATTGCCGGGGCAGAATGTTGGATTTACCGTGGGGGTCTCGACGCCACTCGGAGGTGTGTTCAAGCAGAAGGTAGCCCTCGGGTTTGGCATGTTCATCCCGCTCATGCGCATGACGCGGGCTCAAAACGTCGATTATGGCTCTCCTCAGTTCTACAGCTATGAAAACCTCCCCGATAAGCTCATTCTGGCGCTCGGTGCCGCCGTCCGCCCCTTTCCCTGGCTCGACATTGGCATTGGCACGCAGATCCTGGCCGATTTGGACGGCCGGGGGGATGTGACCTTGAGCCTCGTGGAAGGCAAAGTCACGGATCGGAAAATGTCGATCGATCTCCACGGTGATTTGGCGCTGACCGCCGGCATGACCGTTCGCCCCATGAAAGGGCTGTCGCTGGCCATCAGCTATCGAGAGAGCCTGGATCTCGCCTACAGTTTGCCCCTCTATGCCGACATTAAAGAGATCGGTATGTTGGTCTTCGATATCAACGGAACGAGCTTGTACACGCCCCATCAAATCAACGTGGGCATGCGCTACACCGTACCCGAATGGAACCTCAGCGTGGCCAGCGATCTGACCTATGCCTTGTGGTCATTGGCACCGAGCCCTTCGCCCATCATCGCCATCAATCTGGACAACTCCGGCCTGATCCCCAGTGCGGATCCTCAGCCCTTGCTGGACGCCCGATCGGGTCCCATCGATCTCGAAGCAAAAGACATCCTCATCCCTCGCCTCGGCCTGGAATACCACCCCATCTCATCGTTGGCGCTGCGTGCCGGGTATTCCTATCGCCCCACTCCGCTTCCCACACCGATCCACCAGACCAATTATGCGGACAGCGACGCACACATGACCTCGGTGGGGTTGGCCTGGTCGTTTCAGGATCCGACCCATGTGCACAAGAAACCGATCACGGTGGGACTCTCCGCACAATGGACGATTCTGCGTTCTCGACCCGTAGACAAAGCTGACCCGAACGATGCCACGGGCAGCTACACCATTGGCGGCAGTCTCCTCTATGTGGGGCTCGACATTCAACACGACTTTTAGCGGTCAGAAAGGCTAGTGACCGGCTGCTTGCCGCGGCTTGGCATTCCATATCTTGAGGCAGAACAAGAAACCAATCACAGCGAACGGCAACAAGAAGATGGGCCAGTAATACCAGTCACGCGATGTGATGTACCCCAACGCAAACGACTGGACCGCGGTACCCAAGTACACAAAGCCGTCGATCACACCCACGGCCGTAGCAGCGCCGCGTTTTCCGCCAAAGTCCATGGTGGCCGTACCGCTGAGCAGACCGTGCGTCCCAATCACACACAAGCTGATGAAGAAGGCCAAGATGCCCAAGTAGCCCGGCCAAATTTTTTGCTTCGGACCCGCCGCCATAAACTTGGCGAACTGACCAGGGCTCGTGGAGATGTGGCTGGGATAGGAGGCATCCAACGTCTCGTGCCTCCCGTTGCGTTCCACCACAACGGTTGCGCCCGTCCCGGTGACGGCCAACTTGCGTAAGAAGTCGGTCCAGTCGTGGGGCTCTTGTCCATTGACGCTGACAATGCGGTCATCCAACTCAAACCCTTTTTCGGCCGCCCAGGTGCCTTTCCAGGCGAGCACCGTTTGTGTGTTGCCCTCGCCCACATCGTGGGCGCGAATGGTGATCAAGTTGCGACGGAATTTGAAGAGCTCCATGTTCTCTTTTGTCACGCTGATGACGGCCTTTTCCGAATAGCCATTGCGCAAAATGCTGAGCTCCCAATTGCCGGGCTCACTGACGGTCCGAATAAATCGTGCGCGGTCTTGTACCGGGTCGGTCTTGATCGCCAGGATCAAGTCGCCCGCAACCAAACCGTTGCCCTTGTTGAGCGCCACGTCGTCCCATTGACCGCCATTGCTCTCGCAGTCCTTCTGACTCGTGTGCGCTGCGACCGTACACAGCCCTGTGGATTGCTTGAGCCAACCCACTCGGGATTCGGTTCCCCCCAGGCTAAAGACCATGAAGATCACGGCGACCAACATGCCGCCGTAGAGCGCTCCAGCGGCGGGTCCGCGCCGAGACTGGAACATCTTGTCGGACACAATCCCTGCAAACGCACCGCCCATCACGCCTGCCACAAAAAGAATCAGTCCCCAGTCGGCGATCATGAAATGATCGTTTGGAAGTACCAGCGAGCTCTTCGCGTAGAGCGGGTACCAATGCATGATGCCATTTCTAAGCACACCCGTGCAGAATTCGATGGCGGCCACCGTCAATATGATGGGATTGCTCAGAATCTTCTTCAGCAACACCAACGAGGGAAGGGGCTTGGATTCATCCTCCGCCAGAATCGCCGCGCCCGTATCGAAGCTCTCGTGGCCGGCTTGCTCCGGGTAATCGCGCACCAGAAAAATATCGACCACAAAGAACCCAAGCAACGCCACACCAGGAACCCAGAACACCCACCATGTGGCGTCCACACCGCCTTCGCCGATGCCGGTGGTCTTGCTCACGATGAAGAAGCCCACACTGAACGCCAGCCAGATCCCCGAGGATATGATGGCGCCAAAGATGGCGGAAAAAGTCCCCCGCTCACGCACATGGAACCAGTTGGAGTTCACCTTCACGATGGACACGGCGCCAAAGCTCTGGAAGTACATGTTCACGGCGTAGAGGACGGAGAAGAGCATCGTCGGGTTCTCCGTGGACCCGCTCAAGATGAAGTCTCGGGTGACATATCCCATAACGAGGTTGGCGATTCCCGCACCCATCGCGGCGATGAGGATGGCGATTCGACCGCCGATGCGATCCGTCAGCGGACCATTGACCAAGAAGGAGAGCGCGTACACGAGGGTACCGACCCCGAAAATGGTCCCGAATTGTTCCAGACTCATCAGATCGCCCATGGCGTATTTGGCGACCGTCAGGTTGTAACGGCCCATGTACAAAAACGCGTACGTCAACCCGAGTGGCAACCAATTGGCCGCCCGACGGATCCGAAAAGCTCTGCTGTGTAAGATGGCGCTCGACACGGTTCCTCCCTATAGGCCTGGGCGGGCGCAACGTAGCGTCGGCTTTCGGTCCTGTCAACGACGTTGCTGGAAGACCGGATGCCCTGCGCTACCGAGGGCGAAACCCTCTCATGAGCGCTCTGGAAAATTCTTCGCCGAGCCGCTCGTAGCCGAGGGAGGTGAGGTGAACGTAGTCCTTCCGCGCCAGAGGCGGGTTCTGCTTGCTCCAACGCACAATCGACAAGGGTCCACCCATGGCAGCGGAGGCGTCCCAAAAGCCGCATCGGAACTCGGCGCTCACTCGACGCTGTACGGCGATGATAGAGTCCGTCCGCTCACGGTGCGTCGTTTTCCCATTCTGGACGATGGGTCGATCGGTCGGGCCAATCAGAACGCACGACGCCTGGGGCGCGGCTCGTTTCAGGCGCTTCAAGACAAGCTCCAATTGCTCTTCATACCGGTTGATGGACACATGGGTGTCTCCCGCTTCATTGGTCCCGTACGCCAAGATGACCAAGTTGGGTTTCCGACGTTTCATCTGCGACGTCCACAACGCTTCGTCCCAATGAAGCCATACAGAGGCTCGGGTCCCATTGATCCCCAACGTGTCCACGACAACGCCCGGCTTGTTGCGCTCCAGAATCGTACCCAGAAGGCGAACTTCACCATCGCCCACGGGTCGGATCTCCAACTCATGAGGGCCATCAGGAACCCGTATGCTTACGGATCCAGCTCGCACATGTCGGGATCTTGAGCGCACCCGACGATAGTGTTCGCCATCGACAAGCAAGTCGAATCGCCCCCCTTTGGGCTGACGTAAGTAGGCCACCTCAAACCGAGAGACGGCTTTTCCGAATTTGGACCGAATGGAGGTCGACACCTTCGCCCAATCCTCCGATGAATCGCTGGCGCACGAGAACCCACCCAGCCCGTACAGACCGTCTTTTCGCGTGCCCTTGCGGAACGCGCGCTCGGACAGCCACCCGTCACTGCTGTCAATACGTACATCCCGATGACCATAGGTCTTCCATGGCCGCGCTGGCATCACATAACCGTGGCCGGCGTCGCCAAATTTGGACTGGAAAAATCGACGTATTTTACCCGTGAACACATCCGCCGACGTGTGCGACGCACCAAATTGCATGATGCGAGTGGTGACAATACCCCGCGCCGTCCGCCGTAACGACTTGTGGAACGCCCTCAACGCGCGGCCTGATGGGTCTTCGATGGGCCGTGTGGTCTCAGCAGACGCCATGGCGGGAATAAGCAGAGCACACATCAAAAAGAGCAGGGGTTTGCAGGTCGTCATCAAGAAACAAGTATGGGGGACCACCTTGGGATCGTCAAAGACGAGGACGTTTTTTCGTCGTCGTGGGGTCGCCCAAGAGGCCCACATGACAGGACGGAACCTGTCGCGCTAGAATGATCCCATGCGCTGGACCTGGATCGCCTCTGTTGCCCTCATCACCGCCTGTGCGGCAACCCCCAAGGCGACGATCCGACCACACATCGCCTCCATGGACAAACCCATCGTGGACACGACGCAACACGTACGAATCAGTGTGCACCGAGCGGCCCAACAATGGGTTCAAAGACGCCACATCTATGTGGGAGAGCAGCACGCTGATCCCGCATACCATCGGGTGCAAATCGAGGTCCTCAAGAAAGTGGCCCAGAACCACCCATCGGTCGCCATCGGCATCGAATGGTTGCCTCAAGATGTCCAATCCACCATCGACGCCTGGATGCGCGGCGCATTGGAGGACGCTGCCTTCCGCGAGCAAGTGGACTGGCATCGACGTTGGGGCTTCCCTTTTGAAGCCTATGAGCCGATCTTCCGGTGGGCAAAAACTCATCAAGTACCGATCATTGCGCTCAACGCACAGACCGGTCTCGCGAGACAACTGGGCCGGGTCGGCCGGTGCGGCTTGTCCACAACGGAACAGAACGCCTTGACGCCATTGACCACCGGTAACGAGGACCACCGTCGCTATTTCCGGGCGCTGATGGCTCGAGTCCATCATCACTCAGGTCACCATGGCAGCCACGGACAGCATCTGAAAAACCCCTGCCCGAACGAAAGCAATGACAAGATAGAACGCTACTACCAAGCCCAGCTCCTGCGCGACGAAGCCATGAGTCGACGTGCGGCAGAGGTGCTCTCCGATCCAGATCACTCGACACGGATTCTGGTGGTCTTTGCGGGGATTGGTCATGTGGAATATGGATTGGGGATCCCAAAACGAGTGCAGGCGCTCACAAACCTTCCCTTTGCCATTGTGCTGCCCATCCAGCTCGACCAGTCTCCAGGGCACCCGGTGCTGGATCCAGCACCCGGCCCACGCGCAGACTTCTTGTGGGAAATCTCCGAGTCAACTCCCTGAGTCGTCGTCGGCCCGGGAGGTACCAAACAAGAACGCGCGCATCGATGGACGTCGACGATGTCGTGCTCGCTCTTGGTGCCACCGGCGCGTATCTTCAATGCGCTTGGGATAATCGACAAGCGGCTCGTCTGTGGCCCTCGGAGTCACCCGCTGGGGTTCGACCTGGAGTTTTAACCGGGCCGCTATGTCCATGGCTTGGTCCTGCGGCAACAGGTCCCGACGGATCACATCTTCCACACTGTTCGCCAAACGCCTGGGCGTGTAGTCGTGCTGTTCCACCATGGAGTGCACAATGGAATCCATGGCCTCTACGCCGAGAATGCCATCGCCGATCAGTACGAGCGCCGATTGAAAGGCATTAAACGTCACGGCAACCCGAGGACCGAATCCATCGAATCGAGTCAACGGGGAGCGCGCATCGAGATGAATGAGGATGCGATCAACCGGATCCACCGTCGGAAGATCGTGGAGCGCTCTGCGAACGCGGTCCACTTGGTCAGGATACAACTTTGCCGCGTTGCAGATGGACAGCAACGTGTCGTCGTCAAACCGCCCGCCACACAGATCGGCGTACAACCGATAGATGATGGCGTCGGTCTCGGAATCATCTCCAAAGCAGACCTCACGCGTATCCACCGGTACGTCCACCCGACTCTCCAGGAGGGCCGGTAATTTGTAGCCAATCTGCTCGCGAAGCGCGCGAAACCGACCGCGAATCAAATTCTTGAGATTGTCTTTGAGGGTGAGCCCATCCACCTCAACGCCGTCCAAACGAAATTTCTCAATAAGCACTCGCCGCATTTGCTTTGGGCTGCCGCTCAAGACTTCAATGCGATGACGGTGACCGTCGGGCCCGCTCTTGAGCGCACACATCAACGCCGCAGCACCCGGCAGCGTCTGCTTGTCTTCCGGTTTCTCCATCGCGATGCGAATCAATTCACGTGCTGTGTCGAATTTCGTGTCGAGGTACGTCTTGTCCAGATCCCACCGAAAGATGCGTGCGGGGCCCGGATTCATCTCGTGATGTCCAAACTCTGTGTCACGGCAGCCACCACATCTTCTCGGTGGGCTTTCGCCGCCAACTTGATGGCATTGGCCAACGCTTCTGATCCGGATAGCGGGAGCGCACAGATCACCAGCCGCTCGTATCCGAGGAGGGGTGCCCCTCCGTACGATTCATGTTCCGTAAGTTCCTTAAAGTGCATCACTGCACCGCCGAGTAGTCGAAGTCCCAAACGCCACGTGGGACGCTGGGTCCATGCACCGCGGGCAGCTTCCATCAACGCATCGCCGATGCCTCCCAACAATCCGATGATGAGATGGCCCGAAAAACCGTCGCAAACCACCACATCGGCGGCCCCTTTCGGAATGTCTACGGCTTGAATATTGCCCACAAATCGCAAATGTGGATCCCGACCCAAGACCTTGTTGGCAGCCACCACATCGGCGGGTCCCTCGTTGGGCTCGGAGCTTGTCGACAACAGACCCACCGTCGGCGCTTCGACTTTGGAAATGCGACTGGCGTACGCAGTGCCCATCCGCGCCCAAGCCACCAAGTCATCAACGGCGCAGTCCTGCTCACCACCCACATCCAAAATCAACGCAAATGGATCGCGATTGCCCGGACGCGGTGCCGTCGGCACGACCGCGGCCATCGGGGATCTGCCGAGACCCTCCACACGACGAAGCAAGCGTCTGCAGACGCCATGTGCGCGGGCTGAGTCGGACGCCGTGACCATGGCATCGGCTTCCCCCGAGACCACCCGGTTGACGGTCTCCTCAAGGCTATCGGCGACGTTTTCAATGCCGCGTATTCGAAGCCGTTCGGGATTGTAGGAACACCGACCGAGCGCCGCCTCGATGGGGTTGGCTTGCCCCACAACCAACACATCAATGGATGTGGTGTTGGATATGCGTGCAGCCGCACGTACCGCCGGGCTCGGCCCGGTTTCTCCACTGTGCGCATCGATGGCAATGGTCGGCATCGTGCCGCACTATACCACTTGTTAACCGAGCCGGTCATCCGGTATGCTGCACGGCGTGATCCGAAGCTTGAGACATCTGACCTGTGTGATAGCGCTGTGTTCTTGTGTGGGCGTGACCTTGGAACCCACCCAAGACACGGTGACCCCATTGGATGCGTGGCCCGTTGAAGACACATTCACTCCCATGGATGCCACCACCGATGGCGTCGTGCCGGACCTGATCCTGGTCGATGCTCCCGTGAATGACGATTCGCGCAGTAACGACTGGATCCCTTGCGACACCCATTGTGATTGCCCCGTGGGGCAAGACTGCATCAACGATCGATGTGTGGAAGGTTCCCAGGCCATCCATTGTTGCGGTGCATTGGACTGTCCCGCCGGGGAGGATTGTTGGACGAAAGACGGCATGCCGGGAATCTGCCCGTGAGCACATCTCCCATCGACCGGACCCTGGAGTGCAATGGCCTTTCAATCCACTTTGTGGAGTGGGGTGAGCCAAGCAACCCAACGGTGCTCATACACCATGGGTTCCTGGACCAATGCCGGGCCTGGGATCGAGTCGCCAGCGAGCTGGCCTCCAAATGGCACCTGGTCATTCCCGACGCGCGGGGTCACGGAGACAGCGCTTGGATCGGTCCGGGGGGGACGTACTACTTTCCGGATTACATCCTCGACCTTCGGACATTGCACACCCATCTGGGACTGGAGCCCATGGCGTTGGTGGGTCACTCCATGGGCGGATCTGTCGTCAGCTACTACGCGGGGGCCTATCCGTCGGCAACCTGGGCCGTGGTGTTGGTCGAAGGACTCGGCCCGCCGGACATGCCCGCTGCCCACACCCCAGCCCTGTTAAAACGCTTTGTGGAAGGCACCTTCCGATGGGTTGACCGACCCCAAACCCCCCTCACCAGCGGGGAAGAAGCCGCGGAACGAATGTGTCGCTGGGATCCAAAAATGACACCGCAGCGCGCACAAGAGTTGGTGGTCCATGCGATCCGAAGGGAAGAAAACGGCCCGTTAACCTGGAAATATGATCCCTTGCACAGAGCCCCCATGGGGATGCCCTTCTCCTTGGACCGTGCCAAGAGCTTGTGGCAAGCCATCGAGGCACCCGTCCTGCACGTTCGCGGCGCAGAGAGCCCCTTCAAGCTTCCGGATGGAGACAGCCGATTGGCCGCATTTAAGAACATAGAAGAGGTCGTGATCCCCCACGGCGGCCACAACATCCACACCCACGCCGAACAAGAATTGGTTCTGCAGATTGACGACTTCTTAACCCGGGCACAATCATGAGCACGAAGGTCATTGTTGTGGTCAACACCAACCCATCGCCAGCCCTCCGTTCGGGCACACGCGCGATTGTTCGAACGCTTCAGCGCATGACGGCGCCGGGTACTCAGGTACTGGAACGGCATTTCCATCGACTGGCGGGGAAAACCATTCACCCCAGCGCCGTCGTCTTGGGTCCCCAGGGAGTCCCATTTCAATCCTACGAAGACAATGTTCGGGAAGATTTGTTCGGACTCGTCCGTTCACTTGAATGTCCCGTACTGGGGATCTGTGGAGGCCATCAAGCTTTTGCGCTGGCCCATGGCGGGGAACTTGGTCCCGTTCATGGGGGCGCACTTCCGAACGATGGATCCTATGGCACGTTGCAAAAGGCACGTGGATTTGGCCTCGTGCATTACGTTGCCGAAAACAAACACTTGGAGGACCCCTTGCTCCGCGAGCTCCCCAATCCCAGCCGATTTTTTGCGAGTCATGTCGAATCGATTCGTCAACTACCCTGCGACTTTACTGTACTCGCGACTGGCGTGCACAACACGATTCAGATTGTCCGACGTGACGGCACGCCTCAATACGGCGTACAGTTTCATCCAGAACGAGGGGGCACTGGACGTCAGTTGCTTCGAAACTTTCTGGATCTGGCACAAATGCCCATCCCTTAAGGGACCTCGATCATGAAAGGTGCGCTTATGACCGGAAATGGCTCTATGTGGAAAAGAACCCTACTTTGCCTAACACTGGCGTGGTGTTTCATCGGCACAACCCTGCCGGCGCAAGCACAAAATCGGTCCACCCGAAAAGGCCCTGCGCTCACCGCCAATCCCTCCCAGCACAAGCGGCAAGGAGACAAGTGGTTCAAACAGCGACGCTTTGCCGATGCGCTGGTGGAATACACCCTGGCCCACAGCGTGAGCCCGGCACCAATTCGACTCTTTGACATTGCCCGAACGCTGGAAGCACTGGGTCACACCGACGCCGCCATTCGGCTCTACCAGTTTTTCTTGGCCCAGGTCGACCTGCACAATCAGTCCTACGAGGCCAAACAACGCATTGCGCGTCTGCAGCGCGGGCCGGAGATCATTCGAAAACCACCTCCACCTCCACCTCCACCTCCACCGCCGCCGCCGCGGACGCGAGTGAAACGGACCAAGGTGAGCCCACCACCACCGCCCCCACCGAAGGTCATGATCTCCAACCAAGGAAAGTTGGCTCTGATCATCATGCCACCGGGAGCATCCATCCGTATCGACGGGCAGTTTGCTGGGACGAGTCCATTGGGCGCCCCCATCAGCTTGATTGAAGGCACGCATCGGCTGGAAGTATCCTTGGCTGGATACAATACTGAGACGCGTTCATTTCGGATCGCGCGGTCCGCACGTACACCCCTCACGATCATGATGCGACCCGCCACGGCAGGAACCCCGTCCGACAATGAAGTTGGCACGCTCATCGTGCGTTCCATCCCCTCTGGCGCCACCGTATTCATCAGTGGACGAACCGCCCCGGTGTCCAAAGGAAGCGTTCGCGTTCGGGTTGCGCCCGGCACCCATGTGGTCGAGGTGAAACACCCCGGCTATTATGCGTTTAGGAAACGGGTCAAGGTGTCGCCCGGTCAAAATGTCACGGTTCGGGCAGCGATGAAGCGTCGTTAAGTCTTGTCTCGACGTTCGGGTCTGTGAACCCAATCACACCACGGGCCTGACACGGAGAGAACCGACTCGGCCAGACGCTCCAGCGCTCCGTCGATGACACCGTGTTCCCGCAAGGCGCGGCGGAGATTTTCCATGTAGTACAGTCCTCGAGCCCGCTCCGGCGCCGGCGGCACAGCATCTGGACGCGGCGTGGCGTTGATGAGTATCCGCGCTCGCTCATGGACGGAGATCCGATCGCACACATGGTAGGGCCCCTCGGGGTTGGACAAATAGACCCACGCTTGCACCGCATCACCTCCGTCGAGCGGTTGAATCGCAACCGTCGTTCGCAGATAACCGAGTTTCGCCCGATCGTGACCGGCGTCATAGCCTTCCCGCTTGTCGATCCTCGCCAATACAGCCTCCGCGTGAGCAGACGGATAGCCCACCAGCAGGCCGACCATGGATTGTCCGGGCGCGGGAAGAGTCCCGACTGCCAAAGAGTCGGTCCAATCCTCGTGTTGAAAACGAGCCCCCGTTGGATCCGGAAAGGCATTGGTCGCGCAGGACCGGGGACACCCTCGTCGGGGGCTCCGTTTGTTGAAGCCCCGCGCCACCCCGTCCAAGATACCAAAGTTTCGATAGCAAATATCGCGGTCTTGCTCGGGCTCTGTGATCAGCGAACCGTACCCAAAAAACAGCACCCGTGATTCGTCCATGAAGCGAGAAGGCTAGCCTAGCCTAGGCGTACTCGTACGCTTTTCGAGCGATTTCGAGGGTGATGAGCAACTCTTTCTTGTCGTTCACATGACCCGAGGTGAAGGGATCGTATTCAAACCCCTTGATGATTCGACTAAAGACCTCCTTGAGAGCCCGGGCACCAATGCGCGAATTCTCCGACGCCTTGTCTGCGATGAAGTGGAGCGCTTCGTCATCGAGTGAGAGTGTCACCCCATATTGTTTAAAGTAGTCGACAGCCGCCGGCCACAGCGAATCATGTGTGTCCCGAAATATCGTGACCAAGTCCTTCGGGGTCAAATTGCGCAGCGTCACGATCGAGTCGAATCGCGCCAAGAACTGAGGCGCCATGCCGTAGGAGAACAAGTCGGCATGTTCCAAATGAGCCCCCAGTTGGAACACGATTTGGCGCTCAATGGATCCATCGGCTTTGGTGACCAAGCGCCAGGGCGGGTTCTTTCCGCTGGCAGTGACCCGATCAAACACCTGATCATAGAGATCTTCAAACGCCCCACCCATGATGAACAAGATGGTACCCGTGTCCACTGGAGTCGGAAGCACCTCGCCGTCCCCAGAGCCGGGATTGACTGGAATGGGCACGCTCTGCACTTCCCCTTCCATCAGGGTCAAGAGACTCTCTTGCGCAATAATGCCGCCGACATTGGGGAGATCACCGACGTGGCTTCGAATCTTGTCGATCTCATCTACGAATACGATGCCATGGGAGACACACTTGGTGATGCTCTCGCTGGTGGCGTCTTTGCCCAAGCGGAGCTCGGCTTCGGTAGCAAGCTTCCCAAGAACGACCGTAGACTGCTGACCACGGCTGGCCAGATCCGCCAGAAGATTGGCGTTGATTCGAACAACAGTTCCGTAATCGCGGAACGATTTATCGGCCCGGAGAAGCGACTCAACAGAGCGCATGATCGTTGTCTTGCCCGTCCCCGAGCCACCGATCATGAGAACATTGCCTGTGCGATGACCAATCAAATGCTTGTACAGCGCAACCGACACCTCTTGAAGCGCGGCTTCCTGTCCAATCACTGTTGGATTGAGCAATTCTGATATCTCTGGTGGTTTCATGTGCAGGAATCTATCAAATGCGCCCCCCGGCTGTCACGCCCAGTGTTGTTTGACCGCTCCATGACGAAACAATTGGCGAGCACGACCGCAAACGTCAGCCTTGCCTACATCGACGCTATCCTGTAAAGGAAACGTCCATAACCAAACGAAATCGAAACAAAGGGATCGTTATGAGTGATCGTGTACGGCAAATTCTAAGTTGGTACCATGGCCAGTCCCCCGGAGTGCTGACAAACCTGGCCCGAATGTTGAACCATGGAACGCTGGCAGGCACTGGCAAGATGGTCATTCTCCCCGTTGACCAAGGCTTTGAACATGGCCCCGCCCGAAGTTTTGCGCCCAACCCGGCCGGATACAACCCCCAATACCATGTGGAACTCGCGGTCAAATCGGGTTGCAACGCATACGCCGCTCCCTTGGGTTTTTTGGAGGCCATCGCAGCCGATTATGCGGGGCAGGTACCGCTCATTCTCAAACTGAACAACAACGACAGTCTGTTTTCGGATACGGAACCGTGCTCGGCGGTCACCGCATCCATCGACGACGCCTTGCGGTTGGGCTGTGCGGCCATTGGGTTCACGATTTATCCAGGCTCTGCACACAAAAACACGATATTCCAACAGATTCGTGAACTGTCCGAAGAAGCTCGAGCGGTGGGCTTGCCCACAGTGATCTGGAGCTATGCTCGAGGCGGCGGTCTGTCCAAAGCAGGCGAGACGGCGATCGACGTGATCGGTTACGCTGCCCAGATCGCTTGCCAGTTGGGCGCCCACATCGTCAAAGTTAAACCACCAACCGATCACATTGAGCAGGGAGCGGCACAAAAAGTCTATGAGGAACAAAACATCCCCATTGCGACGTTGGCCGACCGAGTTCGACATGTTGTGCAATGTGCGTTCGACGGCCGCCGTATCGTGATCTTCTCGGGCGGAGCAGCCAAAGGCACCGAGGCCATTCTGGAGGAAATTTCAGAATTGGCGCGGGGCGGTGCATTTGGGAGCATCGTGGGACGCAACGCGTTTCAACGATCCCAAGGGGACGCGCTGGCGCTTCTGTCAGAGATCATGAACATTTACGCCAATGAAGCCGCTTAAAACAATGACCGCATTCACGTGCCGATCCGACATTGCGTACCGTACCATCGATGAGCATCTGTTTCTCATCACTCCCGATGGTCGGCAACATGAATTGGTCGGTGAGGTTGAACACTGTATTTGGCGTCGATGTGAACAGAAACCCACCAACTTTCATACACTCCTCGCCGAAATCGTCGAAGACTTTGACGTTGATGAAGAGGAAGCTCGGGCAGATCTCACCCACTTTTTGGGCGAAATGGTAGCCGCCGGAATACTCTCGGAAAAAAACAAATAAAATCAATAGGTTGCCTCTTTACTGGAGCGCTTGACAAACATGCCTTGGTTGCGGACGATCACAAGTCGTGATCAAAGACACTAATCAAAAAGTTAGTTCAGCCGATTTAGTGGGAAGATGCTCGCTCGATCGTGCGAGCCAAACAAAACGAATCGACCCTCGATTCTTTCATCGTGATGTCATCCGATATGGAGGCCCCGTGCGCACAGCCCATTTGCTCATCGTTATTGCTGTACTCGTCATCGTTCCCTTTTTGTCAGGTTGTCCCTCTAGCAGCCCACCGGGTGGCGATATCAAGATAGGGGACACTGACACGATCGGAACCGTACCCGAGATTACCTGTGCGCTGCGCACAAACTCCGGCTTTACAGCGTGGGGTCCACCGACTGAGTTGACTCTGACAGCCACAGACGAACCCGCGAGCTATGCGGCCTCAGCCGGACTTCAATTCGACTTTCAAGCGACCACTCTGGACGTGG
>Ga0310121_10002295_pt1 | contig 18338 bp, 13 predicted proteins | sample CB27_Tmax_986_MG_FD_203504 | JGI IMG/M metagenome (GOLD analysis project Ga0310121, IMG submission 203504) | Marine microbial communities from Western Arctic Ocean, Canada - CB27_Tmax_986 | ecosystem: Environmental > Aquatic > Marine > Oceanic | place: Canada: Western Arctic Ocean | collected...
TCGAACCAATTCAGGGCGAGGGCGGCATTCGTCCAATACCTCAAGCAACGGCAGTCGTACTCAAAACACTCTGCGACCAGACCGGTACACTCCTAATAGCGGATGAAGTTCAGTGCGGCCTCGGCAGAACTGGAAAACCATTCTTCAGCACGGAGCTTGAACTCAAACCAGACCTGATGGCACTAGGTAAATCCTTGGGTTCTGGAATGCCGATTGGAACTGCCTTGATGAGTGAGGCCGTTGCCGACGCTATTGCTTTTGGAGACCACGGAAGCACCTACGGCGGAAACCTTTTAGCCTGCCGCGCGGCTTTAGTTTTTCTAGATGCTCTCGAGAATGGTCTGCAGGAAAGGATACAGACTGCCGGTCATAGACTGCGTGCCGGGCTTGAGAAATTTGTTGCTGAAAGTAGCGCGATTTCTGAAGTTCGGGGTGCCGGGCTGATGTGCGGAATCGAGGTGAAGCCCAGTGTGGCAGAAAACATCGTTACTACTGCACTCAACAAAAAGCTTTTGGTGAACCGAACCGCCGAAACGGTGGTTCGGTTATTGCCTCCACTGAACATTAGCGACGAAGACATTGATGAGGCATTAATACGCTTGCGCGCAGCATTTAAAGAAGCCGGCGCAAATGTTTCACCACACTGAACGCGTCCAATTGGAACAATCACGTGACTACCACTGCCCAACATAAAACGGGAGAGTCGGTCGCCAAGTCTGGCAGGAACTACCGGGACCACGCGGTGGCTATTCGACCGGCATCAGCCAATGATGCGAATCGTGTGTACGAACTAATAAGAGACAACGTCACAACTGGACACCTGCTGGCTCGCTCTATTGATGAAGTTACGCTGCATGTATCGCGTTTCTTCGTCGCGACCAAGAACAACAAGGTTGTCGGCTGCGCGGAACTCGCACATCTAAGCAAGACAGTAGCCGAAGTCCGTTCGCTCGTTGTCGACACCAAACACCGAAACATTGGGATCGGTAATCATCTTCTTTCGGCGCTTGTCACCCAAGCGGTCTCGCTACGTGTACCGCGTGTCTGCGCTTTCACCCATCAAGCACGGCCGTTCATTCACGCAGGATTTTCCGTCGTGCCGCATCCCTGGGTACCAGAAAAGATTGCCGCCGACTGTCAAGAATGCGACTTGTTCCGTCGGTGCCACCAATTTGCTGTCGTACTTGATTTGAAACAACTCTCAGGAGGCGCTGCGTGAACGACCCCAAAATCACCGAAGTCGAAGGGGGCATTACGGCCCCGATCGGCTATCGCGCCGCAGGGGTCGCGAGTGGACTCAAACCGACTGGGCTTGACCTTGCCCTCGTCGTTTCAGACTCACTAGCGAGTGCGGCTGGCGTATTCACGACAAACCTCGCCGTTGCAGCACCCGTCACGCTAGCCAAAAAACACCTGGAGAAATCTAGCGGTTTTGCGAAGGCCATCGTCGTCAACAGTAAATGTGCAAATGCTTGTACGGGCGAACGTGGTGTAACTGCCGCACAGGCGATGGCCGAAGACGCAGCAACCGTGCTCGAATGCAATACGGAGCAGGTACTCGTTGCATCAACTGGAGTGATAGGCATGCACCTCGATACCAACAAGGTTAGAGCGGGCATCAAAGAGGCCGCGGGGCAACTGTGCTCAGGATCCCATCGGAGAGCTGCTGAAGCAATAATGACAACCGATATCTCTCCCAAAGAACGAGCCGTAATTGTCAAAGCTTCATCTGGCTCATTCACTATTGGCGGCATGGCCAAGGGAGCCGGCATGATCGAACCAAACATGGCTACAATGCTTGGGTTTCTAACCACAGACGCTGATGTCGCTCCGCCGCTCCTGAACCAAGCCTTGCGCACGGTAGTCGAAGACACCTTCAACGCAATTAGCGTGGACGGAGAATCATCGACTAACGACACTGTTTTCATGCTGGCTAACGGCATGAGTAACGTAAAGATAACCGCCGATGATTCAACCTACACAGCGTTGGTCATTGGACTAACTTCTGTCTGCTCATGGCTGGCTCAAGAGATTGTCCGTGGGGGCGAAGGAGCAACCAAACTGGTTACCATATCTGTCGTAGGTGCGGCCTCAAACGAGGAAGCAAAATCGGCAGCGCGCCTTATCTCGAATTCGCCTTTAGTCAAAACAGCGCTTCATGGAGGCGACCCTAATTGGGGGCGCGTGTTGGCTGTGGCAGGCCGTTCCGGGGTGATGTTCGATCAGCATAAAGCAGAAGTTCGCATTGGTCACGTAACACTCTACGCCGACGCCACAGTTTTTTCAGAGCGAGAATCAGACGCCGCCCAACATATGGAAGGACCAGAAATTGACGTCACCGTTGACCTCGGAACCGGCGGAACTGGTCGCGCAACTATGTGGACGTGCGACTTCAGCGCTGAATACGTGCACATCAATGCAGATTACCGGACGTAAGAAAGGGGCTGGAGACGTGGCTAGAACTATCGACGAACAATCGGCACCCTACACCAACAGCCCGCTTGAGGGTCGCTGCTTTCTCTCGATTCTCGATTTTCAACCCATCGACCTGGAACACAGTCTTTCACTTGCGGCAACACTCAAATTGCAACGTCCTCTCGGCAAAGAAGCTCCCACATCAGCAGCGCTGCAGGGCACCTATGTTGCACTTCTTTTTGAGAAACCTTCACTGCGGACTAGATCGACATTCGAAATCGCCATACGAGAACTTGGAGGAAACTTCATCGATCCATCTGCAGACGTCGCCCTTGGCAAACGAGAGTCACTCGGCGACGTCGGTCGGAGCCTAGAGAGATGGGTAGCCGGCGCCGTCGTCAGAACCTACGAGCAAACACGTCTAACCGATCTCGCGCTAGCAACCAATAACTTTCGTGTCATCAACGCGCTAAGCAACGAGGAACATCCGTGCCAAGCACTTGCTGATTGCCTTACTCTGCAAGAACGTTGGGGTAAAACAAGTGGACGAACTGTGGCGTTCGTCGGAGACGGCAACAATGTAGCCACATCATTCGCCCAGGCAGCGACGATGCTGGGCATCCATGTGAATATCGCCTCTCCAGATGGATTCGAACTGCCCTCAAACGTCGACGAAGACGTTGCTCACGTCGCGCAACAAGGAGCCGAACTGACACGCTATAAGAATCCTGTCGAAGCGGTTCAAAATGTCGATGCAATTTACACAGATGTCTGGACATCAATGGGAAGAGAGGCGGAAGTCTCCGAACGCCGGAAACTATTTGCGCCCTATCAAGTCAATGACACACTAATGTCCAAAGCTAAATCGGACGTCTGCTTTTTACACTGCCTCCCCGCTCACAGAGGTGAGGAAGTCACTGATGCCGTAATGGACAGCGAAGCATCCGTCGTTTTCGATCAAGCCGAAAATAGGCTCCACACACAAAAGGCGCTTCTCGTAATGCTATTTGAAGACTAAACAGAGCAAGCGTCAAAACAAAAGATTCGTCTAGATACATTCCTAAAAAGGCTCATTCGCGTGATGAAACAGAATCTTCGACAGTGCTGGCAGCACGTTCCACTTTTTCCGCTAGCGTCGCCTTGTAAGCCGTAAGGGCGGCCGCAACATCACGATCAGACAGCGCTAAAATCTGCGCCGCTAATACAGCAGCGTTAGCAGCCCCAGCTTTCCCAATCGATACCGTGGCCACTGGCACCCCAGGCGGCATCTGAACCGTCGCTAATAAAGCATCCCATCCTTGCAAAGGAGACGAATCAATTGGCACACCTATCACCGGCAACGTAGAGTGCGCGGCGACGACACCTGCGAGATGTGCGGCAGCACCAGCGCCGACAATAAAAATCTTCACGCCGTGCTGCGGAGCCTCATCTATTAACTTTTTCACTCGATCTGGAGAGCGGTGCGCCGAAGCAACCGTCATATGGGCCGTCACACCTAGTTCGGTCAAGACATCAAGAGTCCGCCGCATAATGTCAGCATCCGAGTCAGACCCCATCAAAATCTGCACTTGTCGATCGACCATGATCTCACTCCTTAAGTTTTTGAGTACTTCGTCCTATCAAGTGCTAAAGAGGGCCTTCTGTCCGATATCGGTTCGTACATGACTACCTTGGAAATCAATTAATGCCACGGCCTCGTACGCCCGCGAAACAGCCTCACCATAAGAGTTGCCTCGTGCAACAACGGTAAGGACACGGCCACCTTTAGTAATGAAAGTATTATCTCGTAACGCTGTCCCAGCATGCACAACATGTACTCCAGGAATCGATGTTGCGCGCTCTAATCCAGCGATCGGGAATCCCGCCTCGTACGAGCCTGGATATCCGCCTGACGCCATTACAACCCCGACGTGTGGGTCACTACGAAGACGCCAATCGCAATCACCAAGATCGCCGACAGCGGCTGAAAACAAAACTGGAGCCAAGTCGCTCTCAATCATGGGTAAAATGACCTGGGCTTCTGGATCACCGAAACGCACGTTGAATTCGATTACCTGAGGACCATCGTGAGTAAGCATTAAACCGACGTACAACACGCCTCGATATTCGCTTCCCTCAAGACGCATTCCGTCGAGTGTCGGCCTAACAATCTCTCTTATAACCCTATTCTCTAACTCCACCGAAAAAATGGGGCTCGGGGCAAAAGCTCCCATACCGCCTGTATTGGGTCCTTCGTCACCATCAAATACACGCTTGTGATCTTGAGCCGATGCCAGAGCCAGGTGACGCTTTCCATCTGTAATAACGAAGTACGAAACCTCTGGTCCGGTCAAGCACTCCTCAAGAACAACGCTCTTACCAGCACTGCCAAAACGCTGTTCAACCATGGCCGCATTGACGGCAGCTTCCGCTGCCGCTCTATCACACGCGACAGTAACGCCTTTTCCTGCGGCTAGACCATCGGCCTTCACGACTACCGGAAAACCGAAACGGTCGCTTGCCAGCACGTCTAATGCATGAGATAAGTCGGTGCACACTTCAAAGGAAGCAGTCGGCACACCATGCCGCTTCATAAATTTCTTTGAAAACGCTTTACTTGATTCTAATTTGGCAGCGCCCTTACTCGGACCAAACAACGGCTGTCCCGCTAGCGAAAAAGCATCAGCTACGCCATTGGCTAATGGCAACTCCGGACCAACAATCGTAAACTCGACATCTTCCATTTCGGCCACATATAGAATTCCACTCGGATCAGAAACGTCAACATCAACAATACGTGTTCGCTGCACTTGAGATATGGCAGCGTTACCGGGTGCACAAATAATTTCGCTAACATCAGCTTCTTTACATAACTTCTTTACGAGCGCATGCTCGCGTCCCCCACTACCAACTACAAGTAATCTCATAGGTTTATCTCTTTTATTAACAGCCACTTACAGATTATTCATTGTTTTATCCTTTGTCGCCGATGAATAAGTCGCTCGTTTGACGAGAAGCCCGAATTCAACCTACAATCGCTGGTCCGGGGTCAGTCAAAGGGAGTTAGGGTAGCATACAGCCCCTCCGAAACCGTCGTGACCGGCACCGGCTAGGCAGAGGGGGTGAGTTCGCGCGTGGCTGAGGTTAGAGTCCAAGATAGTGAATCGATTGAAAGTGCACTGCGTAGATTCAAGCGGAAGGTGCAACAAGAAGACATCATCAAGGACATCAAGAAGCACTCATTCTATTTAAAACCAGGTGATAAACGCCGAGTTAAGCAAGCGTTGGCTAGGAAACGTGCCCGTAAAAAAATTCGGCGCGACGTAGACTAGGCTTTTCAAGATGGAGACCACGCGGCGCTCGTGGTCTTTGTTTCCTCGCACATGCCAGAGCGACGGCGGCAAGAAGAGACATGGCCGAGTTCAAAATTCGTTCAGATTCCGTCAATGTCGAACACATCATGGAGCAAATACGTGCTCGTATCCGAGAGAAACGGGGTGTGGACTACACGGAGGATCAGATCAGAGAATTAGCAGGAGTCAAACTTGAACGTTTTCTGGATCCAAAAAATGTACGCTCTGATTTACTTGAACACTATCGAAGAAGAGGGAATGAAGCTAACCCAAACCTAGAGCGATCTCATGATCCGGACCCGAACATTCTGTACAGATCAAACCGGCCCATGGTGTTTAGGATTCGACGTTTGCTAAGCCCGATTCTAAAACTTTTTATCAATGTCGGTGAACTTAGTCTAATGGCAGAACGATCCGAGCATATAGCGGCTAAGCTTCAGGCTCGAGCCGAACTCGATGCACTAACTTATGAAGTTCTCAACAATCTGGTAGTTGAGATGACACGACTATCCATAGAAGTTAAGAACCACAAAATGCGAGTAGAGTCGGTCGCGGCACGCTTAGATTTTGACGAGCGACGTGCGCGTGCACTAGAGGAATCCATACGAAGTCGAGGTAACAAGCGTACTGAAACCGCTGGAGATGGACCAAACGTCAACACTGAAGATGGTGACCAGGAAAAGGTTCCCGATCGACGCCGACGCAAACGTCGACGTGGACGCCGTCGACCGTCCGGCAATAACCAAGTAGAACCGACCGAATCAGCAACCACAGTTACGAGTTCGATAAGCTCAGAAAAGCAAACCGATGTCGCTGTTGATGTAGCGGTTGAGACAAACCAAGTAACTGGCACCGAAGATGGTAACGAGCCCCCCTCGAACAAACTATCTTCGGAGAAGGTACAGTCAACGGGCTCAGGCAACCAAACGGACAGCACTGAACAGTGAAACTTGCGGTCGTCGTGCAGCGTTATGGCGCTGAACTAAACGGCGGCGCTGAGCTCCATGCTCGCTACGTTTCTGAACTCTTAGCGCGACACGCTGAAGTAGAGGTCCTGACTACTTGCGCGCGTGATTACATCACGTGGCGCAATGAACTAACCGAAGGAACAGAGCACATTAATGGTATTCAGGTGCGGCGTTTTCCGGTCACAAAAGAACGCGACCCTCATGAGTTCGGGAAAAAATCAGACCACGTGTTTAACAACCGTCATTCGATTGCTGAAGAACTTGATTGGTTAAAAGCTGAAGGGCCAATGAGCCAAGCTCTGGTCAACTATCTACAGCGAACTGGTAGCACATACGACTACGTGATTTTCTTCAGTTATCGCTATTTCCATACTTATCATGGAATCCAAGAAACTTCGGAACGAGCAATCCTTGTACCAACAGCGGAAAGGGATCCCGCCCTAGGGCTAACAATTTTTGGTTCAACATTTCGTAATGTTCGTGCAGTTATGTACAACTCCTACGAGGAACGCGCACTTATCCAACACATCGCTCAAAATCACAGTGTTCCCAACGTCGTTGTTGGCATAGGTTCAGACGTTCCAAGCACGTCAGACGCAAATCGGTTTCGTGCCCGCACAAAACTTAAAGAGCCTTTTGCGCTTTATGTCGGACGGATTGATAAAAACAAAGGCTGTGACGAGCTATTCGACTATTTTTGTCGCTACTCCAAGCAGGCATCATCAAATTTTCGACTCGTCGTCATAGGCGAACCTGTAATGCCGGTCCCCGAACATCCTCAGATCACTCACCTCGGTTTCGTGACCGACGAGGAAAAATTTGACGCGATGTCAGCTGCCGCCTTACTTGTCATGCCCTCTTATTACGAAAGCCTCTCAATGGTAATAATCGAGGCTTGGGCTATGCGTATTCCCGTGCTCGTCAATGGCCAATGCGACGTACTTAAAGGACAGACAATCCGGGCAAATGCCGGCTTGTACTACGAAACATATGACGAATTTACGGAAACACTTCGGACACTCGAAACAAACCGAGAACTCAGAAATGCATTGGCGGTAAACGGACGAACTTATTATGAGCAGCACTACACATGGGACGTTATCGAATCTAAGTATCTCAGCATGTTAGAAACACTCCGGCAAAGTGACCACAATGGCGGAAACCATAGGTCTAGCGAACCGGAACCAGGATGGCTAAAAAGGACACGCCAAATTCATGCGCCTGCCCGTGAAATAGTTAACCTTGCACCTACCGGTCCCCACGACCAAAGGAACTAAAATGGCAGTCAAACCAAGTTCTCGCAACGCTCGGTTACGGTGACGCCATCGGCAATGAGGCACTTGGAATCCAAAGAGTTCTTCGAGGTGCCGGATATGAATCTCGAATTTATGTCCAAACCGCTGACCCTAGACTCGAAGAACTAACTGAGGACTATAGAGACCTGCTTGAACACTCTCATACGGATAATATTCTTATTCATCATTTCTCCATCGGTTCACGTGCGTCGCGTGTCGCTTTCGCTCTCCCAGACCGTATGATTCTCGTTTACCACAACATCACTCCGCCTCATTACTTTCTAGGGGTCAACAAGACGCTAGTAAAAGAGTGTTACAGCGGACGCCGAGAACTTAAGGCCTATACGCAAAGATGCGATCTTGCGCTCGGAGACTCAGCCTTCAATACTGCAGAACTCGAAGAAATGGGATTTCCACGAACCGGAATACTCCCAGTCGTTCCAGACTTCTCCCATCTTGAGATCAAACCCGATACCTTCTTGGCAAAATCATTCGACGACGAATACATCAACATCCTTTTTGTCGGACGTCTCATTCCAAACAAATGTATTGAGGACCTTGTGCGTTTCTTTCATGTTTACCGTGCCAGACACAATTCTCAATCTCGTTTGCTTTTGGTTGGCTCGTACAACGGTTTCGCCGATTACCATGGATCCGTTACAGAGCTCGTCCGCAAGCTTGGAACCAAAAACGTTCATTTCCTGGGCCACGTGTCAAACGAAGAACTTACGTCACTTTATGATGTGTCTGACCTTTTCCTTTCGGCGAGTGAGCACGAAGGATTCTGCGTTCCGTTAATTGAGGCGTTCTATAAGCAGATTCCGGTTTTGGCTTTTAAGGCCGGCGCAGTTCCAACCACCATGGACGGCGGTGGCGTTCTATATGAGCATAAGGACCCCAGGCACGTGGCATCCCTCATCAATTCCGTGCTCAGTAATGCCGCGCTTCAAGTCGAAATCGTTAGTTCACAAAATACAGCACTCGACCGTCTCTCGGTCAACAACTTCGATAAAACTCTGCTCCGATATGTTGACCTAGTCCGCTCGGCTAGTCGGGTACCCCCTCAGCAAGTGGCCCCTGATTTCTGGACACAATTTGATCTATTTGAAGAACTAGAGGAGCTCTGGCGATATCGCCCATCCGCATTCGGAGCGCTACCAAAGGAATCAAGCCGCCGTGGTACTTAATCAGTGGCTACCAGCAGCCCACCGAGGAGACGCTGTTGGAGATAACGCTAGGCGCCTGCGTAACCTCATACGGAAAAGAGGGATCGAATCCCATATCTATGCGTTATCAATAGATGATAATTTGACAGGCGATATTCGCTACTTTGATCATCAGGACTCGAAGCTAGGTGACGTCACTATTCTCCATTTTGCCGTACCTTCACCGATGACCAACGCGTTCGCTTCACTTCCACGCGGGCGTGTTCTCCAGTACCACAACGTTACTCCTTCGCATTTTTTTGCGCCTTACGATACTGGTATTTTCAAGCTAGCAAACCTCGGACGCACAGAACTTAAAAGCCTCATTGGTCACACTGATGTCGTACTTGCTGATTCTAATTTCAACCGGCTGGAACTCGAGCAGATGGGATTCACGAACACGTCTGTGATGCCCATCTTGGTTAGACCTGAGCGAATCACAACGGCTCAGAATCACGTCGTCCTGGAGGCTTCTCTCAACGACGACTTAGCGAACATTCTGTTCGTGGGTCGAATTGCTCCTAACAAGAAAATAGAAGACCACCTTCGACTCGCGGAACACTACAAGCGATACGTCGATACGGATTACCGATTTATCTTCATCGGCAGAACCGATACCGTGCCTCACTACTACAACACCCTGCGTGCCCTAATCGCCGAGTACGACATGCCGCCAGACCGCTTTATTTTTACTGGACCTGTATCGGAAACGGAATTGGCAACCTATTACAAAACTGCAAGCGTCTATGTGTCCCTGAGCGAACATGAAGGTTTCTGTGTGCCTCTTATTGAAGCTATGGCTGCAAATGTACCTGTGTTGGCCTACGGAGCAACAGCAGTGCCAGAAACATTAGGAGGTGCCGGGGTGTGCTTCACACCAAAAGATCTTGAATACGCGGCTGAACTTCTAGGGCTCCTGGTGTACGATGACGACTTGAGACTCTCAGTCCTCACCGGACAACGACAGCGTTTATTGGACTTTGGACCAGCAAGTGTCGAAACATCCGTAGACAACCTACTTGAGGCTTGTTCTCTTTCGTGAATATCGCCTTCATCATTCAACGCTACGGCACCGAAATCATCGGTGGTTCCGAGTACCATTGCAGGCTCGTTGCAGAACGGCTAGCCAGCCGACACGATGTTGAGATACTGACAACATGCGCGCGTGATTACATTTCTTGGAAAAACGAGTACGCCGAGGGTACTGACCGGATTCGGGGTGTCACAGTTCGCAGATTTTCGAACGACCGAACAAGAAACATTGACGCCTTCAACAAGTATTCGGATTGGATTTTCCACAACAAACATTCAGCTAGTGACGAAGATGAATGGTTGAAACAACAAGGTCCCTGGTGTCCAGGACTAATTGATTATCTGAAAAAGAAACACGCCTCCTACGACGCCCTAATTTTTTTCACCTATCTGTACGCACCAACCGTCATGGGTCTTAAGGTTGCTCCAAAGCGAAGCATCTTAGTCCCGACTGCACACGACGAACCAGCCATACGCCTCGGGATATATAGAGATGTTTTCCGATTACCGGCCGGAATTGCCTTCAATACTGGTATCGAGCGTGCGTTCCTGAAAGACACATTCGAAATTCCCGCCCGCGCATCTGCCGTGGTCGGTTGCGGCGTTGATGTCCCGAAGCACTTCACAATGAACGGAAGCGCCACCGAGGATCAGGACCTTAGTTTTAGCGAGACTCTTTTAAACTCTGAACTGGAAGATCTGAACGAATCAAGTGCAGCCACATTTCGACGCCGTCACCGTCTTTTTGGCCCCTACGCCCTCTATGGTGGACGCATTGACCCTGGAAAAGGCTGCGAGGAACTAATCGCCAATTTTGGTGAATACTCGTCAAGAAGAGGCGATGCAACACTAGCACTGATGGGCGCCAAACTCATGCCCATTCCGGAGGAGCCGTATATACGATTTGCCGGGCTACTTCCGGAACACGAGCGGCTTCAAGCCCTTAACGCGGCGACCGTCGTGGTTGTACCATCACCCTACGAAAGTTTATCTCTCTTAACACTCGAAGCATTTGCGGTCGGCACACCCGTACTGGCCAATGCGCGTAGTGATGTCGTAACTGATCACTGCCAGCGTAGCAATGGCGGTTTGTACTATGCAGACCAGGAGGAATTTGTTGCGTGTCTCAGCCTACTGATGCAGAACGGCGAACTCCGAACCAAACTTGGGAAGAATGGACAGGCTTATGTACGAGACAACTACGAGTGGGACGTTATCATGGACAAATACGATACGCTTCTCGCCGGCGTCTCTGGGAAAAAGCCTTTTAAGTCAAAAAAATCACCTTCTCCGACAAGAGGCCCCCGTGGCAGAAGCTCAGGCCGCCTGAAATCACGAAGTCGTCGCAGACGTTGACGCATGTTCTGTAGGTTCAATCTGGAAGATTCAACCGTTTGTCCAGAATATCCATAAAATCAGATACGGTATTGCCTGTTTTTGATTGTCCGGACGCCATTTCCGATCCGTCAGTCGATGGAGATTCAACACTTGCCAAGGTAACCTTCGCTGTATCTGTACTCTTTTTCCGACGATTCCGTATCCCATAGCGTTTTATCATCTCGCCAAGAGTGGTTGGTTTAATGCGTAATAATGCTGCTGCGTATTTTTGTACCCCTCCTGAAGCCTCTAATGCTCTCATAATCAAGTGCCCTTCCATTTCTTCAATGATCTTCCTGAAGGGTATTCCGTCCGGCGGTAAGTCAAAGTTTGGTAACTGAAATGAACGAGCCGTCTTCACGGTATCCGGGATAAGGTCGACACCAATGGTTGACGTCGATGTCAACACGGAGGCCCGCTCAACTACATTCTCAAGTTCACGGACGTTACCAGGCCAGTGACACCCCTCAAGAAGTTGCATCGCTTCATCAGTAAATTTAAGGTCGTTCTTCCCATTTTCGTTGCCATATTTCTCAAGAAAACTCTGAACAAGAAGTGGAACATCCTCCCGGCGTTCACGGAGCGGCGGCAACTCAATCGTAATAACATGCAATCGGTAGAAAAGATCTTCTCTGAATGTACCCTCATCAACCATTCGACGTAGGTCAACATTGGTTGCAGCAATAATCCGAACCTCGACCTTAATGGTGTCCACGCCACCCAAACGCATAAATTCACGTTCTTGAATGACACGAAGTAACTTTGCCTGTGTTTCAAGTGGAACCGTGCCAATTTCATCAAAAAAAATACTTCCCTGATCGGCGATCTCGAACAGGCCCTTTTTATTCGACACAGCACCAGTAAATGCACCCTTTACATGCCCAAACAGATTTGATTCAAGAAGATCTGCGGGAAGACTTCCCGAATTGACTGTCACAAACGGTTGTGCCGCCCGAGTCGAATTTGAATGGATAGCACGTGCCACAAGCTCTTTGCCCGTACCACTTTCCCCGGTAACCAAAATCGTTGTTCGACTCGGTGCCGCCTGCCCGATCAGCTCAAACACTCTCCGAATGCGCGCACCACCACCAATGATGTTGCTGTAATGGTTCGAGTGTGCTTGTAGATTCTGACTGAGTGCTCGATTCTCATCTACTAGCCGCCTTTGTGAAACCGCGTTACGTACACGAACAAGCACATCTTCATTCTTAAACGGCTTCTGGAGAAAATCGAACGCCCCCTTCTTGAACGCGTCTCGAGTATTTTCACTTGTGCCAACACCCGTGACCATTATTACGGGCAAGTCTTGATCAAATTTTTTGAATTCCTCTAGCGCCTGCAAACCGTCTATACCCGGAAGCATGAGATCAAGAAGAACACAATCGAACTTCTGTTTCCTTGCCAATTCAAGACCAACCTCAGCTGTCGAGGCCAAACCGACCTGACACGCTTCACGCGCTAGTAACGCCTGAAAGGTTTCTTGAATGACCTCTTCATCGTCAATTACCAGAATCGATGCCTGATCCAACATGTGTTTCTACCTGACTGCCTCACTAGCCTTGGTACGCTGTGACACAGCCTTTGGAAACGTTAACGTAAAACATGTGCCACGCCCTGCCCGACTGTCACACTCGATCGTGCCGTGATGTTCCTGAACCACTCCGTAAGTCACAGATAACCCGAGCCCCGTTCCCTGTCCCGCAGCTTTCGTTGTGAAAAATGGATCGTAAATCCGAGACAGATTTCCTGCAGGAATTCCGGCGCCTGTATCTGTCACCTCAATCACCACACTACCATTTGTGAAGCTACTAGTGACGGTTAACCAGCCGCCCGTTTTCATCGCATCACGAGCATTCAGAAACAGATTCACAAACACCTGCTGCACCTTAAATTCGACGCCGGTCACTACAGGCAAAGGCGCGCACAATTCGCGTCGCACCTGCACATTACTTAACTCAAATTGATGCTCAAGTAGGCCCAGCACGTCAGTAATAACCATATTAACGTCGACCGGACCAATTGGGTCAGGTTGGCCGGGTCGCGAAATGTTCAATAAACCATTAACAATTTTCGAAGCGCGAAACGTTTGCTGCTCTATCTTTTCCAGTAACGGCGTTTTGGGGTCTTCTGGATCCGCCCCGTCTAGAAGCATTTGAGTGAAGCTTGAAATTCCCGTAAGTGGCGTATTCACCTCATGGGCCACACCGGCAGCTAGCAAACCGATGCTAGCCATTTTTTCAGAAATCTTGACCTGCTCTTCAAGCTGCACACGCGCGGTAATATTTTCAACAAACACCATCGTTCCTTCGACCTTACCATCCGGCCTTAAAAGAGGCGCCGTCGCTGCGTTTACTAGAAGTCTAGATTTTTCCGAATGACGTGACGACAGCGGCACACGGTAGAGCGCCGACTCCGACGCTGAGTCATCGCGTGCCTGACGAAGTCGTTCAACAAACTCTTTGTCGAACAACTCATCCAACGATTGACCGACGGCATCAGCACGACTGACCCCATATAAACGTTCAAAACCCGCATTCCAACGTACGACACGATCATCAAGATCGAGCACCACTAGCCCGTCGTTTAACGATTCAATAATGTTGTCGCTGAACTGACGCATGCGGTCCAGCTCACCCGCCTTGTCCTCTAATTGCCCATACAAACGACCATTCTCCAATGCCGTGGCAACTTGCCCAGCAACGGCAGCAAGCAACGCCATGTCTTCGCTGCTAAGCGGTTCACCCGTACCCTTGCGGCCGAGGGCCATCACAGCAATCGGTCCCTCTTCAGCGACACACGGAACAAAATAATAAAGTTCTTGTGAGCGCCAAAATGACACATCGTCAGGAGAACATTTTCTTCGATTGGCGGCATCATCAAGCAGCACGGTATACCGACCGTGCATCCGCTCACCCACACTAGTCGCTCGACGAAGCACTGGCGGCATTTCGTCAAATCCTACCCATCGAATGGGCTGATAGTCATTCTTTAGATTGCGTTCGAGATTGTCATCGGTAAGATCGCGCACAAGAAATAAAACCATTCGTTCAACATCCAGGGTGGCACTAACGCGATGGACCAGTCGTTTACTAAGCCTCCGAAGATCAAGGTCACTGTTGAGGTCGCGTGCGAATCGAACAAGCGCTCGACGATGATCAAAACGGTCACGATAGTAAACACGATCGAGCATCGTGTGAATCGCACTCTTAACGGGATTAGCAAGCAGGACAACGACGGCGGTTGCCAGCAAGGCAATTATTACGTTGTGGTCATCTGATTCCTCCAGAAACACCTCGCTCGCCAGACCTTCGAGCGCGAGGTAAATAACGAGCATTGCAACGACCGCCGCCGTGTAGACCAAACTCCGCTTAACGATAACTTCAACATCTCGCAACCGATAGCGAACAATGGCAGACGCAAAAGTCAGAGGAATAAGTCCCAGTGGAACAGCGGTAAATTCCATACCCTCCGCCGCTTCAAAACCTAGCCCATAAGGGACCCCATAACCGACCGCAAACGGCACGCCTCCGAGTACAGCACCAGAGACTACCCATCGAAGTTGGCGACGCGCCGTGCCGGAATGAACTCGTCGCAGCGCAACTACCATCGTGGTCAAACCACCAAGAGTGCATGTAACGAGATAAATGTGCTCAAACCTCCAAATTCGCTCAACAGCTTGAGTAAGCCCAGCACCACCATCGGCATTAAAAATCGTGAGGGCCTGCATTCCCCCTAATGCCACAGCAGGCATATAAATCAAAGGAACGGCAAATGCCCCGAGGTGGTTTCGAACCCAGCCTGGAGATCGCTCTGGAAATACGAGTGCAAAGTGCATAAAGAGAGGTGCCACTAGAAGGATGGCGACCTCGTCCGCCCAGAAAAATACCCAATCAAGTCGATCAAGGCGTCCGCTGAACGAAAATGCAAACACTCCAAAAAATGCTACGGTCAGCCAAAAAAAATGTAGCGTCGCCTGCTGTCCCGGTCTGCGAACACGTACCGCCGCACCAACCAGCAACCCGAAAAGCCCAACCGCCGCAAGAGCGAGATGTACGGGAAACGAACTGCCCGGAAGTCGTTCAAGTGAAAGTCCGTAGAGTTGTTGGTCACGAACTCTTAACACCGTATAGTTCAGGCGCGTTCCTGTGACACCGGAATGCAAGAAGCGAAGAACATCCTCATATTTCTCGATCGGCTCATTGTTGACCGCAAGTAACACATCACCGCGCTGAATGCCGGCTACAGCGGCTGGCGAGTTTGACGCAACGCTCTCTGCAACAAGACCGTCCACACTTTCAACCCACAACACACCGTCTTCGACTTCTGTCCAATTTGCGCGCACAACTGCATTGGCAATAGCAAGAGCTAGAAGTACAGCAACAACGGCTACGGCGAGCAGCGCCCGCCCCCACTTCACTCGATACCGTCGCAGGCGTGGCTCACGTTTGGGTGTCGACATTGCAGCTAACCCACAAACTCCATTTACGTCTTACACGTGAAAAGAACCTAACCGTATTGTGTCCGTCACTCGATTCAGTAGAACTTACACAACCCTTCCGAACAGTCCGTAAGGCTAAAAACTAAAGCCCTGGATTCTTAACTTGTTTGCAAGTCTGCCTAGACCTAACCGCTGCACACTGTTGAGAACCATATCTGCGAGGGCTAATAGCGGTCGTACTAAAAATTGACGACGAGACCACCAATGAACTGCCTCGGAGGATCAACCACGAGCAACTCGTCAAACATCGACCCCCCAACAAGTGGGTCGTAATAAAGGCTCCGTAGTGCTAGGAGTAACTCCCATTGACTGCCTTCGAAGGGCGAGAATGGTAAATCCTGCATGATTCGGATATCAAATCGAGCATCCAATCCCGCTGACAAAACATCCTGATGCGCCTTCGTAAACGCCGTGTTCACACGGCACCGTGCAACAACACGTGTCGATAATTTCGGTATCTCCGCCTCAAGCGTTGCGGTCACGTCGTGAAATCTCTCGCTACCAGATTGAAGAAACCCGCCCACCATTGGCACGGACCCGGCAGCATTTTCAGGCAACCACCCACTCCGAACATAGCTGTAATTCACCTCACCGCTCACTAGTCCATCTGACGTATGACTGTAATTAATCCCCCAGCCATCTGCACGAACCCCGTTGGCACTAGTCAAGTAGTAATGACCACCCGCCGCCGGTAGGGTACCTAGCGGCACGTGCCGCCCCGTACTAAACATAGTAATTAGCTGATTACTGACATTCTGGTTAAACCGCGTCACACCAAGCACACCGTTTTCAGTAACACGTTGGTCGAGTCCCACCGCAACATTCCCGGTCCGCTCCGCCTCCAGCTCATCAAATCTAGAAAGGGAGGTAAACGTGCGCTCCGGTGGCAACCACACACCTTCTAATGGAGGCAAGAATTGCTCCGCTCCTGGTGCAGTCATTTTCTGTTGGAGCGAGATGCGTGCACGAGTGCCGTCAAACAGCGAGACAGTAACCCCCGCCCGTGGACTCAGTAAAACACCATCTTCCAAGTACCCGTATCGAGCAAATGTCGCACCGTAATCAACGACCATTCGCTGTGAAACAGACCATGTATCGTCTGCACCAATACTCCCGACCTCCCGCGCCAAAGCATCTAGTTCTGTAGTACCGGTGAGACTTGGTCGTAAGTTTGCTGTCTGTAAATAGGACTGCTTACTGTATGACATCGCTAACTGCAAACTATGGTCCGGCACAGGGCCAGTAACGTACTGGCCGGCTATCGCCCACGAAGCCGGCACACCAGTTGATACGTCGAACGTGCCTTGCACAGCCCAGTCACTGTCATTCACTGGAAGGAGAGACAAGTAAGCAACCTGTCCGGGTACAGACCCCCGTGACCAAAGCTGCCCTAAGTCGTTTAATGTAGTCCGGGTTAAGAACTGAACCTCACCAGACATTGGGGTTCCTCCGAAAAGTCTGGATAGAGGGTTCGCTGTCAGCGACGCTGATTTATCGAGACTAGTAACACGACCTTCAAAATCCGATTCCGCCGCCTCCCCATCGCTCGTGACGACACCTGGAATCTCCCGAAGTTCCTTCAGAATGCTGCGTCTAGCGCGACGTAACCGCCACGCCTGCGGACGATGGTCATGGGGAGCCAGCACCGTTCCTGACGTCACATCGTTCTCGTCCGAAGCATCAGGGTCCGTCTGTGTACCCCCTACACTTGACAGATAGGAATCTACGCCAGTGCCACGCAAGTCCGTCGACTCGATACCACCAAAACCAGCCAGCTGAACCGAAGAGAAAGTGTGTGTTCCGTGTCCAAGCACAACCGTCTCGTGTGTGGGGCCATCGGCGCCAACTTCTATAGCACGCCTAATTCCGGCAGTTGCAGTGAGGTGAGTTCGCAAAAGATATCTACCAGGAACAAGACCACCAACACGGAATTCACCACGTTCGTCTGAAAAGACGAGCTTCGTCCCACCGGCCCCAGTGAGTGAAAGCAAAACACGCGTTGGAGAAACACCGTTAGGGAAGACAACCCGACCAACAACTTGGCCAGTCGCCACTTTCTGTTGAACTGAATTTATTATGCGAGCTGTATCCTGCTGGGCCATTGCCGGAAAAGCCCACAAGAAGACCGTAACGAGCCCGACCGCGACAAGTAGGTTACGTGACATTACTTGCTCGCCAAAAGATGGAAACGCCGTCACGAGACACTAACGGGCTGG
>Ga0310121_10002296_pt1 | contig 18332 bp, 15 predicted proteins | sample CB27_Tmax_986_MG_FD_203504 | JGI IMG/M metagenome (GOLD analysis project Ga0310121, IMG submission 203504) | Marine microbial communities from Western Arctic Ocean, Canada - CB27_Tmax_986 | ecosystem: Environmental > Aquatic > Marine > Oceanic | place: Canada: Western Arctic Ocean | collected...
CGCTGACATCAACGAGCGCGCTGGTTGTTCTCGGGTTCTCGCAGCATGTCGGGGCGTGGCGCAGCCTGGTAGCGCGCCTGCTTTGGGAGCAGGAAGTCCTCGGTTCGAATCCGGGCGCCCCGACCACCTTAACTCCTTGAAACATCAGGGGTTTTGGGCTCATCCTGAGGATCATCAAGATCCGACATCTCGCGTCTAGGCGGTGTTTGTGCGACGTTTGTGCGAGATTGGCGCGATTTCTCCAGTTTCTTTAGCGTGTGATGCAGGTGGCCCGCCGTCGTGGTCGAGAGATACCGACTCGTCGTGCTGATGTTGCTATGTCCGAGCCACGTCGCAACCTCATGCGGGGAGACCCCGGGAGCCTCCTGTAACTGCGAAGCAAACTCTCGCCGTAAGTCGTGAAGGTGTAGCCCCGCGATCCCGGCGCGCGCGCAGGTCCTAGTCCACGCCTTCCGCACCGACTTGATGCGCTCGCCGACCTCGTTGCCAAAGACATACGCACTCGACGGGAACGGCTCACCTTTCAGGTCGGTTCGACGCATTTCCAGCTCGGCCCGAATCCGTTGAGAAATGGGAATCGTCCGTGCAACGGCTGTCTTGGTGGTTTCGTCGGAAAGGCAGAGCACGTTCTCCTCCCAGCGGATTCGTCCACACGTCAACATCAGTAGTTCGCCCGGTCTGCATCCGGTTTCCAACATCGCGACGATGAGCGCCCGAAGGTGCGGTCGAGCATGTTCCAGAAGCAGCGCCTCTTCGCCGGGTTCCAATCGTCGTCGCCGGGGTCGTTCGACCTTCGACTCCAACGAGATTACGGTCTGCCCGTGGCGTTTGAACGGCGATGGCGGCCGTGATCCGTGGGTGTCCGTGACCATGGATCAGCGAGGTGAAGTTGCTCAGCAGGTCCAGATAGACTTCCCATCGACGTCGTGGAGTCGACAACCATCCGCCCGGTCGGCAAAGAGTGGGTGCGGTCGAAAGAATGTGCTGGTACGGGTGTTGCCACCTGGAAGGCTGCCAAGGGCGCGCTCGTATAGTGCAGTCGAACGGGGTATACGTGATCGAAACTGTTCACGCAGCCGGTGTTCGAAGAGGTTGATTGACGAAGGGTCGCCGTTCACGTGTGTGGCCGTCTGTTCGTGACTGCAGGAGGCTATTACGCTAAACGTCCGTTTTGAAAAGGACACCCGCCCCGGCCGGGCCTATGACCCGCGAGACATCAAAAACGCATCGTGTATTGGACTTTCATAGCTATTCTCAAGTCTTGTCTCCTGAAGTCATAGCCGCGCCCGAGGTCTTGCACCCAGCCCTGACCAAAGACAAAGAAAACATCGTTCCCCGGTTCCACGGTCCAGCGCACGCGGCTCTGCAGACCGAGATTTTCGGATCGATTGTCGAACTGGATCAAATTGGAGAGCGAGAGGAAGGACGAAAAGGCATAGTTCACCTGTGCGCTGTAAATCCTGGCGATGAAATTACCCTCTGGCAACGTGGCGAACGTCTGGTTGGTGTTGAAGCTGATCAAGAAGTTGGGGGGCAGCTTGTAGCTCAGGCCGGTTTGGACCGTCCGCGCGGTGCCTGACCAGAAGTTACCAAACGAAAATCCGATACTGCCCTGAATCCGACGCTTTTGTGCCGACGTAAAAAAAATCCGCCAGGGTGTAAAACGGTATTCGCCCGGCGGCAGGATAACTCCAGTGGAGATCTCGAACGGCTCAAAGAGACGCTCGTAGGTTGGGTTCGCGTCAAACAAGCTGTGCAGCGAGTCTCCCGAGTTGAGATGCCAGTCGATCAATGTGGCGTAGATGTTCCAGCTTTCGACCAATCCGTTGTCGAGCCGGGTGAAGCGGGTATAGAACACATCATGAAACATCTGTTGAATGCCCGTTGACCTACTCGGGCGCGGGTTAAAGCTCCCGCCGACCCGAAGCATCCGCACATTGCGGCGCTGCACAAAACCGGTCGCCGGGTCGAAGTTCTCCTGGATCTCGCGCCAGAGAATCTGCGCCGCAAACTTGTCGTTGGGATACTGCGCCCCGAAACCATACGACGAATCACGTTGCGAAACGCCTTCATTGCTGCTCTTGAGTCCGTAGGCGTTGACCACCACGTTTTGACCCTGGCCCAGAAAATCTGACGTGGCCAGTCGCATGTCGACGCCCATGGTACGGCTCGACGCCGGTGAGGCAGGATTGCCACCCGTAAAGATTGCGCCAACGTAAGACTGCTCCAGGAAGTTCTGCTTGACGCGCCCGACAAACAAGTTGGCGGTATCCACGTTCGACACATCGCCGGTGCGCACGTCGAGCATGCCAATTTCCGTTCGGCCTACCCTGCCCGTCAGCTTGGCGCCGTAGTCGATCGGCACCTCTTGTCCCCCCAAGAGTCCGATCTTGCGACTAAAGAATGGGAATATCTCGGCTCCCGTCCCGGGAATTCCCCCGGGCGGATCGATCCCCGTGGTTGCGAAGTTGAAGACGCCCGCGTCCTGCAGAAAGAAAGACCGTTTCTCCGGAAAGAATATGGAGAAACGCGTGAGATTGATCTGGCGGGCATCCACTTCAGTTTCACCAAAATCGGTGTTCGCGGTGACGGAGAGTTTGAGACTGGGCGTGATGTTGTAGAACAAGTCCAGCCCCGGCTTTCCGACAAGAGTATCGCTGCCACTGGCCGCTCGATGCAGCCAGCGCCCCGCCATGAACGGCCGGATATCAAGGCCGACGCCCTGTGCCAGATCTTCGAGACCCGTGATTTCACCTGCCTCCGAAATCTGAAAGAACTGCGTTTGAAAACGTGCCCCCGTCCAGCGGTTCTCCTCCAGTTTTCGCTGGATCGTGCGACTGATGTTGAAGCCCCAGACGGTTTCCCCAGCCGGGAAGCTGAGCGTCTTGAACGGAATAGCAAATTCCGCGCTCCATCCCTCGTCGGTTTGCTCGGTTCGCACGATCCAGATGGCGTCCCAATCGTTATTCGTCTCACCGTTCGCGAACACCAAGCCATCGACCAGAGCCCCGGCGGGATTTGTCGAAAAGTAGAAGGCGTTGCTCCTGTCGCGGAATGTGTCGAGCACGATTTCGAGTCGGTCGTCGGCTCTCAAGCTGGCGTCCCGGGCCATTTCCGACGCCAGTATTCGCCGCGGCTCGGAGTCGTAACACATGATGCCGATATAGAGGTTGTCAGCGTCGTACAGGAGAGTGACCTCAGTCTGTTCAGTCGGCTGGGCGCCGGCCTGCGGAAGTCTCTGGACTAGATCGCCGATTTTTGCCGCCTGGCGCCACGGCGCCTCATCGAGCACGCCATCGATGACGATCTCCGATTCGACCGCTGTCACGACCGCAGATCTGACTGGCTCCGTCGGTCTGGTCTGCTGCGGCGCCGCGAGGCACAAGACCGGCGCAACAATCCAAGTGCATGCACCGGTCGCGGCAAGCGACAGACCATGTCGAAGCCATAAGTGTCGCAGGATCGCGCGGTCCCCCAGCTTCTTCATATGTCGTCGATGGTAGCGAATAGCAGGTGCTTCCGCCATCAACTGTTACTCAGGCGGCGAGACGCTCGTCCTGGACCGGAGCGACCGGAAACCTGCTCGCCACGGTGCACGTGATCGTGTGATGCTAACGAGTACGAATACGGTAATACGGCGTGCTCTTCACAACCTGACGATGTTCAGTCACGCCATGAGCCAGCGCAACGAGTCCGCGAAAATCGCTCCGCCGTGACGACGCGTATGACCGCCTTCACCAAACACGAAACGATGCTCGTACCCCGCATACTCGAGGGCCGCCGCCATCTCCTGGTTCGCGAGGGGCCAGTTGCCGACAGGAATGTCCAGATCCATCTTGCCACTTGTCATAAAGACGCGGATGGGCTTGCGTACATTCGTCCGCACCAAGTACGGATAGTTGTGACCGCCTCGGATGTTGGTGAAGGAACCGCAGTGGCTCAGAACTCGCCCGAAGGATTCTGGCCGAAACCACGCCGCGGTGAAGGCGCAGATGCCACCGCTTGAAATCCCGCAAATCATTCGTCTTGCGGGATCGATCGAGAGCGGCCGTCCGAGCTCACCCTCAACGACGGGCAAGAGTTCGTCGAGAACGAACGTGACGTAGGCGCCAGTCAATGTGTCGTACTCCACGCTGCGCTGTCGCCCGTGATCAGGGTCCTCCAGCCGTCTCGGCACCGTCCGTGTTCCGGGGTTTACAAAGACGGCAACCGTGGGACGAAGCTCACTCTGATGAATGAGCGTGTCGAGCACCGCAGGCACTCGGACCTCGCCTTGCGGGTCCACGTAGCTAGCTCCGTCCTGAAAGATCATCAGATCAGGCCGCGCTCTCGAAGAGGAAAGCTGAGCCGGACGGTAGATCCAGATATCCCGCTCCGTCTGGGGAAAGACCCGACTCTCGGTCCACTTCTCAATCGTGAGCACGTCGCCGCGAGGCGTACCCGACGCCGGGTACGCTTCGGCGCAGGGGTTGTATTGACGATCTTCGGGTGGTCGCAGAAACCGCTCGAAGTCGTCGGGATTCTCCCGGCTGTGCCCGTTGATCGTACCGCTCCAATTGAACGGGCGATCGAGACCAAGCGCGGTGTAGGCCTCAAGGTCCTGTGTTCGCGTCCGAACGGGTTTTGTCGCGGCGGCCGCGCTCAACAAAGCGATCATCCCGAACTGTCGCCGGGTCACATGGGTCGTCTTGTTGTCCATAGATCGTCTCTTTCACGTCCAAAGTCATAGGAAGGATTAGGCGGGTTCGCATGTCGGCCCAAAGTAGAAATGTCCGCCTTCTCCGTTCCCACACTCACGTCCGGTCGTTCGCCGCAGAGGTCAGTCTCTGCGCGCCAGCTCAATCCTCGGTGAATCGAGCGGCGCTGACGCTCCGGCCCGCGACCAACGGCCGCTGGACGTGGTGCTCGGGCATCACGTTTCGTTTGCGGGTGAGGACGCGAGGAACCGGCTACGGATAGAGGCCAGGAAGTCTTTGCGTCCGAAACACGGACCATCCGGCCGGCGGCCCATCATCGATGAACAGCTCGAACACCTTCTCGGCAGGCGTTTCGTGCGTCACCTCGACGACGCGAACCCAGTTGTGTCCGTTGCCCTCTGCGACCGGATTACCCTCGTTATCCGACACGAGCCCACCATAGTTGACCAGGATATTTCCGGTGGTGGGCATCCAATCCGCATCGCCAACAAACCTTGCAAAGTAGGGTTCGTCACCCGGACCGCCATACGACCACACTTCCGTGACCTCTTTGCGGTCTTCGTCGACCCGGTATTCGACCGCACGACTGAAGGAGTCGGAGGCCGCGGTTTGTTTCTGGAACGGGCGGGCCCGATAGTTGCCATTGTCAAACATGAGGACCGTGCCATCGGGGGTGATCATCGGCGCATGCTGATGATAGGGCCAGACGACCGGTCCGTTCGGTTCGAGCAGATATTTCTGCCATTCCGGTCCCCAGCCGTCATGGTTGCCCAGAATCCACACCAGCTGGCCGGTTTCCCAGTCGATCTTCACAACCGCATCCTGATGTCGCACCGACGCGATCACGTAGCGCCCGCTGTCGTCCACGCTGACCGCGTTCGTGTGTGACCAGTTGCGACGAGGAACTGATGCTTCTTCGGGAAACAACCCACTCCACGCACCGCCCCAACCGAGAGAGCCGTAGCCAATACGATACGGGTCGAGGAGGTCGAGCAACTTGACCGACCGTAACACGTGACCCTGCCGGTTGAATTCGACCAACATATCGCCGAGAACTTCTGACGTCGCCGTCGGCGCATCTGGGTCCGTCTCACTGGTCGGGTACTCGTCGTAGCGGCGAAGCTCCGTCGTGAGCCCCAAGAACGTTCCGGCGGAGGTCTCGAACACGTCGTGGTGCAACGTTTCTGCGTCGATGGTGACGCCGTCAAGCTCGACCAGATCCTCAGGAGTGCGTTTGACCTGCCAGGACCCCACCGTATTGCCAAGCATGTCGATTTCGAACAGAGGGCCCGCTCGCCCCGTTCGGTAAGAGAGATTGCCATTCCGCAACCGTCGGACGTTGGATGCGGAATGTGGCGCGGTGTAGTACCAGACGACCTCACCCGCTGCGTCCACTGCGACGAGCAGGTGGTCACGTTCACTGCCGTCCTCGGACCGATACGTCGGTTCCAACATGGTGATACCCGGCTCCATTCGGTCGGGGAGGCTCACGCGCACATCGATCGGGGGAAAGTCCTCTGGGAGCGGGGCAGTCACTATTTCTAGCGACTCCGAAGTCTGTGTGTTGCCCTCTTCGTCGGTGACAACGATTCGCACATTGTGAACGCGACCCGGTCGCATACCCAGGATCGGGACAACGTGCTCGTTTGCCGCTGGACGCCTGACATCGGCCGTCCAGCTTCGTTCGCCGTCATCGAAGGTCAGAGCGACAGTCGTGGCCCGACTCGTCGAGAAACCAACTGTCGCGGTCAACGGTGCCCGCGCGTTGGGCTGGGAATCGAGCGAGATGTCCTCGATCGTGAGCGGTGATCCGGCGCATCCCGCACTGAGGGCGGTCAATATCAAGACGCCACGCAGCTTACGGCTTCTTTCCATTTCCGTCCGCAAATATAGTCGAAGTTGCGGCGCCGGTGCGGTTCGAGGCATCAGACAGCCCGATGACGAAGTCGCGACGAACGGTTCTGTCGCCTATAGTCCTCGTCTGGGTCTTCGACCGGGCCCACGAGGGTCGCGTCCCTCCAGTCAAGTATTCGATCCGGACATCGCCAATAGAAGCGGCGATGCCAGGTTCCCGGCGGGTGGCCCCGCAGTCGTTCGACTCAATACTCGGTTTGTTACAGTCGATTCCTGCGGATCGTAGGAAGTATTAGCTTCGATCCCCGCCGAGAGGTCCGGGCGAGAAGTGGGAGACGGGGGACGGCTCTTCAGCTGTCTGCGCGTCACATGGTTGGAACCTCCAGAGTCAGCGCGGTGGCTGGTCACGCGGCACCTTTCGCGTCTTACGGGCACGCTGTGTGCTTCGGATATCGACGCGGCGGTCAAGAACAACGGGCGGACGGGGGCGGCGCATGATGGGATCGGAGGACGCAGTGACGCGATACGCACCCTCCGAATCGAGATTGCGCAGGCGGCGTCCTGTCCGTCAGTTTGAGAAACGGTGGGTGAACGCGGCCCTCGACCGCGCCCCGCTCATGATTACATTGGTGTGGTATGTGAAGATCGCTCGAACTGCACCCAGCCGCGGACCAGATTCCTCCTCATCGGCCGGTACTCCCAGCGAGCGCCGGCGCGAGTGGTAGACTCGTCTCCTCGTGAGACTCATTCGCCTTGGACCGTCCGGTGATGCCCCAACATCGGGGTCTTGATCCCATAGAGGGCACGCATGAAACGCCGTGATTTCTTCCACGCAGGCGCGGTCGCCGGTGCGGGAGCCCTGCTGCCGGCGGCCTGCGCCTCTCCTCAACACGATCTCTCTGAACCGGTCGCCGAGAACGACGCACGCTCGCGCTGGAGACGCGATCTCGTCGTCGTCAACGGCCACGTCGTGACACTCGAAGATGACCAGCCGGCCGCCGAAGCGGTCCTTGTCCGAAAGGGCCGTATTGTGCTGGTCGGCACGACCGACCAGGTGACGCGCGAGGCGGGCTCGGCGCCTCGGTTCGACGCCGCCGGCCGCACTGTCGTGCCAGGGTTCGTCGACCCGCATGTCCACTTCGAGATGGCCTGCAACGCGCTGTCCTATCAGATCGCCTGTCACACGCCCCCGTTCACGTCGCTTCGGGAGATCAAGGACGCGCTGCGTGCCAAGGCAGCGAGGACGCGGCCGGGAGAGTGGATCATCGGCCGCGGGTCGTTCGGCATGGCCGGGCGTGTCGAGGAAGGACACCTGCCCGAGCGAGCGGAGCTCGACGAGGTCACCGAGGATCATCCGCTCATTCTGTATTCCGGTTTTCATGTCGCGATGATCAATACACCGGGACTGAAGGCGCTCGCTCTCTGGGACGACGACACCAACGTGCCACGCGGCGCCATCCTGCACCGTGATGCCTCCGGCGCCCCGACCGGCGTCGCGACCGAGGTCTGGCCATTGCCGCCGGCCTACTCGTCGGACCAGGTCAAGACATCGCTCAGGGCGCACGCCCGCGACCTCTATGTGTCGAAGGGAATCACGTCAATCTCCACGCTGCCGCTGATCGGCACCGACCTGGTCGCGGATCAAGCCCTGCAAGCGTCTGGGGAACTACCGATTCGGCTTCGTGCCTACTATCACGTGCCGCATCTCTTGACGCTCGACGACTTTCTCGGGATGGGGCTCGGGCAGGGCTTTGGCACCGACATGTTCCGCGTCGGCGGAGTGAAGATCTTCGTCGACGGCGCGGGCGGAGACGGCCTCGGTCGCCAGTTTTCCGATTTCAAGTGGACACAAGAAGAGCTGGATGCGTTCGTCTTTCAGGCGCACAGCCACGGTGTCCAGCTGATGATGCACGCCGTCACCGACCCGGGGCATCAGATGATCGAGGCTGCGGTGGAGGCAACGCTCGCGCGTGAGCCAGCTTCTCTACGCCCTCGCATCGAGCACGGCGGGGATGTCGAGGACATCGAGCGCATCCAGCGAATCGCCAGGCTCGGGATCATCCCAGTCATCACACCGCAGCAGGAGCGAGCGCGCGCGCCACGCGCGCGTCCGCGGACGACCCCGCGTTACCGGACACTCGTCGAAGCCGGCGTCACGCCGGCGGCCTGCTCAGACGCCACCGGGACGGTGCCGGTTTTCAGCCCTCTCGGGGCCATCGCGTCGCTGGTGGCGTCGCCGGACGAGGGGGGCGGGACACCGCCCGGTGAGGAGCTGACCTTCGAGAACGCTTTGCGAATGCACACCATCTGGGCCGCGCGAAGCGGTTTCGAGGACGACGACCGTGGCTCGGTCGCGGTCGGGAAGTTTGGTGACCTGGCTGTGCTCTCGGCAGATCACGAAGGAATGACCGGCGAGGAGCTCTACGATCTGAGGGTCGATGCGACGATTCTCGGCGGCGAGGTCGTGTTCGAGCGGTAGCGCGGCCAGGTGATGGGGACACGTCGTGGGAGCGAGAAAGCGCCTTCACTGGGCGCGTCAGTAGGTTCGAGAATCGGAGGAGCTATGTCCAGAGGTACGAATCGTGATCTCGGGATGCACCGAGATATCACTCGACGCGACTTCGTCAATGGCGTGGGGGTCACCGTCGGGGGGATGCTGCTCGCACCGGGCTGGCTCTCGGCGCGGGAGGGGACGTCTTCTGCGTCTCAGGCGCAGGAATACTATCCACCGGCCCTGACTGGAATGCGCGGAAGTCACCCCGGGTCTTTCGAGGCTGCCCATGCGCTGCGCGATGGGAGCACCTGGACCGATGTTGACGACACGGGTGAGAGCTATGACATGGTGGTGGTCGGAGGAGGACTAAGCGGGCTCTCGGCGGCCTACTTCTTCCTGACGTCGGCTGGCCGCGGGGCACGTGTGCTGGTCCTCGACAATCACGATGACTTTGGCGGCCACGCCAAGCGTAACGAGATGACCTACCGCGGCCGTACGCTGATGCTCAACGGCGGCACGTCGTATCTCGAGTCCGTGGGTCACTTCAGCGCTGTGTCCAAGACGCTCCTTGCGGCGGTCGGCATCGACACGGAACGCGCGAATGCTATCAGCGCTGCGGGTAGGCGGTTGTACGGGTCGATGGGTCTCGGAAGTGCCACGTTCTTCGCCAAGGAGGTGTTCGGCGAGGATCGGCTGGTGAAGGGGCGCGGAGGACAATCCGGAGGATGGGCCGCGTGGCTTGCGCAGACCCCGCTGTCTCCGAAGGCGCAGCGAGACATCGCGCGGCTCTACGACGACGGAGCGAACCCGGACTATATGCCCGGACTCTCGGATGTAGCCAAGAAGGACCGCCTGGCCCGGATCAGCTATCGAGACTTTCTTCTCGACCTCGCCAAGGTTCACCCCGAGGTGGTCGCGTTCTTCGATGACCGCCCGAAGGGAAGCTTCTGCGTGGGCATCGACGGCCATCCCGCGCTCTACGGATGGGTCCAGGGCTATCCCGGCTTCCAGGGGATGAACCTCGAACCCCTCTCCCCTGTGGGTCCCCTCGCCCACATCGGGGGCGGACAACACGGTCGCGAGAATGAGTGGGACGAAAGACCGGACATCTACTTTCCCGACGGCAACGCGACCGTGGCCCGGCTTCTTGTGCGTGCCATGATTCCCGACGCGCTGCCGGGCACGTCACTCGACGACTCGATGACCGCGCGCCTGGAGTACGACCGCATCGACCGCAAGGGTTCCGACGCCCGGATTCGTCTCAACAGCATGGTGGTCTCCGCTCGGCACATGGGCGATCCAGACGCCGCCCGCGGGGTTGAGATCACCTATGTGCGCGGCGGCAAGGCCGAGAAGGTACGGGCGGATCACTGTGTCATGGCCTGCTACAACGGGGTCATTCCGCACCTGTGCCCCGAGATGTCCGACGAGCAGAAGTCGGCGCTTCTCTATGGCGTCAAGATGCCGCTCGTCTATACCAATGTCCTCATCCGAAATTGGACAGCCTTCACGAACCTGGGCGTCTCACGGGTGACCGCTCCGGGGATGTATCACAGCGGGGTCAACCTGGGCCGATCAGTGCAGTTTGGAGACTACCAACCCTCCACGTCGCCTGACGAGCCGATGATTCTGCACATGTCAAGGGCCCCGTGCGCTCCAGGACACCCGAAGAAGGAGCAGCATCGCATCGGGAGGGCGGATCTGTTGGCCACGAGCTTCGAGACCTTCGAGCGCAACATCCGTGACCAACTCGGTCGAACCCTGGGTGGCGGGGGTTTCGACCCGGCCCGGGACATCGAAGCGATCACGGTGAATCGCTGGCCGCACGGCTATGCGTACAGCTACAACACCCTGGACGATCCTGTCGAGTGGGCGCTGTTCGCCCCCGACGATCGGCCGTGCGTAATCGGGAGGCGGCGATTCGGTCGGATTTCCATCGCCAACTCCGATGCCGCTGCCTCGACGCACACGGACTCAGCCATCGACGAGGCGCATCGAGCGGTGCGGGAGCAACTCCTCGTTCAAAGCCGCGCCCGGCGTAAAACCTCCGACACCGACCTCTAGCAGCTAGCGTCGAAATAGAGCCGTGGGCTCGAAGGGAGGGCTAATTCTGCGCCCAGAAGGCCCTGCGCTCAGCACATCCCGCGCTTGCGAACAGGGGCATCGCGATCTTGCGCGGAAGAGAAAGGGCGAAACGGTGCGAAGCGAGGCGAGAGTCGTCATCATCGGGGGGGGAGTGGCAGGCTGCAGCCTGCTCTATCACCTGACACGTCTGGGGTGGAACGACGTCATCCTGGTGGAAAAGGACGAGCTCACAAGCGGCTCGACCTGGCATGCTGCAGGCCTCTGCACACAGTTCATCGCGAGCTACAACCTCATGAAGCTGCTCCGATACAGCCTCGATCTGTATGCGTCGCTGGAGGCCGAAACCGGGCAGGACATCGACTTCCATCGCTGCGGGAGCATACGGCTTGCGAACTCGCAGGATCGCCTCGACGAGTTTCAATACCGGAAGGGCATCGCCGACATATTGGGCGTCCCCTTCGAAATCGTTTCTCCCCAGAAAGCCCGACAGCTATTCCCGCTCGTCGATCTGGACGGCGTCATTGGAGCAGCCCACCTCCCGACGGACGGACACGTCGACCCGAACGGCCTGACCCAGGCCCTCGCGAAGGGAGCTCGCTCCATGGGAGCGGAAATCCACCGCCAGACGGTCGTGACCGCGATCGAGCGTGCCGGACGGAGCTGGCTCGTCAAGACCTCGAAGGGCGATATCCGAGCCGAAGTCGTCGTCAATGCCGCCGGCCAGTGGGCGAAGCAAGTCGGCCGCATGGTCGGGGTCGATCTGCCTATCGTGCCCCTCGAGCACCACTATCTCGTCACCGAGAAGCTCGAAGCGCTCAGCTCGCTCGAGGGCGAGCTCCCAGTGCTTCGTGACGCGGAGGCCTCCTTCTACATTCGAGAGGAGGTAGGGGCTCTGCTCGTCGGAGCCTTCGAGCGCAACACCAAGCCGTGGGCACTCGACGGAATTCCCGAGGATTTTCACAGCCGCCTGCTTCCACCCGATCTCGGCCGGCTGGAGGAAGTGCTCGAAGCGGCCGCGAGGCGGGTGCCCGCCTTCGCGAACGCCGGGATCAAGAGCATCGTCAACGGACCCGACGGCTACACACCGGATGGCCGCTGCCTTATGGGGCCGATACCCGGTCTCCCGAACTTTCACGTCCTGGCCGGCTTCAGTATCTTCGGTATCGTCTTCGGCGGCGGCGCGGGGAAGTACGCCGCGGAGTGGATCGTGGAGGGACAGCCGAGCGACAACATGTGGGAGCTCGATGCGCGCCGCTTTGACGGCTACGCGAGCTCGACGAAGTACGTGGCGGCACGCGCCTGCGAAGTGTACGAGCGCGAGTACGCCGTCCACTACCCTGAAGAGGAGCTCCCGACCGGGCGGCCGCTGAAGACGGGCCCGCTCTATGATCGGCTGCTCGCCAAGGGCGCCGTCTTCGGCGCACGATTCGCGTGGGAGCGCCCGCTCTGGTTCTCCCGCGGAGGCCGGGCACGAGACGATTACTCCTTCCATCGGGGAAACTGGCACGCGGCCGTCGGGGAAGAGTGCTCTGCCGTTCGATCGTCCGTCGGGGTGCTCGATCAGACGAGCTTTGCAAAGTACGAAGTCTCGGGGCCGGGCGCAGCCAGATTCCTCGACCGCCTGTGCGCGAACACACTTCCCCGCTCGCTCGGCCGAGTGTCGCTGACACAAATGTGCACGCCGCGGGGCGGCATCGAGTGTGACGTCACCGTGACCAGGCTCGCGGAGGATCGCTTCTACGTGGTGTCCGCGGCCGCGACCGAGCGCCACGACTTCGAGTGGATCTCGCGTCACCTCCCAGATGACGACAGCGTCGAACTGGCGAACGTCACGAGCAGGGATGCGGTTCTCTCGCTCGCGGGCCCGCGCTCGCGCGACGTGCTCCAAGCGATTACGGATACCGACTGCTCCCGAAAGGCTTTCCCCTTCTTCCGGTGTCGCGAGCTGTACGCAGGCATGGTTCCCGTGCGGGCGCTCCGAGTCTCGTATGTCGGCGAGCTCGGCTACGAGCTTCACCACGCCACGGAGTATCAGAGGTATCTCTACGATCTCTTAATGGAAGCCGGCCGGCAGTACGAGATCGTCGACTTCGGCTATCGAGCGCTCGACTCCATGCGGCTCGAGAAGGCCTACCGTCTCTGGGGTTCCGACATGTCAGCGGACTACACCCCTCTGGAAGCCGGGATGGGCCGCTTCGTGGATTTCGAGAAGGGCGACTTCATCGGCCGCGATGCGCTCCTCCGTCAACGAGAACGCGAGCTCGAGCGTGCCCTCGCCTGCCTCGTCGTCGATACTACGGATGCTGACCCTCATGGGTACGAGCCAATTCTGGACGGCCAGGAGAGGATCGGCTACGTCGCCTCGGGCGGGTATGGGCATACGGTCGAGAAGGCCATCGCGCTGGCCTACCTGCCGGCCACGCATCTCGAGCCCGGCACGAACCTCGCTGTGGACATTCTCGGCGAGCACCGACCTGCGCGAGTCGTCAAGCAGCCGCTATACGATCCCGAAAACAAGCGCTTGCTCAGCTGAAGGAACGTTGAAAACGGAGAGCCGCTGCACAGCGTTCCGTTTCCGGAGCACCGCGTCTGCCAACGAAGGAGGGACAATGTTCGGTCTGCCCCAGAGTACGTTCTTGCTGGTCCTGGGGTTTCCGCTGTTCTGGATCCTCTACACCATCGCGTTCTTGCTCCTGACGAAGCATTGGGAAAACGACGGAGATGAACCGTGAACGCGACCGTCCTCGCCTTTCTCGTCCTGTACTACGTCGTCGTGCTGGGGATCGGCGTGTGGACGATGCGCCGTAGGGAGACCGATGACCTGGAGGGCTATCTCCTCGGAGGACGAGAGGTCGGGCCCCTCGTCACAGCGCTGACGCTGCAGAGCACCTCGATGAGCGGCTACATGTTTTTGGGTGCCGGTTCACTCGCCTACACGACCGGCTATTGGTCTCTGTGGTTCGCTGCTGGGGACATCGGTGGCGGGGTCCTCAACCTGTCGATCATTGGCCGTCGCATGCGCAAGCTTTCCCAGATGATGGGCGCACTGACGTCAATCGAGTATCTGGAAGCGCGCTACCCGTCACCGCTCACACGCCTGATCGCCGCGAGTCTGTCCGTGTTCCTGCTCGCGTTCTACGCGCTCGCCCAGTTTATCGCCGGTGGAAAGGGCATGGCGCTCGTCACGGGACTCGACTACGAATGGGCTCTTCTTATTGCCCTGGCCATTATCACGACCTACACGTTGCTCGGTGGCTATCTCGCCGTCGCCTACACCGATTTCTTCCAGAGTCTCATCATGCTCGTGGGCGTCGTCTGGATTCTCGGCGCCGCCTTGGTCCACGTCGGAGGCCTCACGGCCGCGAATCACACCCTTGCCGAGATCGACCCGACGATTCTGTCGATCTGGGGCACGGGTCTCGGTTTCGAGGGGCAGTGGGGTGTGGTGGCGGGCGCGGTGCTCGTGTTCTCGGCTGGCTATATGGGGTGGCCTCACGTCGTCACGCGGCACATGGCGATGAAGCGGCCGGCGACAGCCCGGCTCGCCGGTGCGTACGCCACAGTCTGGAATCTCCTATTCGTCTCCGCCCCCTATCTCGTCGGCATTCTGGCGATCCTGATCCTCCCGAACCTCGACGATCCCGAGCTCGCCATCTTTGCGGTGGCGCACACGCTGCTGCCGTCCGCGGTGACCGGTATCGTCATGGCGGCGATCATGGCCGCCATCATGTCCACGGCGGACTCGTTGCTCTTGCAGACGGGCTCGATTGCCTCGCGCGACCTCTATGAACGGTTCATCAACCCGAGAGCGTCGGAACAGCAAATACTCAGGGTGTCGCGGGCGTGCGTCCTGGTGATCGGGATCATCGGGTATCTTGTCGCCCTCGTGGAGCCGCCCGCGGTGGCGTTCGTCGTCATCTTTGCAACGTCAGTGCTGGGAAGCGCGTTTGCACCGGCTTTCATTTCAGCGGTCTGGTGGAAAAAGGCGAACACTCCTGGTGCTATTGTGTCGATGGTTGCGGGAGCGGCGACCTCGGTGTTCTGGGAGCTTGCGGGCCTAGCCGTGACCACGACGCTCGCGCCTGTGACGGCGGGCCTCGCAGCCTCGACCGTCGCCATCGTCGTCGTGAGCCTTGCGACTCAGCGAAGTTCACCCGTGCCGGCGCACATCCTCGCGGCGATGGAGGAGACGGCGCGCGTCGGGCCGATCCCCGAGACGCTGATGGCGACGTCCGACTTCGCGTTGAGACCCGAGGCGGAGGAGGTCGAATCGATGCTGCGAGACACAGAGGAGGAGACGTGACGAGCGACGCGGTGGCTATCGCGGGATGTCTCACGTCGGCGCAAGCGGAGGGTGTAATCGCGTCGACATCGGGCGAGTGGACCTCCCGTGCCCGAAGAAGGATTTACTACCCGTATTTTTGGTTTCATCTCCGCTACGCCACCCGGACGCTGCTGGGGAAAAGTAGCGTCCGGCTCTCGTGTCTCGTCGATACCCGTACGGGACTTGCATCGACCGCCGACCCATTTGATGTCGAGCGCCTCGATCCCAACGCCGGCGCGCTGATGGAGCCACGCCTCGCCGAGGACGACGCGCTTCGGATCGCCCACCGGCACGGTGCCTACGTGGTGCGAAACGGACGAAAGGCGCTCAGCGTACCCGAAGTGACGGTGCTCGAACGGTGTCAAGTCTACAAGCCGTTCTGGATCGTCGATGGAACGAAGCGGCGTGCGTCGACCTTTCGCGTTCTCGTGGACGGATTGACTGGAAGGTTCCATGTTCTGCGTCGCTGAGATGCCGGTCCGGACAATACCGCGGTGCTTGCGCCGCTCGCTGTTGATCGGTCGGCTTCAATGAGCTCCGGTACATTTGGGCGATTCAACGCTATCGGCGGGATGTCGTGCGGGACGCTCGGGTGCGACAACCGCAGCAAACCGGACCGGAACATCGGGGGGTACGGCTCCTTTACGAGAAGATCGTAGGAAGTATTTAGCGATAAACATGAGCTCACCCCACCTGCTGCCCCCCGGTCCTGGAGCAGCGCACTGGCACTGCCAGAGCCTTTGTCAACTTAACGAAGGCGGCGAGAACTTCGGCGTCGCGACACGTACCCGCGCATCTCAGCTGGCAAACGTCACCGCCTTCCACGCGAGGAAGGCCTGCGCCCGCAGCGGCCGGTGGTGAGCTGCGCGAAGCAGATGTCGGCCGACTCGGAACAGATTCTGGACGACGCCGTGCCCCGATGCGAAGCGCTGTAGATGGGCCGCCGACTTGAAGCGACGCATCTGGCGCTCCCGGTGCCGAGTCGGCTGATGTGAGACCTCCGCGCGATTGTTCTCGTACTGCCGTCTGCTGTGCACCACAGACGGCATCGCTGTGCGGTGCGCGGCGGAGTAGCTGCCTAGCCTGTCCTGCCTCGTTGCGGCTCGCGGCGGCGGACGTCGCGCCGGCCAGCGGGATTTCACGGGGTGGCGTATGGAGGGAGGCTCTAATATCGACTATTGTCAATGAGGCGGTGCATAAATTGAAAAATTTACTGATCCTTACATCTAGATATCCTCACAACAATGATTCTTTACAAGGTCTATTCGTATATTTCCAAGTCGAAGAATTAAGAAAACATTTTGAGAAGATAGTAGTACTTTCGTCCACTCCATACGTCCCTAGTTTTTTTACTAGGTGGATGCAGCCTAAAAGGAAACTGGACTCGCTCGCAAAAGACTACGATTACGGTAACGTATCAGTCCATTTTCAAAAATATATATTTGCCATTTCAGATTCGATATAAATATCGTGGCAAGCAGTGCTTTGAGGCTGCAGATAAATACATAACGGACAACAACATTGTTTTTGATTTAATACACGCCCATTTTTCTTGGCCTAGTGGATATGTTGCAAAACGTTTGAATGATAAATATAAGGCTCCTACAATTCTTACAATTCATGAGAACAGAGCATGGCTTATAGAAGAGTCAAAGCACAATTATATTAGAGAAGTGTGGAAAAAAGTTGATGGAATCATAAGGGTTAACCAAATAGATTTAGATATTATAGAAAAGTACAACTCGGCTTTGGTTTCTATACCTAATGGTTACAGTCCCAGTTTGTATAGCGGTGTGTCTACAATTGGTGCACGTTCAAAACTTGGACTCAGAAAGAATGAACAAATAATATTTTCTTTAGGCCATTTAATAGAGAGAAAGGGGTTTTTAGATTTATTGAATGCAGTTAAATTATTAAACAAAAAACGAAATGATTTCACATTGTATATTGGGGCGATGGCCCTATGAGAAAGAAATCACAAAAAATAATTTGGATAATATTAAATTATTAGGATATATATCGAATAAGGATCTTCCGCTTTGGATGAATGCGACCGATATTTTTGCTCTTACGAGTTATAGTGAGGGCAATCCCACCGTTATGTTTGAGGCACTTGGTTGTGGTAAGCCAGTAATTTTAACTAAAGTCGGAGGCGTGCCTGAAATATTAATTAGCGAAGACTATGTATTTTTAGTTGAGAACGATTTTGCGGATATCTCTAGTAAATTAGATTCTGCGCTTAACAAGAGGTGGGATGAAGATAAGATAAAGAGATATGCATCTAATTTTACCTGGGAAAATATAGCGGTAGACACAATTCGTTTCTATAAGACCGCTTTAAATAAATATTAACGATGATTAATACATAAAAACGGGTGTCATCGGCGTTGGCTCGATGGGCCAACAACATGCCCGCGTTTACAACGCAATTTCGACACTTGTTGCCGTTGTAGATCCAAATGATGAAGGCGTCATCTCTCGTGATGCACTCCAACCGAACTCGTAACTCTTGGTCATCGTGCCCGTACGCGTCGTATTACCGAAGGATCCCACGGAGCTGTGAGCGCTCGAACTTTGCCCAGATGTAGGTTGTGCCGTTGGGATCCAGTAACTCCATGAGGCTACCAACAAAGGCGCAGTTCGGGAATGCGTTCTCTGTGTTGAGCCACTCGGTATGCCGCGGTGGCCCGCCGGGCTCCTCAACGGTGTGGCAACTCCACAGGAAGATTGACGTTTCGTGGGGTGCATCCCGACGTGATATGAAAGCGTCAACCGTGAAGCCTCAAAATCAATGAACTGCAGGGGGTGCTTGTGACCCTTCAGCAGGCGCGGAAGGTCGTCCGCGATGAACTCGCTGCCGCCACGCGTGTATTGAAGC
>Ga0310121_10002298_pt1 | contig 18327 bp, 15 predicted proteins | sample CB27_Tmax_986_MG_FD_203504 | JGI IMG/M metagenome (GOLD analysis project Ga0310121, IMG submission 203504) | Marine microbial communities from Western Arctic Ocean, Canada - CB27_Tmax_986 | ecosystem: Environmental > Aquatic > Marine > Oceanic | place: Canada: Western Arctic Ocean | collected...
CGGCGCGGAGCTTTCGCCGATGTGCCCGAACTGATTCAAACCATTACCGATTATATCGACGCTCATAACAAGGACCCCCGATCCATTACTTGGACCGCCAAGGCCGAGACGATTCTCGAAAAGTCCGCCGCGCCCGCGCCACACTGGATAATCTGCAATCAGCGTGAGACACTACACTAGCATCCTAATGCGCACAATATAAGACCCGCCCGACAATCTCGCGGTTTGGCCGCGCGCCACGGGGGCGACCCAATGAAAAAAACGCGGGACGGAGGACCCGATCCCCTCATCCCGCGTTGTTGGGCGCTTAGCCGGGTCCGATTTAGTCGTACAGGCTCCAGCGCATGACCTCATTGGGCACTGGCCCCATCTCCGGGTTCTCCACGAGCGCGAAGTAGTCGACCAAGAACGGGTCGTCGTTACCGTTATCGTCGGCGGGATTCAGGCCCACCATGTTGGACCCCTCCGCCATGTTGGGGATTCCCGACGGCGTCACGTCGGTCCAGGCCGACGCGCTATAATTCCAGTTCTTCTCGATGCCGTTGGCGTAATAAACCGAGATCACGCCGTCCGTGCCGATCAGGAGCCCGACGCTTTGGGGGACGCCGCGGACCACGTCGGTCCCGGTGTCGATGGCCGGCGTCAAATCATGATTGGCACCCGGTCCGGGATGCACAAGCAAGCTGCCGTCGGGGCCGATGACCGCCAGGCGCAGGGTGTCCCCGCCCGAGTTCTGACCCCAGTCGCCGGATTCGGCCCAACCCATCGTCATGTTGCCCCCCTCGTTGGGCCCGGCCGTAAAGACAACCGTCAAGGCGTATGCAACGCCCGCCACGATGTCGTCACCGGCGCCGCACTGGCGTGAATCGATATACGAACTCCAATTGCCGTCAAACGGCATCTCTAGGTTCGTCACGCCGTCAAAAACATTGTGACAGCAACCGTTGGACTGCCAGACGCAGTCCAACGTGGTCCGGTCCCCGCCGATGGGCGAACTGTCCTCGGTTTCATTGGGCATGTCGCCCGCGGAATTCGTGAAATCATCCTCGATCAAGATGACTTCCTGAGCCTGGCCGCCCGTCGCGGCCACGCTGAACAGCAAGACTGCTAATGCAAAAATTCCTCCCAAAGCGGATCGGTTCATCGTCTCACCTCCAAAAGATATCAGCGTCGGATGGGAAATCCGACGGAGAAAACGTCGCCATGTTCATGAAAACCCGGCCCAACCAAACATGAAAATCGAACATCTGACATTTCCATTAAACCCTGCCGAGTTCGCTTGTCAAGGTTTTACGGCGGCGTCCCCATTGATTCTCCGGAGGTTGTGACTCTTGGCGACGTCTTGGCGATCTTCTCGGTCCACTTTCAACCTGCCAGGTAATCCGGCACCGAAAACCGCTTGACCAGCTGCTCTGTCCTGATGTACGAACTTTACTGAGAAACGGCACGGGGCGGGAACATTGGAGTCTGTAAGCCACATCCATCGATCCGCATGTCCTGATCGTTGCCCCCCGGCATCGCGCTGAGGGGGCTTTTACTTCTTATCGGGCCGGAGATGATGCACCTGGGGGGGGGGCTGACGCATGGCAGTCCTCCGGCCCCTACTCCACCCCCTCCTCACCGTCCAACTCATGAAGAATCTCCACGATGTCGTACTGTTCAAGCACGCCCTCGATGAAGGGGTTGCCTTCCAGCGGTCGGATCGCCAGTCCCGTATTCTTGAGAATCACGCCGAACAACCGCTGAGCCCGGACCGAGTCGATCTTCAACCGCTCGATACGGGCTTTCATCATGATCGCTTGATACCCAACAGGACTAGCACGACCCAGGACGCGTAAAGCGGCCACCTTGCTTTTGAGTCCATGATTCTGCCCCTTCCGGTCGTTGATTCAGGTCCGCACGCATCCGCGCCCCTTCCATCCTTCAGCGGCAGCCGGTGACGACCTTCAAGTCCCTGCTGGGCGGTCCCGTAGGGTAACGTGCACTCCATGAGGGGGGATACTCCCACCAGTGCCGTCTCGTTCAGCTCAGAGCTTGAGCTGGCCCTCTGAGAAAACGGCTGTACTCGCTCAGGATCGAAGATCTCATCTTCACCCGTCCCAGAGTAGGGGTTGGCATTTTCGCCGCTCCTGAGCGTTCTGAGCGCCAAGAGAACTGTCTCCGAGGTCTGCTGGGAATCGTTTGGTGGGGCAACGGCGGACGCGGGGTGACGATTTGCTGGGCGGTTGCGGGGGCGGTGTCGGGGAAGTGGCTATCCCTTCTTTCGAGGCGCCCGCAGCTTCTTCGTGGCGAATTCGATCAACTCTACCCACTGCCCAGCTCGTATCAGGTTAACGGCGTCGACCTCTTCGTGGGAGAGAAGGCCGTCAGGCTTCGAGTGGGATGGAAGGGGCTTGTCTGTTCCGAGGAGCCCCAAACGCTGATCCGGCATCCGACCATGGATGAGTAGGGGTCCAGGGTAGAAAACCGATTCTCGCGGCTCAGGGCGCTTTCTATTGCAGGTTTCTCGTGAATCTGGCGAGGGCTGTGGTAGGCTCGGCGGTGAGGGTACCCATCATGCGCCGTCTCAGGGCCGGTCTCAGCATCACCCGCGCAGCTGTTCTGGTGCTTCTGGCTTGTGCGGCTAGGGTCGCCGTGTGTCAGGGTGAAGGCCGCATTCGACCAACATGCTGAAGCGCCAGATGTGCGAGCTGAAACGACGCACGTGGGTGGTGTCGATCTTTCCGGGCGCGGCGGCTTGTGAGCGACTCTACGGGGTGCTGCTGATCGAGACCGACGAGGCGTGGCTGTGCGAGCCGCGATGCTACGTGACGCTGGAGCGCGACTGAACGGCCCGAGCGGGCGGAGCCGCTCAAAGACGGCCAAGCAAAGGAGGGCTGTGGAAATGCCGCCTTATGGACAAATCCAAAAGCTGATTTGCCCACAAGGCTTGGATAACTCGAAATGAGTTATCCACAGTTCCACAGCCATGATGATGATGGTGAGAATTTGGAGCAGAAGAATTTACAGAAAACAAGTTGCACTACTGATCCTTTTTCAATGGGTTGTCCTTTTGATGTCGTTCCGTTGCGATGCCCAGGTAATCCAGGCGGAAATACCGAATTTTTCACCCGGCAGCGGTACGTTCAGCCAACCTTTCGAACTGACCATCACGGCCGGTTCACCGACCGCCCAGATCCGTTACACCCTGGACGGAGCCAAACCCACCACTCAGTCTCCGCTTTACACCGGGCCGCTGCAAATCGACATGACGACAATGGTCCGCGCGCAAACTTTTGAGACTGGCCTTGAACCAAGTCCGGTAGTCAGCCACGGTTACCTGGCCGTGGCCCCCGATGTGCAGAACTTAAACACCAACATCCCGATGGTCCTGATCAATACACTGGGTGGAACCGTCAATGACTCCATCCTGCAGCCGGCCTTTGCGATCATTCTGGACAGGGCGGAGGACGGCCGGGTGACCACGACGAGCCCCGTGGATTTTGCCGGTCGAGTCGGTGTTAAAATCCGAGGGTCTTCCTCGGCAACGTTTCCCAAGAAAAAATACCGGATTGAAATCTGGGACGAAGATGATGAAGACCGCAACGCTTCGCTGCTCGGAATGCCGCCGGAGTCTGACTGGCAACTGAATATGTCGTACCTCGATAAAACCATGATGCGCGACTCACTCCCCCAATACTGGTACCAAAACATGGATCAGTACAGCGTGCGTAATCGATACGTCGAGGTTTTCATTGACACGGCCGCCACGGGGCAGTCGCTACCCGATGGTGATGGCAATTTCATCCTGGTGGATGACTTTGACGGTCCGCCCACCATTGGTGGCCCCAGCGGTGACTTTTGGGACGGATCCAGGGCCGGTGCTGATAGGGAGGACATCCAATTCGTCAGAGGCGGATCTGTGCCGGGATCAGGCGGCAATGGTGAGTGGGAAACCTGGCCGGCTTGTTGCGCACCGAGCGGCGGCAGCGGCACTGAGGTCAATAAAGATGGGAACGGCAATCTCACAATGCAAATGTTGTTTAACGCCGACCCGAACCTTGGAATATTTCAGAGCTACATCGATGCCCGTAACAACCCCCAAACGACCTACAACAATCACAGCTACACGGTGATGAGCATCCTGACCCTGCCCTCAAATGGAAGCGGCGGCATGTTCTTTGGATTTAGTAACACCATCGGTGGCTACTCGAAAGGAATCAAGATGATCGGCGGCCAAATTTTCTGGACCAACGCAACTCCGGCCAACTGGGCCAGTACCGCTGCCGACACGGATACCGGCGCAATCTATACGCCAGGGACTGAGATTGGCGTGGCTTTCCATATCGAAACGGACGGCAGCGTGACAATCCACACATCCAGTCCGCCCAGCAAGGATGCCTTGACCGGGTGGACGCAGGTCCCGAATAATCCCTCTGCTCCTTATGTTCACGAGAGTGAGCAATTCTCGCTACATACCCTCGCGGCTTCAAATGACCTGGTCAATGACCTGTGTGTGGTGGATTACGTTGCCTGGATTGAGGACGGACCTAAGCCGGGATCACGGACCCCTGCCGGCGGCGGTATATTTATTCATGAGGATGATTTTACAAATCCTGCCGGTGAAATGCCCTTCGGCAACGATGGACAGGGCAGTGCGCTCTCGACAGGTGGTTTCTGGCAGAATTACCAGTTTGCCGATCGACTGCCTAACATCTTCGACGGCGTGACGAACATGGAAATGCCCCGAGCGGGTGATTGGAACCAGTATATCGATACACGCCGGGTTACTGTTAACCTCGAGGTGGGCAAAAGCTACACCTTTCTGGCGATCTTCAGTATGCCGGCCAACACCGGCACCGAATCGCTTGGCTTTGCCTCCGATCCGGCATGGAATAAAGGCAATAACTCGTCCCATCCAACCCATCGTGTCTTCCGGCTGCATGACGGCCGGGTTTATTTCTCCAGCACAACCTTCAGTGACGCCAATAACCTGGATACTGGCATAAACTATATGACCGGCGTCCCCCAGGGACTGCAAATGCGGGTAGACGGATCGGGACAAATTCGTCTCTTCTATCAGGATGGCGGGGAAAAAGATCCCGAGCATCCCGCCTGGATCGAGATCACTCCTGCATCGGACCCGGGCAATCTGCTTCAAATGGGTTTCGGCAACAACATGATCGGAGTCAACAACGTTGGAACGGGGGGCGGTACTTTCGGTCTCGATTACATCACGCTGATCGAACAATCAAGTAGCGGACCAACTGTAATGTCGAAATCAACAAAAGACGGGAATGCAATTTCCATGGGTGATTATCTGGGGGTTTATCACCTGATGGAAAGCTATAAACGCGACCAGAACCGTGTGAACGTGGCCAGGCTGGACAGCACCATGACCACCGAACCGGAGATTAGCGGTGGATACCTGTTCAAGTTTGACCGATTTGATCCTGCCACCGAATTCAACCTGGGTATCGAAGCCGGTACGGTTTCCAGGCTGGTTGTTTCCGATCCACATCTTTCGGAGATGAATAACGAACAGAAAAATTGGCTGATGAATTTCATCACCGAATATGAATCCACATTGAACGGTCAGGATTTCTTTGATCCCGTGAACGGGTATGCACGCTATATTGATGTCGATTCTTTTGTTGATTTCGACATTCTCGCCCAGGTGGTTAAGAATAATGACACCTACCGTTACAGCACCTACCTGTTCAAAGATCGCAACGGTGGACTCACCATGGGTCCTCCCTGGGATCTCGATCACGGCCTGGCCCGAACCATTGCCGGATTGGATGTGGACAATCCGGCAGGATGGTTTCAGTTCGGTCTTTACAACCGCTGGTGGATTCGCCTGCGGCAGGATCCCGATTTTATCCAGCTTTGGACCGATGATTGGGATCGATTTCGGCGTGGTGTTCTTTCCGACGATCATTTAAATCTGAAGATCCAGGAATTCGCCGGCCTGCTTAGCGAAGCGGCCGAGCGTAATTTCATACGCTGGCCGGTGCTCGGGCAGAATCTTTTGAATGAATTGCCAGGTTGGGCATCACGGACAACCTATCAATCAGAAGTTGATTTCATGGCCGATTGGGTCATGCAGCGTGTTGCCTGGATCGACAGCCAGTTCCTGGCAACACCGACAATTGATGTCATCTCTCAACCCTTCAGCCGGGCCGTTACACTCAGCGCGCCGGTGGGCCAGATCTATTACACGCTGGACGGTAGCGACCCGCGCCAATGGGCCGTTAGTGCGGAACCGGGTGGCGGGGGTGGCCCGGCACCCGTTACGCTGGTGGCCGAGTCCGACTCGAAGCGTGTGCTGGTGCCGACCGGCGACATCGGCACGACCTGGCGCAGTGATCCGGCTTTCGATGACGGGAGTTGGCAGGTAGGAACCGGCGGTGTGGGTTACGAGATCGGGACCGGCTATGAAAATTTCATCAACATCGACCTGGAAAGCCAGATGTATACCATCAATGCCAGCTGTTACATTCGGATCCCGTTCACATTTGACCCTGCCGAGCTGGCGGGTCGCGACCACCTGGTACTGCGCGTACGCGTGGATGACGGATTTGTTGCCTATCTCAACGGGTCGCTGGTGGCCGGTATTCGTGCCCCGGCCGTCCCCCAATGGAACTCCACCGCTACGGCTTCGCGCATGACGGACAGCACCAAGCTCATGGATTACAACATCACAGCCTCAATCGGTCAGCTTAACGGCGGGGCCAACCTGCTGGCCATCCAGGGTCTGAACCATATTCCGGAAAGTAGTGACCTGCTGATCTCGGCTGAACTGGTTCTGGCCGACCAGTTCACGGGCGGGAGCATGGGGGGCGGGATTGCTGCCGGGGCAGTCCTTTACAGCGGTCAGCCGTTGATGCTGAATGAGGCGACCGAGATGTTTGCCCGGGCCTACGACGGCAGTCTCTGGAGTGCTCCCGCCCACCAGTTGATCACGTTCGGGATTGCCGGGACCGGTGATCTGATCGTCAGTGAGTTTTTGGCCAATGCCACCGGCGATGATCTGAACCGGGAGTGGCTGGAAGTGTTCAACACCACGACCGATCCAATCGATATCAACGGCTGGATGCTGGCCGACAACGGTGGCGAGGTCCACACCATCGACCACGGGGTTCCACTGGTGGTGCCGGCGAAAGCTCACCTGGTGCTGGGTGCCTCGGCCGATCCGTTGCAAAACGGTGGAACGTCGGTGGCTTATGCCTGGGGCGTGGACGGGTTCACACTGGGCAATGGGGGTGATGAGATTATTCTTCGTCAGGGTACCACCGTAATCGATGCCATCGGCTGGGAGGATTTCACGAGCACCCCGGTGACGGTCATCGATGTGGGTATACCGGCACGGGCCGGGCTGGCATTGGGCATGGGACTGGATTATTGCGAAGGTGCACTAGGCTTCTGGCGTGAACAAAGCACGGTCTACGGAAGTAATGGTGATACCGGTACCCCGGGTGCGACTAATGATGGGGTGGTTGTCTGCGCAGCGGACACGCTTGCGCCGGAACTGGACTGGGCGCGGCTGGCCCGTCGTGATCTGCTGTTGCTGAGTTTCAGTGAACCCCTGGATCTGACCAGCACTGTTCAACCTTCCCATTACGGGCTGGAACCGGCCGATGCCGGGGTGGTGACCGCCGGACTAGTCGACCCGGCCCGGGTGCTGGTGCGGCTGTCGGGGCCGCTGAATTCGGGGACGAACTATTCCCTCGGCGTGACAGGACTGCGGGATTTGGCAGGGAATCCACTGAGCGTACCGGCTGAGGCGATGCTGAATTTCCAGACGCCGACGGTTTCGATCACGGAGGTGATGTATAACAACCGGGGACAGGATCTGGAATGGGTCGAACTTCACAATACCACCGGATCACCGATTGATCTGTCCGGCTGGTATCTGAGCGACGACAATCTCTACCCGGCCACGGGCGAGGGCTGGGTGACCCTGCCGGGGGGGACAATGCTGGATGCGGATCAATACCTTGTCGTCGATCTTTGGTCCCAGGGGGGCTTCGGGCTGTGGCGGATGCCGGCAGGGGTGAGTGTGGTGACAGCACTGGTTGGAGACTCCGGCAGGCTGAGTAATCAGGGGGACAACCTGTCATTGTGGACCAGTGCGGCGGGAGGGTCTCTGATCGACGGTTCGCTGGCCGCCGAGTGGCCCGACCTGAGCCTTGACGGCGAGTCGGTGGCCAAGATCGACGAGCATTTCTCCTGGGGTGACCGGGAAACGGTGAGTTATAATTTCACGCTCACCAGCGAACCAATCGGGTTCGTGACCGGTCTGAACCTCAACAATGAGACGCTGAGCGATTTCGCCACCCCCGGTCGACCGGGGCAGCTGGGAAAAGACACCGCGGTTGCTCCCAACCGCTGGACGCTCTACCCGTGAGTCCACCTTCAGGCTTGTGTTATTCGTGTGCTTTCGGGAAGCGTGCGTAGAGGGTGAAAAAATGCGTCGCGGAGAAAGACGGAAGATGTCTGAGGCGAGGCGGCCGGCGGTTCAGTGGGCTTGAGCCGCATCTAGCGAGCTGATCGCCGCTTGGTAGTTCCAAGGCATCCACGCCGTGGGATTCTGGCGCAATTGAGCGGCGTGCCGCTGCAACTGGACGAGGTAATCGAAAGGGTTGACGCCATTGAGCTGACAGGTGTGGAGCAGACTCATGATTAGAGGAAAAGCCACCAGGCATCTACCCTGGTACCGGTCCTCAAGTTCAATAAATTCAATGCTTTTGTGCTAATTCACATGATGCCACGAAACCGTTATTCCGTCTACGTTCCGGCTTGGTTCCGCCTACGTTCTGGCAACATCCTGGCAACATTGCTTTCCCCCGGTCGGGGCCGACCCTGGCAGGGGGGTTCTTTTGGGCGCGACGTGGGCCGCAGACGACCGCCACGGGCGGAGCGCAAGCCGGACCGATAGTCGATACACCGGCGAACCATCGGACCGTGACGGGGCTGGAATCGCGTTCCATCGCTTGGCCTTGGCCACTCGTTGCCAGGTCCGGTCATCGCCCAGGGCATTCCTCTCCGCAACCCCGTTCACCGCGTGTCGGGGGAGGGATCTGAGGGCCCATACCACCAATGGGACTTAGCCTTTTTTTTACAGCGCTCCCCCAGCCAAAATCTCCACGGGCTTATACTTCTGGACTATGGCGACCGCGACAATTACGTCTGCGAAAATGAAGATGACGAAGGACCTGAGTCCTCCTTTACGACCGTTGCCCCGCCTAGTCCACCAGATAGCCGCTCACCTTGATGGGGACGGCGGCTCCATCGAGTCGTTGACCGAAGATCTCTAACTCCCCGTCGATCAGCGGCGCGACGTCCTCGTCGCCGTACCAGACCACCAGGAACTCATTATCCGTGCTGTTCCAGGCCACGTCGGGCTCGTACGTGTCCGACGCGGCATCCCCACCGGTCCCCATATCACTGATCCGTTCGTCGGGGCCGACCTCCGCTCCCGTCGCGCCTGCGACCACCTGGAAGAAGACCTCGTTTTCCTGATCGACCTGGGGGGCAGTGTCGTCGTCGCCCGACCAGACGACCAGGTAGACGTTATCGGTGGCATTGTACGAAACGCTGGGGAGACGGGCGTCAAAACTGGAGTCTCCGTCCGTCGCTCCCATATCGCTCAGACGCAGGTCTCCGCCGATCTCGGCACCGGCACCGCTGATCCGCTGGCCAAAGATCTCGATTTCGCCATCGATCAATGATCCCGTATTGTCGTCCCCATACCAAACCACGAGGAATTCGTTGTCGGTCGCGTTCCAGGCCACGTCCGGGAAGTAGGCCTTATAGTTCGGATCCCCATCGGTCCCCATGTCGCTGATGCGGAAATCGTTGGTTCCCGTGTCGGTGCCGGCCGCCGTCAGGAGTTGACCGAAAATCTCCTTCTCGTTGTCAACAAGCGGTGCCGTGTCGTCGTCGCCCTCCCAAACCACGAGGAATTCGTTGTCGGTCGCGTTCCAGGCCACTTCCGGCCTGGAAGCATTGAAGGCGTTGTTGCCGTCGGTCGCCCCCATGTTGCTGATGCGGATGTCCGATCCGATCTCCGCCCCCGTCGCCCCGTCAATCAGTTGACCATAAATCTCGTTTTCGTCATTGACCAGCGACCCGGTGTTGTCATCGCCCTGCCAAACCACGAGGAATTCGTTGTCGGTCGCGTTCCAGGCCACGTCCGGGTATGTGGCCTCATAGTTCGGATCCCCATCGGTCCCCATGTCGCTGATGCGGAAATCGTTGGTTCCCGTGTCGGTGCCGGCCGCCGTCAGGAGTTGACCGAAGATTTCGTACTCGCCGTCAACCAACGGCGCCGTGTCGTCGTCACTATACCAAACCACCAGGTATAGATTGTTGGTGGCGTTGTAGGCGACCTCCGGCCTGAGAGCATCGAAGGAGTTGCTGCCGTCGGTCGCCCCCATGTTGCTGATGCGGATGTCCGATCCGATCTCCGCCCCCGTCGCCCCGTCGATCAGTTGACCAAAGACTTCGTGCTCCCCGTCGACCAGCGACCCGGTGTCGTCGTCGCCCCACCAAACCACGAGGTACTCGTTGTCCGTGCTGTTATAGGCAACGCTGGACTTCCAGGCGTCATACGAGACATTCCCGTCGCCGCCCATGTCGCTGATGCGAAAATCGTTGCTTCCGACTTCCGGGTCGATCGTAACGGGATAATCGGCGGCCATCAGATCGGCGGCGCTCACGATGATGCGCGTCCGGGTGGCGGCGACCTCCATCCGCGCCTCCAGCGTGCGGCCCTGGGCGTCGTAGACGGTGACGTCGCCCAGCGCCACCTCGCCTTGCGCATCCCGCCACGTCCATCCCTGGCGCGTGGCGCTGAATTCGCCCGCGCAGGAGACTTCTCCCGCAATGACCAGGTCCGCCGCGAGTCCGAGTGACTCGGGGATGACGAATTGCTGTTCGACGGTGTTCGCCTTGGGGACGTAACGCTCGATAATTCCCCCGCGCGGATAATCAATGGTTCTGTTCGCGGTCTCGCGAGGGTTTATCTCCCCCGTCACGACTCCGGTGACAGGGCCTTCAGTGGTCGCAACCCGTGTCAATGTCCATTGCCACTGGGGGCCATGGCGCGGCGTAAATTGCATCCCGCCGGCGCTGAATCTGGCGCTATGGTTCGGATGGTTCAGTTCAATCGCGTCGTCAAGGCCGATCAGTTCGTTCAAGGCCATCGCTTCGACTTGCCGCGGCTCCAGGTTGAGTGTGTTGGAACTTTGGTGGGAGGCCCCTTGCTCAATGGCGCGAGTGTCTTGCGCCTGAAGCTGGCAGAGCGCCATAACGATCAACGCGACCGTGAGTCTGCCGCTTCCGTTTAACCCAATCATGCGGTAATTCATCTTCGTCTCCCGTTTAGTAATAAACTCGCGGGCATTGTCCGCCCCTGAAGACGGGTTTGTCAACGCTTAACCCGGATGGCCGGGCTCACTCAAAGCCTGGGGGGGAACCGATGCGTTTCCTTCAAGTTGGAAGTATTATTGACCTCGCGGGTGGTTGAGTCAATGAGTTCTTCGAACCGGTTTATTACGACCTCACCGGGGCCTTTCTTCGTCCGCCCTTCGGTGCATGCCGGCGGTGGCGCGGGCTCAGCTCGGCGGGTCGGGTAAAGTTGTTTCAGGGCACCCCACCCCCCTCCGCACGAAAAGGCGGGGGGGGGCGGCCCCGTGGGACTCCTGCCCCTCATAATTTTTAGTTCCGCCGGGGGGTGTCGGATATGGGTGCACGGCGGAAAACGCCGCTACGGGCGGTTCTCGGCGGCTGAGCGGTGGATTCTCGCGCGATTGGAAGCCGGTGGCATCCGTCCGCGCATGCTCAAGAAGCTCCCACAGCAGAAGGTGCCCCTCCTGGGGCAAGGCCTCGGGCCGCGCCTGCCTTGACCCACCGCCCCTCGGCTGATAGGCTCGTTTACATCATCAGGATGGCCATTTTGGCGTCGGTTCCGCGATGCAAAAAACTTTTAGGTCGTTAGCCACGGACACTCATGCACCGCTTCGAAAACTCGTACGAGCGTTGGTGGCAAAAGCCCTTGGTCGTGACTTTGCACGGAATCGTACCCGCTGAGCTTGCGGTGCTATTCTTGGAAACATCTGACGATGAAGAGGGTGTCTGGATCAACTCACGCGGCACAAAGACGGGAGTATCTGACTTGAATTGGGAGGCTGGAAAGGCCAAGACTATTCGAGTCGATTTGCCCGAGGCAGTGTCAAGCTTTCTACGCGAAGCATATGAGTCCAAATGCCTTAAAAAGGAATGTCCAGCTTTGGTGATTTGGAATCGCAAATCATTCGAATTCCGATTCATTGAAGTTAAATGCCCTATTGGGGACCGACCGAGCGAGGAACAGAAGGAATTCATGGCCTATGCGCGAAGTCGGGGGATACCGACGGAGATATCGGAATGGGTGTTCAAAAACGCATCGGAACGCAAGTAGTTGCGGGCTCAAGGGGCGGCATTTGATCCACCCCCGTTCTCGCATATTTTTTTTATTTCAATTCTGGCGGTCGGCATCGGAGCAGGTGGCCTAAACCGCGTCTGGTGGCCTACCTCATGGCATCAGATTGCTCTTTTCTTGCTTGACCCTGACTTTCGATGGGCCATAATCGATCTATGAACGACGTTCCGCCGCCACAAAAAGGCCCCGTCGGCCCCAAGCGGTTAAATTCAACATGGCCTTTGCGGGCGCACCGTAATAACCCTTAAAACGTCCTGATCATTTACATCCCGTGAGTCATAAAACCGCGGTCCCCCGATGATACAAATTCAAGCTGAAAGGTATGTGAAAACTCAACTGTGGAACAACTTCGCGGTTCAACATCAAATCGCCGACGAATGCGTTCCGCTCTTCGATGTTAAGAATGGTCAGGTCACCATCATGCAATACGGTCGAAATGATCGTATTGTGCTCAAGAGATCAGCCGAAATGGATGCTCTAATGCGGTCGCTTGGGGATCGAATGATCCAAGAATTTCGAGACTCACGAGTCGTCCACGATGGCATTCTTTACATGATGCTCAAATGCGACGCCGAATCCGTTGTTCCTCTATATATAGGCAAGGCAGAGATATATGGAAAAGGCGACAAGAATCTGTTCGCGAACATTTCTGATCTCGTTAACGGCACAGATAAATTCGGCCGATGGGGCTACAACTATGCCTATCACATTGGTGATCTGAGTGCGGTCACGCTCGCTGGTCACCCCGAAAACAAAAAGAGCGCCAAATACGAGGCTTGGCGTGATGGCTTGTTCGTTCTGGAAGATGGCAGCGTTCGACCCAAGTTTGATATCATGTTTTGGGCGTGTCTTTGGGGGCCTGATTCACAGAGCATTTGGTACGATTACGGAAAGACGAAATTAGCTTTTGAGGAGTACCTCTTGATAGGCGTCGCCAGTGATGTCTTTCCAGCGGCACTTCTCAACCGTGAGGGTCGCAATAGGTGAACATAATACTGGGTTGCAGCTGACCGATCCGCGCGTCACGCCCTTGCAAAGCAAAGGGCACTCCATGCAGCCGTAGCTGAAAGCGAAGTTGAATAGCGAGATGGGAAGGACTTCGTCAACTCCAGAGATTGCCGTTGCTGGAGTCTGCGAACGCGACGTGGACCTCCTGCTACTGGAAGAGTTCGTTGCTTCACGGGCCTTCCAAAACTGGTTCCTAACCACGGTGACCGAGCAGGGACTGCACGCAAAGCGCCTCGTCCATGCGGCGCGGTCAGCTACGCTATCAAATGGCGAATCGGACCTCGAACTAACCTTCGAGTCCCAAGATGGCAGGGGAAAGCGTCTCCTAATCGAGAACAAAATCTCTGCGGGTCTCCAACCCCGTCAAGCAGAGCGTTACCGAGAGCGGGGGCGTTCCTATGTTCGGCGCGGCGACTGCCAAGAATTCTGTACAGTGCTTATTGCGCCTTCTAAGTATCTTGGAAAGGGTGGGGACAAGAAAGGATTTGATGTGACCTTGTCTTACGAGGCTATCCGTGATCACCTCAAACAATCTGGAGATGAGCGAGCCTTCTATTTGGACTATATGCTCTCGAAGGCCATTGAGAAGGCGACTCATGGGTGGCAACTCGTCGAAGACGAACCCGTCACTCGTTTTTGGCGGAAGTACTGGGAGTTAGCATGTCAGATTGCACCGGAACTGGAACTTCCGGAACCAGCGCCCAAGCCTTCGGGTTCAAGTTTCGTCTACTTTCAACCCAGCGGTCTTCCTGCGCACGTTATCCTGTGCCACAAAGTAGCCTATGGAAATGTTGATTTGCAGTTCGCTGGAATGGGCAAGCGGTTATCAGAGCTCCGACAGGAATTCGGTTCCAAGCTTTCCTCTGAAATGAGTATACTGAAGGCGTCGAAATCAGCGGTAATTCGAGTAAAAGTTCCTCGTATCGATATGACGGAGAAACTAGATGACCTTGAGGGCAGAATAACCGAAGGAATTCGTGTTGCACAGATCGTCCTGGAGTGGTTTCTAGAAACCTCGGCAACTTCTCTTGCAGGTAAGCAAGCCATCAGTGGGTTCAAGAAGGGGGCTCGCTGAGGCTCGCGCCTCATAATCCCAGACGTTGGGCAAGGTAGGAAAGGTGGATTGATAATGCCAAACGGAGGATCAGACTGTTGCGGCACCTGCTGGTTTAATCGAAAGAACCACGGGGAGGCTGGCTACAAGCGCTCGGCACCGACGGCGGTGGGAACATCCTGGCCAATCCGCTGTTTGTGGACGCGGACAACCCTGCCGGGCCGGACGGCATCTGGCTGACCGAGGACGATGGGCTGGCGCTCCAAATGGATTTCCCGTGTATCAACGCGGGGACGACGGACAATGCGCCGGAGAACGACATCCTCGGCCGTCTACGCGACGCCATGCCCGACATCGGCGCTTATGAGTTTCCAGGTGTCGAACCGACGCCAACACCCGCTCCGCCATCCGCGCCAACAATCGCGCTCGCCCTGACGATCATTATCACGGACCCCAGCGCGGTCGATCCGGGCCAGACGGTCTTCTACACCTACCGCTGGACCAGCGACGGCAGCGATGAAGTCACCCACGGTCCGACCGAGGCGCTTCAAGACACCCTGACCGAAACGGACCTGGTGCAGCCGGGCGAAACGTGGACCGTCACCGTCACGCCATCGGCCGGCGGGATAGAAGGCGAGAGCGTCGAGGCCAAGGTTAAAATCCTGAACCCGGAAAGCGGCGTGGCGGTGTGGATTGTGTATCGGTGATCGTGGACATGAGCCGGCGGATATGCGTGGAGCTTTACAAGGCCATCGTGAAACTGCGCCCCGAGTGGCATCACGAGGACGACGACAAGGGGCTGATCAAGGTGGTGATGACCGGCTCGGCGTCGGACCCGCTGGATTGGCAGCCGCACGTCCGCAACAAGGCGCGGCGCGAGGCGATGGCCAAACGGTTCAAGGACGAGAACGACCCGCTCAAGCTGGTGATCGTGCGGGACATGTGGCTGACGGGGTTTGATTGTCCGTGCATGCACTCGATGTACGTGGACAAACCGATGCGGGGGCACGGGCTGATGCAGGCCATCGCGCGGGTCAATCGGGTGTTCAAGGACAAGCCGGGGGGCCTGGTGGTGGATTACCTGGGGCTGGCCGACCAGCTCAAGCGGGCACTGCGGAATTACACCGCAAGCGGCGGGTGGATATCACGGAGTAAAATTGTACCGCCGAGCGTAAATGGTTAGGGGAAGTGGCTCCACTGCCGGGGTCCGGTCCGATAGGCTCTGAGGCTCCCCCGTTTGGGGTAGACTTGTCATCGGGCCGGGATGGTGCCTTGGGGTGGCAGTTTCGAGGGGAACGAATCCTGGAATCCCTGAGCCTCAGAAGCCGACGAATTCCATGGGCCGACGGCACTCCGGTGACAGAGCTCGGATAAAGGTCTTCCGATCCAAGGTGAGGCCCCGAGCCGGGAGGAATAGGCCATCAAGAAATGTTTCCCGAATGTTTCCGGGAACGGGGCCGGAATCGGGCCAGAACGGAGGCGGAACCGGCGAATTTAGATATTGCTTTGACTCTTACTGGGGCCTTGATACCATTGACTTTGTATCCCACGCGCCCTCGTAGCTCAGGGGATAGAGCACCGGATTCCTAATCCGGGTGTCGCAGGTTCAATTCCTGCCGGGGGCGCCATTGATTTTATTGAACTTGGCTCTCTTCGGATTGCTCGATCTCGCCTGACTCACACCCCGAACTCACACCCCTTAGAATGTCTTCAATGCCTATGATTTGAGCGTTGCTACGGGCGTGACAGTAGCGATCCGTGGTGGAAGTTTGGCAGTGCCCTAGGATTGCTTTCAACTGGAATGGATTCGCGTTCACTGCCTCAGCTTGTATCGTTGCAAAGGTGTGGCGGAAGGAATGCGCCGTGAGCTTGTGACCCAACTCATTGTACTTCGGAACGCCGGCTCGCTCCAGAATCCGGTCAAACAAGTGAGCCAAGCTACTATTTGATGGGAACACATGTATGCCCTTGACCCGCTCCATCTGCCGGACCAGCCGGTCCATTACCTCCACCGGAATGCGTATTACCCTTTGCTTGTCCTCCTGACCGGGCTTCATCTTGGCGGTCCGGATCGTCACAGTGCCGTGTTCGACATCCACTTCTCTCTTCAGCAACGCCACATGGTTCGACCGAGTTGATGGGATCACTTCTGCGGGCCGCGCACCGGTCACTAACAACAGCATGAACAGGGCCTCGTGAGTCTCGTCTTGAACGGCGGAAAAGAACCGCCGTAATTCCGGGCCTGCGAAGTGCCGCTGTCGTGTCTTTCTGCCTTGCCTTGACTCAGGCTTGGCCACGTGGAAGCCGTTGTGCCGGAGAAGGCAGAAGATTGATCCGAGGTCCTTGTTGACCGTGCTCGTAGCGCGTTCCCGTAGGCGAAACCGTTGAAAGTCCCCAAGCAGCTCGGTTGTGATCTTCTCCAACTCGATGTCTCGCTTCAACCACTTGAGAAAGATTCTCAAGCTGTCACTGGCGCGTTCGGCAGCGCGAATCCCCACGTCCTGTTCTGCTCGTGCGATCTCAGCGACCATTGCCTGAGAGAATCTGAGCAACTTGCCGCGCCGTTTTCTGTGTAACTCGGCCAAGCCTTCGAGCTCCGGTGTTTTTGCCCGTGCCCGCCGCTTGTCGGTCTCGCCGGTCGAGCGAGTCCAACTCCTGCCGTTCACTTTGGTCTGGTAGTGCCAGACCTTCGAGTTTCGATAACGTCGAAGTGCCATAGTTATTGCCTCCCTCTATTTCAAAGAACTGGGCACGCCAGCGATCTAATGCCTCCGGATCGAACCGCAGAGTTCGGGGTCCGAGCCGGATGCAAGGGATTACACCCTGGCGCGCCAAGCGTTTGAGGGTGGCCTCTCCAATGCCTAGCATCGCCGCTACCGCCGGAACTTTCAAGAGATTTGCCATTTCGTGCTGCTGTTCAACCTCGAACGCCACCTTTTGCGGTGACGAGTCTTACTCCGATCTATCTTGTCGTGAACGAGCCTCGGGTCGGTTCCGAGCTCGAAGAGAAAGTGGTAGCGGTTCGCTGCATAGCTGTGGCCTCCAAATATGTACAACGCACTATCATTTATATGCATGTGCCCCGTCATTTATGGGTGATAAGAACCGACATTTGCTGGGTTCGGCATGCGATAAAACACCATGTTCTGACGGTTCCCGTGTCGCATACTGTTGTTTTCCTCTGGCTATTGGCTCCTTTCTCAAAATAATCCCTTTTAACCATCGCTTCGTATCCGGGTCCGCCGATATAGGTAGCTTGCGAGCAACCCGCAGCATCTCCTTCGCCCACGCCGACCTGTGGTCCGGAGTCATCTCCTCGAACCAAACCGCAGCGTTCTGCGCAGCTGTGACCTCCGTGCTCCACTCGTCGACTTGCATCTCCGCCGGCGTCCAGCCAGCTCCATTCTCGCCCCGCTCCCCAGCATCCCGAGGCGACTCCACGTCCAGCAGCTCCTCCGCAAGGCGTTCCAGCCAACGCCGCGAGCGGCTGGGCAGCTGGTGGTAGGTGTCGCTCTCCTCGACCGCGTCCATCAGTTCTTCAGCGGAGAGGGTACTGGGCGGCCTGGAGGGCGTTTCTCCACCCGTCGTCGTGGTGCCGTCTCCCTCGTTCAATAAATCCATCTCGTTACCTCGCAAGGTCCTGCGTCTCATCACAAGGGGTGCATTACGTCGCCGTTCTGGAGCTGCGACGAAACCCCCACGCGCACAGCTCTGTCATGGGCCTCGTGGTCGCCAGGATGCGGTGACGCTTTCGAAGATCAGGTTTTGTCACCGTCGCATCCGTTTTCACGCTGGCGCA
>Ga0310121_10002299_pt1 | contig 18301 bp, 14 predicted proteins | sample CB27_Tmax_986_MG_FD_203504 | JGI IMG/M metagenome (GOLD analysis project Ga0310121, IMG submission 203504) | Marine microbial communities from Western Arctic Ocean, Canada - CB27_Tmax_986 | ecosystem: Environmental > Aquatic > Marine > Oceanic | place: Canada: Western Arctic Ocean | collected...
AATTTGAACAGACCATACTGATCACCGATGACGGCTGCGAGCCGTTGATCCCGCACGATCGAACCGAGATCTTTGTGCGCCAGGGATGAGGTGGATCACCACCGTAGCTGGATTTGTAAAAATTCAGTACCCCGCGAGCACGTTCCTGAATTCTCACGAATCCAGCTACTCCGGCTTGTCGGTCGATCCGGGTACGGCAAACGCCGTATTGTATGCCTCGCGGATCCGCTCCAACCCGGCTTGTCGATCGATCGTATCGATCTTGAACGTCAGCACCTCCTGGTCGCCGTGCAGCATCTTCATGGGGCCGGGAAACTCGTCCAAATCCTCCTCGTGGATGTGCATCAGGCTGGAGACTTCTGTCGTTTGGGGTTGAAAGTTGCCCGGGAACAGGATCTCGATGGTTACCATCGCGGTCATCAAGACCGTCGGTTCTCCCTGCTCCTCTGCAGACCTGGCAGGCAATACGAAGACCGACATCGTATCGGGATCGAAACGAGCCGCTTGTATCTCCGGTTTTTCGGCGGCCTCTTCTTCTGCAGGAGGAGGAGCCGCTGCTGAGCTGGCTTGTCGCTCGACAGCCGTTTTATACGCTGCACGCAGCTGGTCCAGGCCTTGCTGCTGGTTGATGCTATCGATTTTGACAGGAAGGATGTCTTGACTGCCGTACAACATCTTCATGGGGGCCGGAAATTCGTCTAAATCCTCTTTGCCCAGTGACATCAAGCTGGAGACTTTCGTGGTGATGGCCTCGGTGCTGCCAGGCAGCAAGACGTCGATTTCTATCCTCGCGGTCAACAGCACCGTTGGCTGACTGGTCTCTTCCGCGGTGTTGCCGGGAAACACGAAGGCGGAGACCGTACCGACATCATAGAAGCCCGTTTGTACTTCCGGTTTTCCGGTATCGTTCCGGTTGAAAGAAGGAACGTCCAGGGGCGCAGCGATTGCCGGCGCAAGCGTTAGCGTCCAACACAACAGTCCGCCGGCAACTGCCGCGGTGCCCGCGGAACATGACTGCTTTGACATCACCTGACTACCCATCGCTGACTTCCTTTTTCCTTTATTATAGCACTACTGCTTTGTCACAGCTAAGAATTCGGGTGCCACTGGCTCTGCCAGTGCTGACGTTGACCCACTTGTATAGCCGACTCAGCACTGGCAGAGCCAGTGGCACACAACCCCAAAATTAAGCTGTGCCAAAGCACTACTGTTGAGATATCACCCTAGCCAATTGTAGCTGCGTGATCGGCCGCACGCAGAGGATTCCCCGCGAATAACGCTAAGAAACGCGAATGGAGAACAGCAGCAACATAGCTTTCATGTAGTTCAAAATTCGCGCTTATGCGCGTGATTCGCGGGTTCTGCTGCATTAGGCCAAAGTCTAACCTATTGAGAATGTTCGACTTGTGTTAACTCCTGCTTCTACGCATACTTGGACCGCGGCGCCGAGGCGGGTGACCACCCGCTGGTCAATATCCTGGAATCTACGAAAAACCGGCCAAATGCTTGACACTGACCCGGGGCCGATTATACTAACGGCAAAGATTGGGTAATCTGCGCGGATCGAGCGAGCATGTTTATCCCAGCGGAATCAACGCCACTGTAACGCACTCTCGCGTGCCCAAACTAAATCGCGTGCGGGTGGTCGGGGCTCGACCCCATAACCACCAGGATATGTCATATGTCCCATCAGAACAGCGAATCAGAAGTACGGTATCGAAGAACGGGAGGACATTGCGCTCAAACAGAAGCGACCCGGAGGACGCCGCCGGGTGGATCGCACCTTCCCGAAGAACACAGTTTCTAACTCTATCAATAGGAGATTTGAAATCAGGTTGACCAAGTAACAGTGATCAAATAGACACGGCAAGAAACTCTTTCTCAAGGAAAAAGAACAATGATGATGAATGTAGCCAATCGAGGATGTCTTGTGATGAGATTTGCAACAGCTTTGTCAGTGATCGTCGTGTTGGGTATTGCCAGTTCAGCCAGCGCCATTTTCACGGAAAACTTTGACTCCATGACCGGCGGCACCGTCGACACCCAGAACGGGTGGCAGTCCGGCACCAGCGGTGGGGGAAATGGCATCGGCTTCATCGGCGGCGGGCATGAATCGCCGGCGTTGCCGTCGATGAACCTTAATTCCACCGGCGGTCCTGACGGGAGCCAAGCCGCTAATGGATCTCACAATGGTGGGTTCGGTATCAGCAACGCCCGGGACATCACTGGCGACAAGGCGAGTGACGGCTCGTGGCAGGCGACTTTCGACGCCTTCGTCGACCCGGGAAATGGGCTTAAGTTCGCCATTGGAAGGTCGGATTCGATTCTGCAGTCCAACGTCGCGCACGAATTGCACTGGCTCGGTCTAAGGCCATGCCCTTCCGCGACAGTCGGTTGTGAAGGCGGGACCCGCGGGATATTCGAGGCTTCGACGTTTATTGCTGCCAACGACGCCGATGGTGGAGGTACGGGGGGGCCAAATTCAGCCGGAAACAATAACAGTAACCAAGCGGACGCGGGTATTGACATTACCTCCACTTGGGTGTCGGTGCTGTTGCAGACTGATACGTCCGGTGTCCTGACTTGGTCGCACAAGGCGATGGGCGGGCCGACCTGGCTCGATCCCCAGTCGACACCGATCGCTCTCACAGGCGGAGCCGCTGACGTGCAGGTCTTTCAGTTTGACCTCACCGCCGGCAGGGTCGACAACTTCGTCTCCGGCGTCCCCGAGCCGTCCTCGCTGACCTTGGTCGCCCTGGGCAGTTTGATGATGCTGTTGCGTCGTCGCCGCAGGGCGTGATGGTGGGTGTATAACGTGAACGGATAAGTCGCGGTGCCTGATATTTCGGGCCGCGTGACTCGTCGAGATATGATATGGGCCGTGGCGTTGCCCAGCGCCACGGCCCTTTCTTCATGAACGCGGGGGTGTCACTGGCTCTGCCAGTGTTAACCGTGACGATGCCAAGGACCGTTGCCCTGCTTGGACCGGGCCCAACCTCTGCCAGTGCTGAGTCGGCTATACCAGCGGGTTAACGTCAGCACTGGCAGAGCCAGTGGCACCCTAATTCTTCTGGCAGAGCCAGTGGCACCCTAATTCTTCTGGCAGAGCCAGTGGCACACAAGGGAGACTCGCTCTGCCAGTGCTAACCATGACGATGACAAGGACCGTTGCCTTAACCCAGGTTAACGAGGTTGACCAGCGTCGAAATCTCCTGGCGGGACTCCATGAATGTGTGGCAGATCGGGGAACTGTTGTCGTGGAGGATCGAGCAGGTAGTAACGAGCACTCGACCATGGCCACTCCGTGGCTCGTTCACAGAGCTTGCGGGCCACAGGGTTGTAGTGAATGTAGTCAATCGAAGCTGAAAGGGCGTCGACTGAAAAGATGTTGCGATCGAACCCCGGCCCCTCCTGCCAGAACCGAAAGCAATGCTTGCCGGGTCGTTCACGAACCGTTAATCGTTGCAGTAACCCACTCTGTGAACCAATCAGTATTCCCTTTATCTCTTTCGAGAACGGCTGCTTCAGTCGCGCCAGAAAACGGCCGATGTCGGGCACCGGCAATCTTGGATAAACGAGCAGATGCAAATGCTCCGGCATGTAGACGAACGCCACCAGGTCAAACGAGGCTTCATCACAGGCTGTGTCGATGTGACGTGACAATCTACGTCGCCAGTCATCGTTCGTCAGCAGAGGCCGTCGCCCGTAGCAGGAAAACGTCAGCTCGTGAAAATCACCCGGCTCATGGTAATGCTTGACCTGCTTTCGATGACCGGTACGTGTGCTCATGGACCGGATTGTACCACTGGGCAAGAGCCATATGCCATCGGGCAAAGTCGTGTGTGTCACTGGCTCTGCCAGTGCAGACGGTGACACACCAACGAACCTTGCCCCTGCTGGAGTCGAATCCAACCTCTAGCCGTGTGCCACTGGCTCTGCCAGTGCCGACCTCGAGTGTGGGGTTGAACTGTCAGCAGAGTAAAGTCAGAGTTGAGCCCAACCAGGTATCCAACAAAGTTTGGACGCGTGTCAGCAGGGCAACGCTCCATGCCTTCGTCCACGTTAGCACTGGCAGAGCCAGTGGCACACCGACGAATCCACACCTGTTGGCGGGCGAAGGACGTACCAGAGTGCGGTGCCGCCCCAGGGAACGCCGCTGCGCCATGCGCTGGCGGCGTTGCGCGCGGAACGTGAATGGCAGGGGTTGAGTCTGGCGGGCATCAACGAACGGACCGGGATCGACCGAGCGGCGTTGAATGTGCATTGCGCATTCTATGGCATGAACATCGCTACGGATCTCGAACGGGTCGATCCTGCTTGTACAGGTCGACGTGCTGGCGGATCTGATCCGCCAGGTTCGGGTCGTTGGTTGCGGTGGCCAATTCGACGGCCTTCTGAGCGGTCTCGATCGCCAGATCAAAGCGACCCTTCTGCGCGTAGGCGGCCGACAGCGTGCTGAGAATGATCGGGTTCTCGTGCCTCGTCAGTTCGGCGGCTCGCTCGGCCAGCCGAACAGCCTCGGCGCCGTCGCGGAGGTCCGCAGCGGCGCTGGTGGCGAGGATCCACGCCAGGTTGTTCATGGGCAGCAGCCAGTCGGGTTCCAATTCCAGCGACCGGCGGAAACTTTTCACCGACTCCGCCAGGCGTCCGGCCGACATTCGTGCCAACGCCAGCGCGTAGTGCGCCCGGTCATGGTCGGGCTGCAAACGGACCAGACGTTCATATGCGTTCGCGGCTTCGTCCGGTCGCTTCAGATCGCGCAGGGCGCGTCCCCACTTGAACAGCGTGTCCGCCAACTCCGTCTCCAGCCGCCGGCGCGACTCGGCGGAATTCGTCCGTTCCAGAGCGGCCGCTAGTTGCTCGGCATACAAACCCAGATACATGGCGGCGTCTTCCGGATGGGACGCCTCAAACCACTTGACCATCCAACCCAAGTGCACTCCGCCGGGCTGGCTGGCCCAGCGCCCGGGGAAGGGAACGGACAGATCTTTCCAAAGGCCGGGCTTGGTTTCGAGGTGCAACACGTCGCGCACCACAACCTTCGGCTGGACGGGTCCTCGATAGATTGCGGCGAGCCTTCCCTGGCGATCGAGCAGCAGGCTGATCGGCACGATAAACGGCCGCCGTCGCGAAAAAAGCATCTCCTGAACGAGTTCGATCTTGTCCAGCAGCTGACTGGTCGCGAAACCGGTCTCGAACGGAAAGCCCAGCTTCTCCAGCAGCGATTGGGCGTCGGACGCGGCCGTGTTTTCGCCCAGTCCGTCCAGGCTCAGAGCCAGGACGTTCAGGCCCGACTCCCGCAGTTCGTCCTCGTGTTCGGACAAGGCGTTCAGCTCCGCCACACAGGGCAGGCACGAGCTGGCCCAGAAATTCACCAGCAGCGGCGCCGACCCTGTTTCGACGACATGCTCCACGGCATCGCCGGCCCGCGTGTAGCGCAAGATAGGCAGGGGCACACGTTGTGCAAAAAACAGACGCGCCGTGTCGGTCGTTTTGAAGTGGGGCTGCGGCGACGGTGTCAGCTTGATCTGGGCGACAGGTGCATTGGGCCCGCCGGTGCTGGGCCGCTGCCAGGGCCCCGCCCGCCCGTTGCCCTGAACGAGCACGAAGTGACCATCCGGTTTGACGCCCTGAAAACGCTCGCTTTGGCCGCCCGGCCAGCGCACGACGACAGCCTCGATCGTCGCGTGAGTGCCGAGGCCGAAGTGAAGCCACTTACTGGACTGTGAGAGAAAGGCATCGCCGGCACGGAGCGCGCGGATGAGTGTTCGATCCTTGATGTTGGATTCTTGATCGAGCACGACTTCGACGCGGGCGCCGATGGCGTCCCGGTTGCACGTGGTGCCTTCCAGACGCAGTGCGACGAACGCCGGCGTGCGTCGCAACGCTGGTCCCGAATTCTGCACTTCACCCTCGAAACTCTGACCTCTGTTTTGATTGAGCATCAGGCGCAACCGAGGACCCGTCCGATTGCGCAGCCAGAGGTCCAGATCGCCGTCGTGGTCCCAGTCCACCACGGCCAGGGCCCGGCCATCGTCGGCAAAGTCCAGGCCGCTGGCGGCGGACACGTTGGCAAAAGCCGCGGCGCCCGGCCCGCAATTGAGATAAACGCAGTTCCGCTCGTGCCCGCTCCAGGACCGCCCGCGCCGCAACAGGGCCATCGTCGCTTCCCACCCCAGCAGGTACTGGTAACGCAGCTGCTGGCCCCGCTGGGCCTGTGCTGAACGCGACACGACCTGCCGCCAGAAGAAACTTCACAAGTCGCCGCTGTCGTCGTTCGTGATGTAGCCGTTGGTGACGAGCACGTCCAACCAGCCGTCGTTGTTCACGTCCGCGAACTTCGAGGCCCAGGCCCAGCGCCCCATGGCGACCGCCGCTGCTTCTGTTTTGTCCGCGAAGCTCACGGACCCGTCCGGACCCGGTTTGCCGGCGCTGGCGAACAGCGTGTTGCCGCGGGCCATCCGCTGGATGACCGCGACGTCGCGGCTGGTATTGGTATCCGTGAAACGCCGCTGGAACGCGATGCGGTTTCCCGCGGCTGAAAACATGTTGCCGACGTACAGATCCATCCACCCATCGCGGTTGTAATCGCCCCACGCCACGGACATGCCGCTGGCTACGTCCTCGACACCGGCTGCGGCCGCGACGTCGGTGAAACGCAGCTTTCCGGGGGGTAAGGAGGGGTCACCCCCCTGGGTTTTGGCATCGTTTCGATACAGGTTGTTGCGCCCATAGTCGTTGGCGACGTACAGGTCCGGGTCGCCGTCATTGTCGTAGTCGTCCCAAGCGGCGGCGAAACTGAAGCGGCGGTTGTTCACGTCCAGCCCCGATTCCGCCGTCGCGTTCGTGAACCGGAATCCACCCTCGTTTCGCAGCAGCGCATTGGCGCCGCCGTTGTTAGCGTCGTGGAAGGGAACGGGCGTCGGCAGCTCGGTGGCTGCGCCCCCAGACCCGCCCCCCATATAGCCACACACGTACAGGTCCAGGTCCCCGTCGACGTCGACGTCGGCGGCGCTCATGGAGGTCGCGTTCGCGACCGCCGGCACCTGAACACGCGACGTGAAAACGCCGCGGCCGTCGTTCTCGGCGAACATCACGGCGTGACGCAGCGCGACGGCCAGGTCCTGATCGCCGTCGTTGTCCAGATCGATCAGCAACGCCGACGATGCTGATTCCAGCCAATCCACGCCGGCCGCCGCCGACACGTCCGTGGCGGTCCCGTCAGGATTCTGGACATAGAGCCGGTTCGGCAGGCCGCCCGCCTCGCAAACGTAGAGGTCATCGAGTCCGTCGCCGTTCACATCTCCCACGGCCAGGCCGTGGTGTCCGAAAATCGTCATGCTGTTGTGGCTGCTGATCCGCGGCAGCCAGTGATTGATGCCCGGCAGAATCTGGTCGTGATAGGACTTGTTGTGCCCCAGGGCGGCTGCCGTGCAATCGGCAAACTGCCGGCCGCCTGCGGCGTGGTTTGTCACCAGCTCGTACGCCTCGAGTTCAATACTTAGCAGCCGCGGACCTGTCTGGTCCTGCGGATACGTCCAGCGGCAAACCCAGCTGCCGTTCTGCTGGACAGCCTGGCGGGCGGTGCGGCCACTCGCTTCGAAATAGACTGTCGTCGTGATGAACTTCTCGGCCTTGTCAATTTTGACCAGCTTGAGTTTGGCGCGAATGTCGTGGGCGTCGCCGAGCACCTCTCCCAGGGTTCGCAGCGCAGCGGCCAAGGCATGGGGGCCGCGCGCGGGCGCGGGTGGCGCACTAATCGAATTCACGTTCCAGCGCCGGACCGTGAATTGATCGTCGTGAAAGACCTGCTCAAGGTTCGTGGGTTGCAAGGTGTCACAGGCGAAATCGTCGTCTGCCAACTGGGAAATGTGTTCCAGGTCGATCCGTTCGGGGTGTTCGATCAGTTCCTGCAGTACCTTGAGCTGGTCGCCCACGACGGCGCTGAGCACCTCCGTGTCCCACGTGTCGGCCGCTGGGTCGAATTTCTCGGCCCGCTCCTCAATTTCCGTGCGCGGGCGCCCCTCGCGATCGAGCTTCACCACGGAGACCGCCCGGCCCGGCGCGTCGGGGGCCTGTTGGACGGCCCCAGCGATTGAATCGGCCTGCGCGCCAGGCCGCTCGTCGGCCGCTGTGGCCAGTCGCAGTGGCAGGATCCATGGCAGGACCCATGGCAGAACAGCCGCCGACGCCACGGCGAAATGCCAGGAGAGTTTGTTCGGTCGCGTGTACCGTGTCATAAGCTCCACATTACCATATCTCGTCACTCAATTCAGCTTGTACGACGGCAACTCAATCCGCGTGTACCGTCCGTCGCCCTCGATGATCTGGATCGTCTGGTCCATCTACACGTCGCGGAACGTCTCGGTGCGGTCCGTCGTCGGCCAGTAGACTTCGATCAATTCGATCTTTTGCGCCGTTCCCAGGCCGATGTTCTGGCGCAGGGGGCTGCAGCCAAAGCTGCCGCCCCTTGTCACGCGGCGGTGGATCGATCGTTTCTTTTCGTTCTCGATGATGTCGACGCGGACCCGGGCGCCGATTGCGGATCGGTTGGTCTGGCGGCCCACGAGCTTGACCGTGATCCAGTGGTGGCCGAAGCCCGGGTTCTCGAACAGCGCGTCGGGATACCTGTCCGCCGGGAACTGGCCGCCCATTTGCACGTACACGTCCTGGTCGCCGTCGTTGTCGATGTCCGCAAAACAGACGCCGTGCCCCTTCTGCAGATGCCCGAAGCCACCGGCCATGGTGACGTTCACGAAGCGCTCGGCCCGCTGGCTGACGAACATCACATTCGGCCTCAATTCCCAGTAGTAGATGTTGCCGGTCGCGAGGTAAAAGTCGAGGAATCCGTCGCCGTTGACGTCGCCGAAGTTCGCGCCCATCGGCTGGGTCGGGTATTCGAGCCCAAGTTGCGATGCCGCGTCCGTGAAGCCCCCGCGCCCGTCGCCGCGATACACGGCGGCGATTTCGTACTCGAACGTGAAATCGCTGAACTTGCTTCTGGCAAAGCCACTCTTCGTGCCGGGCAGCGGCTCGCCGCCGGACACCATGGCCAGAACACCCACGGTTCCCGTCGTGCTGCTGACGTACAAGTCCAGGGCGCCGTCGTTGTTGTAGTCCCAGAACCACGCGGGGAACGGGGACCTCGGACGCGACAGGTGCGAGCGTGCCGTGACATCGGTGAAGGTCCCGTTGCCGTCGTTGTGGTAGAGATGACAGCTGGATTCGGACGTGATGAACAGGTCCGGGAAACGGTCGTTGTCGTAATCGCCCCAGACGGTCGCCATCGCGAACTCGGCCCGGTCGAGGCCCGCCGTGGCCGCCACGTCGGTGAAGGTCCCGTCGCCGTTGTTCCGAAACAGCTGCCAGGGCGCGTGCATCGCAGTGCTGACGGTCCGCTTCATCGCCTGCTCGCTCGTCCCGATGGACGTTTCGTTGGCGACGAACAGGTCCACATCTCCGTCGTTGTCGTAATCACCCCAGGCGGCCGTCTTACAGGGGTATCGATACCGGCCCAGGACCGCATCGACCGACACGTCCGTGAACGTTCCGTTCCCGTTGTTTCGCAGCAGTGAATCCGGGTGCTGGCCGAACTTGCCATGCCACGCGCCCCGGATGATGTACACGTCCACGTGCCCGTCGTTGTTGTAGTCGGCCTGCACCATGTTCAGGCCGCCATACAGGCCCTCGAGCCCCGCGGCCTTCGTCCGCTCCGTGAAGCTCCCGTCCCGGTTGTTGCGGAAGAAGCGCGTCTGGCCGGTCGGGTCGGACGTGCTGGTGAAGACGTCCAGGTGGTCGTCCCCGTCGAAGTCGTCGACAATCGCGCCGCCGGCGGCGTTCATTGTGTTGAGCTTCAGCTTCGGAGCCACGTTCGGGAACCTGGGGAAGGCGATCGGCGACTCCAGAAACGCCGGCGAGATGCTATAAGGCTGCGGCACCTCGTCGGGATAGCCGTCGACCGTCATGTAAGCGATGTTCAGGACCCACATCGCGATGTGGCGTATCAACGTGCTCTGCCGGGACATCTCACCGCTGAACGAATCCTTGTCGATGTCGTCGAGCAGCTCAAGCAGGACGTCAATGGCCCGTCGAGACGCCTCGGGCCTCGTATGCAAACCACCGCCGCGGATCGGGAGAATGCAGCTTTCGGCCGTATGGCGCAGACAGCAGTTCTGCGTCTCCCCCAGCCGCATGTGCGCGACGGCCAGGTGCAGCTTCAGGTCGTGCGACCATGACGCCCAGACCGAAGGGTCGGGAAACTGGACGCCGGGCAGGAGCTGGTGCGCCGCTTCAAGATGCCCGATCGCTTCGGCCGTGTCCGCGTAGTGTAGCTCGGCCTTTCCGAGCTCGGTGAGCGTACGGAACCGCCGAGCCACATCGACGTCGGCGGGAAGATTCTCCAACTGCTCGCGCAGCTCGATATGGCGCTGTCCTCCGAAGTACTGATGTTCGTGCGGCGCCCGGTCGCGGATGTCGGCGAGGACCCGCAGCATCTTGAGGTCCCGGCGTCGGGTCGGCATGTGGCGACGGAGGAGCGCCTGTCGAAGTCAATGGCGCGGCGCCCGGAGGTTCGGCCCGATCACAGCCGGGCAAGAGCGGCAAAGCGACGGCGAGAGTCAGGATCGCGCGGATGGGAACGTTGTTTTGGCTCGGCATGTTACAGCTTCCCGCCCTCTTTCCACTGTTCGCGCATCGTTTTGAGGTGCCGCTCGTTGGCCGCCTGGTCGACGCTGGCGCGCCCGGCATAATAGACAAGTCCGATGGCGCGCCGCTGGCGATCGGACGGATTGGCGTCGGCACGGTGGATGGTCATCGAATGATGTATGACCGCGTCCCCCGGCTGCAGGCAGACGGGTGTCTCCCTTTTTTCGTCTTCGTCACCGTAATCCGTGATGCCCAGCGAGAATCCGAAGACGCCGCTAAGTGCGTGGTGCCGCATCCCGCGCCGGTGCGAGCCACGCACGTAGCGGACGCAACCGTTCTGCTGGTCAACCGAGTCGATCGGCAACCAGAACGTCAACGCTTCGTTCGGCAGGAGCATGAAATAGTTGCCGTCCTGGTGCGGCGGCGTCGGCTTGCCGACTCGGGGCGGCTTGGCGAACATCTCCGCGTACTGCGGCACCGCCGTGTCGTCCAACAGGCTTGAAGCGAGGCCCGTGTATCGTGCTCCGCGCAGCAACCTGTCGAAATAGGGGTCGTACTTTTCCATCCCTTCCAGTCGTATCATCGACTCGGGTTGCTCCCTGTCTTCGTAGAAGATGGCATCCGACGGCAGCGCGGGAACGATCCGGGCGACGTACCGTTCGACCTGTTCGATCAGGCTTCGCGTTTCTTGCGGCGAGTAAAACCCGCGAATGATGGCGAATCCGTCCCGATCAAAATCGGCCCGGGCCGATTGAATTGTATTTTCCTGGACCATGGCGAGGATTCTCCGATCTCGCGTTACTCATTTGTGCAGCGCAATCCCTCGATCACGTACCGGAGGCTGCTTGTTACAGGCTTTCCAATCTCGAGCGTTGACCGGCCGACCTCACCAGCGAGCTATCTGTTCTTCAAGGTGATCGGCTGACGTTCGAGTTGCGAGAGGGCAACTGTAGTTTCCAATGCTTCGTATTGGTCGCTGTAGCGCTTGTAGACTTCCAGCGTCACCTGCTGCGGCAGCGGATTCTCCAGTGACCAGTGGAAGTAGCCGTCCGAATCGGTGTGAACGTGCCACCGGTTGAGTATCACACATATGCCGGGAATCCCCCGGCCCGTTTCATCCATCACTTGGCTGCGCACAAGCCGGCCCGGATTCAGTCGAAAATCCTGCGATTGAGACTGCGGCCGAACGTTGACATGACGATGTTGTGGCGCGTAACCATCCGCTTCCACGGTCAACACGTATTCGCCCAATGCTACATCATGAAAATCAAATCGACCCTCTGTATCCGACTTCACCGTCGGATGCCCGTTTCCACTGAGAATGGATCTGAACCCCAGGCTGGGTGAACCGACCGTCACGGGAGTCCCTGCCCCCCAATGGTCCAACTCCGATTCGTGATCCAGCCAGTCGTCGGCGGTGTAACGGTTGGGACTGCGTTCGATCGTGGCATTGGCAATCGGATTTCCTTGTGCGTCCAGCAAACGTCCCGTCAGACTTCCGTGAGTTTTTGCAACCTTCACACGGTCAACCGAAATCGGCCAGACCTTTGTGCCCTCGGAATCATTCCCGACAACCAATAACCGGTTCGGACCAACTTTGAGCATATCAAACTGGCCAGTGATGACACCACATGGCAGATGTGAAAAGCTGATGCGGTCTTGCCACGTGTGACCATTGTCCAGGCTGAACGCGATGTGAAAGCCCGGCCGACCGTATTGGCAGGCCAGCACGCCGTTATCCAATACCGCCAGTTCCGGGCAGATGTTCATCAGATGCGGTTTCGTTTCCACCGGTTTGGTCCAGCTCTGGCCCATGTCATCCGACCAACTGAGATGGATCGGCCGGTATTCGCCGGGCAGGTGCGAGTACTGGGTCCGCATGGCGCAGATCATCTGACCATTGGGTAGCAATTCGAAGCTCGGCTCAACGTGCCCGATGTACTGTCCCGGCAAATCCGGGTTCGGGTCCTGGGGATGATAAGCCACGGTTGCGTAGTGGCGCCACTTGTGGCCCCTGTCACTGGATATGCAAAGAGTGGTACGACCTTTGGCGTCACCCTTGAACGAACCCTGCATCGACGCTAACAGATCGCCGTTGGCCAGTTGAATCATCTTGTCGTCTGCGAAGGTGGGCCATTTGCCCATGACCAGTTGCGGCTGCTTGGCGGTCGGGGCATCAGGCATGTAGACCTGGACAGGCGCGACTTCAAACTTCGAAAAATCGTCGTTGAACCAGGCAAACGTCGAGTGCAGCATGAACCAGCCATCAACGTACTCGCCTTCCAGCGGGGAATTGCGAAACTCCGCTTCACCTTCGAAAGACGAACCCGTGGTGAGAAATTTCAGTACGCCGCCGTCGCGCAAGGTCGCGGTGCAGCTGCCGCCGGACAGTACCGCGGGTGAATCCATCTCCTCGCCCCAAGTCCTGCCAAGATCGGTCGACGTCCGGTAGAAACTCGGCCCCGTCTCCGGTTTGGGGTAAAACACCGCCACCACACCGGTGCGCGAAATCGACAAACTCGCCGTATTCTGGTTCACCAGCGGGGAAAGTTGCGTCGGCGACTCCACGGTGATGGTCAGCATATCGGTTTCTCCACCCAGGGCCGAGCACGCCGTCATGCCGGTGACCAGACAAAATGCGCATACCAACAAGAGAAGCCACGCTGGATGAGAAGATAAACGTTGCATGATTGCCGATCTCCTTTGCCGAGTTGAATTTCACCGGAAGTCAGCCCCGATCAATCGGGACTGTTGGGCCGTCCCAGGCGCCACTTGCTCTGAAACCATCTCCATCCTACCGCCCATGATACCATCGTCTGTCCACGGCCGCAGGTACACCACGGCCACACGATCCAGTTGATGTGGAACGTCGCGAACCCGGATTATTCATAAATAACGGACGTAGTCTTCGGGTTTGCCCATCAGCATCGCGGGGTGGTTTTTTTTCCATTGGGAGACGAATTGCGGGGTCCAACTGTCGTGGATGTCGTTCATCCGCAAACAATGCAAGCAACCAGTAGAGAGACCGACGCATTTTGAATAGCCACTTTCCTTTCCTATGCTACAGATGATCCGCCGTGGTATACTCTGGGGCGACACCGAGCCGCCCCTAAGAAAGAAGGCAGGTGTCCATGTAGAAGGAAATAATGTCAAGGAAATAAGGATACCCACATGGTCAAACCAAAACCGATTGGCCGAGCGTTCCTGTTTGTCACCGTCATGTCCGTCTTGGTCATGGGATGCATTTCCAGCGCGGTTGGTGGTGAAGATGAGACCGAGATTCTCAACATTGCCGTGGGTGAGCCGACCAAGCTCAGCAATGTGGTTTACACGAATACGGCGAGCGTGGCTGTCTCACGGACGGGTGTTGTAGCGGCCTTCTATCCCAAACGAGGTACCGGGCCGAATTTCTACCGGACATCGACCGATCTAGGTAAAACATGGGGTAAGGAGATGGATGCACCTGGCGTGGATCTGCCATTGGCTGGCGGCACCCAAAACGCGACCTTGCGCGACGGCGGCGTACTGAAATCTCTTACAACGGGTTCATCGTTCAAAGGTGAAGCTGAATTCCATAAGTCCCAATTGGAAGGCGAGTACGTTGACGGCTGGTTCAAGCTGCACTCGACGTTTGCCTGGTTCAATGACGACTTTACGACATACGAGATCGCACCGGTTCAGGTCTATATGCCCGATGCGGTGACCACCAAGCGAGATGTTGGCGGCATGTCAACGTGGCCGATATTTAGCGATAAAATGATTCAGCTACCCAGCGGCGATCTGTTGGCGGCGATGCAGGGTCTGTTCAAAGGCGATTCCAAATCTCGGACGATCATCTGCGTATCCAGTGATCAAGGGCACAAATGGCGCTACCACGCAACCGTGGCTTATGATATCCAGGACCTGAACCCGGATTTACCGGGACAGTACCTCGGCTACTGCGAGCCAACGATCGCCATGATGTCCAATGGTCAGATGATCTGTGTCATGCGGACGCAGTACGCGCACCCACCGGCTGAATATAAGCCCATGGCCGTGTCTTGGTCCGACGATCAGGGCAAAACATGAACGAAACCAGTGGCGACTCAGCCGCACTTGATGAACATATCGTCCACACTGGCGACATTGGACAATCGGGTGGTAGCGTGTCAGTACGGGCGGCCTGGTTTCCGTGTGGCGTTCAGCCTGGATAACGGCCACACGTGGCAGGACCGTATCAGTTTTTCGCATCAGATTGAGCCGGCCCTCACGGGCCAGTTCGACATAATCAAGGCCGGTCCGAACAATCTGGTCGCGATCGGTAGTAACGCTGACGGTCTCCAGGTCTGGCCGATTACCGTCGAGCGTGTGAAGGTCTCTCCGGCGCGGGTGGATTTGACCGGTCGTGTAGTCGATGAACGGGGCCACCCGATCGCGGGCGCACTGGTGGAGCGCGGCCCCAACCGCTATTCAGTCGAGGCTCCCGTGCCGCAGGAGGTGATGCTGCAAGTTTTCAAAAAGTACAACCATCAATACGAGACGTTGGAAACAACGGTTGCCCTGTCGTAACTCGAACGTCAGCCGATCACCTTGAAGAACCGATAGGTTGATCGTATTAAGGCCAGCTGGTTTGCCAAGCTCTGCCAGGGGTCGGAACGTCATCGACGGCGCCGCGGTCAAGGCCAGTCAGGTCGTAGTCGTTCCCGAGGTAGTCTCGGACGATGCTGCCCGCCATTCCGGTCACCAGATCGCGTTTCTTGTTCATCCTACTCGGCGGCAGTCGCACCCGCCTGCGACTCGCCCCCTACCCGATCCAGCCCCCCGAAATGCCGCTCGACCTGCGGTAGAACCTCGGCGGTGAACCGCTCGATGGTGCGCATGACGCTCTTCGCGGGGACCCCGCCGATCGCCATGTGGCAGCTCAGGTGGCTCGGCCGGAGCCGCTCGAGCTGCAAGATCATGCGCTCCGCCACCTCGTCGGGGCTGCCGATGTAAGTGGTCGGCAGCATTTCTTCCAATGTCGACTCGTCCTCCGCCACCTGCTCGTGCAGCCACGAGCCATCGAGCTCCACGTAACCGCCGCGCATGGCCGCCACTACTCGGCGGATGAAACGCACGTTGTCAGCCGCCTCGAGAGCTTCGTTGTGGTCGTCGGTGATGTGCACGTACTGCTGGATGGCGAGCGGCATGGTCACCGGATCCAGCCCGACCGAACGGTACACCTCTTCGACCCCGCCGCGATTCGCGATCGCGGTTGCCATCGGGACCGCGCCGGCCGTGTTCACGGACACGTAGCCCCTCTGCGCCATATGCTGCTGCGTCACCGAATCACGCACCAGTCCTGCGACATAGGTCTCCGGGCTCCTTTGCAGTGGCCGAACACTGAAATAGGTCTCCGGGATCTTCAGAAACTTGCCGTCGTAGGAAAGCGGTTCGGACTCGAAGAACTGCCCAACCACGTCCAGGTACTCGACAAAGCGGTCGCGGGCCTCGTCCAGATCGAGCCCGAACTTGTGGAACTCGTGACGCTGATAACCGCAGCCGAGGCCGACCACCAGGCGCCCGTCGCTGATCTGATCGAGCACTGCCAGGTCCTCGAGCATGCGTAACGGTTCGTACAGGGGCGCGACGATAACCGCGGGGCCGAGCTTGATCCGCGAGGTCTGGCCCGCCATATAGGTCGCCATCGTCAGCGGCGAGGGGCACATGCCGTAGTTCGAGAAATGATGTTCGGCGAACCAGGCTATCTCGAACCCGCATTCCTCGGCTAGCTGGACCTGCTCGCGCATTTCCACATAGACCTCGCGGGTCGGCTTCTCCCGGTCGCGCTTCGTCATCAGGTTGAAGAGTCCGAGATGCATGGTGGTCTCCCGGTGAAGCGGCTTGGCTGGGTCGGGCGGCGCCGATATCGTTTGGCGCTGTAGCGTCAAACCCCACCAACTGATAATAATTTATAATTTGAGCCGAGGGACGTCAACGGTCCACGGACTTCGCAGCAGGCGCACGAAATCACCATGCGCGATCGTGTCGGAAATCAATTCCAAATTTCTAAACTATTGAACCTTGACTCGCTAGTTAATGGAGGCCGACCAACGGGAGTGCCGGGAAAAAGGGGAATAGCGATCACCAATGTTTAGATTGCTAATCAAACGTCAATAAAATGCTCCAAACGAAACAACGGAAATGAAAATCACCTCTTTGTAAACCACCTGCTACCGTTTGACCTGCTTGGTAAGGCTCGATTCATAATCATCCAATTGGTAGGCATCCATCCAGTTTCCCGCGGGCATGGGTTCTCTCGGCATCACGTATTTCAGCAGCTGGACTGCCTTGGTCAGCGAGTCGTCAACGGTCAGGTAGGGCTCCTCGCACTCGATGCTCAGCGGTCCGTCATATCCGATGCGACGCAACATCGTGATGAAGTCGCGCCAGAATAACTCGTCATGGCCATAGCCGACCGTACGGTAGCACCAGGAGCGTTTGTCCCACTCGTCGTAGTAGGCGCTGGAGGCGACGCCGTCTCGGGCGACGAGTCTGGGGTCCAAGGCAACATCTTTCACGTGGCAAGTATAGACCGCGTCGGCGATCGTTTCCACAAACACGATCGGATCGATACCCTGCCACCAGAGATGAGATGGGTCCAGGTTCATGCCGATGGTCGGCCCGACCGCTGCGCGGAGCCGCAGGAACGTCTGGGTGTTATAGACCGCGTCACCCGTGTGCGGTTCGATACAAATCTTGACGTCGTACTCTTGCGCAATTTTTGCAGCTTCCCTCCAGTAAGGGATGATCTTCTTATCCCATTGCCATTGGTAGGCATCCTTCCACATTACAAAGGCGGAGTTGATAATTCAGTTGGGCGTCCAAGACTCCCCTGACGGTCGGTTCACCCAGCTTGGGGTTCAGATCCATTCGCCAGGGAAACGGGCATCCGACGGTGAAGTCGGATACAGAGGGTCGATTTGATTTTCATGATGTGCCATTGAGCGAATGCGTGTTGACCGTGGAAGCGGATGGTTACGCACCACAACATCGTCATGTCAACGTTCGGCCGTAGTCTCAGCCGCAGGATTTCAGACTGAAGCGGGGCCGGAGAGCGGATCGGAGCAGTTCGATTTGAAGTCCGGCCGCAAGGTGCAGGGCCGTGTTGTGGATGACACAGGCCAACCAGTTTCAGGCGCATGTGTCGTGTTGAACCTGTGGCATGTCCACACGGACGGGGACGGTAATTTCGATTGGTCCTTGGAGGGACCGGAGCCGGAGAACGTCGAGATCAGGGCCTATAAGCGCTACGATGGCCGTTACCAGGAATTCAAAGGGACCGAAACGTTCTCACAGATCGAGCGTCAACTGATCACCATTCCCCGCAACAGGTAATAGCCAACCACATGTTGGCGGAGACAGCGGAGGGCAAGTATCGTTGATAATTGCCTAGGGCCTCGTTCTCTACTGCAATTCCAGGGCTTAGGGTATAATGAGGGTTCGCGGATGGTCGTGAACCTGATACGCGAGTGCCGACCACGTGTCGCGATTTCGATCTGGCTTGCCCTGGAGGAGAGATCAATGCCATTCCGTAGCGTCCCCCGCGCGAAAGGCTTTACGCTCGTTGAACTGCTGGTGGTGATCGCCATCATCGGCATCCTGGTCGCCCTGCTCCTGCCGGCGGTGCAGGCGGCGC
>Ga0310121_10002300_pt1 | contig 18295 bp, 25 predicted proteins | sample CB27_Tmax_986_MG_FD_203504 | JGI IMG/M metagenome (GOLD analysis project Ga0310121, IMG submission 203504) | Marine microbial communities from Western Arctic Ocean, Canada - CB27_Tmax_986 | ecosystem: Environmental > Aquatic > Marine > Oceanic | place: Canada: Western Arctic Ocean | collected...
CGCCATGAGCGAACAATAGCAACATTCTCAAATCAACGATCTACCAGTTTTCCCCTGCGGGCGGTGACGGATTAAGATGATTACGATGAAAAATCCCTGTTCACGGCCAGAGGCCGTGAACGCTTACTTCTTTTTCTAGCAGTCGTTGTCGCGGTCGTCGCTTTGGGCATTCAAGCCGAGCTGAATACTGCTAACTACAACCTCGACAGATGCACCGTGAAGGCTCCGACTGACGGTTTTGTCACGGCCTGGGTCGTTCGTGAGGGAACCAGGGTGTCCGCACTTAAACCTGCATCGATCGGTACGTTCGTCGATACGACTGATACGTTCATCTTGGCAAGTTATCCGCAGAATCTGCTCAAGAATGTCAAGTCCGGCAACCCAGTAGACTTAGCATTCAAGAGTACTCCCGGTCGAGTGATCACGGGAAGGGTCGAGTGTGTTGTTGAAGCCACGGGTGAGGGGCAATTCGCGCCTGGCGGCAATCTACCCGTAGCGGCCGATGTCGGATCCAAGGGATCACTCCTTGTAAAAATTCGGCTGGATGACGACACGTCGGGGGCAAGTTTACCGGTCGGAGCTGCCGGCGCCGTCGCGATCTACACCGAGTCCGGAATGCCGTTTCAGCTGATCAGTAAGGTTTATATGCGGATGTTGTGTTGGCTGAATTATCTACCCGTATGACGAGAAGCCGACCCTCTGGGAGTGAGCGCAATCTGAGACCGTCTGGCGGCACCCAAGCTCGCTTTTGCCGGTCGAATGCGTCAACAGACCACCGATTTTGGGACGCCCGCGTCGACAGGTCGGCCCCACCGAGGCGTCGAAAGCCACATTGTTAAGGTGCGGCGGGCACATCGACCTCCGCACGAAACTGCAACTTGGATAAGTTCGGCGGTGTGACACACCGCCGGCAATTCGGTTTAACTCCAACTCGCGGAGGTTGCATCGGCCAGTGCGACTTAGGATTTCCGCAAACTGCAGGCGGTGTAATCTCGCTCGTCAGACCGCCGCGGATAAGAAAGAAGCTCGAACTCTCATCCAAGGGTCGGCGACATCCCCGATATTCGCATCCCCAGACCCACGGTGAGATTCGACCCGGAGAGCGGCCAGCCGAAAACCAGGGCCGATTCGCTATCAGAAACGCCTGGAGTCCCAGGCGATTGACAAGGATCCTTGCCGATCAATGTTTTTGACACCGTGGCGATGTGTCCATCAATCTATATCGGCTATAAAACCGCCAAATTTGCTCACTTAGCCCCAGTTAGCCAACATGTGATTTTGCTCGCAATTATAGTAGTAGTACAACGGTGCGCTCCTTCTCCCTTAAATTCACATCGCCATGTACGACAGATCGCTCTTACCGAATCTATCCAGTTTTCTCACAATCGTTCCGAAAATCGCGGACCACAAGCGATGCGACGCGCACGACGAGCGCCTACTGAAAGAAACACTGCACGCGCACCACACTCCCGCGCGCAGGAACGAACTGTGGGAAGAGAGCCGTCAGATTATCTCGGAAGCCGTCCGACGAATGACATTTGTCCGATTCGCCAGCGCGAACATTGCCAGCGCATTGCGGACACTCTGCATCCCCGATCTCGTTGAGGGAGTCAACCATACAAAGAAGATCGAAACTCGCCCGATGAGTCGCGTCGCTGGAACGTATGCCTACCTGCACGCTATTTACTCGTATCCATTTGACAGCCACGTCGTTTGGAACGCCATCTCTCGCGTGAACTCGATGCACCGGCGAGCCCGTGTAGCCGGAAATAAGACCGAAAAGCAGCGTCAGTTGTTTAAGTACATTGCCAGCAACCTGCACATGGCCGCGTTACAGCACCTGGAAGATCTGACACCCCGTGAGCGGCACGCCATCTGCCAGCATATGATCCTGTCCGTAGTCCCAATGGGACACGACATCCAGGCGAGCACATTGGAACTGGAGTACGACCTGAATCAATTTGAACGCGATTACATGATCGACGATCGAAACGAATCTGAGATCCGCAACAAAGCCATCAACATTGCGCACAATGCACATGATATCATTATTGTGCACCCGCTCGTGAGCCCTCGACTACTTTACAACTACGTACCCGAATGGACGTGCAGCATTCTCAAGCTCAGTCGTCCTGCCCCTAACTATTACGACTCGTTACGGGACATATTCACAACAACACTGGCAAACAATCCGGTCGTTTCTCGATCCACGCACGATATGCAAGCGCGACTGTTTCTCGTATCTGCCTTGAATGAACTGGTGCTCGAAAAACGCACATCGTTCAAGCTTCCCGAAGCAGACCGCTTAATGCGGATCATCTCCAAGCGGCTATACGGTAAATAGGGGCAAGCCATTTGGCCCAACGTGACGCCACGGACAACGAAGTTGGGGAACCCCGGGCCGATTTCGCTGCTTCAGAAAACGTTTGTAGATCGGGGGTTTAGCCTTACCGTTGGTATATATTCGCCGAACTTGTGAGCGCTCATTTGACATTCGCCCACTGCCGTTCTTTTGCGATCGATCCGTGGCTCGAAGGATTCGCCACGGGCTCGGAAAATAATTACTACCGTTTTTTTCTGCCGCGTTACTACTCGAACCCCGTCGTCAACAACTTCACGACTTCGGAGTGGCGATTTTGACTGGCGAAATCTCGCGCGGTGTCACCATCCACGTCGCGAATGGCAGGGTCTGCTTTGTACTTCAAAAAAATTTGCACAACCTCTACTTGACCCTCAGCTGCCGCGTGCATGAGTGCCGTAAACCCCTCACCAGTGTCGACCGCGTTAATCTCGGCACCTGCATCAAGCAACAGCTCCACGGTCTCCGCATTGGAACCCGTTGACGCAAACATCAGTGCGGTACGACCCATGGCATCACGATGGCCTAACCGAGCATCTTGGTCTAGTAATAGTTTCACCACGGACGTATGACCATTGAACGAGGCTAGCAATAGCGCTGAGCGCTGTTGCTCGTCCATCGAATTCACATCCACTCCTCCCTCGATGGCCTGTCGGACGGTTTCAATCTCTCCGTCTAGTGCGGCATCCCAAAAGGCCGAAACATCCACCACGACGTCTTTGGTAGCAATTGCCGGAGCTGGTTCCGTAAGCGGTTCGGATTCAGCAGTGGGCTCATCGGCGGCGGCTTTAGTCTCGCCGTCCGCGCTCGCGCCGTTCAACGTCCCGACCACTTCGACCGATGTCGGCTCAGGAGTCTGCTCACAGCCGGCCAAGATGAACAGCATGATGCCAAAAATGAGCGTTCGCGATGACTGACCAACAGATGTTTGGTAATGGCAATTATTCACGTGGCCATAGTAACAGTCCGCAACCCTCACCGCCATCCGTCAATTCACGATCGTCCGTAGCAGCGCAAACCCTCGAGGGGCGCGTCTGAATGGCACCGCCGCTGGGTACCAAAGGAGTCGGGCCGATGGGCAGAATTCACGTCGCGCGAATCTCTTACGAGTCTCGCGCCCGGGCATCGATCCATGGTACCGAAGGGCAAATTGGTGACCGCCGAGAAATGGGCGCGGTCTGGGTACCGTTTAGGTGTACACCAACTGCCATCGACGGCGAGACCTTTCTTGATCTAATGCCGCCGACATCGTGACCTTCTTTGGCAACGAGCGTTTTGCGCAGCGCGGCCTTGATCATAACTCCGCCAAATGCTGTCAGTGCTACTGGTTGTCTGCCGGGGAAACACTAGCCTGACGCGCAAGCGAGGAGAACGCGGTTTGCATTGCCAGCACGGCTCCGGTTTCGGACTCGCATGGCAGCGTTCAGCTGGTTCGCGGGGCAACGGGCCCTCTCCTCGCTTGCGCGTCAGGCTAGTGTTAAGGTGGCATTGCAATCTATGTCAGCATTTGTCCGAGTTATGATCAAGTCCGCGCAGCGCTGAACTCAGGCGATCGGTCCGCGCATCTCTAGCCAACGTTCCAGTCGTTGGTAAACCACTCGACTCGGTCGGCACGACGCGGACTGTAATTCTTGTCGCCCTGAAATTTGTGCGCTCGCAAGAAGTCACAGAACAGATCAAATGGAACCTGGACGTGTTGCGCTAACACATCGACCTTTTCGCTTTCAGGCTTCCAGTCATAGAGCAAGGAATTATCTCGCTCAAACCATTCATCCAAGTACTTAGCGTCAGTGGGACTTGCCGCAAGCAAACCGCACCGATGTTTACAAAGAAATCCCAGGAATTTGCTAGCGAGAAATCTTGCCTGGGTTGCGTCATCGCCCATCGTCGACGCTGCCACGTTCCATAGGCTAACAAACTGATCTTCGTCCACGTCGGCTGGATTCACAATCAGTTCAAGGTTCGAAAGGTCAATCGTCTCCATGAATCTCAACTTCTGTAAGAGGTCAATTTAAATACTCCTCCGATCTATATCGACAAACTGGTGACGAACGTCCACTGGAATGCGAACTTTTTTGACAACTTGCGTTAAATATGTAATACGTCCATGGATCACGATGATGGGACTCGGTCCGACGTACAATGCAACGCAGTTGAAACAAGCGTCAATGATGGCGGTTGTAGAAGGTTTGACTGTATTGGCGAACCCAACTCGCCGCCACATTTTGGGAGCGTTGCGCGAGCAGCCCAAGAGTGTCGGCGAATTGGCTCAATGCCAACCAGTGAGCCGGCCCGCGGCGGATAAGTCTTCTGGTGCGGGCTTTCTCCGAAAAACTTTCCGGGTCGGGTTACTTCCAGGCACACGTCATGCCATCAATGGCTCGCGCCCCGCAGCCCTGCGAGCGTCGGCAACTTGCCCGGTATGAAAGGCCATATGCGAAGCCATGGCGGCAAAGCAGGCGCCCACCGTCGCAAATGGAGGTCCGAATTCCTCTGGCGCGTGGCTCTTGGCGTCAAGGTCCTCTTCGCTGAGCGTGTCGAGATGAGCCAGTGTTGACGATCGAATTTCTTCGAATTTGCCCATGAGCTCGTCCATTGACGGATAGTCGCTGGCATTCGTGGACGGTGTGTTGCCCATCCCACAATTCTCTAACTCAGGAAAACGATTTGGCCGGCCGAGAATGAATCCGTCAAGCAAATCGCTTTCAGCCCGAACGATATGCCCCAACACCCAAAGTGGATGGTTACCGCCGTTGGGCGTCGGCTGTGTGAGAGGGGCATCCTTCATGTCGCCAATAAGGCCTAGTGTCCATCCTTTGCCGTTTTCGAGTGCCATTTTGATGAAGTCGGTCGCCTGCATGTTTTTCTTCCTTAGGAGATTGAGTCTGTCGCGTCGATGGAGTCCAACGTGTCAACTAGGCCGCGGGAGCCTCGTGCAACGCAACGCGATTGTCTTCGGTGTCTTCAAAGTGCGCGATGAAGCCATAAAGCATTTGACGTGCCTAAAACATCACGTTACTATTTGGAAACTTAACGCATGACGGATCGCCTGTCAACGGCCTTAGCCAGTTGGACCATGGGGAAAAGCCATGACGCGGATCTTATTTCGTTACGATTCCTCAGTTCAATGACCAACAAGGAGAATGTTATGCCGCTATTGGAAGAATTGACGTTGGATATCTCACAGAGTCTCGAAATCAAGGCCGCCGTGGGTGACGCGTACAGCGCGTTGATTCGTCGGATAACGAGCGAAAACTGCACTCCCGACAACAAACCGATGCCCATGGTCCTGGAGGAATGGCCCGGCGGACGCTGGTTCCGCGATTTGGGAAACGGCCAGGGGCATCTCTGGGGGTTTGTACAAGTCATCAAGCCTCCCAACCCGATTGAGATCAACGGACCGATGTTCATGTCCTATGCTGTTGCCGGTCATCTGCAATTGCGATTAACGCAGATTTCGGGGGGCACGGAGCTCTCCTTACGCCATCAGGTCTTGGGAGCGGTTAATGATAATCACAGGCAAGGCATCACGCATGGTTGGGATTTCCTCCTGCAGAGTGTAAAAAAGACGGCGGAGTAGGCCAACGTCGACGCTATGAATAGCACGGATTCGAGAAACTGCATGGCCCGCGATTCAGACCACATATGGAAAGCGCTATCGGACCCAACTCGGCGGGAGATCCTCGACTTGTTGCGCGACGGACCTCGGCAAACGACTGAGATAGTTGAATCATTTACGCAACTTTCACGTTTCGGGGTGATGAAACATCTTGATGTGTTACGGGGGGCGGGCTTAGTGAACACACGAAGTGATGGACGACATCGCATTAATTCGCTCAACGCCGCACCGTTGCGTGATGTCATCGAGCGTTGGATCGGTAAGTACGAGGCCTATTGGGCCAATACACTGCTACGAATCAAGGAGTCGGCCGAGACCACCAAGAGAAAGAAGGGCAAGTCGACGAAGAAACGAGCTTGAGCGTTTCGCCCTCGACTTACCAGAACCAAACCTATCCCCAAACTAGGAAAGTGAGGATTCAATGTCGGTTGTAACAGCACCAATCAACACGAAAAAAGTGGAAGGTCGCCGAGCCGTCCGGTACGAATCGTTGAGCGAATTCCTCCAGGATGCCGAACGCCTTGCGAACTGCGAGGTCCGAACGGTTGGCAATTGGTCTCAGGGCCAAATCTATGAGCATCTGGCCAGAGCACTGGACATTTCCATGACGGAACCGACCTCATGCCCGCGCCGATGCGGCTGATGTTGAAGCTGTTGTTCAAGAAGAAATTTCTTCACAAGGCCATCCCGGCGGGCTTCACGGCGCCTGGGCAATTCGTACCGGAAGAGACTTCCGTCGAAGAAGGCCTCGCGTCATTACGCCGAGCTGTAGCTCGACAGAGCGAGGTCAAAGAACGGAAACCTCATCCAGGGTTTGGCAAGATCAGCCGCGAAGAGTGGGGGCTCTTCAACCTTCGTCACGCGGAAATGCATATGAGCTTCATCGTCTGAACCTCAACGGCGAGTGAATCGACTCCACAACCGCGGCAGAATCCACGGATTTCAATCTCATGTCTCACCATGTCGTTTCAAGTGATGAGTGGCTTGCTGCTCGTAAAAAGCTACTCGAGAAGGAGAAAGAGCTTTCGCGACTGCGCGACGAATTGACTCAACAGCGTCGCGATTTGCCGTGGGAACAGGTCGAAAAGGACTACAGGTTTGATAGCGCCAACGGTAAAGAAACACTCGCCGACCTATTTGGCGATTGTAACCAGCTGGTCATCTATCATTTTATGTTCGGACCTGATTGGCCCGAAGGCTGCAAGATCTGCTCCATGGTTGGCGACCACTACGATCCTATCGTGCTTCATCTCAAAGCGCGCGACGTGAATTTGATTACGGTATCCCGTGCCCCGCTGGCGGCGTTGGACGCCTATAAAAAGCGAATGGGATGGAGCTTCAAGTGGGTTTCGTCGCTCGATTCTGACTTTAACTGGGATTACAACGTGTCGTTCACGCAGGAAGACCTGGACGGTGGCCGCGCCTATTACAACTATCAAGCGGGCGTGAAATTTCCGGTCACCGAAGGACCGGGTATCAGCTCGTTCTACAAAGATTCGAGCGGCCATGTGTTCCACACCTACTCGTCATTCGGCCGCGGCCAGGAAAATTTTCTCGGCATCTACAACTTTCTCGACATCGTGACCAAGGGACGCGACGAGGACGAATTGCCTTACGGGATGGCTTGGGTCCAACAGAAGGACCGTTATGGCGACGATTCAGTCGTCGATCCATATGCGAAGTGACTATGTCGCACTAGATCAGGCCCGCACGGTGTTGCCGGAGATCGCGGCCCGTTTACATCAAGGCGTACCGGCATCCCTCGGCTGAAAAGTCAATCATGACAAAACGCCAATTCATTGAAGAAGACTTTGTCGTCGTTCGCGCGAAAGCATCGTCAAAATCGAAGCGAAGCGCCACACTTGCCTTTGGCGACGCAGTCGAAGTGCTGGGAAGCTTTCAGGTACGGACCTGTATTCGATAGTGATGGCGACACCGGCCTGCCTTTGCGGCTCGTAACGAATTTGTGCGTTGGTCGGAATCGGGTTGCTTCGATTTCGCGACTCCGATGCTACCGGCGCCAATTTATCCCGGTCGGCGTCGTATATTTGGTGAAGTTATTCCGCTCACCATCGGTGACGATTCTAAACCTTGCCGGGAGTACCGCACTATGTCGACACCTCACAAGAAATACCGACTGCTCACACGAAGTGATTTCGACGGCCTTGTCTGCGCCATTTTGCTAAAGGAGATGGATATTCTCGGCGACATCAAATTTGTGCATCCCAAGGACATGCAGGACGGTAACATCGACGTCACCACTAGTGACATCTTAACCAACTTGCCTTACGCCAAAGGATGCCACCTTTGTTTCGATCATCATGCCAGCGAAGAGACCCGCAACCATGGTGAGGCAGCGGAAAACCATATTCTCCGAGCTGGCGTCGATTCGGCGGCCCGTGTTGTTTACGACTATTACGGTGGACGTGAACGGTTTACTGCAATCAGCGATGAGATAATGACAGCCGTGGACAAGGCCGACTCGGCCAAGTTTGACCGAGACGACATTCTCGACCCGCACGGGTGGGTATTGCTTTCTTTCCTAATGGATGCGCGCACGGGCCTGGGCAGATTCCACGATTTCCGTGTATCGAACTATGATCTGATGATGGACCTGATCGAGTATTGTCGAGACCACGGTATCGACGAGATTCTGGCACTTCCGGACGTTCAGGAGCGCGTCAACGTCTATATGCAGCATCGCGACAAAGCGGTCGATCAGATTCGACGCTGCTCGACCGAGTTCGACAACCTCGTTGTGTTGGACCTTCGAGACGAAGAGACCATTTTTGCGACGAACCGTTTTACGATCTATTCGCTGTTCCCCGAATGCAACATCTCCATTCACGTTATGTGGGGGAAGTTGAAGCAGAACACCGTATTCACAATCGGCAAATCGATTTTGGACCGGTCGTGTACGACAGATATCGGTGAGCTCTGTCTGGAGTATGGTGGCGGAGGTCACCCAGCCGCGGGGACTTGTCAGATACAGCACGAAGATGCCGAGCGGTCCCTGGGTGAAATCATCGCGCGCATCGGTCACGATGCCGGAGTCGCATCCAACCCGGCACTCGCATAGTCAGGCAGCCTAGTCGGGCAGCCTAGTCGGGCAGCCTAGTCGGGCAGCCTAGTCGGGCAGCCTAGTCGGGCCGTTACGGCCGAACGAAGGACCTAAGACGGTTTTACGAAATAACCTGTCCGGTTCGACGGGGAGATTTCAAGAAAACGGACATGTTGTTTCTTACCAGTTGCTAATCATGGTTCCAGGCCGTGTCGATTCTGTCTATTAACGGGACAGTTCCAGTCGTAGGCACGGTAGAACAATGGCGATTCGTTGGCTACGAAAGAGCTGGCGATCATTGGCTCAACGTCGAGTCGGTCGCCTGGACTCGCGGTCGCGGGCCATTATATCGTCGGGCTCGAGGGCGCTCGGTGTACTCAACCGCTCAATCCGACCGCATGGGCCGATTATCTCAACCACCGGTAGGTCGCCTCTCAGAGCCAGTGAATACCGATGTCGCTAGAACAGCGCCGCATTGTCGCCATCGTGGTAGGGGTGATTCTTGGAGGAATCGTCAGCTGCATACTTTCATTTTTCATTTGCTTCACCCGCTTCGGCGAGTGAGTCGCCGAATTCTTTGGCTATTATGAACTCGGCGGAGGCTTCTTTTTCCTGTTCGCTTTTGTCCCTTTTTGCACACTTCTGGGTGCGCTTAGTGGCGGTCTTCTCGCCAAGGCTCATACGTCGCGTGGGCACAAACGATAGTCCTGCATTGCGCACCACGCGCGTCGAAATTCGGCCAAGAAGCTGCCGGGAGTGTCTCCGGTGATGGGAACGTAGAAAATAGCGTCGCCGTCATGAAAATGAGAAACGATCCTATGCGCTAGGACTGCGAGGGGTGCGCATTAAGTTACCATGGGCGTCGTTCCGAGTTCGGTTCTAGTCACATCTAAATGGGAAATGGCGGCCGAAGAAGAAAAAGGATGAGGATCTCCAGATGTCTGATCTTGCAGAGCGACCATACGCCCACGATAGGCCATGGTGGCAACCGGTACTGTTTGCGGCGATGGCGGGTGGAATGGCGTGGGGGATCCGTGGGCAATATGGACACGAGACCGGCGCGATGATCGCGGGCGTGCTGGTGAGCCTTACACTGGTGTTACTCTTGTGCTCCCACGCTTCCTCGTTGACGTTGGCGAGGGCGATTGCTTGGGGGCACCGTCGGGATGGGGATCGGTGGTTCGATGACTTATGGCCAGACCATCGGGCTGACGCACGATGGTCCATTGATCGGCAATTGAGAGGCTTTTCGGTGGGGAATGTTAGGATTGGCGGTCAAAGGCGGAATCTATATCAGCTTTGGTGGGCTGCTGCTTGGCATGGGGCTGAGCGCGGTTCGATACCGACCGTTGGAAATCCTGCTGTTGATGCTGGCCGCGCTCGCCATGCACTTTTTGGGTGCGTATCTGTTGAACTCGCCGTTCGACCCCGCGAACCAGGTGCTACCCACCATCTATTTCTCGGACGACTGGTACTTTGAACCGGAAGGTGGTTTCGAGCCGCGCGTCGAATGTTGGGGCGGATATCTGTTTGCGCTGGCCACGATCATCGTTTACACCGGTTGGTATCGCCAGGACCGCCTGGCGCGAAACCTCGCTTTGTGGGGCTTGCTGGGCGGAGCGTTGGGATTTTCCGGGGGCCAATGCGTACGGGCATACAATGCATGGAATGACAACGCTTTGGCCGGCACCCTATGGAGCCGGTTGGGGATAAACTGGTGGAATGCGATGGAGACCGTCTTCGGCACCGTCATGGGCGCTGCACTGGGTTCAGGCGCGTGGCTGAATCGGCGGCTGATTCAGCCCGCGTCGATCGAAGAAGACCAATGTTGGCCGCTGGGGATCGAACTGGCGCTAGTTGCGATCCACCTGCCGATGTTGATCGCGGTTGACTTTGTGGCGATCGAGTTTGTCGATGCGCTCTACGACCTGGGTCTGATCATGGTGCTGATTCCAGTGGTTGCTATCGCAGGCGGGCGCTGGTGGCCATTCTGGCAAGTGTTGCCGCTGACGATGGTCCCGATCGCAGGTAAAACAATTCTCGCTCTGGTGCCCAACTACGTGGACGCGAACGTAGCGATAGGATCGCTCTGTTACGACGTGATTCCGGTCGCGCTGGCAATGGCGCTCGCCATGTGGTCCGGACAAGATTCCCGACGAAATCGGGACGGACACACCTTTGTGCGGTGGTCGCTGCTGGTGGCCAGTTGGACCTATTTTTTCCTAAATTATGCCTTCATCGGTTATCCCGAGCCTTGGAATGAGGGATCGAGTTCGTTGACCAACAGACTTGTCTATACCGTCTCGATAATTGGCCTTAAGACGCTCGTATGGATGTCGGGCAGCGGCAAGCAACAGACGACGGACGAATCGAAGCACGCTGTGAAATGAAGACAGGTCGCCTTGTTTTGAGTCTCTCGCCATACGCTGTTAGGGTTGAACGGGCCCAGATCAAAAAGGCTTGTGCCAGCCGACCCTACGTCGTCTACCCGCGATCTATCTGGTTCAGCGACTCCTCGTACCTAGCGCGAGCTTTTCGCACTTCATCGCGCTGCGATACTTGCGGAATGGCGACATCCCACCAGTGACCACCAGCTTCGGTGAACGGATAGGGATCGGTGTCGATGACCACCACGTAGGGACCAGCGGCCTCACGTGCCCGCCCGAGTGCGGTCTCCAGCTCCGTAATCGAGTTAGCCTTCTCCGCCGAAGCTCCCATCGATTGAGCGTGGGCGACAAAATCGATATGTGCTGGGGTCTTATGCCTGGTATGGTCCAAAAGATTGTTGAACTCGGCGCCCCCCGAGGCCAATTGCAAACGGTTGATACAGCCAAAGCCTCGATTGTCGGTAATCACCACGGTGATCTTGATACCCATCATGACGGCGGTGGCGAGCTCTGAATTCATCATGAGGTAGGAACCGTCACCGGACATCACGACCACGTCGCGTTGGGGATCAGCCATCTTGATGCCGAGTCCACCGGCAATCTCGTAGCCCATGCAGGAATAACCGTATTCCATGTGATACGAGCCCGGACGTCCCGCCTTCCAGAGCTTGTGCAGTTCGCCGGGCATGGTTCCAGCGGCGCCCATCACTACGGTGTCTTCATGCGCTGCTCGCTGGACCGCACCGATGACCTGCATATCCGTTGGCAGCGCATCGTTTCCGCTGGGTGCCACCGTAAACCTGTCCGCATCGCTAAACCAATCCGACTTGATGGACGCCTTCGGAGGCGGAAAGCGGTGATCAGCCAACGCGGCGGAAAGCGTCTCCAATCCAACTCGAGCGTCCGTGACCAACGGAATCGCGTCATGTTTGGTACCGTCGTAGAACTGGACGTTTAACGAGAGAAGTTTGCGATCTGGATTCTTGAAGAGTGCCCAGGAGCCGGTTGTGAAATCCTGAAAGCGCGTCCCGACACCGATCACTACATCCGCCTTAGCAGCCAGCGAGTTGGCACTTGTCGCCCCGGTGACGCCGATCGGGCCGAAGTTAAGCGGATGATCCCAAGGGAGCGCCGACTTGCCCGCTTGAGTCTCAGTCACAGGGAGCTGGTGCTTTTCCACGAACGACGTGAGCGATGCGCAAGCGCCCGAATAGTGAACACCGCCTCCCACGACAACGAGCGGGGCCTTTGCCGTACGCAGCAACTTCACGGCTCTGGCCAATTCGTCCACGTCGGGCCGCGGACGGCGCTGGTGCCAAACTTTCTTCTCAAAGAAGCTTTCGGGATAGTCAAAAGCCTCCGCCTGCACGTCTTGGCAAAAGGCGAGCGTGACCGGTCCGCACTCGGCCGGGTCGGTCATGATTCGCATTGCACGTGGTAGTGCGGTCAGAATCTGCTCCGGCCGCATGATCCGATCAAAGTAGCGGGAGACAGGTCGGAAACAATCGTTGGCCGAAATCGTGCCATCGCCGAAATCCTCCACCTGCTGGAGGACTGGATCGGGTGCCCGATTGGCGAAAACATCACCCGGCAAAAAGAGGACGGGAAGACGATTCACATGGGCGGTGGCGGCCGCGGTGACCATGTTGGTTGCCCCAGGTCCGATGGACGAGGTCACCGCCATGGCGCGGCGCCGACAGCTGGCTTTGGCGTAGGCAATGGCAGCATGTCCCATCCCCTGTTCGTTATGACCACGATAGGTCGGAAGAGAATCACCAGCGGCATGAAGTGCTTCGCCCAAACCAGCTACATTGCCATGGCCGAAAATCGCCCAGACGCCGGCGATGAAGGACTCGCCATCGTCGTTGTATTGATTGGCGATGTAGCGAACCAGCGCTTGGGCGGTTGTCAGTCGGATGGATGGCACTTTGGTTCTCCTCGCACTGACTACTTTTCAGCAATCTTCCAAAGGTGATTGTAACTACGGACATAGAGGGCGCCGTTGGCGATGGCTGGTGAGCTGACAAGACCTTCGTCAAGCGTATTGGAGGCAGCGATACTTCCATTCACTCCTGGCTCGACGACTTGACCCATTCCTTCTTCGTTGAAGCAATAGACGCGGCCACCGCCTCCAACCGGTGAACTCGTGAAATTCCCCTGCAACCGCAATTGCCATTCCATTTCGCCAGTCTCCGCGTCGGCACACTTCAGAATGGATCCGCTGAGCAAGTAGACTTTGCCACCATAGGTTAGTGGACTGGGACTGGACGGGGACAGGCGGTCTTCCTGCCACAGCAACTCGGGTTCGGTGTCGCTTGTGTTAAAACGCAAAGCTGTGAGACCTTGGCAGGGCACAAAAATAACGTTGCCGGCCAATCCGCTCGAGGCAGTCTTCCCACACGGCTCTGGAAAGTGCCACACCAGCTCCCCGTTGGTCGGATCGTACGCCTTTAATCCGTCTCCCGCTTGCATGACGACAAAATCCGTCCCCTCATCGTCACGAATCGTGATCGGTGAACTCCAATTGTTGCTTTGAGGTCGATTAACTTCCCAACGAGTCTCACCAGTGGCGGCGTCCAGCCCCAAAGCCACGGACTGGCTGTCCGTTTCGATCTGCGTGACCAGCGTTTCGCCGACGACGACTGGCGAGGAGGCGAGCCCCAGACTGCCGCTGGCATTGGGATACTGCAACAGTAGACCTCGCAACCACAGCAGGTTGCCTTCCAAATCGAGGCATGCCATGTCGTTGGTGGAAAAGTGCGCAAAGATTCGCCGGCCGTCACTGCTGGGAGTGGGCGCTGCGGTGGTCGTCTTGGCATGGCACATCGTTCGGCCGGTGGCCCAAAACTGGCGCTGCCAAAGTTTTTTTCCGGACGCGGCAGCGAAACAAAGTACATGCAGGCGGTCTTGGCGATACCCACTGCAGCTCGTTAGCACCACACGGTCTCCAATGACAATCGGACTCGAAATGCCGCGACCAGGTAGTTCTGCTTTCCAGGCGACATTGTTCTCTTCGCTCCATTCGACCGGCAAGTTTTTGTCGAGTGCCACACCCGATCCATCAGGGCCACGAAACCGCAGCCAATCAGCTCCGTCAACCGGTATCCCGATCGCCGAAAAAAGCCACGTCACCGCCAGTGCCATCTGGATCTGCTTGTTCACTATTCTGCTCCAACCTGTTCGGCCGCGGCTTCCTGTACACTGACTTGCCCTATGTTCCCACTGGCTTGGCCCACGTTCCCACTCCCCCGGGATTTGGACAGCATGGCTGTGCCCGTCGCATCGCACACGCGGAGCTGAAACTCCCACTCAACCGTCCAGCTATCTGTCGCTTCGTTTTGGCACAGTTTCACGAGCACTGAGTTCGAGCCCCGCTGCATCACTCCCTGCATGGTGTATTGGTCGATTCGCGCACCTTGATGATACTCGCCTCGCTCGAAGAGAAGCTCGCCGTTAAGCCAGACCTTCCATGCGTTCTTACATCCCAAACGGAGCTCCACGTCCTGGGCCTGATCGCTCGTAAACTCCGCAAACGCGTATCCGACGACTTCCTTGAGCTTTCCGAACGGCTGGTTGAAATCAGTCATTCCGTAGTCATCGTCCGTGGCGTAGTCGATCCATGTTATAGGATCCTCTTTGCCGTCGTAGCTGGCATCCAACCGAATCTCTTCTTCCGGCGGATAGACAATATCGAAACCCTTGGTACCGGTATTATCAAATGGCGCGATGACCTTCCAATCCGTGAGGAATCCGAAGTGCCGGGGCACATCCACCTGCTGGCCCAGTTCTCTAAGTTTCGCGACCACCGTCCTGATCTGGTCGTCGTCGCGAGCCCCCCCGAGCGCTTGCCCATAGAGTTCGATTGCCTCTGGATGCTTTGTCTCGTCCTCGAATAGGGCATTGGCCTGCGTCAGCAGCCGCGCTACGGCATCGCGCCGAAACTCGATACCTGGGTCGTTCAACATGTTTGGAATGAGCCGATCAGCGGCCGTTTCGTCCGCCTGAACCAGCCACTCAAATGCCAGGCGTCGCGCCCGTGAGTCGTGGTTCGTATCCAACACGAACCGCTCAAGACGCTTGGTCGGCAACGTGCCTTTTTGCGCCAGCTCACGTTCGGCAATGGCATCCACGGCGGCGCGGATCCAGTTGGCGGATAGCGGGCTGCAGTTGTCAATGCCCGCTAAAACTGTCGGTAGCTCTTCGGCCGTGGACTCCGTGAGCCGCTGCCACGCAGCCGCTGCCTCAGCGTTTCCTTGTCCAGCCGGACCTGCCGTACGGATCGTTTCGATCATCCGTTCGACTTCACCCGCCACGGTGACGGTTGTAGGCAAACACAGCCAGACCGTGAGACAAGTAAAAAACCACCGCGTAACCAGAGCGCCGGAGCGAAGTCGTTCTAAAACCATAATTTTTTGTTCTTCAATCGAGGCAAATGGGGCAAAGGCAATTCAGCAAAGGAAAGGGGGCGGAGTGCCGGGCGAAGCGGTCATTCGTTTTTTCAGGGCGTCGTCCGGGTCCGATCTCGTGTTGAGTATCCTGGAGTCTAACAACTCTCGCCGCGTCTGTGTCCAGCCGACTAAGATCTTTCTCCGATTTCTTGGCTGAGGACCCCATGAACCTTCATCTTCCAACCTTTAGCCTCTCCGCTCTTTGCGTGGGCATCATCCGTCATTTTGAAACAATATACTGAGTGGCGGACGGTGGTTTATGCCCTCCTGCTTTGACCCGGGGTAAACCGCGACGTTGAGGCGAATGGCTTGACGATGGTATTATCCTACAGGTATTCACGACGCTGCTTGTTAGCGACTCGTTGAAATCCAAAGGTCGCTCGATGACGAACGAATGGTCCAACTGGTCGGGCAACATACGCTGCAATCCGGAACGGGTTGTCCAACCCATCGATGAAGCGGCCATGCGGATTCTGCTTGCCGATGCGCGAGACGCCGGGAAGACGATTCGAATGGTCGGTAGCGGGCACTCTTGTACCGCTCTGTGCAAGACCCATGAAATCCAATCCAACCTCGACCGTTGGCAGGGAATTAGCGATGTCGATCTGGATAAAAAAAAGGCCAACATACGTGCTGGGACAAAACTGTCGCAACTTGGAGTTCCACTTCGCGAACAGGGATTGGCGCTATCCAACATGGGTGACGTGGATGCTCAGTCTCTAGCAGGAGCGGTGGCGACCGGTACCCATGGAAGCGGACCGGAGCTGGGTAACTTTTCGTCCATGGTGACAGACGCGAGACTCATCGCCGCCAACGGAGATGCGATCGAATGCGCGCCGGAAAAGAATCCAGAAATCTTCAAAGCCGTTCAACTGTCACTGGGCGCGTTGGGCATCGTCTCTCAGATTCGGTTACAACTCGTCGATGCGTTCGACCTGCGAGAAGAGGTCTGGAAGGAACCGTTTGACGATTGCTTGCCAGGCCTCAACGATCAAATTCGCGACAACGACCATCTGCAGGTATTCTGGTCGCCCCAAACGGACCTGGCCGAGATCACGGTCCGCAATCGAATGATCAAGCCCCGCTTCCAATGCCATCACGAGACGGCGTACGTGAGGACCATAGCTACCACGTGTTCGTTCACGATCCGGAGATATTTAGCCAACAAACCGGACTACCCATTCCACCCAATGAGATGGAGTTCTCGGTTCCGATGGTCCAAGGTCTCGACTGTTTTCGCGAAATCCGTGAGATGGTATTGCGTAAACATCCTGAGGAGATTTGGCCAGTCGAATACCGAACCTTGGCGGCTGACGAGTTTGGTTGAGTAACGCCTACCGTCGTCCTAGCGTGGCGATCTCAGTTCATCGTTTCAACGAATTCGACTACGGTCCGTTGTTCCGCGACGCCGACGCGATTTTCCGTAACCACCTCGGCCGACCCCACTGGGGCAAAGTTCATTATCACACCGCCACGGATTTGCGCCAGCTCTATCCCGCCTGGGACGATTTCCTGACCGTAAGGGAGCAGCTGGATCCAGCGGGTCGATTCCTGAACCGCCATCTGCGCGATATTTTCGGACTTTGACGCGACGGGAGACAGCTATGGAACTGGTAAGAAACAACTTGTACGTTTTCTTGAAGTCCGAAGCACGAATATCGATACCAAGTCATTGTTTACGTTTGCCTATGGAGATCAAGTCATGTAGTATCGTGACCAGTTGACACTGACCATTTGTTTACCTGTTTCCGCTCAGTCTACCTCCACCGTGGCCGACGGCTCGGAAAAATCCACACCGCGGGACTGAGGCATGTCGTGGCATCTTACAACGAATTGGCCGCAACGAACGGCGACAATGTCGCCCCCGCACTTCGCAAGCCACTATCAAGTTGCCTGTATTTGACCTATTGGAAAACTTCCGGGAGTCCTCAATGAGCGAAGAAGATAAAACGATGAGTCCACGGATTGAGCCCACGAAGACCAGCAAGACCAGAGCTTGGGTCAAGGCAAGATTTAACATCGTCGACGCAGCTCGTCGAACGATGATTGTGGTTCTTACAGCACTAAGCTGGGTGGGATTGGACAGTGCGGGAACGCTCGGAGCCAATCTGAACCACAACGTGATTCAAGAGGCCGACACCGAAAGGACGATTCTTTTGGTTGATGATCACGGGGTGTTGTATCGACCTGGTACCAAACGTGTGCTTCACCCACTGACCCGACATGAAGAGAATCCCGTGATCGCCCGGGACAAGCCATGGGAGGCGAGGACCATTGCCTACTGCAGCGTCCATTGAGATCCGGAGTCCGGCCATTATCGCATGTGGTATCAGGCATGGCCTGGCTGTTACCTTTGTTACGCAACTTCTCAGGACGGCATTCACTGGGACAAACCGAATCTAGGGCTCATCGAGTTCCAAG
>Ga0310121_10002302_pt1 | contig 18285 bp, 8 predicted proteins | sample CB27_Tmax_986_MG_FD_203504 | JGI IMG/M metagenome (GOLD analysis project Ga0310121, IMG submission 203504) | Marine microbial communities from Western Arctic Ocean, Canada - CB27_Tmax_986 | ecosystem: Environmental > Aquatic > Marine > Oceanic | place: Canada: Western Arctic Ocean | collected...
TTCATGACGACGATCGATGAGTTTATCGATTCGCTCGCTGGGGAGAACCGCCCATACTTGCAGAGCTTGGTGACAGAGAATTTCCAGACCTTTGAGATTCCGAAATCCTAATGCCGAGAAGTATAGCCAACTAAGTCATTCTCATGTCCAAGTGTTAAATGATTCAAAATCGATCGCGGCGGCCAGGGCGAAGCCGGTCAGCAAATCCACTGAACCGCCGGGCCGACGGGTTCTGTTCCGCGGCTTCGAGCGGGGGTGGATTGCCCTGGTGGGGGGATTCCTTGTGTCTTGCAGCGAGACCGATCCCGCCGCGGAGCAGGAAGAGGGGCCAAGCTCTGCTCCCGCGACCCAGTCGCAGGCCACCCTGGGACAGATTGTCATCGCCGATGGCGCCGGGACCTGGGCGGAAATCGACGATCCCGCCGCAGACGGCTGGGAGAGCGAGGTCCTGGCTTCGCAGGTGCAGGCCCAACTGGAGATCCTGGGAGAGTTGTTGCTGCGGGCCGAGCCGGTGACGGGCGGAGAACTGACGCCCCTTCTGGCGCAGGGTTTTTCGGGTTCTCCCTTGCTTCCGGCCGGGCTGGAAGTGGTGTTTCAGGATGCCGGGGTGCGGGTCGAGCGCCCGGCCGCATCCGCGGCGGTGGCCGCCCCTCAGAGAGCGGAGGCCTTCGCGGAGGCCGTCAATGCAGTGGGACGCGACTTTCGAAACGGCAAGAAGGGAACCGCCAAGTTCAAGGTGGTGGTGGCCGAGACCGAGGACAACCGGGGGCCGGACGGAGACTTGAGGCTCAAAACTCGCCAGTTTGTGTCGCTCACTGCGCACAGCGCGAAAGGGATGGTCGAGTACCACGCCACCTGGAGCACCCGCTGGCTGAAGCCTGCCGGCGACGAAGAGACCGCGCCGGTGCTCCTCACCCTGGAGGTCAGCGAGTTCGAGCGCTCGTACACCCGGGATGCCCACCCGCAACCCTGGCTGACCGACTGCACCGAGGCGATCCTGCGAAGTAACAGTTCCTACCAGCAGCAAATTCTCCGCGGGATGAATCATTGGCTGGAGCGTATCCCCTATCGGGCCGCCCTCAATCGCCAGGGCACCCCGGGGGTGGCGCTCGGAGACGTGAATGGCGACGGCCTGGACGACCTCTTTCTCTGCCAGGAACCGGGCTTGCCAAATCGCCTCTTCCTGCAGCAACCGCACGGGCGTCTCAGGGACGTCTCGGAGGAGTGGGGGGTGGACTGGCTGCAGGATTCTCGCAGCGCCCTGCTGGTCGACCTCGACAACGACGGCCGGCAGGACCTGGCGGTGGCGATCTTTGGCGCAATTGTGGTGGCGCAGAATACGGGCGAGCGGTTCGAGATCCGTGCCATTCTGCCCACCCGCGAATCTACCACCACCCTCACCGCCGCCGACTACGACCGCGACGGACGGCTCGACCTCTATATTTGCGCCTACACTCCGGACCGCACGCTTGACGGGAATCCCCAGGCGATCGGACCGCTGGGGAGGCGCTTCATATTCCACGATGCGGAGGACGGCAGCCCCAACATCCTTTTCCGCAACGAGGTCTCTCCGGAGACCGGCTGGAGATTCACCGACACGACCGCCGCCACCGGCCTGGACGAATTCAACACGCGCTGGAGCTATGCCGCAGCATGGGACGATTTCGACAACGACGGCGACCTGGATCTTTATGTCGTCAACGACTACGGGCGCAATTGTCTCTATCAATGCGAACCGGGGCCGGACCGAGCGGTGCGTTATCGCAACATTGCGGGACCCGCTGACGCCGAAGACCGGTCCCAGGGGATGTCGGGGGCCTGGGGCGACTACGATCGCGACGGCTGGATGGATATTTACGTCGCGAACATGTTTTCCGCGGCGGGCAGCCGCTTGACGCGTCAAGCCAGGTTCAAGCCGGGCATTTCCGACGACCTGCGCCGAAGGTATCAGCATTTTGCCCGGGGCAACACCCTCCTGCGCAACCTTGGCCGTCCGGGAGATCCCGGCTTCCGGGACACCAGTGTCGAGAGCGGAGTCACGGTGGGCCGCTGGGCCTGGAGTTCGAACTTCGCCGACCTGAACAACGACGGCTGGGAGGACCTGGTGGTGGCCAACGGGTACATTACAGGCGAAGAAGACGGGGGCGATTTGTGAAGTTTCTATTGGCGACAGGTCCTGTCGCGGTCCGCCAATTCGCCCGACCCGGAGGATGTTCTCCGAGACCGCAGTTCGGCCTCGGCTAACCAATCGGCCATGCTTAATGCCGGACGTTCTTTCAGTGGAAACGAAAAGAACGGCTGCTTTCTCAATACCGGAGCGTCACCGAAAGCGGGCGGTCGTTTCGCCGACATCTCGGAGGTGAGCGGCTTCGGCTTCGAAGACGACGCCCGCGCCATCGCGACGACCGACTGGGACCACGACGGTGATCTTGACCTCTGGGTCTCGAACCGCAACGCCCCGCGCCTGCGCTTCCTGCGCAACGACACGCCCACCGGGGACAACCGCTGGGTGGCGCTGCAGTTGGTGGGCGACGGCAGGACCTGCAACCGCGATGCGATCGGGGCGCGGGTGGAAGTGGTGGTGGAAGGAGCGGGTAGCGAGGGGCGAGAAGCGGGGAGCGAGGGTTCCCGTCCGCCGCGCTCGATCAAGACCTTGCGGGCCGGGGAGGGATTTCTCTCGCAGTCGAGCAAGTGGCTGCACTTCGGGCTCGGGACGGCGGAGGTGATCGAAAAGGTCACCGTGCGCTGGCCGGACTGGGACGGGACGGTGGAGGTCTTCTCGGGATTGACTCCCGGGCGGCGCCATCTCCTTGTGCAGGGCAGCGGCCGGGCGGTGGAGGCGCCGAAGCGGTCGCAGGCCGTGGCCCTCGAGGCCGGGAGCCCGGAGCTTCCCCCTCCCACCCGGGTGGCGCGGGTTCCCCTCGTGACTCTCTTCGAGGAGCCCTATCTTGGAATGAAGGATTTTTCCGGGAAGAGGCTGAACCCCCCGGCGGGAAAACCGAAACTCATCAATCTCTGGGCGAGCTGGTGCGCTCCGTGTCTGGCGGAGCTGGCCGAGTTCACCAGACACGCCGAGGAGATTCGCAAGTCCGGACTGCAGGTGGTTGCCCTCTCGGTGGATGGACTCGGCGAGAATGACAAGGACACCCCGGTATCGGTTCCGCGCGCTGCTCTGAAGAGGATCGGCTGGCCGTTCGCGGCGGCGATGGCCACCGACCAGGATCTCGCTACCCTGCAGAGTTTTCACAACTTCCTCATCGCCCTGAACCGACCCCTCCCCCTGCCGACCAGCTTTCTCTTCGACGCCAAAGGGCGGCTGGCAGTGATCTACAAGGGACCTACCAGGGTGGAGACGGTGCTGGCCGATTTGAGTCACTCGGAGGGCACCCGGGAGGAACGCTGGGTGCGCGCCGCACCGGTCCCGGGCACCACCATCGACCACGAGGTGGTGCGGAAAAGCGCTGACTCCATCGAGTCAATTGTGCACTTCCGCAATGCCCGCGCCGGGCAACGCTCCGGAAACCTGGCGCGCGCCGCCTATCATTTCACCGCCGCCCTCGAGCACCACCCCGAGTTCGTCGAAGCCCGCCGGCAGATGGGAAACATCTTCCTCCGGCAGAAAAACTGGCCGGCCGCCGCGGAGCACTATGAACGGGCCGTCGCACTCGAACCCGGCGATCCCGCCACCCATTACGCGTTGGGTGACGCTTACCGCCTGATGGGCCAACCCGCCTCCGCCGCCAAGCAGTATCGCGAAGTGATTCGCATCAATCCGGCACATCTCCACTCTCACGTCAAACTGGCCGCCGCCTACGCCGACGACGAGCAGTTTCACCAGGCCATCCAGACCGCCCAGGGCGCCCTCGCGATGGCCCAAGCCAAGAACAACCAGAGACTGGTGGGGCTCCTCGAAGAGCGAATCGCGAGCTACGAGCGAAAGAAAGGCGGCAAGGGGCCGGTGCGGGATCCGTAGCGAAATAATTGTAGGGCAGCCGCACCGGCTGCCGCAAGGAACAGAACCCCAACGGGTTCCCGTCACCCAGCCCGGTTTCGCACAGAACCCCAAAGGGTTCCCGTCGCCCAGCCCGGTTTCGATCCCAACCCCAACGGGGTTGCGTCGGGGGGATCGAAGGAGAACAACGCCATCTGGACCGGTCCCGGTCATCGCTTCCGGCCATCCTTCGGTGCCGGGCTCGAGCGGGGCGGAGGTCTCAGCTCGAGGTAGTTATCCACAAACACCTCCTTCCTTTCGCTGACACGGCCGTCCGGCCAGGTGACGACAATACGATCGACACGATCATGCTCCCCGAGACCGAAATGCGCTACAGGCGGATGCTGCGCCGCGAAGGAGTCGCCGTTGGCAATACGTCGTTCCCGCGTGCCAAATCTGCCCCGCACTTCGACTTTCGCGCCGATCGGCGAGACCGTGGAGTCGCCCGCCAGTCGGACCCCCAACCAATGGTTGTCCCCCGGCGCAACGTTCCGATGGATCATCAGAGACTGCACGGGCTTCATGGCTTTATTACGCCGGTGCTCTACCACCAACAGGTCCCGCCTGCCGTCGGCGTCGAGATCGGCAGTTACCACCGCACGGCAATCAGTCTCGTACGACACGCCGAAGAGATATCCGGCATCGACGAACTCCCGTCCGGCGAGGTTCAGGAAGAGTCGGTTGTGCTCAAAGCCATTCCACGAGATCTTGCCCGCCCCCAAACCACGCAATTCCACCGGTCGGAACTCGTCGCTCAGCAATCGGGACGTAACCGGATCTTCCTGCGATGAACCGGCGTAAATATCGCGGCGCCAGAAGCAAGTACAGTAGTCTCGCGCCGACTCGCCGCTCATGTGCCCGTTGGCGACGTAAAGGTCGTCATCGCCGTCGTTCTCGAGATCGAATCCCGCCGTCCCCCAGGCCCACCCGGCTCGCGCACAGCCGGCGTTGAGGGCGGTCTGCACAAATTTCCCGTCGCGACGTTGGAAAACACGATTTCCGAAAGCCATCGCAGCCCGCTTTTTCGCGTATTCCGGAAAGTCCTCACGTTGCAGCCCGAGCTGATCGAGACGGCGCGCGGTGGTGGAACTCATCCCGGCCATGAAAAGATCCTCGCGGCCGTCGCGATCAAAATCCCCGAAGACATGTGACATCCCAAAGCCCGCGCGTTCCTCGAACAGTTCGGAGGTTGCGTCGCGGAAACGCCCCTTTCCATCGTTGAGGTAGGCATCGAGTCCGGCAAAGTCGCTCACCACAATCAGATCGAGATCACGATCGTCATCGAGATCGACCAGCGAAGCGCTGAAGCTCCGGCGGAACCTCTTGGCCGCCAGGCCAGCGGCCGCTGTGCCATCGGTAAAATTTCCTTTGCCGTCATTGATGAAGAGATGAGAGGGGTGCCCATCGTTGGCATCATAGAAGGGCGTTGGCATCTGTCCGCCCGTGTAGGGATCCTTGTATTGGGTTAACCAGATATCCAAATCACCGTCGCGGTCGACATCCCCGGCCGTCATCGCGCTCGGCATCTTGGCGATCTCCCGCCATGCCCGCGTCCCGTCTGCGGCGAAGGCACCGTTTTTCGTTCCAGCCAGCAGCCAAGCCCTTCCCTCGTCGTCCACGCCGAGGAAATCCAAATGCCCATCGCCGGTGAAGTCTGCCACGCAGGCCGCGCCTCCCATCGCACGTGGCGATTCGCGGAAAAGCTTGGTCTCTTGAAACTTGAGCCTTCCACGGTTCCAAAGCAGCTGATTTACCCATCCCAGGATAATTTCGGGAAGCCCATCTCCATTGAGATCGTGCACCACGACCGGTCCGAGAGTCACGGGCCCGCCGGGTTTGGCAGGCTTTGGGGCGATGCGCAGGCTCCTCCGAAACGGCGGAGCACCCTCCCGCTGAAGAATCGTAAAGCGCGAGGCATCAATGATTGCCGGGACCGGCCGAGCATGGAGCTCCGGTCCCCTTCGCCATGTAATCTCCAAAGCGCCCTTGAGGATCGCAAACCGGTTCGGGTGCAGTTCGTTCCCGAGGTGGAGTTCATAGTTCACCTCCGAACGATCCGGGGCTCCCTCCTCGCCCGGCGTAAATCCAGAGTGATGCCACTCGGACTGCACGATCCGGTGGCCGGCGGCGTGCATCGCGAACAACCACTGACGCCATTGCTGGAGATCGTGCGCCTTTCCCGGAGCACTCCCCGTCTCGGTCACACCCATCTCCAGTTTGCGCTGCTCGGCCAACTTGCCCAGGATGATTTTCTCGACGTCCAGTGCCGCGAAAATTTCGTGCCGCTTGGAGATCGGTGTTTTTCGGAGACGATCCCAAACTTCAATAATCTCGGCCTCGTGCCGCTGTGCCTCTAACTCCTTCCCCCAAATGGTGCGGTCTGCCTCATCGAGAGATTTTGCAAGCGCTTGCGCTTTCTCGGCGCTGGCACCGACGTCCTGATTGGGATCAGGAAACTTTTGGGCGAGGCCAACCTCGTGCCCGGTAATCAGGGTGACGAACACCAACACCAATACCAGGAAACTCCGTGGGGGAAGGGTTGGGGATGAACGATTCACAGCCCGAGCGGGATATCAATCAGCGCCGGTCCCGTCAAATTTTTCCGGATGTGGGACGGGTCGCAGGCTTTCATCCCTGCATCTTGATCCGGCGTACTACTCAAACACCGCGCCCTCGAAGTTCAGGCGATAGACCACCCCCTGGTTGTAGCCGATGAAATAAAGTGCCCCCTTCCGGTCGCGGCCGAAGGACACGATGCGGTCGGGAGCCTGGCCGATCTCGCGGATTTCTTCCAGTTTGCGATCCCGCTGCGTGATGCCCCAGAGCTTCTTGCTCTCGTAATCGGCACAGATATAGACGCCGTGGAAACTGGAGGCGGGATCGGCGCGGTAGACGTATCCACCCGTAATCGAGACCCCGTGCTTGCGGCGGAAGGAGACGATCGGCGGGATGTACCTGGCGTCGTCCTTCCGATAGCGGGTCGAGTGGAGTTCGAAGCCCTCGAAGACATTCCAGCCATGGTTCTCGCCGGCGCGCACGATGGTGACCTCCTCGAAGCGGTTCTGTCCGACATCGCCGACCCAGAGGTCGCCGTTGGCGGGATCGAAGCTGAAGCGCCAGGGCTGCCGCAGGCCGTAGGCGAAGATTTCGCGACGCACCTTGGGATCCTTGTGATCGAGGAAGGGGTTGCCGGGCGGGACGGCGTAGCCACGTTTTCCCTCGCGGCTGTCCACGTCGATGCGCGAAATCGCTCCCTCCAGCCTGGTGAGGTCCTGGGCATGACCATCCGGATCCTCCTGCGGTCCCCCGTCTCCCATCCCGATGTAAAGATAGCCATCCGGTCCGAACTCGATCCCGCCGCCGTGATGGAAGAGAGTGTCGATGTTGAAACGCAGGACGGTGCGAGCCGGCTTCCCGGAATCAGCGCGTCTATCGTCACGCGCCACGCGTTCCGTGATGGCCATGCCACGCTGCTTGCCGTCCATGATCTCGTGCATGTAGTAATACTTGCCGTTCCTGGCGAAGTCCGGGTGGATGGCGACGCCCAGCAATCCCTCGTCGGCCGCCACGTAGACCTCGTTGAGCACGTTGACGAAAAGCGTCCTGGTCTCCTTGCCGTCCTTCTTTTCCAGGAGCCACAGGATGGCGGTGCTCTTCTCGGCGAGAATGAAAGCGCCCTCGATGGTGGGGTGCTCGCCGAACCAGACCGGCTTGTGAAAGGGCGGCTCAAAGCTGAATACCGGCACCACCGTGACCGGCTTCTGCAAGGCCACAATCTCGCGGGGAGTGCCTTTCTCGTTCGCCACCGCCAGTTCCGGCTGTTTCAGGGTCTCCAGGTAGGCGATCAAGTCGGTGAACTCTTCAAGCGTGAATACGGCGTGCAAGCCCGGCGGCATCAGGGAGTCCGGGCTGGTCTCCTGCCGCGCGATGTCGGCCTTCGCGATGCGCTGCAGCAGGTTGGCGGCATTCACCAGGACCAACTCCGTGTCGGTGGTGGACTTGACCACCCCGAGGACCTGTTCCCCCTTCCGGGTCACCACCAGGGTGGTGGCGTAGCCCGTCATGATGGAGGCCGAGGGCTCGAGGACCGAGCGCACCAGGTCGGCCCGCGAGAACTTGTCGCCCGCTGCATAGAGGTCCGGCCCGACCCGGCCCGCGCTGCCGTCGACGGTGTGGCACTGCGCGCAGGTGGCCCGCTTCTCCTGGAAAATCGCCTTTCCCCGCCCCGGATTGCCCTCGTTGCGCGTCGCCTGCTTGCGATATTCCTCCGCGGGCGGGGTCGCCGGCGCGGCCGGCTTTTCGCAACGCGCAGGCCATCCCATCAACAGGACCATCGTCATCGCCAGCAAGCTCCGCCGTCGCATCATCTTCCCGAATCCTAGGAAATCGGCCCGCCATGACGATCACAATTGCGCAGGGCGGGTGGTTTCCATGGGGGGGAAACGAGACCGTTCACGCGGGACGCAACCCCCTTGGGGTTGGATGCGTGGGTGACCAATTACCCGGGGTAGGTCCCGCGGGCGCGGGCCCAACCCCGGGCTGGGGGATTCGAACCCCCTTGGGGTTCGGCCGAACCAACGACGACGCAACCCCCTCCGGGTTGGATGGGGGGCGATCAAATACCCGGGGTAGGTCCCGCGGTCGCGGGCCAACCCCGGGCTGGGGGATTCAAACCCCGTCGGGGTTCGCCCGGACCAACGACGACGCAACCCCCTTCGGGTTGGATGGGGGGTGACCAAATACCCGGGGTAGGTCCCGCGGGCGCGTGACCAACCCCGGGCTGGGGGATTCGAACCCGTCGGGGTTCGCCCGGACCAACGACGACGCAACCCCGTTGGGGTTGGATGGGGGGGTGACCAAATACCCGGGGTAGGTCCCGCGGGCGCGGGCCCAACCCCGGGCTGGGGGATTCGAACCCCCTTGGGGTTCGCCCGATCCCACCAACGTCCCCAACCCCAACGGGGTTGCGTCGCCCAGCCCAGGGTTGGTGCGAGGCACGAGCGCCTACCCTGGGACCCCGCGCCCACCAACGACCACAACCCCAAGGGGGTTGCGTCCCTCAGGCCAGGAGGGGCCGCACCACTTTTCCGTGCACGTCGGTGAGGCGATGGTCGCGGCCCTGGACGCGGAAGGTGAGACGGCGGTGGTCGATGCCAAGGAGGTGCAGCATGGTGGCGTGGAGATCGTGCACCTCGACCGGATCGGCCTCGATGTTGTACGAGAAGTCATCGGTTTTCCCCCAGCTCACGCCGGGCTTGATGCCGCCTCCTGCCATCCAGAGCGAGAAGCAGCGCGGATGGTGATCGCGGCCGTAGTTGTCCCGCTTCAGGCCGCCCTGGCAATAGGTCGTGCGCCCGAACTCGCCACCCCAGACCACGAGGGTCTCGTCGAGAAGTCCCCGTTGTTCGAGGTCGCGGACCAGGCCGGCGGAAGGCTGATCGGTATTGCGACACTGCACGCGGATTTCTTTGGGAAGGTTCCCGTGCTGATCCCAGCCGATGTGAAACAACTGGACGAAGCGCACGCCCCGCTCGGCCAGCCGGCGCGCCAGCAGGCACTGGGAGGCATAGGTCCCCGGCTTCTTGACGTCCGGCCCGTAGAGATCGAGGACACTTTGCGGTTCGGTCGAGATGTCGGTCAGTTCGGGAATGGAAGACTGCATCCGAAATCCCATCTCGTACTGCGAAATACGCGTCGCGATTTCCGGGTCCCCCACCACGCCCAGCCGCTTGCGATTGAGATGTGCAAGGTCGTCGAGCATGGCGCGCTTGACGTCCCGCGAGACGCCGGGCGGATTGTTGAGATAGAGGACCGGATCGCTGGCGCCGCGGAACTTCACGCCCTGGTGGGTGGTGGGGAGGAAGCCGCTGCCCCACAGCCGGTCGTAGAGCGGTTGCCCGCCCCGCTTCCCCCGCGAGGTCATCGCCACGAAAGCCGGCAAATCGGCATTGAGATTACCCAGGCCATAGCTGGCCCACGCCCCCATGCTCGGTCGGCCGGCAATCTGCGAGCCGGTCTGGAAGAACGTAATGGCCGGGTCGTGGTTGATGGCCTGGGTCACCATCGATTTCACCACACAGAGCTTGTCCGCAATCGCAGCGGTGTGCGGGATGAGTTCGCTGAACCAGTGCCGGCTCTCGCCGTGTTGCTGGAACTTGAACATGGAGGGCGCCACCGGGAAACGCGTCTGCCCGGAAGTCATGGTCGTGATGCGCTGCCCCTGCCTGATGCTGTCCGGAAGCTCCTTGTCGAAGTACTCCTCCATCTGCGGCTTGGGGTCGAAAAGATCCATCTGGGAGGGCCCCCCGCTCTGAAAGAGGTAAATCACCCGCTTGGCCTTCGGCGCAAAGTGCAATCCCGGCAAGGCTCCCGACCCAAGCTGCCCGTCGCTGGCCGCAAAACCATCTTCGCCGAGCAAAGTGGCGAGCGCGACTCCGCCCATTCCCGAGGCACTGCGCATGAGAAAATTGCGGCGGTTGAGGTCATTGATTGTATCGTTGTTCATGCTCATCCTCCTCGTCGTTCTACTCGTTCTCGTCGTTCTCGTCGTTGATTTCGTGGATATTCGTGCCCATTCGTGTTGAAAAAAATCTCACACGATTGCTCACGAATTCGCTTCGCTCCCACGAAGTGTTCCTGACTCTGTAATCCCTTCACTCCAGCGTGATCGTTTCATCGAGGTTCAAGATCGTCTGTGCAATGATCGTATAAGCGGCGTGCTCCTCCACGGGCAGCCCTTCATCGCGCCTGGATTCCCCGTTGGCGAGCAAGCGCCCCGCTTCTTCCTTGTCTCCGCGGTAGTATGCCAGGTTGCGCTCGAACGACCGGCTCAAGAGGGCCAGCTCGTCCTCCGCGGGCGGGCGGCACAACGCCAGCCGCCAGCCATACGTGATCCGCTCCGCCGCCGCGTTGCCTCCTTCCTTCATCATGCGCTGGGCGAGTTGCCGTGCCGCTTCCACGAAGGTCACATCGTTCTGCAAGGTCAGGGCCTGCATGGGCGTGTTGGTGACGTCGGACCGCACCCGGCACGCCTCGCGTCCCCCTCCATCGAAGATCGACAACCGCGTGGGCGCCACGGTCCGCTTCCAGAACGTGTAGAGACTGCGACGATAGAGATTCTCGCCGAAGTCCTGCTCATAAAAATCGATTGTGGTCTTGCCGGTCCCGAAGGAGAGCTCCCCCCACAATCCGGCCGGTTGATACGGTTTGACGGAAGGCCCACCCATCGTCTCGGCGAGGAGCCCGCTCACGAAAAGCGCCTGGTCGCGGATCGCGACGCCGGTGAGCCGCAGCCGGGGCCCCCGCGCCAGGAGCCGGTTGCGGGGATCCCGCTTCAGGAGGGCCTCGCCGACCTGCGACGACTGCCGGAAGGTCGCACTCGTAACGAAGAGCCGGTGCATGGCCTTGAGATCCCACTTCAGGCGCACGATCTCGGTGGCCAGCCAATCGAGGAGTTCCGGGTGCGACGGACGTTCCCCTCGCGTTCCGAAATCCTCCGAGGTCCGCACCAGGCCGGTGCCGAAGTGGTGCTGCCAGAGCCGGTTCACCGTGACGCGGGCGGTGAGAGGATTCTCCGGGCTCATGATCCACCGCGCCAGCGCGAGGCGGTCGTGTGGGACACCTTCCGGGAGGTTACCGAAGATCTGCGGGAGGGCCGGCGACAAGACCTCGCCCTTGTCGGGCTGCTGGTAGTCGCCGCGCTTCAGCAGGTAGGTTGGGCGCCGCTCCGGCAGTTCCAGCATCACCATCGCCATCCCCTTGCGGTGCCGTTCCAACCACTTGATCTCTTTCTTGAGCGCCTCGATCTGCCTCTTGACCACCTCCCGCTTCGGCGACTCCCCTTCCGTTTCCAACTCCTTCTGGCGCTCCTCCCGTTCCTTCAGCTCGGCCTTGCGCACCTCGAGCAGCACGGTGGACCGCTCGTTCGGAATCTCGATGAACGGCTTGGCCGCCCCCTTGCGTCCATCGATCCCCTTCTCCGGCACGTTGTTGAAGAAGGCGTAGAGCCGGTAGAACTCCTTCTGCGAGATCGGATCGTACTTGTGATCGTGACAACGCGCGCAGCCCGCGCTCAGGCCCAGCCACACCGTGGCCGTGGTGTCGACCCGATCGACCACGTACTCCACCTCGAACTCGGCATCGAGGCTTCCCCCTTCGTCGTTGATCCGGTGGTTGCGGTTGAACCCGGTCGCAATCTTCTGCGAGAGCGTCGCGTCCGGAAGCATGTCCCCCGCCAGCTGCTCGATCGTGAACTGATCGAACGGCATGTTGGCGTTGTAGGCATCCACCACCCAATCGCGCCACGGCCACTGGTAGCGTTCCCAGTCCGCCTGGTACCCGCTGCTGTCCGAGAAGCGCGCGGCGTCGAGCCAGGCCAGCGCCATGTGCACCCCGTAGCGCGGCGACGCGAGCAAGCGGTCGACCACCTTTTCATAAGCGTCCGCCGACTGGTCCGCGAGGAAGGCATCGACCTCCTCGATGGTCGGCGGCAGTCCGGTCAGGGCCAGCGTGACGCGGCGCAGCAAGGTGAGGCGATCCGCTTCCGGTGACGGCTTCAGCCCCTCGCGCTCGAGCCGCGCCAGGACGAAATGGTCCAATCCGTTTCGCGCCCACGCCGCACTCTTCACGACCGGCAATTCCGGCCGTTTGGGCGGCACGAACGCCCAGTGCGCGGCCCACTCACCGCCCTGCACAATCCAGCGCCGCAGCAGGTCGACCTGCTCCGACGATAGCCGCTCGTGGGCGGAGTCCGGCGGCGGCATGTGCACGTCCGGGTCGTCGCTCGTCACGCGCCTCAGCAACTCGCTCTTCTCCGGATGGCCCGGAGCGATGACCTGGTAACCGTCCCGCTCCGCATAAACATTCTCGGGCGTGTCGAAGCGCAGCTTGCTCTTCCGCGCCTTCTGGTCCGGTCCGTGGCAATCGAGGCAGCGGCCCGCGAAGATGGGCCGGATGTCGCGGTTGAAGTCGACCACCGGCGCCTCCTCCGCCCACGCCAGCAATGGCATCGCCAGCGCCGGGGCAAGCATGCACCCAAGGCGTGAAATTCCGGGGATTGGCTGTCGCCTCGCGGCCTTCATCCGGCCCCGATGAGATCAGTTCCGGCCGGCAATGTCGATCATCGATCCAACCCGTCTTGACGCTACGGGAAATTCCCGGCCAGACGGCGGCTCCCGTTACTCCTGGACGATCCTGCCCAGGGTGTGATCGGTGTAGCGGAGGAACTTCCAGTCATCGGTGCGGAAGGGCGCGGTGGGGAGACCTTCCCGGTTGTAGAGGCTGCAACGGCCCGGGTTGGCCGAAAACCCGTAGCGGACTGCGACCGGTTTCGGCACTTCGGGCGACGAGACGATCACCTTGTCGCCCTCGATGACGGCCTCGGCCCAATGCCATTTCCGGTCCACCCCGGCGATCGCGAAGCCGTCGAGCTTGTCGACCGGTTTCGGCCGTTCCGGATTGGCGCCGGCCAGCCGGAGTCCGTCGAGGCTTGCGATCGGTTCTGCGTTTTCGCGTTCTCGCATGGGCGACTTCCTGGCCGCCATCAATCCGCCCCCGACCTGCTCGAAGCTCAGCTCGATCCGGTTCCCGTGCGCTTTCATCGATTTGTAAATCGGTCCGCTGTCAACGAGGTCCTTCCTGCCATAGTCCCTGGCGAGGGCGAGGAGGGCGAGCCGGCGGCCCACGTCGTACTTGTTGGAGGGATGGATGTTGCCGGACTCACCGACGTCGATCGTGACGGCCATGCCGGTGTTCTTGACGCGGGCGGGGACCTTGGCCTGCGCCTCGCGAATCCGGGCCCAACCATTGCCGCCTTCCGGATCGCTGTCGGGCGGAAGGTTGCCCCCGCCATGCGCAACGTAGTTCGGCAATTGCACGAAATAGAACGGGAAGTCGCCCTGCTTCCATTCCTTGCGCCACCCGTTGACGAGGGCCTTCATCTTGAGCGTATAAGAATCCCCCTCGTTTCCGTTCGACTCGCCCTGGTACCAGATCGCGCCGCGAATGGCGTAGGGCAGGAGCGGGTGGAGCTCCCCGTTGAACATCACGGTGGGCGCAGTGTTGTTGAACGGCTTGCTGAGCTGCCGGGCAAGGGTCTCGGCATTCTCCTTCAGGGCCGGCACCGACTCGTATCCAGAGGGGGGAATCCACGGCTCGACCTTGGATCCGCCCCACGAGGCGTGGATCAGCCCGACCGGCACCTTCAGCTCTTTGTACAACTCGCGGCCGAAGAAGTATCCCACCCCCGTGTAGTGGCGCGCGGATTCCTTGTTGCAGTCCTGCCAGCCCGCGCCTTCCGCCTCCGCCGTCGCGGGCCGATCCGCGGGGCGGGGCATGAGGGGCGTCTCCTTGATGTCCGCTTGCTTGCCATAGACGCCGAGGCCCACCGCGGCGCGATCGTCACCCAGAGGCTTGACCGCCATCACATTCGGGACCTTGACGAGGCGGAACCCGGGAAGGTCGGCCCCCACGATCTCCTTCCGCTCGTGCGGCACGCTACGCTTGAGGGGCCAGCCCATGTTCGATTGACCGGAGCAGACCCAAACCTCGCCGAAGAGGATGTCCTTCAGCTCCACCTTGTTGCTGCCGGTAATCGTGATGGTGTGCGGTCCGCCGGCCTGGCGGGCCGGCAGGGTGACCAGCCATTTGCCGTTCTTGCCGGCCGTGGTGGTGGCGGTGGCCTTCCCGAGTGTCACGGTCACCTTTTGGCCGGGGTCGTCCCAGCCCCAAATCGGCACCGGCTTGCCGCGCTGCAGCACCATGTGGTCGCCAATTACCCACGGGAATTCGAGCACCGCACTCGCCGGGAGAGCCGGCCCCAGCACCAAATGCGCGGCCAGAAGAAGGAATAGTCGATTTTTCTGTGTAGGAATATTCATTGTTTCGATCCTGATTTTTTGACGCGTTGGGAACGGGCATGTCCCGGCGGTGATCCTCACTCCCACGGCAGTCATTGCAACCAACTTCCGCTCGAAAGTCATCACCCCGCGCCAGGATGGATCAAGGTGAGGGGAGAGCTATCCGCGTTGAAATAACGAGTTCCCGGCGTTGCGCAGGGCCGCGGATTCCAATAAGGAGTCCGCATCGATGGGACGCATCTGCCCACACACGGGTTGTCGCCACGCCACGCCACGGGGTGCTGTCGTTGTAGTCTCTGCCGTCTTTGCCGTCATGGCATCCCGGTTGGCCGCGGAAGACGGTGTGGAATGGATCTGGGGAGTCACTTCACCCAAGACGATGGAACGGGCCTCGGAAGTCCAGCTCGAGAAGGAGCTTTCGATCGAGAAGGGATCCATCAAGTCGGCGCAATTGCGAATCGCCGCCGACTTCGCGGAGGGCGCCGTTCTCCTCAACGGGGTGGAGGTCGCGAATGTGGGCCGCCAGGATCCGGAGGTTCGCCACCGGGACGTCACCCGCCGGTTGCAGGACGGCAAGAACGTTCTCTCCGTCCACGCCGTGCGCACCGGAGGCCCCGCCGCGGTGGCGGTCGAGTTGGTGATCGCCTCGACGGATGGCAAGCGGCAGACGGTACGGTCGGATGTCACGTGGCGGAGCGCCAAACCCGGCCAGTCCGTTGCGGCATTTGGTCGGGCCAACTTCGAACCGTGGTGGACGATCACGCATCGCCCCGCCATCGGCTCCTTCGACGAATACAACCAGGCGGTGCGCCGCGACGGCGTGGTAGGCGATGACGCTTCTCGCTTCAGAGTTCCGGACGGATTCAAACTGGAGCTGGTGCACGCCGGCTCCGAGACCGACGGCTCGTGGGTGAGCCTCGAGATCGATCCCCGCGGCCGTTACGTGATCGGCAAGGAGAAGAAGGGAATCCTTCGGCTGACTCCCGGGGCCGGTGAGGGTGCCGCTCCCAGGATCGAGGTCATCAACGACACCCTGCAGGCCTGTCATGGCTTGTTGTTCGCGCACCACAGCCTCTACGTCGTCGCCAATGGTTCCGGGGGGCTCTACCGGTTGCGGGACACCAATGGAGACGACCGGTTCGACGAAGTGCGGCAGCTGCGCGCCATCCCCGGTGGTGGGGGCGATCACGGCCGGCATGCCCTCGCCCTCGGAGCGGGCGGAGAGATCCATGTCATCAATGGCGACGCCGTGACGGTGCCCGATGATTTCCGGAGCCGGGTCCCGTCGACCCGCGAATTCGGGACGACCGGAAAACCGCGAGCCGGCTACCTGGCGCGCACCGACGCGGACGGAACCTTTTGGGAGATCGTGGCGAGCGGCCTGCGCAATCCTTTCGGGGTGGCAATCAATAACGACGGCGAACTCTTCACCTACGACGCCGACTCGGAAGCGCACACCGGCTTGCCCTGGTATCGCCCCACCCGGATCCTCCACCTCGTCCAGGGCGCCGACTACGGCTGGCGAAAAAACGACCGCGAGATCTGGCCCGCCACCCGGCCGGAGAGCCTGCCGGCCATCGACAAAATCGGAAAGGGATCCCCCACCGGGGTGCTCTTTGGAACCCGCAGCAGCTTTCCGCCCGCCTACCAGAAGGCGCTTTTTGCCTTCGATTGGACCTACGGGCGCATTCTCGCGATCCACCTCGTCCCGCGGGGAGCGAGTTACGTGGGCCACGCCGAAGTGTTCCTGCGGGGACGTCCCATGAATGTGGTCGATCTCGATTTCGATGCCGACGGATCGATGCTCTTCGTGACCGGTGGCCAGGTGAAGCGCTCTTCGTTATACCGGCTGAGTTTCACCGGCCCGGCGGTCCAGCCGCCTGCCGCCAGCGCGCAGGAAGTTGCGCGCCGCGAGTTTTCGCGAGAGATGCGGTCCCTCCGGCGCAGCCTCGAGAAGCTCCACCAGGCCGGAGCGCCCGGTGCGGTCGAGACCGCCTGGAAGCATCTCGCTCACCGCGACCCCTGGATCCGGCACGCCGCCCGCGTCGCCCTCGAGCACCAACCGGTCGCGTCGTGGCGGGAGCGCGCCCTCGGGGAAACAGAGCCGCCCCGCGCCCTCCCCGCCCTGCTCGCCCTGGTCCGGGTCGGAGCGCCGGAAGTGGACGAGGCGATCCGGGACCGGCTCTACAAGATCCCTCTCGCCAACCTGCCGGCGCACCTGCAGTCGACCGCGGTGCGCATCGCGGCCCTCCTTAACAATCACGACCCCGCCCCCCTGCTCGCGCAATTCGATCCCCTCTTCCCCAGTGGCCGCCATTCGCTCGACCGCGACTTGTGCGATCTTCTCGCCGGGCACGGATCCGAATCGGTGGCCGGCAAGACGCTCGCCATCCTTGCCTCCGAGCCCCGGCAGGAGGACGCCTTTCACTATCTTCTCGCCCTCTCGCAAACCGGTGCCGGCTGGACCCCCGAACTGCGGAGGTCGTTCTTTCGCCTCCTGCGCGGCGCGCAACTCTACATGGGCGACCAGGGCCTGCCCGCGGTGGTCCAGGCCATGGAGAAGGCCGCCCTCGAGAACGCTCCCGAAGTCGAGCGGCCCGCCCTCGAGAAGATCCTGGCCCGGCAGTCCGCTCTCGAATCGATCGAAAATCTCCCGCCGCGTGCCTTCGTCAAAGACTGGACCTTGCAGGACCTCGCCCCCTCCCCGGCCGACCGCCAATACAAGCCGGACCCGGACCGGGGGAAAGCCCTCTTTCGCGGAGCACTCTGCGCGCATTGCCACCGCTTCGGCTCGGAGGGACGTCCCTTCGGCCCCGACCTCACCGCGGTCTCGGCGCGCTTCGGGAGAGAGGATCTCCTGGCTGCCATTCTCACTCCCTCCGCCACCATCGCCACCAATCACCGCTCGCACCTCATCACCCTCCGCGATGGAAAAACGGTGACCGGAAAGGTGGTCTGGAACGGCTTTCGCAATTCCACCCTGCACCTCGCGCCCAACCCGATGCAACTCGACGAAGTGGTCAAGATCGCCAAGCGCGAGATCGTCTCCCACCAGGAGTCCCCCGTCTCCCCCATGCCTCCCGGCCTCCTCAACACCCTGACGCGCCACGAGATCCTCGATCTCCTCGCCTTCCTCGGCATCTCCCCCTAAAATCACCTCCCCTCGGTCGCCGTCCCGGACCCTCCCGCCGCACGTAACTTCGTGAACGTGTAACGGAATTAGGTACCCCCCGGCCCTCGCCTTCTTCGGCATCACCCTGCCATAAAACACCCCCCAGCCCGTCCCCCCGGACCCTCCCGCCACACATAAATCCGTGAACGTGTAACGGAATTAGGTACCCCCGGCCCTCGCCTTCTTCGGCATCACCCTGCCATAAAACACCCCCCACGCCGTCCCCCCGGACCCTCCCGCCACACATAAATCCGGGAACGTGTAAC
>Ga0310121_10002305_pt1 | contig 18276 bp, 13 predicted proteins | sample CB27_Tmax_986_MG_FD_203504 | JGI IMG/M metagenome (GOLD analysis project Ga0310121, IMG submission 203504) | Marine microbial communities from Western Arctic Ocean, Canada - CB27_Tmax_986 | ecosystem: Environmental > Aquatic > Marine > Oceanic | place: Canada: Western Arctic Ocean | collected...
AACGGGCACCGCCCGGAGGAGCGGGACTTCCAGCGACTCGCGACCGTTCTCGTCGCCGTCGGCCTGCTGCTGCCCCAGACCCGCATCGGTTGCCAGCAGGATAGCGGCGATGATCCACAGCGCAGAGAACCTCGGTCGTTTCACTGTTGCACGCCGAGTTCGGTTTTTACCATTCGAGTCTGGCCCCTTCTGAGTCCAGTATGCTGGTCCGTCCGTCACCCTGAGCTTTGCCGCACTGTTGCGCACAAAAAGTTGCGCACAAAAATTTCAGTCTACATGGATCGTCGCAACGAAGACGACTACTCAAAGGCGTGCCGCGTCGTCACCAAACAGCCTGATTCCGTCCTGGGCACCGTCGGCTGTTATCAGGTCACCGCCAAGCGTCGCTTCTAAGATCTCCTCCGCCGTACTGGCCGGTCAGACTCCGCTGTTAAGTTTCGCGGTGTCACTCAGGCGTTGTAAGGTGTCCAAGTAGTCCGCCCACCGCTGCATCATGGCTCGACGCTCCGGGAGGTGCGTCGTGCGGTTGTAGGCCCGCCCGAGAGGGTCCCGAACGCGGTGGGCGAGTTGGTGCTCGATCACCGGCGGCGAAAAATGAAGCTGCTCGTCCAGGCACGTCCTCGCCATCGCCCGGAAGCCGTGGACCGACATTTTTTCTTTGGGAATATCTAGCGCACGCATCGCGCCCGCAAGAGCGTTCTCACTCATCGGCCGTCCGTTCCTCGGCCCCGGGAAGACCCACTCCTGGTGGCCGGTATGTTGATACAAGTCGCAGAGGATCTGAACGGCTTGACGACTGAGAGGCACAACGAGATCGGTCTTCGTTTTCGAGACGAGGAAGCGCCACTCGGCGGCAGCGAGATCGACGTCTGCCCACTTCGCTTGCCGCAACTCTCCTGGCCTGACGAACACCAAAGGTGCCAGACGAATCGCGGCCGTGACCACCGGCGTTCCCGCATATCCGTCGATCTTCCGTAAGAACGGTCCGATCTCCTTGGGATCCGTTATGGCAGCGAAATGCGTGGGGGTCACTGGAGTGAGCGCAGGGCGAACCGCCGCGCTAGGGTCGCCTGTGATGCGCCCCGTCGCGATGGCGTGGCGACAGACTTGCCGAACCACCATCAAAACCCGACTCGCGGTTTCGTATTTCTCTGCTTCCTGGATCGGCCGGAGTGCCGCCAGGATGTCCTTGGCTCTCACAGCCGCGATCGACTGCGCCCCAAGTGTCGGGAAGGCATATTTTTCCAGCCGCATCCGCACGATAGCGGCGTGGCCCGGTGACCAACTCGGGAGCCGTGAGTCGTAAAACTCACGCGCAACCGTCTCGAAGCTGTCGGCCGTGTCGTCCATCGAGGCTGTATGTGTGGCCTTCCGTTTATCACTCGGGTTCACGCCATTGGCGACGAGTTGACGGGCCTCGTCGCGCCTTCGACGGGCCTCTTTGAGACTGACAGCGGGGTAGACGCCAAGAGAGAGCAGCTTGGGTTTGCCCCCAAAACGGTATCGGAACCTCCACCACTTCGACCCATTCGGTTGGATAAGCACGGATAACCCACCGGTGTCTGAGATCGATAGCGGCTTCAGGCCAGCTTTAGCGTGTCGGAGAGTGTTCTCCGTGAGTGGCATGTGTATAACTACAAGGCCTTCACACCGTATATAGCGGTGATCCCAACGAAGTTATACCTAAGTTATACACATTGCATCTTGGCTGTCAATGGACTCTATTGGATGCACTGAGAGAGTAAGTCCCTAATAATACTTAATAAAACTGGCGCTATAATTGGAGTGTCTGGATGTGGTGGAATAGAGCTGGAAAAGAAAATGGCGGAGAGGGTGGGATTCGAACCCACGTGCCGGTTGCCCGACAAGACGCTTTCGAGGCGCCCCCGTTACGACCACTTCGGTACCTCTCCGTAAGAGTCATGAGTCGCTGGTCGTTTACTGGTTGGTCGTTAGTTGCTGGATAGACTCTGGCGCCGAACTACCTAGGATGCCGCGGTATCCAGTTGTTCGCGTCGCTCCTTGAAAAATCGCTGCATCAGCTCCCGGGACTCTTGGGCAAGCACCCCCTCGACCACTTTCACTCGATGATTGAGAGACGGATGATCGAGCGCCTGCATTACCGACCTAACGGCGCCGGTCCGTGGTTCGGCTGCACCGAAGACAAGGACGCCCACCCGGGCATGGACGAGCGCACCGGCACACATCAGGCACGGCTCGACGGTGGCATAGAGCGTGGCTCCTGTCAGACGATAATTCCCGATATTGGCGGCACCGGCCCGAAGGGCCACGACCTCGGCATGGGCCGTAGGATCGCCGGCTCCGATCGGTTGATTGTAACCAGATCCGACCACCTGCCCGTCGCAGACAAGCACCGCCCCGATCGGAACCTCTCCAACATCGAAGGCGCGCCCCGCCTCGCGGTGGGCCAAGCGCATCCAGGTCTCGTGCTCCAGCTGGTTGACGACCGCCACAGCTCGATCCTATCCGATTGCCTGTTAGAGCCGCACGGGGAGTGGTCGCGCTTTCCGACGAACGTTTAGACTGCCGGCTCCGTCACTGCACCGACTGTTCGTCGACCCAGACGCGGATCTGTCGTTCCTCGTCCGTGACCCGGACAATGTCACCACGCAGCGTATTCAGTTGGTCGAGTGCCGCCGCGACATTGAGAGTTTCTCCCGCACCTGACAGCAGCGCGTCGACAAGAGCCAGCGGGAGGTCAACACGAACCGTCTCATCCTCGTGCTGGATGCGAATCTTGATCTGGTCACCGGTTCTTGCGACACGTACGATCCGCTTCTCTTCCCTGAGTGTCACGAACTCGGCGTTACCAGCGTCTTTAACACCCTGCCAGACCTGTCGGAGGCCACTCACGGACAGACCGTGCTCTTCTGCGACGACTAGGTGCCCATCCGGCGAGATAATGTTGTCCGGAGTCATGGCCATCACGGCGCCCACTGCCTGAAGCGGCAAATCAACTGCGACGTTTCCTTCGCTGTTACCACCGCCCTCGATGTGGAGGTGCAGCCAGCTCTGCGCCTCTAGAGCGCTGGTGAGCGCAACGGTGACAATGATACCGACCAACAGCGTGCCCATCCACAATGTCTGACGCGTCATACCGTGCCTCCCTGCCCATCGTATACGGAAGGTGACCGAGGAAAAGTTCGGAGCGTCTGAGACGCGGCTGTAGAATGGATTATGGGGAAACAGATCCGGATGGGGCTAGAATGAAACCACTTAGGAGTATCTCGGAGGTCGTGTTTTCGATCGCTCGGATCGTCGTGGGGTTCTCCTTCCTTCCTCCATGGCGTCGAGAAGATGTTTGGAGTGCTCTCGCGGGACGAGCCGGTGGAGCTGCTCTCGCAAGCTGGGGTGGCCGGTATGATCGAACTGGTGGCCGGTGGCTTGATCATGGTTGGACTCTATACGCCCTGGGCCGCCTTCCTCGCCAGCGGGGAGATGGCGTTTGCCTACTTCCTTTCTCACCAGCCGCGGGGCCTCTGGCCGACCGAAAACGGCGGTGAGCGGGCTATCCTCTACTGCTTTATCTTTCTGTACTTCGTGACGCGGGGCTCTGGCCCGATCAGTCTCGACCTGATTTTTCGAGGACGGGATCACACCTAGCGATCCCTTTGACGGGGACCAGTCGCTCGATTCACGTTCAGTCACTGCAACGCGACTCTAGTCCAGATGTCCACGTTCCGCGTCGCCCATCTCGACGGCGGTCCCCGGGAAATACTCGCGCCAGCGCTCCGATACGGTTGTGGCGACATCAGGTCGACAGGCGAGCTCCGCCGGAAAACCTGGCTTCGTCCGCGCATCAATGACGACCGGTGATGTATATGCCAGGTGGTTCCGAACCACTCGGGTTGACGCCGCATACACGTCAGCGGCCGGCTCGAACCGGGTAAACGTTGTCCACAGGAAGTTAATCGAACTTTTCGCCGCTCGTATCGGTTCGTCGCTAACAACAATCAGCGGCCAGTCGGCAAAAGCCGGATGTGTTGCGATTCTCTCTGGCGCGCCCGCATCGTCCGCGTACGACCCGGCACCCACAACCAGACACCCTCCGCAGAACACCAGCACGTCGGTCAGGCCTCGTGGCACATCAGTCGCAGAAAACTCTCGAGGCAGGTTTCGAACGGGATTACCAAGACCGAGCCACACACCCTTGGAACCTCTGTTCACCTCCGGCCCGGTGTAGTCGAGCGTGTCCATCGAGAGGTTGGAGAGGACGTACAGGTCGGTCTCGGTGTGGGTTCGGGCCAGCACATGCTCCAACGTCTTAGGAAAGTCCTTTAGGTCGACAGGCTGGTCGGTTAGCAGCAAGAACTTCGTAAGCGAGAGCTGACCCTCACCCAGAATGCGAAATGCGCTGGCCATCGCCTCACGTGCGTATCGTTGCTTGACAACAGCAGCTGTCAACGAATGGTACCCGGTCTCGCCGTACGACCACAGCTGTTCCACTGCCGGCATGACGAGCGGAAACAAGGGCGACAGGAGCTCTTGCAGCAGGTCGCCGATAAAGAAGTCCTCCTGTCGGGGTTTCCCGACGACCGTCGCCGGATAGATGGCATCGCGCCGGTGTGCGATTGTTCGCACGTCGAGCACCGGGTAGTCGTGCCTCAACGAGTAATACCCATAGTGATCACCGAACGGACCCTCTGGCCGCCTGGCGTAGGGTTGCACCTCGCCGATCAATGCGAACTCGGCTGTCGAAACCAGCGGGTGCGTCCACGCGCCCTCCAAAAGGCGTAAGCGCTCACCGGCAATCAACGACGCCAGCATTAGTTCTGGTACATTCTCCGGAAGCGGGGCGATCGCCGAAAGCATCAGCGCGGGAGGACCGCCCAGAAATACCGTAACCGGCAGCGCATCGTTACGGCTCTCGGCGACCTGGTAGTGAAAACCGCCACCCTTCCCAATTTGCCAGTGCATCCCGGTTGAGCGGGAGTCGTGAATCTGGAGGCGATACATCCCCAAGTTGTGCCCACGACCATCGGGATGCTCAGTAAAGACCAGCGGAAGCGTGATGAAGGGACCACCGTCGTCGGGCCATGTTGTCAGCGCCGGAAGCTTGTCCAGCCGGACGTCGCCCGTCACGACCTCCGTCACCGGGCCACTGCCTCCACGCTTTATTCCGACCTTAAGCAACTCGTAGCCAAGATCACGGGCCCTCCACAGCTTGAGCGGGGTCGGCGGAAGAACCGTCTCTACGAGATCGACCAAGCGCCTGATCAGCCGCTGTGGGCGCTCACCGAATGCCACTTCGGCACGACGGGATGTACCGAAGAGGTTGGTCACGAGGGGGAACGCGGCCCCCTTAACGTTGGTGAAAAAGAGTGCCGGCCCAGCCGCTGCCACGACCCGCCTGTGGATCTCGGCCGCCTCTTGGTTAGCGTCGACTGGTGCCCGGATCTCGACGAGATCCCCGTCCTGCCGAAGCTGGTCCATGAACCGGCGCAAATCGGGAAACGACATCGAACGTTATGTTATCTGGTTTGTCGTCTGCCCTTGGCGGCGACATGGCTAGGCGGCAATAATAAAAGATTGGCTTGTCCAGACGACAACCCGATAAGACGGGTAGAAAGCGAACTCCACCATGGCCACGCGATTAACTCGCAAAACCAGACGCCGCGCCAGGTTTGTCGAAGTCCTTGACACCACGCTCCGCGACGGGGAGCAGGCAGAAGGCGTGTCGCTGGTCCCAGCTGAGAAGCTGACGATCGCTAGCCGACTCCTCCGGGAAGTCAAGGTCGACCGGATCGAAGTGGCGTCCGCCCGCACCAGTAAAGGCGAACGGGTGGCTGTCACCGACATCATCAACTGGGCCGAAGCCGAAGGAGTCACCGACCGCATCGAAGTGCTGGGTTTCGTCGATACGAACGTGTCGGTGGACTGGGCCCGCGCCGTGGGTGTCGGTGTCATCAATCTCTTGACGAAGGGCTCCAGACTGCATTGCGAGGAGCAGCTGCACCGGACGCCCCAACAGCACCTTGATGACATTCGGCGAACCGTTGACTACGGGACAAAACACGGGCTGACATTCAACGTGTATCTGGAAGATTGGTCCGGCGGGATGCATGATTCGCCAGACTATGTAATGGAGCACCTCCAGGCGATCGTTACACTGCCGGTGAAGCGGATCATGTTGTGCGACACGCTCGGGATCCTCAGTCCAGCCCTCGCTCGGGCACATGTCTCCGCGGTCACGGCGGCGTTTCCGGACAGTCACTGCGATTATCACGGACACAACGACTACGGCCTGGCGACGGCCAACACCTTAGAGGCAGCACTGGCCGGCGCTCGGGGTGTCCACGTCACCGTCAATGGGATGGGTGAACGGGCTGGCAACGCCTCACTCGACGAAGTCGTCGTCTCGCTTCGTGACCACGGAGAGTTCAGGACACATGTCAAGGAGCGAGCACTTGCCGAGATGAGCCAGCTCGTCGAGGTGTTCTCCGGACGCCGCATCGCGGTCAACAAACCGATTGTCGGGGAGAACGTCTTCACGCAGGCAGCCGGGGTTCACGCGGATGGTGACATGAAGGGGCAGCTGTATGAGAGCAAACTCCGCCCGTCAAGATTTGGCCTCCGACGCACATATGCCATGGGCAAGCTCATGGGTAAGTCCAGTCTGGAGTTCAACCTCCAGCGGTTAAACATCTCGCTGACCAACGAACAAAAGACCCAACTCCTTCACCGCATCGTAGAACTAGGTGACCAGAAACGGCACGTTACCACCGCCGACTTGCCGTTCTTGATTTCCGAGCTCCTGCAGACGCCAGAGCTACGGGTGTTCGAGGTCAAGGACTACTCGATCGTTAGCAACCGGGGACTGCGTCCAGCCGCCAGCATCCTGGTGAGGTATCGCGGCAAGGAGATCCAGGCGACCGCGTCCGGAGACGGTGGGTACGATGCGTTTATGCAGGCGTTGCGGAGCGTCGAAACAGAGCTTGGACTGCATGTCCCGAAGCTGCTCGACTATGAGGTCAGAATTCCACCAGGCGGTAAGACCGACGCCCTCGTCGAGACGACCATCCAGTGGGAGGGCGGCCTGACAACGCGTGGCGTGGACACCGATCAGCTCGTAGCAGCGATTCAGGCCACCGAGCATGCCCTCAATGCGGTTGCCCTGCACACCGCGCCACGACCTCGACGCACAAAGCGAGCGCGACCCTCGGTTCGCTCGGACGTAACGTCTCTCGCCCGCCGAGGCTAGGATCGCTATCGCTTCTGGACCATCTTCTCTTCGAGGCGTGCCCCGCCGAGGATGCCCGGCATCGCATAGTTTCCCTCGTGGCACGCGTACTCGAATGTCGGGTCCTCTGTGCTTTTCAGCACCAGCACCACGGTCCAGGGTTGGGTCCACGTTGCAGGGTCGTCGAGTGTGACCTCCTGCTGAACTGTGTCCGGACCCACGCGCGTGAAGCGCTCCACGAGACGGAGTCCTTCAGAGGCATCGTTATATTTGGTCTCAGGCGAGTAGTTGGTCGTCTCGACCACCAGCGTGTCGCCTTCCCAGTGCCCACGCGAGTCGCCAGTCCACAACCGGATATCGTCATCGACATGAGGACGTCCATCGAGCGGAATGACACGCGAAATGTGTCCCATCTCCTGCAGAATGGCCACGTGATCTGGGGTCTGTAGGATTTGAAAGTAGCTGTTGTAGCCGGCGCTCAAACGCGGTGCAGCGAAATGGAGGCACCGGTCGCCAAGGCTCCTGTCCTCTGGGCCGTCGGACGGATGTTCCCGCGCATACGCACGTCTGGCCGCGACCCTCGCGTCGGCCCCAGCCGTCAGCGCCGGGATACGACCGCCCGGCGGATCGACAATGAGCGACGTGCGATTATCGAGATGGCGCTCGACCAGCCAAAACGCGTTGTAATTGCCGGTGATGACATCGAAGTCATTGAATTCAGAGTTTCCGAGCGCCTGTTGGATAAGGCGATCCCCAAGTAGATCGCCAGCCTGCTCACTCTCCCGGAACTCGTTCACTCGTTGAGTCAGCTCGGCTAACTCCTCGTCAGACAAAACCGTCTTCCCAGCAAGCTGCTCCGGGCGTTGCAATGGCGTCGCGCTGTTGTTGGCCCAAATCCCTTGTAGGTCCGGCTGCCCATCCGCCGTCCGGGGTACCGTCCACGTCTTCCCCTGGCCCTGTGCCGATGCTGGTGGGCACACCAAGACGCCTGCCGCGAACACGACGAGCAAGATTCCAACCTGTTGACTTGTCATTGCAACACTCCCCTATGTGCCAAGGCGATTAGTCACATGTCTCAAACGACGCCCAACTTCCGTTAGAGCTGCTCGCGCTTCAGGAGTTCCGCCACCTCGAAAAAATCCCGAACCTCCCAATCCGGTACATAGCCATGATCCTCAAGGGGCTCGCCGGCACGGTTTACCCAGATCACCTTCAAACCAGCTGCTTTGGCGCCAACGATGTCGAACTGCCCGCGGCAGACAAACACAACCTCGTCGACCTCGAGGCCCAGTTTCGCCACAGACTTGAGATAGATGTCCGGATGCACCTTGTTCTTCCCCCAGAGATCCGCCGTGAGATAAGTATCAAACTCGAACCCCATCTCTGCGAAACGATCGACGATTCCGACCCGAACCATCTCGCTGTCACCATTCGACAGTGGTCCCATGATCGGGTAGCCCAGTGCTCGAATTCTCTTGAGGCCTTCGATAACATCCGGATACGGGTCAAGCTTGTGCCACACCTCGATGAGCTCATCTTCCTCAGATTTAGTCAAGTCAACATCGTGGAACCTCGCGGCGGTGTGTAGCGCGCGGCGGGTCACAAACGAGAACGGTTCAAACCCATTATCCACGAGGGTGTTGTACAGAATGTAAACCAGCTGTTTCGACCGCCAGAGCCTGAGGAAAGCAGCCGGGTCACCTGCGACACCCTTGCGGTGAAAGACTTCAGCTACGGCCGACTCGACCCCCTCCCACGAGACAAGAGTCCCGTAGGAATCGAATAGCACCGCTGTGACCTTGTTTTGAGCCCGCAAGGTTGAACTCGCCAGCGTGAGCATCAAGATGCTCAAAACAATTACAGTTACACGCCTCAAGATAACCCCCATGGGAAGAACACCCGTTGCACGAACCAGAATCCGCCGACCGCAATCACCACGACCGACCCGGCCCAAGCAAGCCGTCGTCCAGCCAGCTCACTGCGTGACCGAAGCGCCGCCAAGGCCAGCGCCGCGGCGATGACCACGACCAGCTGTCCAATCTCCACACCGACGTTGAACGACACCAATGACCACGCGACGCTACGGCTCGGCAACTCCATGGCTCGAAGAATACCGGCAAACCCGAACCCATGGATCAAGCCGAAGACGAAGGCGATCCAGGCACGCATGTCTCGGCCTCCGCCAACCAGTAGGTTGTCAGCGCCGACCCACACGATGCTGAGAGCAATTGCCGGTTCGACGATGTTGGTCGGGGGACTAAAAATATCGAGCGCCGACAACGAGAGCGTGACGCTATGGGCTAGCGTGAACGCCGTAACCACGATCAATAGTTGACGAACGCCTCCGCCCAACAACAGCAGCCCGACAAGAAACAGCAGGTGGTCGGCGCCGGTCAGGATGTGGTGCACGCCAAGCGGAAGGAACCGTTGCACCACCGCCTGTGTCCCTTGCCACGTGCCGAGAAAGTAATCGACACGCGGGTGACTCACGTCGAGGATCGCTTGACGCCGAAGCTCACCACTTTCGTAGACGTTGAGGAACGTTTGATGTTGCGGGTCGTACGGAAATAAAACGGTGCTAACCTCAAGCATGCCGGGCTGCTCGTCGAGACCGTAGCGGAACTGAAGTCTAACCGACTGTCGGTCGGGGAGAACCTCCGGTGGAAGCCAGTTTGGAGTGAACGACTGCTGCCCTGACGACAGCTTGAGCCGACGCTCGACCAGCTCGGCCATCGCACCTGCGTGTTCCGCTGCGACCGCTGGGTCGAGTAACTGTTCTGGCAAAACGCCCTCGAGATCGTGCGCAAGATCGATGATGTGCGCGACCAACGAGGCCTCGATCTCCCCCTTCTCAACACGCAAATCGAGGTAGCTGAAGGGGATCGGATGCGCTTCGACGGAACCGGTGACCACGAGCCCGGTAGCCGCCAGGACGGCGAGGTAAATCGACCGGCACCCCATGAGCCTAGCGATCCTAACGCAAAATCGAGAGACTTGTGGTTGACTCTTGGTAGAGTCGCGTCAAAACCGGGTAATCAGACAGCACGCTCCCAAGCTGTAGGCCGTCGTCAGGATGGTGACAGATAGAGGGTGCTGTCATGATGATAGCGGTCGGGGGACGCCGGGGCATCATGCACGACTTGCCGACACGGACTGAATGAGATGCGTCGCAGACTTCGGGTGCTCGCTGTCATCGTGCTCTGCGGGGTCGCCGCGGTGGCAGCCCAGCCTCGCTCAACCGGCTGGGGCCGTAGCGACCTTCCCTACGACGGACGTTTGACCTTCGTGCGGCTAAAGTGGACATCCGGCACCTACGGCGCGACCCCTGTCGGCCGTGGCTTCAACATGTGGCTACACGAGTTTCCCGGTGCCGAAGCCAACCTCATGTCGGTAGTAGGTGAGTTCACGGCCGTCAACGCCCGCACTAATGGCAGCCTCATCCTGTCGCTGGATGATCCTGATCTGTTCAAACACCCCATCGCGATGATGTGGGAGCCTGGTTTCTGGGTGATGACCGACCAACAAGCCGCCGTGCTTCGTTCCTACATGCAAAAAGGCGGCTTCATCATCTTCAATGACTTCGAGAGGCGTCAATGGGTCAATTTTGAGGCACAGCTAAAACGCGTACTGCCCGACGCTCAGCTCATGACGCTGGATTCCACTCATCCCATCTTTAATTCATTCTTCGCACTTGAAGAGATTGACGCCCCTAACCCGATCAACCATCACCTTGGAGGCCTTACGCCAGAATACTTCGGTGTCTTCGAAGACAACGACCCGAACGGCCGGCTTATGGCAATTGTCAACTACAACACCAACCTTGCCGAGTACTGGCAACTTGCCGGACGAGGCCTCTTTCCTATTGATGCCGAAAACACAGGCTTTCAGATCGGTGTCAACTACTTACTGTACGGCATGACCCACTGATCGGCTTGGTGCGCCGCACTTCAACATCCTTGGCGGTCACGTGCTCAAGCGCGTTAAACCAGGATCTCTCGCACGACGCGCGCTGGCAAGACACCGGTGAGCCTCGCATCCAAACCACGGTGTTTGTAGGTAAATCGCTCGTGGTCGACGCCGAACAGGTGCAGGATCGTCGCCTGGAGGTCCCGGACGTGGACCGGGTCTTTGACGATGTTGTACGAGAAGTCGTCGGTCTCACCATGGACGACGCCGCCCTTGACACCACCTCCAGCCATCCAGATGGTGAAGCAGCGAGGGTGGTGGTCACGACCGTAGTCGGTCGGCGTCAGTTTGCCCTGCGAGTAGACAGTCCGCCCGAACTCGCCACCCCAAATAACCAGCGTCTCGTCGAAGAGACCTCGCTCCTTCAGGTCCTGGATGAGTGCCCAGGCCGCGCGGTCGACATCGGCGGCCTGCGCTGGAATCACCTCGGGGCAAAACGAGTGCACGTCCCAGCCGCGGTGATAGATCTGAACAAACCGCACACCACGCTCAACCAGCCGACGGGCCATCAACGCTGCGTTCTGGAACTTGCCGGCTTGCTTCGCTTCTTCACCCCAACGCTCGAAGGTACTGTCCGGCTCGCTCGAGAGGTCGGCCATCTCTGGCACAGACGTCTGCATACGGAACGCCATCTCATATTGCTCGATGCGGGCAAGCGTTTCTGGATCGCCGACCTGCTCGTGCCTGATCCGATTTAGCTCGCCCAACCCGTCGAGCATCTGCCTGCGCACGTCCGTCGACACCCCGTTCGGATCTTTGAGATACAACACCGGGTCGTCCCCGCCGCGGAGCCCAGCGCCGGAGTATTTTGGAGACAGAAAACCGGAGCTCCACATTTTTGCCGAGATGGCCTGTATGTTCGATCTGGGGTGGCTCTTTTCCGCGTTCATGACGACGAACGTGGGTAGGTCTTCGTTCATACTGCCGAGGCCATAGGCAAACCACGACCCGATGCATGGAAAGCCGGGTATCTGCTGACCGGACTGAATGAACGTGATGGCCGGCTCGTGGTTGATCGCATCGGTATGCATCGAGCGAATGACAGCGATGTCGTCGGCCATGCTTGCAGTGTGCGGCAGGAGCTCTGAGAACCACGCGCCACTCTGGCCATGCTGCGAGAACTCGAAAAAGGACGGGGCGATCGGGAAACGTGATTGCTCGGACGTCATGGTCGTCAGGCGCTGACCCTGACGGATCGACGCGGGCAGGTCAGTGTCGAACAAGTCCTTCATCTTGGGCTTGTAGTCGAGCAATTCCTGTTGCGGCGGGCCGCCCATCATGTGGAGGTAGATACACCGCGTCGCCTTTGGGGCAAAGTGCGGCAGGGACGGCAAGCCGCCGATCGCTTCGTTGGTCTGGGGCAACGCGAACACATCGTCGGCCAGTAGATTGGCCAGCGCGAGTCCGCCGATACCCTTGGCGGCTGTGCTGAAAAACTGGCGTCTCGTTTCCGCGCGGATGGCTTCTCTGAATGGGTGCATTAGATTCCTCTTGGCGCTGCCGGCGACGCTAGTCCCACCGGTCGCAACTACTTGTTCAGCACTTCGTCTAGGTTCATTAGCTGGCTCGCCAGCATGGTCCACGCTGCCGATTCGGTGACCGGAAGCGCATCGTCGAACGACGAATCGCCGACCTCAAGCAGGCTCCGTGCCTCGTGGGCGTCCGTGCGATACAAGGTGACGAACCCATCGTAGGTCCGCTTCGCGACGGCGCGCTCCAGGTCGGTGAAGTCACGCGTCAACAGGCGGGTGGTCATGTAGTCGAGCCGCCGGTCGAAATCGTTTCCCGCCTCGCGCATCGCCCGCTGGGCCATGTAGCGGGCTGCCTCGACGAACTGCGGGTCGTTCATCGTCACCAGCGCCTGCATTGGCGTGTTGGTGCGCATACGGCGCACGGTCGAGTGCTCGCGTGTCGGGGCGTTAAAGATCTCCATCGAGGGAGGTGGCGCCGAACGCTTCCAGAAGGTGTAAAGGCTACGCCGATAGAGCTTGTCACCCGTGTCCTGCTCATAAATACGGGTGTTGCCCGCGTCCCTCGCCACCTCCAACCAGACACCTTCTGGCTGGTACGGTTTTACGCTCGGGCCGCCGATCGTGCGAACGAGCAGACCGCTAGCCGCGAGTGCGTAATCACGCACCATCTCCGCATCCATTCGAAACTGCGGGCCGCGTGAGAGCAATCTGTTTTCTGGGTCTCGCTCGAGCTTGTCAGGAGTTGGGATCGCTGCCTGCCGATAGGTGGCCGACGTCACCAGCGTACGGAAAAAATGTTTAACGTCCCAGCCGGACTCCCTGAATTCGAGCGCCAGCCAGTCGAGTAACTCCGGGTGCGACGGTACTTCCCCCTGCCCACCGAAGTCGTCACTGGTGGTTACGAGTCCAGCCCCGAAGATCTGTTGCCAGAAGCGGTTGACGGTCACCCGGCTCGTGAGCGGATTCGTCTCGTCGACGAGCCACTTCGCCAGCCCGAGGCGGTTGCGGGGCAGCGACTCGGCCATCGGTGGCAGGGCTGCTGGCGTGCCGGCGGGTACCAGCTCGAGCGGATCGTCATACATGCCGCGAGCCAGCACGTATGCTGCCGGCTCGGTGTCTGGGATCTCCTGCATCACTTGGGTGATGCTGCCCCGCCGCCGGACTTCCCGCCACTCGCGCTCGATGTCCTGCTTCCGCGCGACAAGGCGACGGTATTCGTCGTCCTCAATGCTGAGGTAGCGGAGACGCAGCACCGCACGCTCGTCACTCGTCAGCGCTTCGGGCGACTTCGCCGCCGCGGTCTGCAGCGCGCGCCAGCTGGACACGACCTTCGCCTCTTGCACCGTGAGCGCCCGATCGAACACCCTCACGTCGGCGATGCCGCCCCCCCCAAAGTGCCTAATCTCAGGTTCGCCGCTTCTGGAAAGCGCGTCGCCGCGGCCCAGATAGAACGGTTGATCAGTTAAGATACTGCCCTCTGCCTTCGCAAAAAACTCGCTCCCCTGCTGTTCGACCAGATCGCCATTGCGATAGATGTGCAGGCCGCCTCGCTCACCGGTGCCATCGTGTGTTACGACGATGTGCGTCCACTCACCGGTCGGCATCCGGGAGTGGTACAATTGGGCCCGTACGTTCGTTCTCCCGTCGCGGTCCTGCAAGGTCGTGGCGACGCGCCCCGGCGCCGCCTGGGCGCCGGTCATGCGGAAGGTCAACTGCCGCGCACTGAGCGTCATCGCCCATCCACGCGAGCCATCCTGCTGGTCGTACTGACCGGCGACGACAAAACGTCCTTCGTCCTCGGGCTGATAGACCCACATCGCTATTGAAAACGGCGTGTCGGTATCCAGCGACAGAGACGGGAGCTCGGCCCATGACGTGCTGTCAAACATCAGTGCCGGGTTCCCGTCAGGTCCCTTAGTGATCACGGCACCCGGTTCCACGGTGATCGGTCGCCGGTCACCCTCGAGCCAAACTGCAGGACCATCAGGGTCCTGCAACGCCAAAGTGAGTATTTCGGCAGACGCATCAAGCGGAGTTTTCAGCTCGCGATGTCCACCCTGCGTGAGCCATTCGACGAACATCGGATCGATCGACGCTGCCCGTGCCTGAAGCTGACCGTCTATGTCGACCGCTTCCCGCCTGAGCTGATGCCAGAGCTCTCGGTCGTCATCTTCAGGAACGACCAGGACAGGTGGCGGATCAGCGAGGTTGCCATCCATGACGTGCTGCGTGGTGTTCCGAAAGAATGCCGTCATCGCGTAGAACTCGCTCTGCGCGATCGGGTCGAACTTGTGGTCGTGACACGTGGCGCAGCCTACCGTCAGCCCCAAAAATACGCTCCCGACTGTCTCAGCGCGGTCCTTCGCGTAGATCGCTGCGTACTCTTCCGGGATAGCTCCGCCTTCGTTGGTGGTGATGTTGTTCCGTTGAAAACCAGTCGCAACCAGCTGGTCGAGTGTCGGTTCCGGTAAGAGATCACCCGCGATCTGCTCGACTGTGAACTCGTCAAACCGCTTGTTGTCGTTGAAGGCCCGGATCACCCAGTCGCGATAGGGATACATCTCGCGGTAGTTGTCGTAGTGGATGCCATGAGTATCGCCGTATCGCGCGGCATCCAGCCAGTACCGGCCGCGGTGCTCGCCCCAATGTTTTGAGTCGAGCAGCCCGTCGACCAGCGTGTCGTACGCCTGGTCCGAGGTGTCGCTCAGGAAGGTGGCGAGCGTGCGGGGGTCAGGTGGCAACCCTGTGAGATCCAAGGCGACGCGGCGGGCCAAGGTCCGCTTGTCAGCTTCCGGCGCCGGCCGTAAACCTTCGGCCTCAAGCCGTGCGAGGATAAACCGGTCTAGCGGGCTGCGGACCCAGGCATCGTTCACGGCGGGCGGCTCACGCGGCTCGATCTGCTTGAATGACCAGTGCTGGTCCCACGCGGCACCTTCGTCAATCCACCGGCGCAGCACGTCAATCTGCTCTGGAGAGAGCGTCTTGTTGGTCATTGCCGCTGGTGGCATCCGCCTCCGCTCATCCTGGTGCGTGATGCGCTGATAGAGCAGACTGGCTTCCAAATCACCCGCAACGATCGGGACTCCGTTCGGTCGCGGCGAAAAGGCGCCATCCTCGGTATCAAGCCGAAGCCGGACCATTCTGGTGCTCTGGTCCGGGCCGTGGCAGTGAAAACAGTTGTCGGAGAGGATAGGACGAACGTCCCTCTGGAAATCAACGGTCGGCAGCGACTCCGTGGTCGGTGGCGACTCCGTCTGTTGCGCTGCCACAGACACTAGGACCGTCAGAACAAGACCGAGGATAAGACACGGGCGGCGATTGGCCATTACGTTGACTCCAGAGGTTCGTGAGGCGAACCTAGCACTCTGGTCATAAAACGCTAACGTTTTTATACACCCGATTCTGACGGATGACCAGACCAGTCTTAAGACACCGGCGGTCGGCGACCTAACGGCCCTCGACCTCAGAAATAAACGCCAGCGTTTCGGCGATGGTTTCGTCCGTGATTCGCATATGTCCCCGGTCGGTATAGTGCACAAATCGATGCGGTGCATTGGCGGCCTTCATCGCCGCGACCATGTCATGGGCCTGCTGGACGGGAACGGATCCATCGTCATCAGAGTGGATGATCAAGATCGGCTTAGTATCTGCATTGATCTGGCTAATCGGTGACGCGATCTTCCTCTGCTCTTCCACGTTGGACATCTCGTATTCCTCAGAGCCACGCGCAGAGCTACGCGAATACCGTCCAGGCCTATGGATGTCACCCGCGATAGGTGCCCAGAGGTTCCCCCACGACAGTGTGTTCAATTCGTAGGGCGCCGCCGCACTAATCACCGCTCGGACGTCGCTTCGTGCGTCGTCCCAGCCACCGGTCTTTTCGTAGGGCCCGTCGCCGAGCGTCGCCACTAGTGAGACGAGGTGTCCCCCGGCGGAGTTTCCAATGAGATAGATGCGATTCGAATCGACGCCATACTCTTCTGCATGGGTATGCATCCACCGAATGGCGCAGAGAAGGTCCTGATACGACGCGGGCGCCGGTGACCCCGGAACCAACCGATAGTCAATCGTCATCGCGAAAAAGCCCTTAGTCGCCCATTCGTAGACGTCGAGCCGTTCACGCCCTGTGCGCTCGCCTGCACGCCACCGACCACCGTGGACATAGATGATGGCGGGAAGTGGCTCTTCTAAAACTGGATACGCAACGTCGGCCATCAGCGCAGAACCGCCAGCCTCACCATAGATGACGTCCTGCTCGACAATGACGTGACCCTGCCCCAAGGCAACGTTGGGGCAGAGCGTAATGAAAAGAGCCGCGAGTGTACTGGCCGTGACAACTGTGACGCAGCGCATTGAAACCTCCTGACGTTAATTCCCCAACTCATATTACCGGTTACCGGGCTGCAATGGCATGACAATAAAACCGGAACCCTCACCTTTAGGTCTTCATGCCAATTGAGAATAACCGTGAGCCTCTCCGAATCTTCCAGTCCCACCGCCATCGACGCCATTCCCGTGTTTCGGATGACGATAATGGCGCGCCGTGCATTTTCGAGGGTGCCGCGAGGGATCTGGCGGATCGTGCGATCGGAAAAGCCACTGAAAAAAATTCAAGTCGCTGCGGCGATCACCGTGACGAGACCGTGGTAAGCGACCGAGCTGGCCGGTCAGATCGAGGTCGATATCGACACTAGTGCCGAAGGGTAACGACTCCTGTACCCCTCATGCGCCAGGGACAAAGTTCTTCTTATTGGGTACTCTTGGCCGCATCGAGCACCCGCAGCCAGTTCTCCCCGAGAATTTTACGGATTCTCTCAGGAGCATATCCTCTGTCCACCAAGGCCCCGGTCAGGCGTGGGTAGCTCGTCGCGTCGAAGTCGCGCATGTACACTTTTCCAGCCCAGAGGTCTAACCCGATCCCGATGTAGTCCTCTCCGACCAGGTCTAGACCGTACTCCACATGGTTGACCCAGTCCTCCACGGTCGAAAGAGGTCCACCCGCGTCGACCGTCTGCTGCTGCAGCTCCCGCCAAGGAACAGCGAAGCCGGAGCCACGGGTCCAGTTCTCCCGCATCTCGGTATCGAGCCTTTCGATGTACTGGCCATAGTCTCGACTGGGCGACCGAATCAGATCCTGGAGCCAATCGAAGTCAGGTGTGGAGGATCGCCGCTGGGCAATCTGCCAGTCCCGGGACGCCTGACTCAGATACGGGTTCTGTCCGTGGATGCCAACCAGTCCACCCTTGGCAGCCATCGCCGTGAGCACAGCATCCGACAGGGTTCTCGTGTGATTCGAAAATTGTCGAAGTCCATGATGGCTCGCCACCACCGGCGCCGCACTCGCCTCGATGATTGCCAACTGCGCAGCGTCCGACGCATGTGAAACATCAATCAGAATCCCCAGACGGTTCATCTCGCGAACAACCGCCCGGCCGTGGTCCGTGATGCCGCCCCACGCTTGATCACCAAGCCCGGCATCCACAAACGCATTCGTCGTGTTGTGATTCGAAAACTGCACCTTCCGGACGCCTAAGCGATAAAACAGCCGGAGAACATCAAGGTCCCCCTCCATGTCGAATCCACCCTCGAGCGCCAGGACAACCGCAGTCTTGCCGCCCTCCACAATTCGTCGGACAT
>Ga0310121_10002309_pt1 | contig 18250 bp, 19 predicted proteins | sample CB27_Tmax_986_MG_FD_203504 | JGI IMG/M metagenome (GOLD analysis project Ga0310121, IMG submission 203504) | Marine microbial communities from Western Arctic Ocean, Canada - CB27_Tmax_986 | ecosystem: Environmental > Aquatic > Marine > Oceanic | place: Canada: Western Arctic Ocean | collected...
CCCGGTGTTCCAGGGCGGAAAACACGTACGCCCGGCGCAGGAGCTCCAGGTCCGCTTCCGGGCTGTAGCCCCGCACTTTCTCAACCAGCGTCTCGAACCGGATCATGAGGGAAGGCGCCTGAACGTGTACGGCGCCTTCTTCATGATAGAAGTGGGGTTGATGGGGGGTCAAGGCGGCGTTCGGGATGTTCTTGACTCGCTGGAAAGCGGAAAACTATACTGGCGCGCTTGCAGTAGCCTGGCGGGCCCAGCCTGCCGGTCCGAGCGGGACGGCTGCTGGAGCGTTCGAGAGGGTCGCGAGCCGCGACCCGCCAACCACTAGTTTGCAAGGGGGATACGATGGGTAAGTTTTCGCCGCGGGCCGTCATCGCGTGCGTTGCCGCGCTTAGTCTCATGGTAACCGGCTGCAGTCAGATCGCGAATCTCAGCGCCAAGATGTCATTCAGGGAAGGCAACGGCCTGTACCAGACGCAGGACTGGCAGGCGGCGGCCGAGAAATACGAGGAGGTCGTCGCAGCCAATCCGACGGACCCGCAAATGTTGACGTCGTATTTCTTCCTCGGCAACAGTTACGACAACCAGTACGCGCCAGGTCGGACGGATGATCCCGCCAACGACGCCCTTCTGATCAAGGCCATCGACAACTACAAGAAGGCGGCCGAAGTACTCACGGACAATCCGCAGATGAGGACGCTCTCGCTTCAATATCTGGTGGCGGCGTACGGCGCGGACAAGCTGAACGACCCGGCGCAAGCCGAGCCGCTACTCCTGGAGATGATCCAAGCGGACCCCAAGGAGCCGGCCAATTACTTCCTGCTCTCGAGGCTCTACGAGGACATCGGCGACTACGAGAACGCCGAGGCGACGCTGATCAAGGCGCGCGAGGCCAGGCCAGACGACGCGGCCGTCTTCACGACGATGGCCGGCTACTACGACCGTCAGGACGATTTCGACAAGTTGATTGAATCGCTCGAGGCCAGGACGGCGCAGGAGCCGAACAACCCCGAGGCGCACTATACGATTGCCACCTACTACTTCAACAAGGCCTCGCGTGACTTCAGCCTCAATGACGCCCAAAAGGGCACGTACGCGGAGGCCGGGCTCGTCGCGGTGGACAAGGCACTCGCGCTCAACAATGACTATCTGGAGGCGCTTGTCTTCAAGAACCTGTTCCTTCGCCTTCAGGCGAACCTGGAGAGAAATATCCCGCGGCAGCAGGCGCTGCTCAAAGAGGCGGACCAGCTTCGCGACCGCGCAGAAGAGCTGCGCCAGCAGAAGGCCGCGGGCCTCAGCTAATCCCGCGCTATTGGCGTTCCTGGCCGCCTCCCTTGGGGGCGGCCCTTACTTATGTACAACCCGTATGCACCGCCTTTGATTTTCGGCCTTTGACCTTCGGATGGCACACGCCACGTAAGGGACACTGCGAATCCTTCTGAGCCCGATCGAATCCGCAGGCGTTCATCATCCCGACGTGGCAGAGCGAAAAGTCGTAGCGCACCGGATCCACGGGATCGATGGCGCGCAGCGACGTGGTGATCTCCGCCGCCATCTTCCATCCCGGGCTCCGGTAGCGCGTCAGCCGCAGGCATTGCCCCAGCCGGATCACATGCGTGTCGAGCGGCACGATGAGCCGTGAAGGCGATAGCCCCGTCCATACACCGAGATCGACGACGTCTTTCCGCACCATCCAACGCAGAAAGAGGTTGAGGCGTTTGCACGCGCTTCCTGCCGTGGGGCGCGGAAAAAAACTGGAGACACCGGGTCGCTTCGGCATCCGGCCGTAGGCTGGACGCACATCCGTGGCGAGCGCTCGGGTCGAGAACGCGTCAAGCGCAGGTCCGATATCAGGCGACCCCGGCTCGTCGCCGGCGAGGAAAAAGCGTTCAATAGACCCGGACTCACCAAGCATCCGCCGCAGGATGAGCATCAGTGCGGCGAGGTCGCGGCCGCGAATCCACCGGTGCACGAGCGGCGCGAGCCGCTCGCGGTCTTTCTCTGGATCGAAGCCGCGCACAAATGCCGCGGGCCGCGGACCCATGACAGCCAGCAGCGCCTCGATCGAATTCAGCGCGCCGGCGACCCGTCCGAATGCCAGGCCGGCCGCGCAGAATCCGACAACCTCGCGATCCTCTGCCGAGGCATAACGCCGGACGATGTGTACGGGATCGCTGGCGGAGTGCAGGTGATCGAACGTGCGGTAGAGATTCTCGAATGGCTCCCGTAGATCGGCACGTGGGCGGGCCGGCACCCGACTTATGCCTTCGCCAGCCGGTCGAGCGCGTCGCCGGTCAGGCGGTACACGGTCCACTGGTCCATGGGCTGTGCACCGATGCCCCGGTAGAAGCCGATCGCTGGATCGTTCCAGTCCAGCACTGACCATTCCATGCGGCCGCAGCCGCGCTCAATCGCGATGCGCGCGAGATGTCGAAGCAGCGCCCGACCGATGCCCCGGCCGCGCCACGCCGGCCGCACAAAGAGATCTTCGAGATACAGCCCGGGCTTGGAAAGAAACGTCGAGTAGCTATAGAACCAAGCAGCAAAGCCGACAGCCTCGTTCCCGTCCGCCTTCTCGGCTACGCCGCTTCGGCCAGACACGGCACGCGCGATGACAGCTTCCGCGTGGAGCTTCGCGCCGAAGAGCGATTCGCAAACGCTGTCCTCTGTGGCTACGACCTCGTGGGCGAGCCGCTCGTACTCCGCAAGTTCCTTGATCATGCTCAGAATGACCGGCGCGTCGCGAACCTCCGCCGGCGCTATGCGAACCTCGTCTGGCATCTTACTGAAACGTCCCAAGACTTAAATCCCAAAACCCAGGCTATGTGGCCCCGACAATCGGCGTGTCTGGGTTGACGAAGACATTCCGGCCGCCGACGATGGTCGCCGCAACTCCACCGCGTAGCTCCCAGCCATCGAATGGGGTGTTTTTCGAACGCGATCGGAGTTTCTGCGCCTCGATCGTCACGCGAAGGTCCGGGGCAAGAATGGTGATGTCCGCCGGGACGCCAACCGACAGCGATCCACCGGGCACGCCAAGGATGCGCGCGGGGTTTACCGACAGCAACTCCACAAGACGCTGGAGCCGGATGATGCCGGCGTGCACGAGGCGATCCAGCGACAGCGCCACGGCCGTCTCAAGGCCGACGATGCCGAAGGGCGCGCAGTCGAACTCCACGTTCTTCTCGTCGTAGTGATGGGGCGCGTGATCGGTGGCGATGGCATCAATGCTGCCGTCGGCGATCCCGGCGAACATCGCGTCCCGATCGGCCGTCTCCCGCAGCGGCGGATTCATCTTCACATTCGTATCGTACGGAATCGGTGATGCGAGCGACTCATCCGTCAGCGTGAAGTGATGCGGTGTGACCTCACAGGTCACGCGAACCCCGGCCTCCTTGCCTTTCCGTACCGCCCGGAGCGAGGCACGCGCGCTCATGTGTGCGACGTGAAAGGCCGAGCCGGTCAGCTCCGACAGCAGGATGCCGCGCTCCACCCCCAGCGCCTCGCACGCCCCCGGCATCCCGCGCAACCCGAGCCTCGCCGCGTGGAATCCCTCGTGCGCCACGCCGTCGCCCTTGAGCGACGGATCCTCGCAGTGTTCGATGACCGGCATGCCGAACATCCCGGCGTATTCCATGGCGCGCCGCAGCAGCAGCGCGGTCGCCACCGGGTGCCCGTCATCGGTAATGGCGACGCAGCCGGCCTGCTTCAACTCTGCGATGTCCGCGAGCAGTTCGCCTTTGGAGCCGCGCGAGACGGCCCCAATCGGATAGACGCGCGCCAGACCTGCCTCCGCCGCTCTTGCCAGGATGTAGGCCGTGACGTTCGCATCGTCATTGATGGGCGTCGTATTCGGCATGCAGGCGACGGCCGTAAAGCCGCCCGCCACGGCGGCGGCGGTGCCGCTTGCCACGGTTTCCTTGTGCTCCTGTCCTGGCTCGCGGAGGTGCACGTGCATGTCGATGAAGCCAGGACAGACGACGCATCCCTGCGGAATTTCCACCACGTCGGCGCCGTCCACCGGAAGATTGCGGCCGATCGCGGCGATCCGATCGCCGTCAATGAGCAGGTCGTGCACCCCGTCGATCCCGTTGGCGGGATCGACCACGCGGCCGCCCTTAAGCAGCCGTTTCATGTTCCACTCCTCCGGCCAGCAGATACAGGACCGCCATCCGCACGGCGACGCCGTTGGCCACTTGGTCGAGGATCACTGAATACGGCCCATCGGCGACCTCCGAGGCGATCTCGACGCCACGGTTCATCGGCCCGGGATGCATGAGGATGACGTCCGGCTTGGCGCGGCGAAGACGCGCCTCGGTCATGCCGAATACGTTGAAGTACTCGCGCAGCGACGGAAAGAAGGCCCCTTCCATCCGCTCGAGCTGAATCCGCAGCAGCATGATGACGTCGGCATCCGCAACGGCCTCATCGACGGCGCTAGTGGCGCGCACGCCAAAACGCATGACATCGGTGGGAATCAGCGTCGGTGGCCCACACACCCAGACGTCTGCCCCCATCTTCGTGAGCAGGAGAATGTTCGACCGCAGCACGCGGCTGTGAAGCAGGTCGCCGATGATGGCCACCTTCAGGCCGGCGAGACGCTTCTTGCGCGCGCGGATTGTGAAGGCGTCGAGCAGCGCCTGCGTCGGATGTTCGTGCATACCGTCGCCGGCGTTGATGATCCCCGACCGGCAGATTCGCGACAGCAGGTGACACGCACCGGATGAGGAGTGCCGCAGCACGATCATGTCGGGTTGCATCGCCTCGAGGTTCAGCGCCGTGTCCGCGAGCGTTTCGCCTTTCACCACACTGGATGAGGCGATGGCGATGTTCAGCGTGTCGGCGCTCAGTCGCTTTTCGGCAATCTCGAACGAGGTGCGCGTCCGTGTGCTTGGCTCGTAAAACAGGTTGACGACCGTCTTGCCACGCAGCGCCGGCACCTTCTTGATCGGCCGCGATCCGACCTCCTTCATCGCTTCGGCGGTGTCGAGGATGAGCGCGATCTCGTCCGGCGCCAGATCCGCGATGCCCAGCAGATCCTTCCTGCGGAGCGATGTCACGGCTGGGGTCTCGTCAACGTGCGTGATGACCGGCGCGCTCATGCGGCACCTCCCTGCAGAATCACTTCGTCGCGGTCGTCGGTCTCCTCCAGGCATACCTGGACGCTCTCCTCGGGAGAGGTCGGCAGGTTCTTTCCGACGTAGTCAGCCTTGATCGGCAGCTCGCGGTGGCCGCGGTCGACCAGCACGATCGACTGGATGCCGAGCGGCCGCCCGAAATCGATGAGGGCGTCGAGGGCAGCGCGCGTCGTCCGGCCCGTATACAGCACGTCGTCCACGAGCAGGATCGTGCGGTCGTCGATGGAGAACGGAATCTCCGTTTTTCGCACGAGCGGCTGCGGCCCGACGGATTGCCGCATCAGGTCGTCCCGATACAGCGTGATGTCGAGCGCGCCCGTCGGGACGTCCTGGCCGGTGATCTCGCGAAGGGTCCGCGCCAGACGGCGCGCCAGGTGTACGCCGCGCGTTCGCACGCCGACCAGGGCGAGGCCGTCCACGCCTCTGTTGCGTTCGACGATTTCGTGGGCGATGCGGGTGAGGGTGCGGGCAATCCGATCCGCATCCATGACGACAGGCATGTAGCACCTCTTTGCGATCTCTCTGGACCGCGTTTAAAGAGTCGAACAATCATATACTGCCTTCAATGCCCGTCGACGTCGAGGCACGGGTCATCGCCAACACGCGCCTCTCCACCGACTACAACGTCATCGCCCTCTCCGCTCCAGCTATTGCCACCTCAACCGCCCCCGGCCAGTTCGTCATGGTCAAGCTGGGCCGCGGGTCGGTCCCGCTATTGCGACGGCCATTCTCGGTGTTTCAGATTCTCCGAACGAACGGCCGCGTAGACGGCCTGACGCTGCTCAGCAAGCGTGTCGGGGTGACCACAGGCATGCTGTTCGACGCGGTAGAAGGCGACGTCGTGTCGTGCCTTGGACCGCTCGGCCGCCCCTTCCAGCCGGTGGATCCGCCCGCCGAAGCCTGGATGGTCGCGGGCGGCGTTGGGTTGGCGCCGTTTGCCACGCTCACGGAGGCGCTCCGTGGCCGCGGCACCGCGGTTACCCTTTTCTACGGGGCACGCAGCGGCCGTGAGTTGTTCTATCTTGACTGGTTTGAAGCTCGAGGCGTGCGTCTGGTGCTCGCCACCGAAGATGGCAGCGTTGGAGACCGCGGGCGCGTGACCTCGCCGCTCGAACGGGAGCTGCAATGTGCCGGAGGGCTGGATATGACGGTGTACGCGTGCGGCCCTGAGCCGATGCTCAAAGCCGTCGCCCGCGTCGCGGCCAAGTACAGCCGGCCCTCGCAGGTATCGGTGGAGCGTGTGATGGGATGCGGGCTTGGCGGCTGCTACAGCTGCGTGATCGCCGTGCGCGACACCCCCGAGGGCCCCCACTACGTCAGGTCGTGTATCGGAGGGCCGGTCTTCTCCGGCGCCGATATCGTCTGGGATTAGCATGAACAAAACCCAAAGCCCGAAGCCCCCAACCGCCCTTTCCGTCCATATCGGATCGCTCAGGCTTTCGAATCCGATCATCGCGGCGAGTGGATGTTTCGGCTACGGCGTCGAATACCGGGACATCGTGGACCTGTCGCTCCTGGGCGGCGTGGCGGTCAAAGGCTTGTTTCTCGCCGAGCGTCCGGGGCACCGCCCCGAGCGGATCGTCGAAACCCCCGCGGGGATGCTCAACGCCATTGGACTCCAGGGAATCGGCGTCCATCGGTTCATCAAGGAGAAGCTGCCGGAGCTGCGCCAGCGCCATGCCACCGTGATCGTCAACATCTGCGGCAGCACGCTCGACGAATATGTTGAGCTTGCGCGCATCCTGTCGGACGCGGACGGCGTTGCGGCGCTCGAGCTCAATATTTCATGCCCGAATATCAAGGAAGGCGGCATCACGTTCGGGTGCAGCCTGAACGGCACGTTCGACGTGGTCAGCGCCGTCAAGAAGGTGACCCGCCTCCCCGTGATCCCTAAATTGACCCCAAACGTGACGGATGTCGCTTCGTTTGCCCGCGCTTCGGAGGAGGCCGGCGCGGACGCCGTCTCGCTGGTCAATACGTTTCTGGCAATGGCCATCGACGTCGAGACACGCCGGCCCAAGCTGTCGAACATCGTCGGCGGACTGAGCGGGCCCGCGATTCGACCCATTGCGGTACGCATGGTGTACGAGTGCCGTCGCGCCGTAAGCATTCCAGTGATCGGGATGGGCGGCATCGCCTCGGCCGGCGACGCGCTGGAGTTCATGATCGCTGGCGCCACCGCCGTGCAAGTGGGGACGGCTAATTTCGTCGACCCGTTCGTCTGGACGAAGCTCCTGGACGGGATTCGCGACTACCTCGGTCGCCACGGCATCGCCCATGTGAGCGAGCTCACCGGCACCATCGATACAGCAGCCCGCGAGAACGAGTGGACAAGCTCCTAGTCGCCCTCGACGTCGACACGGGCGCGCGGGCGCTTGAACTGGCGGGCGCGCTCAAAGACGTCGCGGGTGGTTTCAAGGTCGGCAGCCGGCTGTTCACGCTCGAGGGCCCAGACCTCATGCGTAAACTAGAGACCCACGGTGCTCGTGTGTTCCTGGACCTCAAGTTTCACGACATTCCGAACACAGTGGCGCAGGCAGTGGACGCCGCGGTGCAAACAGGTGCATGGATGATCAATGTCCATGCGTCGGGCGGCCTTTCCATGATGCAGGCGGCCGCGAAAGCCGGTCGCGAGGCCGCGCAGCGGCTGCGACGACCACCGCCGCTTCTCATTGCCGTCACCGTGCTCACGAGCATGGACGAGAGCGGACTGCGCGATTCCGGAGTCCAGCGTTCGGTGCACGATCAGGTGGTGGCGCTGGCGAAGATGGCACAGGCCGCCGGTCTGGATGGCGTCGTCTCATCCCCGCAGGAAACAGCGTCGATCCGCCAGGCCTGCGGCAGCCAGTTCACGATCGTCACGCCTGGGATCCGCGGGGCGTCAGCCGGCGCCGAGCGACACGACCAGATGCGGACCATGGGGCCGGCGGAGGCGATACGGGCCGGCGCGAGCTACATCGTAGTGGGACGGCCGATCATTGCGGCTTCAGATCCACTCGCAGCAGCGAAGGCCATTGCCGACGAACTGGGACGGCACTATCCGCCTTCTCGAAACGCCTGACCGGAAGCCACCGCGGAGCGCTCGGTTACCGTAATGTCAAAATCTACTCTGACTTCGTCCCGCACCTTGACTGTGCCGCCCATAATGCTGATTGGGGCAATCCAGAAATCGCTCTGCGCAACGTTGCCGAGCCTTTGTAATGGCCGTTCTCAAGCGAGACATTCAACGTCATCGGATGGATCTGGCCATGCAGTTCCAGCTCGCCATGAACGCGCCACCCGCCCGCATCGAGTCGCTAGATCGTCGCAGAGTGGAAACTAATCCACTGGAATCGGGTCACGTCGAGTACGTCCGAGCCGAGCATTCGCGTCTGTACGTCCTGGCGGTCTTTCGCTGAAAGACCAGGATCCAGCACCCGCATGCGCCGAGCATCGATCACGACCTGGACGTGAGGGATCGCGGGGTCGAGCGATCCGTCCAACAGAGGCGCTTGAATCAAGTGGTCATCCGCGAAAGCGCGAAACAGGCCCGCCTTAAAAACACGAATAGTGACTGTGGAGCGGTTCGTGTCGATCACGCGGTCCTGTGCCGAGCTGGGCGCAGCTAACACCAGCCCACAGACAGATGATACGGAGCACACTCCGCGCTGCCACAAGCCTTTCTTCCCAGGAGGCTACTCCTGGCTTTGCCAGGGTTGGCAACGAACTCCCTGTCCGGCCAGGAGGCTGCGGAGACGTGAGGGATCCTGAGGAGAGTGGTGAGGTTCCGGCGTGCGACTTACCCACCGGAGAAGCCGGGAGACGAAAGGGGCCGGCCCTGACGGCCCGGCCCGCCCCCGCATCCCTCTTACCTATTTCGCCGTGAAGATGAAGTGCCCCCGGCGGTTCCGCTGCCAGCAGGTTTCGTTCTCCTCGGTGCACTGCGGGCTTTCCTCGCCCCTGGTCACAGCCAGCATCCGGTCGGCGGCAATCCCGAGACTCTCCAGGTAGTCTCTGACCACACTGGCACGGCGGTCCCCAAGCCCCAGGTTGTACTCGTTGGTGCCCCGCGAATCCGCGTGGCCTTCAATCGTCACGCGTGTTGACTCCCATCGCTTCAGATAGTCCGCATTCGTCTGCAGCGTGGACCGGGCATCATCACGGATCGCGAACATGTCGTAGTCGAAAAGCGCGTCCCCGAGGGGCATTTCCGCGTTCAGATCCGACAGCGACTTCCGCGAGAAGATCTCGTCCTCCGTCAGCGGCGCTGGCGGCGGTGCCGGTTCCGGCGGCGGGGGCGGCGGAGGAGGCGGTGGAGGTGGCGTCGCGGCCGGAGGCGGTGGGGCCGGCGTCGGAGCAGGAGGCGGAGTCCTCCTCGAGCAACTCGCCATGACCACAACAATTAGAAGTGCAACGGTAGTGAGCAGCACCGAACGGCGCAGTTTCATCAGCAGTTTCTCCTGGTTCTTTCTGGCGTTTCGAACCGCGACGAGCTTACGTCCTGACACGCCGCGTGTCAATCAAGACGTCACAGGGGTGTCAGGGCGTCACCGAGGAGACCCGGCACTCGTAGACCCGCAGCCCGAGCCGGCGCTCGTCAGCGGTGCCCTCCGCGGGACCCGGCAAGTATACCCGGTCCGTCTCGATTGCGATGGTCCCCGCGGAGCCGACAAGGTCATCGGCCGGAACCGTAACAGTCCATTCAAAGTCCGCATCCGGCCGGAACTGGGCGATAACGCGTTCTGCCACAGTAATGCGCACCGCCGGCGGGGGTCCTCGAGCGACGGAGCAAGGGAAGGAAGATGCGCGGCGAGGTACACCGCGGCGATGGCGTAAACGACTCTACGCCGGACGGAGACGGACACCTTCATTCAGGCTGCCCATCCTGTACCCCTGCAGGTCGATTGCGACGTGATCGTAGCCAATCGCTCGGAGCTCCTTCACGATCCGCTCGCGCACATCGGGATCGAGCGCGCGCTGCATCTCGTCGCGGCCGATCTCCAGGCGCGCGAGCGAGTCGTGATGCCGCACGCGGCACACGCGGAAGCCCAGCTCTCTCAGCACGGTCTCGGCGCGCTCGATCATCCGAAGCTTCTCGGCCGTCACCTCGGAGTGGTACGGAATCCGAGACGAGAGGCAGGCGGAGGCAGGCTCATCCCAGGTCGGCAGGCCGGCGAGGCGGGACAGTTCGCGAATATCCGCTTTGGTCAGGTCGGACTCATCGAGCGGACTCCGCACGCCGAACTCGCGCGCCGCCTTCCGCCCCGGCCGATAGTCGCTGCGATCGTCCGCATTGCTGCCGTCGACCATAGTCGGTATACCGCGCGCGGCGGCCAAGCTGGAGAGTACCCGGTACAACTCGTGTTTGCAGTGATAGCACCGATCAACCGGGTTGGCGCGGTACTCCGGCCGCTCCATTTCCGCCGTACGCACGAACTCATGGTGCAAGCCGAATTCACGCCCGATCCGAAGCGCAAGCTGTCGGTGGTGGTCCGGGTAGCTGGGACTGTCGGCGGTCACACACAGCGCGGCTGGGCCGAGGGCCTGGGTGGCGGCCCATGCGAGATATGCGCTGTCAACCCCGCCACTGAACGCCACGATTGCGGAATCGAACGAAGCCAGAAGGTCCCGCAGGCGCCGCTCGCGGGAAGCCAGCGCGGTTGCCGGCGCCTCAACGCTCACTTGTCCTCGTCTTTGTCGACTTCATCCTCGTCGTCGTCATCGTCATCGTCATCGTCATCGTCGTCGTCATCGTCATCGTCATCGTCGTCGTCGTCGTCATCGTCGGCGGCGTCGGCGTCGGCGTCGGCGTCGGCGTCGGCGGCGTCGGCGGCGGCGTCGAAGGCGAGTTCACCGGCATCCAACACCACGAGGTTCTTGCCGCACTCCGGGCAACTCAAGGTATCCCCCTCTTCGTAGTCGGCCGTGTCAATCTCGTCGAAATCACACTCGGGGCAGGTCGCCATGCTGGCTCCATGCAGCGGTTCGGCCGCGCTCTAGGGTCCGGGGAATAACCGTATCCTCAAGTGGATCCAGCACTTCCCAACAACGATCGGATTATAGCGATATCCTGGCGATCTCCGCAACGCGCTCTACGGAATTCCGACGCCTCCCCCGATATAGTTGTCATGCTCACTACGGCAGCCGCGGCCGCCAAGACCGTGATCGTCGCCGATGATACGGCATTCGTACTCGACCGCTTCAAGACGGCGCTTCAGTCGGTCGGCCATCGGATCAGTACGGCCGGCAACGCCTCGGAGCTCCTGTCGTAAGTCCGTAGCAACGGTGCTCAGATCGATCTCGTCGTGCTGGACCTGCGTCTGCCGCAGGCGGAGGGCGTCGTACTGATACGCAGTCTCCTCCGGATCGACAGGTTTTAGGCGCCGATCGTCGTCTTTAGCGGCACGATCGCGAACGCGGATGAAGTCCGCGAGCTCTCGGCGCTCGGCGTGGCCGGGTACATCAACGAGTACAGCGCGGTCCAGCATATCGTCCCGGCGCTCTTCCCATACCTCCAACCGGACCACAAGAATCGGCGGTCGAGTCCGCGGGTTGCGCTTGGCATTCCGGTGGCCTACCGGTTCGGCAACTCCATCGCAGCGGCGTTGACCCTGAACATCAGCCGCGGAGGACTCGCCATACGGACCACGAACCCGCTTACCGCGGGCGCCATGCACAAGGTCCTGTTCCAGCTTCCCGGCGCCAGGAAGAATCTCGAGGCCGAGGCCACAGTCACCTGGACGGATCGCGGTGTCGGAATGGGTCTGCAATTCACCAGGCTTGAGCCGGTCGACAAGGCGGGGATCGGCGACTTCGTGCGGTCACACTTCTTCTCGAATCGTGAGGCGTAGATACTTACCGCGCCCGTAGCAGCCGCAGCGCGTTCCCTACCACAATCACCGACGCGCCGGTATCGGCCAGCACTGCCATCCAGAGCGTCGCGATCCCGGTGACGGCCATCACGAGAAAGGCCGCTTTGAGCGCCAGCGAGATGGCCACGTTCATTCTGACGTTGCGCAGCGTGGCGCGCGCGAGCCGAATCGTGTACGGCAGTCTGAGCAGCTCATTTGACATCAGTGCGACGTCCGCGGTCTCGAGCGCGGCGTCGGACCCTGCGGCGCCCATCGCCACACCGACGTCGGCACCGGCGAGCGCCGGCGCATCGTTGATGCCATCGCCTACCATGAGGACCGCGCCATGCCTGTGACGCAAGGCACCGACGAACCGGTGCTTCTGCTCGGGAAGCAGCTGGGCATGGTGTTCGTCGAGGTCCAGCTCAGCCGCCACCCGCGCCGCAGCGCGCTGGTGGTCGCCTGTCAGCATCACCACCCATCGCACGCCTTGCTCGCGCAGCAGCGTGATAGCCTCGCGGGCCGTGTCGCGCGGCCGATCGGCGAGAGCGACGCCGCCCTGGAACACACCGTTCGCCGCAACAAGCACGACAGCCTTGCCTTCGTCCCGCGCGTGAGCGAGGTCTGCTATATCCGCCGGCATGTCGATCGCCCACGCCTTGAAGAGACGCTCGTTGCCGATGACCACACGTGCCGCGCCGACGTCGCCCTCGGCGCCCATCCCAGGCACCGACGCAAAGCGCACGGCCGGCGACACGGCGATTCCTGTTGCGCGCGCGTGGGCAACGATCGCTCTGGCCACGGGATGCTCGGAGCATGACTCGACGGCGGCGGCGTATCGCAGCAGCTCATCGGCATGTGTCGCGCCTCGAGTGAAGACCTCGGTGACGCGTAGCTCCCCCTGCGTTAACGTGCCGGTCTTGTCGAACGCGACCACGCGCACGGCTGCCAGCCGCTCGAGATGCGCCCCGCCCTTCACGAGCACGCCGTTGCGCGCCGCCGCTGACAGCGCTGAGATAATCGAAACGGGCGTCGAAATGACGAGGGCGCACGGGCAGGAAATCACGAGGAGCACCAGCGCGCGATAGAACCAGGCGGCCGGGTCCACAGCGCCGGCGAGGGGAGGAATCACCGCCACGCTGACAGCAAGCACGAGCACCGCCGGGGTATAGATGGACGCGAACCGATCGACGAAGGATTGCACCGGCGCACGGCTGATCTGAGCGGTTTCCACGAGATGAGTGATTCGGGCCAGGCGGGTATCCCGGACGAGCCGCGTCACACGCACGTCGAGCATCCCGCGGCCGTTGATCGTGCCGGCAAACACCTCGTCGCCCGGCACTTTGTCCGAGGGCAACGACTCGCCCGTGAGCGGCGACTCGTTCACATCGCTGTGGCCGGACACGACTCTCCCGTCGAGGGGCACCTTGTCACCCGGGCGCACCAGGATCTCGTCGCCGATACGAATTTCTTCCACCGGCACACGGCGTTCGAGGCCGCCGCCCCTGACGAGCGCCTCGCGCGGCGACAGATCAAGCAGCGCGCGGATCGCCTGGCGCGCGCGCTCCATGGTGCGTAATTCGAGCCACTGGGCCACCGCGAACAGAAACACGACGCTGGCCGCCTCGATCCACTCGCTGAGAACCAGAGCGCCCGCGACCGCGACGACCATCAAGGTATTGATGTCGAGCGTGCGAGACCGTAGGGAAGCTACCGCCCGCCGAGCCGGGAAGACGCCGCCCGCGACCGCCGCGGCGATGAGGCACGCGGCAGCCTCCGTGGTCAGACCCGCCGCCGTCAATACCAGACCGGCGGCAATAGCAGCCGCGCAAGCCACCATGAGGCGCCAGCGCCACTCGATGTCGGTGCCACCGATGACCGGCTCTTCGTGCTCCAGCCACATCCGCGTACCGGTCTGACTTGCGGCGTCGACGATCGCGGCGGTGGTGAGTTTCGCGGCGTCATACTTCACGCGCAGCCGCTGTCCGATGAGGTCGGCCGACACCGCCTCGAGCCCGGCGAGCGGCTTGAGCCGGCGTTCGAGGATGACCACTTCCTCGTTGCAGTCCATCCCCTCGACGCGGAAGACGGCCTCCGCGTGCAGCTCGCACGTCGCGCAGGTGAGCGTCTCGGTAGCGGCCACGATCTCAGCGTAACAGGGACTGATGTTGCCGACGTTGCCGTGCATGGACTAGTATTGTAGGTTCGACGGCACCATAAACGGCAGCAGGTCTAGCAGTTACGAGGAGGGGCAACGGCGTGATCGAGGTTCAGCACCTCACCAAGCGATACGGGCCGACGACGGCCGTCAATGATGTGAGCTTCCGGGTGGAACGGGGGGAGGTCCTCGGTTTCCTCGGACCCAACGGTGCGGGAAAGACGACGACGATGCGCGTGCTCACCGGCTACATGCCGCCCTCGGAGGGCAAGGCGATCGTGGCGGGGTACGATGTCTCGGATCAGCCTCTCGAGGCGAAGCGGCGCACCGGCTATCTTCCGGAGACGCCGCCGCTCTATCCCGAAATGACCGTCCATGAATATCTGGCCTTCGTGGCGCGGATCAAAGGCGTGCCGCGAGGGGAGCGAAAAGCGCGCGTCGGGAGCGTCATGGACCGCACAGGAGTGGCGGACATGGGGAACCGGCATTGTGGAAAGCTCTCCAAGGGCTACCGGCAACGCGTCGGCCTTGCCCAAGCGCTGCTGCACAATCCCGAGGTGCTTATTCTCGACGAGCCGACTGCCGGGCTCGACCCGAAGCACATCATCGAGACCCGGGAGCTTATCAAGCAGCTTGGCGGCGATCACACGGTCATTCTGAGCACGCACATCCTTCCGGAAGTCAGCCAGACCTGCCAGCGCGTCGTCATCATCAACAAAGGGCGTGTGGTCGCCGTTGACACCCCCGACAACCTGACGTCACGCTTACGCGGATCGGAGACGCTGTACGTCGAGGTCGACGCGCCTGGGGCGGACGTCGAGACGGTTCTCGGGGCCATCCCGGGTGTGACCCAGGTGGCGCCGGGCGATACACGAGGAAGCTTCACCGGCTTTGAAGTCAACAGCGAGGCGGGACGGGACGTGCGGCGTCAGCTCGCGTCGGCGATCGTCACGCGTGGATGGGGACTGCTCGAGATACGGCCGTTGCGAATGAGTCTCGAAGAGGTCTTCCTCCGCCTGACCACGGAGGAGACGGCGGATCCGTCCGCACCGGAGATCGCGTCGACACACGCAGAGGAGGCGACGCATGAGTAACGTCCTGGCGATCGCGCGGAAGGAGCTACAAAGCTACTTCGCTTCGCCGGTTGCCTATGTCGTGATCGGGTTTTCGGCGATTCTCTTCGGCTGGTTCTTCATCAACCTGCTGTATTTCTTTGATCGAGCGTCGATGCAGGCCGGAATGGGCCTCGGCGGCCCTGAGGCAGTGAACGTCAACGAAATGCTGATCTCCCCGCTGTTCTTGAACGTCAGCGTCATTCTGTTGTTCACACTCCCGCTCATTACCATGCGGACATACGCCGAGGAGAAGCGCTCCGGCACGATCGAGCTCCTCCTGACTTCTCCGCTGACCGATCTGCAGATCGTAATGGGCAAATTTCTGGGCGGCCTGGTGTTGTATGCCGGGATGCTCGCCGTCACCCTCGTGCACATGGGGTTCTTGTTTTGGTTCGGCAATCCCGAATGGCGGCCGGTCGCGACAGGGTACCTGGGACTGCTGCTCATGGGCGGTTGTTTCCTGTCGCTCGGCCTCTTCATATCGAGTCTCACAAACAATCAGATCATCGCGGGGATGGTGACCTTCGCGGTCTTCCTACTGTTCTGGATCATCAACTGGATCTCGACGTTCACCGGACCGACGATGCAGAGCGTTCTGAACTACCTGTCGATCACCGGCCACCTGAGTGATTTCGCCAGGGGCGTGATCGATACGAAGCATCTTGTATACTACGTGTCCTTCATCGCGTTCAGCCTGTTCCTTACTGTGCGTGCGGTGGACAGCGAACGCTGGCGGGGATAGGAGCCATGCTACATCGCATCCTCAGCATTCTTGGGTGGGTCGGTACGGCGCTCGTCTTCGGCGCCGTGGCCATTCGCTTTACCAGGCCGGAATGGGACCAGTACGCCACGTGGGGTGCGTGGGCCGGCCTTGGCCTGGTTGTGGTTTACACGCTCGGGCAATGGCGGGAGATTGTCGAATACTTCCGACGCCGCCAGGTCCGCTACGGCGCGATCGCCTCCGTCGGCGTGCTCGTGGCATTGGGGATCACAGTCGCCGTCAACTACCTGGGCACACGGCAGAACATGCGCTGGGATCTGACGGCCAGCAGGCAGAACAGTCTGTCGGACCAGACCGTCAAGATACTGCAGAGCCTCCAGGCGCCGGTGAAGTTCATCGTGTTCGACCGGCAGACCGAGTTCGATAAGTTTCGCGGCCGCCTCGACGGGTACGCCTACAACTCGCGCCAGGTTTCCGTCGAGTACGTCGACCCCGACACCAAACCGGTCACGGCGCGCGAGTACGACGTCCAGGCCTACGGCACCGTCGTGGTGGACTACATGGGCCGCCGCGAACGCGTCACCGCGAACACCGAGCAGGATCTGACCAATGCGCTCATCAAGGCGATGTCCACGACGGAGCGCAAGGTGTATCTCCTGGGAGGTCACGGCGAAAAGGAATTCGACCGCGTCGAGCGTGACGGCTACAGCGCCGTCAGCGGCGCGATGCGGCGGGACAATTACCTGGTCGAGTTGCTCGTGCTCGCCCAGCAGAAGGATGTTCCCGCCGATGCAACCATCGTGCTGATCGCCGGCCCAACGACCGACATCCTGCCGGCTGAGGACGAGGCGCTCAGGCGCTATCTGGAACGGGCAGGGAAGCTAATGATCCTCCTCGATTCGCCCCTCGAGACGGCACAGCTTCCCAACCTCGAGGCGATTATCAAGGAGTGGGGCATCATCCCCGGCAACAACGTCGTCGTCGATGTGAGCGGCGCGACCAATGAAGCGAGCATCGCGGTGGCGGCGATTTATCCGCAGCACGCCATCACGGAGCGCTTCGCGACGCTCACGATCTACCCGCTCGCGCGCGCCGTCGAAGTGCTCCCCGACGGCATCAACGGACGCGTCGCGCAATCTCTTATCGAAACGAGCCGGCAGAGCTGGGCTGAGTCCGACCTTGCCTCGCTGTCGAGCGACGCCGGCGTCACGATGGACGAAGCCGGCGGCGATGAACCCGGCCCGATCTCGCTTGCGGCCGCAGTATCGGCCCCCGTGGCGGACCCGGCCGGAAGCCAGAGCGCACCAGCGGCGGCCGACGCTCCAAAGCCGGAAACACGGCTCGTCGTATTTGGCGATTCGGATTTCGCCACCAACGCCTACGCCGGCGTCCCCGGCAATGCCAACATCTTTACCAACGCCATCAACTGGCTGGCGCAGCAGGATAACCTGATCGCGATCCGTCCGGCCAAGGCAGACGACCGCAGGGTCTCGATGACGCCTCGCCAACAGACGCTGGCCATGCTGACATCCATCTTTGTACTGCCCGCGCTCGTCTTCTCCGCTGGCATCTTTACCTGGTGGAGGCGGAGGTAACGATGCGTGGGCTCTGGTCGACCATCTCCCTAGTGGTCGTGGCTGGCGGTCTCGCTGGCTATATCTACTTCGTTGACTCGAAGAGGGATCCTGCGGGGGCCGACGCCAAGCCGAAGGCGTTCGTTGAACTGTCCGCCGACGCCATCGAGGAGATCCAGATTCGCAGCGGCAGCGGCGAAACGGCGCGCGTGGAGCGTGCCGGAGCGGCCTGGCGCCTCGTCGAGCCCACCACGGCGGATGCGGACGCCGGCGTGGTCGGCTCGGTCGTCAGCAACCTCGCGTCGCTCGAGGTCCAGCGCGTCGTGGACGAGAATCCCACTGACCTGGCGCAGTACGGGCTCAACCCGCCGCGTATCGACGTGGCGTTCCGCGTGAAGGATCAGAAGGACTTTCGACGCCTGCTCTTCGGCGAAAGGACACCGACCGGCGGCGATCTGTTCGTACAACGACCCGACGAGAACAAGGTGTTCCTGATCTCGTCCTTCCTTGATTCCGTGTTCAACAAGACGCCATTCGACCTTCGCGACAAGGTCGTCCTCAAGTTCGAGCGGGACAAGGCCGACGGCATGGAAATCGTGAACGGCTCGATGACCGTCCAGTTTGCGAAGAGCGGAATCGACTGGCGCCTCGTGAAGCCTGTCTCCGTGCGGGCGGATTATGCCGCGTCCGAAGGGCTGATGGCCCGGCTGTCCTCGGCGC
>Ga0310121_10002310_pt1 | contig 18249 bp, 17 predicted proteins | sample CB27_Tmax_986_MG_FD_203504 | JGI IMG/M metagenome (GOLD analysis project Ga0310121, IMG submission 203504) | Marine microbial communities from Western Arctic Ocean, Canada - CB27_Tmax_986 | ecosystem: Environmental > Aquatic > Marine > Oceanic | place: Canada: Western Arctic Ocean | collected...
TCCGTCACGGTCAAAGACGGCTCCCCGAGGCGCTCGCAGGGCCAGTCGGCGCTGGTGGTTGTTGGCGGCCATCTCCAGAAATCGCGTGTGTTCCCCGATTTGAAAATGCCAAAAACTCAGCGCCAGGACGAAAAATGCCACCACGACCGCCAGTTGGCACAAGCCAAGCAAGAAGTCGCGACTATCTGGTTCGAGCGAATTCTCTCCGCCCATCACGCGGCCTTCCACCCGTGCCGACCCGCCTGACGACGGCGTCGCACTCTGTCCACAAGACCGGGCCACGCCTGCGCTCCACCCATCACGAGAGCGGCGACGCTGGTATTGACCAGCGCCTGCCCCACCACGAGCGTCGCGGTGGCGGCGGGACCCTGCACATTGACGAGCGCATAGACGCCTGCGTAGAAAAGCGTGTTCCCGACCGACGCGGCAAAGACGACGGCAAGGCGCCGCCAGCCGGTCCCCAAAATAGACTGCATCCCCGCGCCCGCTACCACCCCGGCCACGGTCTTGGTGAGACCGCCAACCCCCAAGACGCCCCCGGACAACGCGTCCTGTAGCAATCCTCCTACCGTCCCGGTCCAGAGACCGGCGGCTGGGCCTCGTCCAGTCGCGGTCAGCAAGACGACGACAAGCACGAGGTCAACCGCTCGATCTCCACCGGGAAATACCGACACAAGCGTGGTTTGAGCGACGAGGGCGGCCAGGAGAGCGGCCGCGATCGACAGCGGGCTCACTCGCCGCCCGCCTCGACAACCTCTGCCACCGGATCGACAATCACCAGCACTTCTTCAATCTCAGTGAATTCAACGGCGGGCTCGACCTCGATCACTCGATACAGCCCCACGCCCTGGGCCACATGTGTCACGTGGCCAATCGGAAACCCTTTGGGGTAGATCCCATCGCTCCCCGAGCTCACGACGCGGTCTCCGACCACCACATCCTTGAGGTTCGACACATAGTCCATGCGCAACATTGAGACGTCGTCCGTTCCCAGAACGACACCGGACGCGCGGGTGCGCTCGATCAAGGCACCCGCCGCCGCATTGCGATCGACAAGCAGCTGAATCTGCGCGGCCTCACCGCCCAGTGTGTGCGTAACACGTCCCACCACGCCGTCGGCGCCAATCACGGCGAGGTCAGGCCGGACCGCGTCATTCACCCCTCGATCGATAGTCAAAGTGCGAAAGTAGGGCGTCGCGTCGGACGCGATCACTCGCGCACCCACGGTAGAAGGCGCGACCCTCTCACGCAACGCGAGCAGCCGTTCCAGTCGACGCGTCTGCTGCGCGAGAGCGCGTTGGTGCTGGAGTTCGACCCGTAGGCTTGACAGGTCCCGATTGAGAGCGATGTTCTCCGTGTGGACGCGACGAAGACCCGCATAGGCCGACCAGACTGCCGCGACCCCGTCGCGGGTGGCGGTCACCCAGCCTTGGATTTCGCTGAAAACACCGACGGTAACGGCCTGAAACACCGTCGCCTCCGGCTTGGCATTGACCTGAGCAGAGATCAGCAACACGTGCATCAGCACGACGCTCAGCACGACGTATCCGAAACGCTGATCGCGTTCCATTCGTCTTAGCCGCTCCCTCAGGGATGATACCGAGGGTGATTCAACCCTTTGAGATCTTCCTGAGAAGTCCGAAGTCGGACAACATTCTACCGGCCCCAAGGACCACGCACGACAACGGATCCTCCGCCATGGCTAGGGGCAGCCCGGTTTCCTCTCGCAGCCGCTTATCCAAATTTTTCAACAGCGCGCCGCCGCCGGTCATGACGATCCCGCGGTCGACGATGTCGGCCGACAACTCGGGCGGCGTGCACTCCAAGGCCACCCGCACGGCATCTACGATCACATTGACTGTCTCAGCCAGTGCCTCGCGAATTTCTTCGTCATTGATGGTGATGGTCTTTGGCACACCCTCAATCAGGTGACGCCCCTTAATCTCCATCGACTCCGGCTCGTCGAGCATATACGCGGAGCCAATCTGCATCTTGATCTGCTCCGCCGTCCGCTCCCCGATCAGCAAATTATAAGTCTTTTTTATGTAATGGATGATTGCATCATCCATCTCGTTCCCGGCCACCCGAACCGCTCGGCTGTATACGATACCGGCCAGCGAAATCACCGCGATATCCGTGGTGCCCCCACCAATATCGACAATCATATTCCCGGACGGCTCTGTAATCGGCATCCCTGCCCCAATCGCCGCAGCCATCGCCTCTTCGACCAGATGTACTTCGCTGGCCTTCGCGCGATACGCGCTGTCTTTGACGGCGCGTTTCTCGACTGGCGTGATCTCGGATGGAACACCGATGACGATCCGCGGTCGCAACCACAGCGACCGACTGTGGGCCCGCTTTATGAAATACGTGAGCATCTTCTCGGTGACTTCAAAGTCGGCGATAACACCGTCCTTCATCGGTTTGATCGCCACAATGTCACCCGGCGTCCGCCCCAGCATCTCCTTCGCCTCGCTTCCGACTGCCTCGACGGCACCGGTCACTTTATTCAGAGCGACGATGGAAGGCTCGTTCAGGACGATCCCTCGGCCCCGCGCAAACACACAGGTATTGGCAGTCCCCAAATCGATCGCCAGATCGTTAGAGAAGAGGGAGAATAACGATGGGATATTCACGCAGAGACACCTTGTCTCGGCCCGACAGAAGCCAGCTTCGTCCCATCTTTGCCGTTGGTTTTTACCGCATACATGGCCACATCAGCCGCCTGAATCAGTTGTTCCGCTTTCGACGTCGTATCCGGCATCGTGGCGACACCCACTGACAACGTCAAGCGGGCGCCTGCCCCTTCTTCCTCGAGAAACACATGGCCACGAACCCTCTCCACGCAGCGCGCCGCTACCGCCATCGCACCCTTCGTGCCGGTGTCCGGGAGTACCAGCGCAAACTCATCGCCGCCAAACCGGGCAGCGGTATCCGTTTCGCGGGAGCACTCGCGAATGATCTGCGCGACTTCCACCAAGACACGGCTACCGACCAGATGCCCGCGTTGGTCGTTGACTCGTTTGAAATCGTCCACGTCGGCAAACACACACGACAGCGGTTGTCGGCTCCGCACGCCGCGTTTGTCCTCTCGTCGCAACGCCTGTCTGAAATATCGCAGGTTATACAACCCCGTCAGGTCGTCGGTGATAGACAATTCTTCCGCCCTCGCCAGTCGTTGCGCACTATCGAGCGCGACCGCCCCCGCCTGCAACACTTCGAGCACGTTCTCCCGGAGCCCGTCCGACACCTGGGGCGTCTCTCGAGAGGGCTCTCGGTCGACCGCGACCAAAGCGGCCACCGTCTGCCCACGGCTCACAAGCGGGAACCCCATCGCGGCGACCGCGGGCGCACCCGAGGCCGTCGAATTCTCCAGGAGATTCCGTGACGCGCATATGTCGGAGTGCTCGATCACACTGGCCCCGAGCCCAATCGCGGCTGGCTCCGCGTCACTCTCGACGCCGTGCTGGGAGACCACGGCGAGGGTTCCCGTTCGGGTGGGTCCCACGACGCACCACCCCGCGGCGGGGGGCAACCACTCGGCGTCCCATGCAACCACGGCATCCGCTACCATCGGCGCTGTCGAACCAGCGTTCACAGACCGCACGAGATCGCACACCACCTCTACCTGATTGAGGCTACGCCGCAACGTCACCTCCGACGACTGTACAAGAGCCGCCAAATTCGGTGGGCGGGTCCCCGGAAAGATATTGGGACACCGGAAAATAATGGTGAGGGGCGCCCTCATGCCGTAGTAAAAACGGCCAAAACTCCCCTGAGTCCTTTGGTCGGGAATATACCACATCGGTCTGGCTGTCTCCGATGCCGCGGGTCTTCCGCCGAGAACCGGATCCGCCAAAAAGCTCTAGACCCACGGACCGTTTGCCCAAACTGTTAGAATTGACCTCAATATGACAATGCTCGACGGAATGCGGCGCCACAAGGGTTGGCTCAAGTGGAGCCTTGCCTTGGTGTGCCTGGCGTTCGTGTTTCTCTATGTACCCGAATTTCTGACTGACGGCGCGAGTGGCATACAAGGGCCCTCGCCAACCGTCCTGGCTCGGGTCGGCGACCATGAAATCTCCACGATGCAGTTCCGCCGGGCCTACCTGCAGCAACTCAACAACTATCGGCTGCAATCTGGCGGCGACATCAGCGAAGAGTTGCTCCGCCAACTCGGCGTCGACCGGCAAATCTTGCAGCAAATGATCAGCGAGTACACCGCGCTGACTCATGCCGAGCGACTCGGTCTGGCGGTGACCGACGCTGAGGTTCGTCAGCGGATCATCACGACGCCAGGTCTTCACGAAAACGGACAGTTCATAGGCGAACAACGGTATATCGAGCTGCTTCAGAGTCAGAACATCTCGCCGACTCTGTATGAAGACGATGTCCGCCGGCAACTCCTCATCGAGCGTCTGCAATCCGCAATCACCCAGTGGGTCGACATTTCCGAAGATGAAATCGAGAGCGAGCATCGGCGGCGCAATGAAAGAGTAAGGGTTGACGTTGTGGTATTCAGAGGGGATGAGTTTCGCGAGAACGTCGAAGTCGCCGAGACGGACATCGAGGCGCTCTACGAGCAAGAGGCCGCAGCCTACGAGGTCTCCGAAAAACGTAAGTTGAGATTCTTGCTCATTGATGAAAGCGCTTTGGCCGACAGCATCACCCCCAGTGACGCCGAGATTCAAGACCAATACAACTTCAACATCTCGCAATACTCGACAGAGGGCCAAGTGCGGGCCCGTCACATCTTGCTCCGGATCGATGACGGGGATGAGGCGGCGGTTGAGGCGCGGGCGTTGGAGTTGGCCACCCAGGCTCGGGAGGGTGCGGACTTTGGCGAACTCGCCCGCGAGCATTCCCAAGACTCCGCCAGCGCCGAGCAGGGCGGAGAATTGGGTATGTTTCCCCGTGGCCGGATGGTCGCCGAATTCGAAGCAACCGCGTTCGAGCTGGACGTAGACGAGATCTCCGATCCGGTCAAGAGCCAGTTCGGTTTTCACGTCATCCAGGTCACGGAAAAACAAGAAGAGTCGGTACAGCCGCTCGCCGAGGTTCGGACCGAGCTCGAACGTACGCTCAAGCGACAACTCGCGACAACTCGCTCGGCTGCGCTCTCGAGTGCCATCACCGCCGAAGTGGAAACGCCAGACGACCTAGACGCGGCTGCCTCGTCGCGCGGTCTGGAGGTGCGCGAGTCCGGATTTGCGTCGCTGGGTGAGCCGCTCCTGGGCTTGGGTATGGCTCCCCAGGTGTCCTCTACGGCGTTCCAGCTCGAGCTCGATCAAATCGCCGGCCCGATCGCGACACCGCTGGGTCCGGCGTTTATTTCTGTTGCAGAAATTCAAGAACCCTACATTCCTGCGCTGGACGAGGTCCGAGCGCAGGTTCGCGAGGACGTCATTCGGCGAAAATCGCTAACCCTCGCCCGGGAACGAGCCACCGAAGCCGCGGCGCTGTTGAAATCGGCCGAGGACTTCGTGACAGCCGCGGAAGAGGCGGAGCTTACTGTCTCATCGAGTGGGTTAATCGCCCGCGGCGCAGCGTTTCCGGAAGTCGGCATCAACACCGCCATCGAAGCGACGGCGTTCGAACTCCCCGAGGGCAGTGTCAGCGATGTTATCGACGCCGGCAATACGGCTGCGATTCTCCACATCGCCGAGACCCAGGGCGTCACACCCGCGGACCTTGAAAGCGCTCGAGAAGACTTGCGCCGGGAGCTGCTGCAACAAAAGCAACAGCAGTTCTTTCAATCATATATGGCGAAGATCTCGGCCGACATCACCGTCACCATCGACCAGACCGCGCTCAACGAGGCGCTCGGGGTCTAAGCTCCGACGACCGCCGTTCCACGTGACGTCGCGGGCGTTGCCCCCGTTTCCGTATTTAGACAATTTCGTTACGGCACCATGAGGAGCCAGATGACAAGTATGTGTAGCCGTTGACACCAGGAGCCAGTGAACCGTAGATCGACCTAAAGACGCGCTATATAACGACTTCAGTTGGTCTTATCTGAGTAATAATCGATCAAATTACGTTCGTGTGGTGGGTACATGGCGAATCGAATCGCCCCAGATGAAGGCCGTGTCGCGGCCTCGTACCGTCGCCGAGGGAGCCTGAACGACCGGGACCACCAAATACTCTCTTGCGTCCGAGAGTTTCATCATGGCCGGCAGCCCGAACGCTCTCTCCGAAGGGGTCCAAGAAACGCTTACAGCCAGACCAGGTTGCCTTCTCGGTTGCCCGGTAACGGTGTCGGGCTTGCCGGAGAGCGACGCGCATCCCATCGACCGATTCGTGGGACTGCCGGACCGCTGCCCCCGGGCCGACCCGGTACAATAGAGAGCGGCGAACGTCTGCGCCTCCTTCCGCGTCGCTTTCTGAACCGCCACCACCAGTACGATGCGCACCAACCGCAAATGGGCTGTCTTGGCCTTCGAACTCTGGCTCGGCACGCTCATGGTCGGCGTGCCGTCATCGGTCGTCGCTGCGGGTCAGGACGCGCCCGGTGACATCCGGCCGACGGGGCACGACGCGGACTTCAGCAACACATTCGCCCCAGATAGCGCCGACGACGACGGTGTAGTCCTCACTCGTGGTGCCGGTCCCCGACGGCCGCGTGTCGACGAGACGGTGCACGAACCGGGGGGGGCCGAGTTCGGCATCTTGGTGGGACGCCCGCGAATCCGGCCGACCCGGGTCGACACACCGCCGGTCATCGACGGTCGGCTCGACGACGCCGTCTGGCAGACGGTGACGATGATCACCGACTTCGTGCAGCAGTCGCCGCTGGATGGAGCGCCGGCTACCGAGGACACCGAGGTCTATTTCGCCTACGACCGCGACCATCTCTACTTCGGCTTCTATCTCCACTACGACGACCCCGGGCTCATGCGGGCCAACCGGGTGGACCGCGACCAGGCGCCCCAAGACGACCTGGTGACGGTTTACTTCGACCCGTTCATGGACCAGCAGCGGGTTTATGACTTCGACGTCAACGCCTACAACGTGCAGGGGGACGGAGTCATCAACGCCAGCCGTCAGCGCGGGGGCGCGATTCCGTTCGCCGACCGGTCGTGGGACACGCTGTTCGACAGCGGCGCCGAGATCGTCGACGACGGATACACGGCGGAGATGGCGATCCCCTTCAAGAGCGTCCGCTATCCCCAGCGGTCGCCGGGGGTGCCGCACCGCTGGGGGTTCCAGATCGTCCGCGAGATCAAAAGCAAGGATCAGGAGAACGACGTCTGGGCGCCGATGTCGCGCGAAGTGCAGAGCTTCATGGCCCAGATGGGTGTTCTCGAGGGTATGACGGACCTGTCGACCAGCCGCAACCTGGAGATCCTGCCGACCTTCACGGCCATTCAGTTCGGGTCCCTCGACGAGACCTCTAGTGTCTATGTCGATCAGGGGACGTCGCCAGAGGCGGGGCTCAACCTGAAATACGGGCTGACCTCCAACCTGACCGCAGACTTCACCGTCAATCCTGATTTCTCGCAGATCGAGTCGGACCGGCCGCAGATCGAGGTCAACCAACGATTTCCGCTCTTCTTCGACGAGCTGCGGCCGTTCTTTCTCGAAGGAGCCGAGATCTTCGAGTTCACCTCACCGATCCAGCTCGTTCACACGCGGACCATCGTCGACCCGAGAGTGGGCGGCAAGCTGACCGGTAAGGCCGGGCGGACGACATTGGGGCTGCTTGTGGCCGACGATCAGGCGCCGGGGCGCCGGGAGGACCGCACCGACCCTGCCTTCGGGCAGACGGCGCAGTTCGTCGTCGGCCGAGCGCGCTACGACCTCTATGCCGAGTCGCACATCGGCACCCTCTTCACCGACCGCGAGTTCCTCGACGGCTATAGCCGAGTCGGCGGGGTCGACGCCCAGCTTCGGCTCAATCGGGCCAGCCGCTTCAATTTCGTCGCCTATCAATCGACACATCGCGACGAGGAGGGCGTCGAGCGCAGCGGACCGATGTGGGGTGCGCTCTACTCACGGAACGGTCGCCACCTGCGGGTCCGGAGCTTCGTGGGACAGACCGACCCGAACTTTCGCACGGACGTAGGCTTTGTGCGCCGGGTTGACCAGCAGCGGACGTTCCACAACGTCGAGTATCGGTGGTTTCCGGAGCACTGGCTCATCGACTGGGGACCGACGCTGCAATACGAGCGGAGCTACAACTTCGACGACACACTGGAAGACGAAGTCTACGACGCCGGGCTCCGCTTCCGCTTCGCCCGGAGCATCAGCCTCAACGTCAACAGCCAGCGCATGCTGGAACGGTTCGGCGCGATCGATTTCTGGAAATGGCGGAGCCGGTTCAGCACGTTCATCAACACCTCACGCGCATTCTCTCTCGGTCTCCGTGCTGACACTGGCGACGAGATCTTCTTCGACCCCGATGACCCGTTTCTCGGGCGGCAGACGAGCGTGGGCGTGAACGCGACCGTTCGGCCGTGGTCGAGCGTGCAGTCCCGCTTCAGCCTGGACACCGCGCGCTTCACCGACGTACGGACCGGCACATCAGAGGTGTTCGACGTCAGGATTTGGCGAGGCTTGACCACCTGGCAGCTCACGGACCGCTTCCTGCTCCGCAACATTAGCGAGTACAACACATTCTCGAAAGAGCTCGACCTCAACCTGTTGTTGACGTATCGGGTCAACGCGGGCACCGCGTTCTATCTCGGCTACGATGACCACTACCGCCAGGCAGATCGCATCGACGAGGAGCGCTACTTCACCACCGACCTCAGACGCACCAATCGCGCGATCTTCACGAAGCTGCAATATCTGTTTCGGTACTAGGGGACTGAGATAATTCTACGGGTCTGCGGGAGGGCGTGGCGCCGAGTGCGATGTGCCGCCACGGAAGATGACGACGCGCACTCGCCGCGAGTCACCGAGACACCGGCGAGCCGGTGGTGGACCCGCCGGCTCCGTAGGGCTCTCCCCTGTCGACAAAGAGAACCACTCGTGAATCAAGGCGGTAGCGAGCGGGCGCTTGCAGGTTCGGCCTGTATTGGAGAACATCCGTTCAGCGAGGAGGCGAAAATGACTCGACATAGACCGGCCCGAACGACGCTGACGACGATGATTGCGTGCACACTGGGGGTTGGGGTGGGAGGCGCGCAGGACGCCTACGAGCCGCCCCGGACGGCTGAAGGCAAGCCAGATCTTCAGGGAGTATGGGATTTCCGCACACTGACGCCGCTGCAACGACCGGACGATTCGGCGAACGCGGCGGTTCTCAGCGAGGAGCGAGTGGCCGAGCTTGAGGCCCAGTCGGACGCCCGCGAAGTGGCTGCGTTTGCCCCAAGCGACGTCCGGGACGCGCCACTCCCCGTGGGCGGCAACGTTGGTGGTTACAACAGCTACTGGGTCGACCAAGGGGCCCGGGTCGTCGACGATCAGCGGACGTCCCTCATCACCGATCCGCCGACTGGTCGCTTGCCGGCCCTGCAGCCAGGCGTCGAGATGATCGAGCTGTCACTCGGAGAAGATCGCCCCGGCACCAGACCGGTGCGGGCGCGTGCGGCCGGTATCGGGACCGACAGCTTCGAGGACAGAGGATTGGCCGAGCGGTGCCTCCTAGGATTCAACTCGGGACCGCCTATCGTCCCTGCCGGATACAACCAGAACGTTCAGCTCTTCCAGACTCCGGACTACGTCGTGATCCTGAACGAGATGGTGCACGACGCCCGAATCGTACCGCTCGACGGTCGGGCACATCTCGACGAGCGCATCCGACAATGGATGGGTGATTCCCGTGGACGATGGGAAGGCGACACGCTGGTGGTCGAGACGAGAAACTTCGGCCATCGGACGGCAAGCTTCAACTCCTCGGTGGCGACCGCTGCCGGCACCGGGACGACGCTGCACCTTATCGAGCGCTTTCAGCGAGCGGCCGACGACACGCTCCTCTACGAGTTCACCGTAAACGACCCGGACACGTTTACCGCGCCGTTCACCGCAGCGCTGCCGATGAAGATGGGCGACGGTATGTTCGAATACGCGTGCCACGAGGGGAACTACGGCCTGCTGAACATCTTGACCGGTGCCAGGACCGCAGAAGCTACTGCCGAGTCGACGCCGTAAATCACTCGATCGGGTACCGGCGCGCTCTAGCGCGCCGGTACCCGATCGTAGTCGGCGGCATCCAGCGACGCCCGAATGATCTCCTGGTCATTGCGCGTAATGATGTGCCGGTTGGCATACGCCGGATGGGTCCAGTTCACATCGCGATCCCACCGCTTCCGAGGTCCCCACCCGGCAGCGGAGGTAGGCTCGATCAAACGAGTGCGGTCGATCTCCTCGTATCCTCGTGGCGTAAATCGCGCGATGATGAGGAATCCGTCATCGTTGTTGACAAAGTAGCGGTCACCGTGGCGAACCATGAACGCGGTGCCCCACCGAGCCTGTGCCGTCATCGCGGCGCTCGTCCACACGCGGTCTCCCGTACGGCTATCCAGCGCCCGCAATTCACCGTAGCTATCAACCCCGTAGATATAGTCCCCCTCGACGATTGGGGTCGTCATGATCGACTGCAGGGAGTCGGTCCCCTCGGGTAGCTCGCTCGAGCCCACGCGCTTCCAGACCAGTGTGGCGTCCGGGCGATCCGTATTCAGCCTGAGCATCATCGACCCCGAATAGAAGCTCGTGACGAACAGATTGTTCCGCGAGTGCACCGGGGTGGAGATGGTGAGCCCAGCGGTCACGTCGAAGGGCTCCTCCCAGTAGACCTCACCAGTCTCCGGATTCAATGACGACACCGCGGTCGGGTGGTAGATGATGAGCTGTGGAACGCCGCCTGCTTGAATGATCGTGGGTTGGGCGTATCCCATCTCCGACACCGTGTCGATCGCCCGCCATACTTCTTCCCCCGTATGTTTGTCGAAGGCCACGACGAGCGCATCGGGCTCGCCACCCACGAGGTAGATCGCCCGGTCGCCATCAACGAGCGGCGAGCTCGAGATACCAAACACAGGGACCGAGGTGTCGTATTCCGCGACGACGTCGCGCTCCCAGATCACCGAGCCCGTATCTGCCCGCAGACAGAGCATCCGACCGGCGGCGCCGAATATGTATACGCGGTCACCGTCGACGGTTGGAGAGGCTCGAGGTCCGGTCGCATAGGAGAGCATCAGGCTGCGGTATGTCGTCTCCCACTCGTGGGTCCAAAGGATGTCTCCCGTCTCCTCGTCAATGGCAAGAATCCGCTCGGTACCATCGGCCACCCGGGTGTCCGGAAGAAACTCGAAGTCGATCACGAACACCCGCCCGTCCGAGACGACCGGTCCGGAGAATCCTCCCCTGACCGGCACGCGCCAGGTGACGTGGAGCCCCTCGTCGGGAAAGCGCTCGACGATGCCTTCCTCTGCCCAGACCGCGAGTCGATCTGGACCTCGCCACTGCGGCCAGTCTTCAGCGCCAACGACCGTGGTTAGGAGCCAAGCCAGGGCAAACACACTAGAGAGCGCGCTCATCGCGATGTATTGGGACATATCACCCCGAGGGAACTAGACCTGACCATTGTATTCTCCTGTCTTCCTCGGCCGGGTCCAGGCGATGCGCCGTTACAATAGGGCCGGTCTCGACTGGTCAACTTGACGCTGCACACACGGCTCACGTGTTGATGCGACTCACGGCATCGAGAACGACGACGGCATAACGGCGTCGGTCTGGAGTTGGTCGTGCAGCCGACGTTTGCCAATCGGATCGCGGAAGAGCCGATCCTCGTCGATCTTCGGTCACACGAGTCGGTGGTCGTTCAAACGAGAGGACACCAATGAGAAATAGTCTGACGTGCGTCGGTCTGGTCGGCGTGATGCTTGTTCTGGGGGCGTGCGGCGCCTCGGCGCAGGTCGTACGGTGGGACGTCGAGGGCACGCCCCGCCAGGCGATCGTCTACGCTCCGACCGAGGCGGCCGGTGAACGGCCCTTCCCTGTGGTGCTGGCCTTCCATGGGTTCGGTGACAATGCTCAGAACTTCCAGCGCACCGACCTGCACTTGGCCTGGCCAAACGCGATCGTCGTCTACTTCCAGGGCCTCCCGACACGTCGTGGTCTTCCGGGCTGGCAGACAGAACCCGGCGATGGCAACGGCGACCTGAAGCTGGTCGACGTGGCGCTGGCGTCGCTGCGCGAGACCTACAACATCGACGATGACCGCCTCTACGCGACCGGGTTCTCGAATGGCGGCATGTTCAGCTACCTGCTGTGGGCGGAGCGCCCCGAACTCTTCGCTGCGTATGCCCCGGTGGCGGGCCGACTCCGGGACGCGGTGCACCCCGAGCAACCGGCCCCGGTCTTTCACGTGGCCGGGGAGCAGGATCGGGTGGTGAGCTTCTCCGACCAACTCGCGGCTATCGAGATCGCCAAAAGGGTGAACGGCGTCGGAGCGGAAACCCGCGACTGCGGCGAAGGCTGCACCGTCTACGGAGTGGACACGGCCGCGACAGTCATGACCTGGATTCACCCTGGCGCGCATACCTATCCGCGGGGGGCGTCCGAGCGAATCGTGTCATTCTTCCGCGACCACTCCAGAGCGCGCTGACGGATCGACCCGCGCTGCGCGCGACCCTTCGTTCTCTTCTTCTTTGATCACCAACACAGGTTCTCGCCCCTCCCGCCCTGCTCACTGATTAATGCGTAGGACGGTGCCTCAGCTACATTGCCACAGAGGGTAGCCGGGAATGTCTCGGGGAATAAACGCGTTGATCCACACTGTGACCGTCTTGATTTGAATTGCCATGACGATACCGCCCTCATCCTTGCGGTTGCTTCTCGACGCAGCACTCTCTGCGCACTTCTTTTAGGGTGCGTGCAATCGTCTGGATACCTGGGTCACGAGGCATGCGGCGTGCACCGGTCGCTGTTGATGGGTCGTCGGAAGCGCCAGACCCGTCGGTGAGAGGCACACGACACGGCCGGGAAGTCGGCAGCTGAGCGGCCCGAGCGCTTCAGAAGCACCGGTATAACATCGTCGGTCCCGAAGGCCCAGCTTCAAGATACCGCAGCGTCGTGCCGCTAACGGTGACATCACGTTGCGTAATGGGCAGGTGCATGCCGAAGAGACTCACGGCAACGACTTAGAGAAGAGTAGAAAACTCACGGCGGGCGCCGGCTGGCAAGCCGCGACGCGCGAGCAACTGGCGCTGCGGTATGGTGCGAGGTGCCGGAACTCTCAGTTCAGGAACCTAAGAGCGCGACACGACGTGGAACGACCACCAGCTGTCCGGCCTGGGAGTGTCGAGGGCGGGAGGGGTTCCGCCACCGCCAGGCTGCCTGGCCTGCACCGCCGGCTTCTGCAGCTTCTGAATCCGCGACGCCCAGACCTGATCGAGTCTGGCCGCATCCATCTCCCTATTCAGGGTAACGGGGTAGATAACACCGTCGAGACGCAGGCGACCCGGGTGAAACTCCCCGACGCGTGGACACCAGTACTTGTTTGCGCCGACAGAGCAGCTGATAAAGAGCTCGCCCTCGGGCGTCGCCATGCAGTTCACGTTCACCGCGTGGGGTCGACCCCAGATGCCGATCTGGACCTGGCACAGCGATACGTCGTTCGCAAAGCTCCAGTCAGAGACAGGGTCTGCGTGTGAGTCGCCCAGCAGGATGAACCCCGGTGTTGTCTCGCAGGGACAGGTCACGCTCCAGACCGCTCCCCCCGCGACAATCACAAAGGCCAGCGTGGCACCGACGCCCAGAAGCACCTTGGTCATTTTCGATTGCCTGTCGGCCGCTCGATCTGCGCTCATCCTCAACCTCCTCGGTCTCCTCGCAGCAGGGTGTGACCCTGCTCGTTAGCACCCGCCTAGGCTACTGCAATTCCACGTTTCAGATGGAGCCCGATCCCTCTCCTCGAGAATTTTCAGCCGTCCGGCTGCAGCTGGCTGCACCTGTCTGGTGGTGGAGCGAGTCAGTTTTCTTGGGAGTGCCGGGGTAAAGTGAGTAGCGGCTGTGAACAGATGAGGCTCGCCGAAGGCGTGGTCACGGAGCATCACGACAAGAGGCACCCGATGAATCGCCAAGAACTTATACTGACTGTCCTCGCGACACTGGCACTGGCGCCGATGGCGCTCGCCCAGCCTACCGCCCCCGGCCAGATAGCGGATGGCTCTCCAACGCCACACATGCCCTGGGGCGTACCCGATCTGCAGGGCGTCTGGGACCACGGCACAGCGACCCCCCTGGAACGACCGGACGAATACAAAGGGCGTGAATTCCTGACGGCCGAAGAGATCGCCGAAACAAACGTGCGGGCGACCACGTTCGCCTCTTCCGAGCGCCGCTCTGAGCTGAGCGTGGAGCGTGACGTGGGCCTTGCCTACAACCAGTTCTGGTGGGACCGTGGCCTCTCTGACGGACGCACCGCGCTTATCATCGACCCGCCCGACGGCCAGATCCCGGAGCAGATCCCGGAGGCGATCGCGCGGGCGGAGGCGCGGCGAGCCGCAGCCCGGCCGCGCGAGAACTCGGAAAACCCTGAAGACCGCAACCTGTGGGAGCGCTGTCTCTCGCGCGGTGCGGTACGACTGGGCGGTGCCTACAATAACAACTTCCAGATCTTCCAGACCGAGGACCACGTTGCGATCCTGCTCGAGATGGTCCACGAGATGCGGATCATTCCGATCGAGGGCGGCTCGGCACCTACGCAGTCACCCAGCCAATGGCTCGGCCGGTCTCGCGGGCACTGGGAAGGTGACACGCTCGTGGTCGAGACCACGAACTTCTCGGGACAGGCACCTTGGCGCGGCTCGGGTGAGAACCTCAAGATAGTGGAGCGGTTCTCGCGCCCCAATGGTGGCACCCTGCGCTACGAGGTCACGTTCGAGGACGCCACCACGTGGGTCGCTCCTTGGACTGCGGCCCTGGACATGCCGCGGACCGGTGGGCTGCTCTACGAGTACGCCTGCCACGAGCGGAACTACGGTATGGAGAACCTGCTGCGCGGAGCCCGGGTCCAGGAGACACTCGCCGGCAGCGCTCGGTAGGCTTTCAACAGGGAGTCGAGTCCGCCGTCAACAGCCTAGGAGCCCTGCCGAGTTCTTGTGCAGGCCAGCTTCACTCTGACACGCCGGAGAGCTGAACGATGGCACCGTCGGGATCTTTGATATGAAATCCAAAGTCAATGTTGACCGGCTCAGGGGTGACGCCTCGGCTTTCCAACTGACGCGTCACCTCTTCTCGGTCGAATCCGTCCACGCCCAGAGCAAAGTGATCGATGACGCCGGGATTGGATTCACGGCGCAGCGAGACCAGAATGCGCTTGTCGATACCCAACCGAACAATCTCATTCTCCGTATCCTCACTTACGACTGAAAAGCCGAAGAGCCGCTGGTAGAACTCAACCGAGCGAGCCATGTCGCTGACCAGGACCGACGCGTGGTCTACCGTGCGAACGCGAAGTCCCTGCGCGGCCGCCGCACTCCCGGCAACAGTCACCGCAGTCAGTGTCTGCACCAACTCCCTCCGTGTCAGCTGACCGCGCTCAAACTGCTTCAGGAGCCTAGAAATAACGGTTTCCATCTCGTCATCCCACCTTTCCACGGGCCAGTTCTGTCAACACCTCGCTCAGCGCTGCATCCAAGTTACTTGACGACACTCTGTTCCGCTCGCGTCGTCCCTTGGATCACCGCGACACCGTTCGCTGCGGACAGACCGAGACCCGCTCCGACGCTAGCCGCATCCGCACCCGAAGTCAGTCGAGCGTGCTTGCCTGGGCAGCGGCGCTCATGACCGATTCCAAGAACCGGCCGTCGCGTCCCCCGAGGTTGAAGCAGACCCCACCGCCACAACCGATATCACGGGCACGAAGGTTTCCTGGCAGATCGATGACCCGGAGAACCGCCACGGCGCCGCGCCCGAGCAGCGCTCCGGAGCGTGGTCCGACCGGGCGTCGCACGAACATCGAGTGCCCTTGTGAAATCACCTTCTGAACGGCGACCCTTCCACTCACGTCCACGTGTGCGAGCTCGGCCGCGCTCGCCGTGCCCACATGCACGAGTGGGGCGGTCAGCTCGACAACCGACTGGCCGGCGGCCGAGCGCGGCAGGGCACTGTCCAAGCACTCATCCACGGTTCCGGCGCCGAACGCGGCGTTGCCAACCAGTGACACGTCCCAGGCGAGCGGCAGCCACATCGATGCACCGCTTCTTGTAAAAACGGCTAAAGCTCGACATCGGTGATCCCTGCGGCTCGAAGCTCGTCGGTCGCCCACTGGACTGTCTTGGCTCCGGACGGAAAACCAGAGACGCGGCCCCAGAGCTGTCCCCCGCCGATCTCACCCGTCCGACGGCTCTCGTGTGAGATGCCGACGATCGTCTCCAGTAGCGCCTGGATCGAATCGCCGTTCAGATCGGCGTGTCGTTCTTCCCCTGCGCGCACCAGCACTGGAACAGCGGGGCGCCCGCTGAGAACCTCGAGGGAATGGGGCGCGAGCACTGCGGGCCGCGTCAGCCCGAACCACCCACCGCCAGCGTCGGGTTGTTGTGCCCGGACGCCCACCGCCGCCACGCCAAAGAACGCAAGCGTGATCCCCACTTGGACGGACGCGATGCGCATGCGCTAGTCCTCGTGCACGTTGATCAACGCGTAGGTGATCGACTCCTCATCCGCCAGCTTGACCTGATGCCACGAACGCGCAGGCACATGGAGCATGTCGCCCTTGGTGATGTGGAACTCTTGCGCGCCACTCAGCTCTGGTCGCTGCTCATCCCGCGGCAGCCCCTCAACCCAGTTCGTGCGCTCACCGCCCACCAGCACAGTTCCCGACCCGTCGAGCACCACATAGGTGTCCCACTTGGTCTCGTGGATCTCGGGTTGGGTGTAGCCTGACCGATAGATAATCTGCACATCGTGCGGTCGATGGTCGGCCCTCGGGAGAGCATTCAAGACCGCGAACTGTGTACCGAAGATCCCCGGGCCGTCACGAAGCTCGCCTTCGAGCTCGCTCTTGAACCCGGCGAACGAGTCCGCGTCCCAATGCAGAAACTCCGACGGACGGGGCTCGTTCGTCACACCGGCAAACGGATCCTGGGCCGACGCCTGCGGGACGCCAAGTCCGACGACAACCGCGACGAGAAACACGAATCGCATGGGAACACCTCCAGGGCTGCGGAATCCAAGGATGTCACCCAACCGCGGGCGACATGGCTCTCGATGATCCGCTGCATCATAACCGCGCTGGGGTCTTGAAGCGTCCCACAGATTGCAACTGAACCGAATCGGCTCACGACCTGGTGCCACCGCCGCGTCTGCGCCTCTCTTCTAACCGGCCACGTGGTGATGAGCGACTGGAGCTCCGCAGGTTAGAGGGATCGTACTAGTTATTTGACACTACGAGATCGACAATGACAAGAACAGTTGACCGCTAGCCTGACAGAGCATCGGCATGCTCGTGCACAAGCCGATAGACATCGTCCCATGACTCGGCGCGAGGGGCGGCCACGCTCTTGTTGGAGCTGTTTCCGAAACAGATCGTGTGGAAACCTTCACCGCGGAGTCGTTCAATGTTGGCTGGGTTGTCTTCTATGTAGATGTCCGCCCCGACTTGTTCCTTGTCCTTCATGAAGCAGAGATCCCAGTAAGGAATCCCGTTACGGTCAAGCCAGTCGATGGTCTGACTCACCGCCAGTTTGTGGAAGTAGTGAATGAACAGGCGGTGCGTCACGATTCGAATGCGAGCGCCTTCGTCAGAGAGCTTCCGGAGATAGAGCCGAGCTCCCGGGATCATCGGTGAGGTTTCGAACAGTTGCCGCTGTGTGACGGCGAACCTGTGCAAGCTCTCGTACTGGTCAGGCTTCTCGATACCCCACTCGTCGAGTCCATACGAGACTTCAGTCGTCAGATCGTCCAGCGGTCGCTCCAACCATTCGGCCGCGATCTCTCGCATCCGGCCGTAGAAGTCTGAACACACGCCATCTAGGTCTACACCGATAATGGTTCCTTTGAGACTCATGGCAGCCTTACGTCACGTAGAAGCGCACGGTAGGTCGGCATCGACTACCGAAAAGCCAAAATATAGGTCCGGAACTCAGAGTTACCGACGACCAGCGTGTTAGGAACGCGCCTCTGCTGACACTCGCACACAATCGGCCTCACACCTCCTATCGAAGAGACTGTGAAGTGCAACAGAACTTTGTCGGCCACCATAAGTAAGAATGACCTTGTCGCCGAGTTGAGGGCTGCTGCAGGAAGCAAGGCGCGCTGTCCCCCCCCAACTACTGGATGTGTTCGCGAAGGCCACGA
>Ga0310121_10002311_pt1 | contig 18247 bp, 11 predicted proteins | sample CB27_Tmax_986_MG_FD_203504 | JGI IMG/M metagenome (GOLD analysis project Ga0310121, IMG submission 203504) | Marine microbial communities from Western Arctic Ocean, Canada - CB27_Tmax_986 | ecosystem: Environmental > Aquatic > Marine > Oceanic | place: Canada: Western Arctic Ocean | collected...
ATAGACATTCATCTGACATCCGAAGGTGTGAACGTATACGTAACGACCGTGACTCATAAGTGCATCCAAGCGCCGACTCACGCCTCGGTAGAGACGATTGATTGTACAGCGAAACGAGAGTGGGCTTGTAGCCCAGTCGTACGAACAGTGCAAGCCAATGTAGTTCAGAGGCCCGTTTCTTGGGGAGGAAGCTCTTCTGGGCTTGCATGCCTACAACCTGTTTTTACGAACTCTGGGCGAGGTATCTCTTGACACCAGCGCGTCGATTCTTACAATTTCGCCGCTTACAATTTTTCGGCCTTTTTCAATTACACCAGTCTCCGGGGTCATATGGCGGTACGCATTCCCGACGAATTTGTGCGGGAGGTTGTAGATCGTACGAATCTATTGAAGCTCATAGGTAGTTATGTTGAGCTGAAAAAGGCCGGTGCGAGCTATAAGGGCCTCTGTCCGTTCCACCAGGAAAAGACACCGTCTTTTAATGTCCACCCGGATCGCGGTTACTACCATTGTTTCGGCTGCCAGCGGGGCGGGGATGCGATACGTTTTGTAACGGAATTGCATGGATACTCCTTTGTAGATGCGGTTACCGATCTTGCTGGCCGCGTGGGTCTACAAGTGCCGACGCAAGAGGCTAGCAGGCCGTCAAAGCCTGGAACCGGACGTCGAGAACTTCTTGAGGTTCACCGTGTAGCACAGACGTTTTATGAGCATTGCGCGGCGCAATCTACAGAGTTTTCCGATTTTCTTGAAATACGTGGGCTCAGCCGAGAAACCGCGTCTCAGTTCCGACTGAGTTTGGCGCCGGCGGGCTGGGATGGCTTGATCAATCATTTAATGAAGGGTCATCGCCAACTGGTTCCGGCTGCTGCTGCCGCTGGACTGATCAAGGAGAAGCAGGCTGGGTCAGGGTATTATGATCGGTTTCGGAACCGGATTATGTTCGCCATACAGGATCCTGCGGGCGAAGTGGTGGCCTTTTCGGGACGCACCCTTGAAACGGATACCAAGGAAGCGAAATACGTCAATTCGCCAGAAACGGGGATTTATCGAAAGGGTCGCGTTCTTTACGGAATGCCACAGGCTCGCGATGCATGGCGTGCTGATAGCCGTGCCGTATTGGTCGAAGGAAATGTAGATGTTGTTCGGTTGCACCAGAGCGGTTACGTCGCCACAGTAGCTCCTCTTGGCACGGCAATGACGACGGAACAGGCCACGATTCTGGCGCGTTTCGTGTCTGAGGTGGTCGTTTTCTATGATGGTGACAGCGCCGGGGAAGCAGCGACCCTACGGGGGCTACCGTCCCTTTTCGCGGCCGGGCTGGATGTATTTGTAGCGCGGCCACCCATGGGGAGCGATCCCGATGATCTTGCGGGTCAAAATCCAGAAGAATTACGTGCTGTCTTGGAGTCGGCCCAGCCAGCCGTTCATTATCTTGTGGGAGCTTTGAGAGAAAAGCATGGCACATCACCGGCGGCGTTGGGGCGTATTATCCCAGAAGGGATGGACATAATTTCGCGTTTTCCTGAGGAAGCTGCGTGCATGGCCGCCGCCTGGAATCTCTATCGTCTACTCGGTATAGAAGACACGGTCACAGATCGCGATCTACGAGCTCGTCTTCGCCAGGAGCGCGCTAGTGGAACGAGACGGACTAAGCCGAATCAGGACTTGGAACCACTACCAGACGAACAGGAAGTCGTGACTCTTTCTAGAGATGAGATCTTCCTGGGTGCGCTTCTTACTCGGCACCCAGAGCTTGCCAGACGATTTCTCGATGACGGCGGCGCGGGATTGATCGAATCGGAGGTATTAACCCGCGTATTTTATCACCTCGCTGAAACCGAAACGGATCAAAAAACAGACGCGGCCGCAGAAAAACTTCACCGAGAGCTTCTGTTTGAACAAACAGTTCCGGTTGAGAATATTGAAGCAGAAGCGATGTATCTTGAAATTCTTTTTCGCCTGGAGCTGGCCAATGTGGAGCGGGAAAGTCGACGTGTTCAGGCAGAGATCGATATTGCCGAACGGACCTCAAACGAAGCCCAGTTGAATACGCTCCGAGATGAGAAATTGCAGCTCATGCTGCTTCGTAGGGAACTTCAGACTGGTGGGCACCGGGAATGCGAAGAGCTCCCCCTCGGTTCGGAACATGCAGTCAAAGAAGGAAGTTAAGAAATAAATTTTGGGTGTTTTTATTGGAAATAGTTTACCACTTCCGTGTTTTGGCTATTGATTTTGATGCAAAGATTTGGTTTAGCCAATCAGCTCGCGTATGAATTAGCGGTGTATTACGCAAAAATTTCATACGGACTCCCGCCTTCGGCCCTTCCGCCAGGAGAAGCCACATGACGAAATCCACTAAAGGCTCAAAGCCAGCTCGAAAGTCGAAGACGACGACGAAGGCGAAAGCTTCGGCCAAGGTTGCCAAGGCGAAAGCTTCGGCCAAGGTTGCCAAGGCGAAAGCTTCGGCCAAGGTTACCAAGGCGAAAGCTCCGGCCAAGGCTGCCAAGGCGAAAGCTCCGGCCAAGGCTGCCAAGGCGAAAGCTCCGGCCAAGGCTGCCAAGGCGAAAGCTCCGGCCAAGGTTGCCAAGGCGAAAGCTCCGGCCAAGGTGAAAGCGTTGGCAGAGGTGGCCAAGGCAAAAGCATTGAAAGCGCGCGAACGGGTGAAAGTAGCGAAAGAGCGTGAACGGGCCAAGATAAGGGCAGCCAAGGAGCGTGAACGGGTCAAGCTGAAGGCAACCAGGGAGCGTGACCGGGTCAAGGCGAAAGCGCTCAAAGAGCGCGAACGGGCGAAGGCTACGAAAGAGCGCGAACGGGCCAAAGTGACCAAGGAGCGTGAACGAGCCAGAGCGAAAGCGACCAAAGAGCGCGAACGGGCGAAACTGACGAAAGAGCGTGACCGGGCTAAGGCGAAAGCGATCAGAGACCGAGACCGAGCCAAGGCGAGAGCAGCCAAGGAGCGCGAACGGCTCAAGGCAAAATCAGCCAAAGAGCGCGAACGGGCCAAGGTCAGAGCAATCAAAGAGCGTGAAAAGGCCAAGGCAAAAGCAGCCAAAGAGCGCCAACGGGCGAAAGTAGCCAAAGAGCGAGAAGCGGCCAAGCAAGAGGCAGCGGCAAAGGCAAGAAAAGCAAAAGAAGAGAAGCGGCTTGCAGCCAAGGCCGCTGAAAAGCAGAAAAAGGATGAGGCCTTACGAACCAACGACCCGGTTCGGATGTATCTTCGGAAGATGGGTTCTGTGAATCTCCTCAGCCGGGAAGGAGAGGTCGAAATTGCGCAAAGGATCGAGGAAGGCGAACTCAAGGTTCTTGGATCCATCATGGAAACAGAGTTCGTGGTCCGTCAGATTCTCGCCCTTGAGGAAGAGATCAATGAAGGACGAGTGCATATCAAGGATGTAGTCAAGTCCGTTGGACCAAAGCCAGAAATACCCGAATATGGCGGGTTTGAGCAGCTGGTCGCGAGTCAGCTCGAAGCGGAAAAAAAATCGCAGGCCGACGATTTTGAAGAGCTGGATGCAAAAGTAGAAGCTGCAGAGGGCGAAGAAGTCGAAGAAGGCGAAGAAGGTGTAGAAGGCGAAGAAGGTGTAGAAGGCGAAGAAGGCGAAGAAGGCGAAGAAGATGTAGCCGCCGAAGAGGAAGAAGAACAAGAAGAACCGTCGGATCCAATTCAACCTCTCCGCGAACGAGTATCGAACCATCTTTCCGATGTACGGAAAAAGTATCGCGATCATGAGAAGGCGAAACTTCTACTCGCTCAGAAGAAGGCGGATGGTAATGAGCGAAAGAAAATCGAACGCAAAATTGAACGCCGCTGGGAAAGTGTGCTTGAGCTGATTGGAGAGATCGAATTCAGTAAGCGGCAGATCGGTCTATTTGTTCAAGCCTATAAGGATGAAGTTCGTCGAATTCGCCAACTGGAGCGGGAGGCGTCTCGAATCTGTCGTCCCTTTGGCATGGATACAGTCGAATTACGTAAGATGGTTCGGACGAAGGAAGGCGCGAAAAGTTCGGACCCCAAAAAGAGAGAAAGATTCGCGAAGCTGGTCGAGGCCGATAAGGAAACGCGAAACATTAACCGTCGAATCAAGCGGTTGGAAGCTGATTTACGTTTGTCTCCAGGCAGCATTCGTCAAACCTACCAGGACATCGTTTCCGGTGAGAAACAGGCAGAGAAGGCCAAGATTGAATTGGTCGAGGCGAATCTTCGTCTCGTTGTTTCGATTGCCAAGAAATACACCAATCGAGGTCTTCAGTTCCTTGATCTGATTCAGGAAGGAAACATTGGCTTGATGAAGGCTGTCGAAAAGTTCGAATACCGACGAGGCTACAAGTTTTCGACGTACGCGACCTGGTGGATACGCCAGGCGATTACACGTGCGATCGCCGATCAGGCGCGAACCATTCGAATTCCGGTGCATATGATCGAGACCATTAATAAGCTTATCCGGACCAGTCGATATCTGGTGCAGGAGCTTGGTCGGGAACCGACCCCAGAAGAAATCGCCGCGAAGATGGAGATGCCGGTAGAGAAGGTTCGCAAGGTGTTGAAGATCGCCAAGGAACCGATCAGTCTGGAAACGCCAATCGGGGAAGAAGAGGACTCACATCTTGGTGATTTCATCGAGGATAAGAAATTTATCTCTCCATCGGATACGGCGGTGCAGCGAGACTTGAGTCAACAGACTCGGAAGGTCTTAGCAACGTTGACACCACGCGAAGAAAAGGTCCTTCGGATGCGATTTGGCATTGGCGAAAAGAGTGACCACACTCTGGAAGAGGTGGGTCAGGACTTCTTTGTTACTCGTGAACGAATTCGTCAGATTGAAGCCAAAGCTCTTCGGAAGTTGCGTCACCCATCGCGATGTAAAAAGCTAAAGACGTTTGTCGAACAACAAAACTGATACTCGACTTATGGGCAAGTGACGTCGGGTGTGAGCAGTTGACGGATACGGGTAGCTAACCTGGGGCCAATCCCACGAACCTGTTCCACATTGCAGATGACGTCGGGCTGGTCTGGAGATGACCGGATCCAAAGGTCGATCCGGTGCGCAAGCTTTTTGCCGATACCGGGTACGAGTCGAAAGGTGCTTTCCGACAGGAACAACCTGGGAACCCGCCGATGAAGGGCGATCAGGACGACCGCATCCAAGGGGGTTGTCGTACATGTTCCGTCTTTCTTTCGAATAAGATTGGACGAAAGATCTGCTGCCCGTGAACTCGATACGGTTTCCAGGCAGGGGCCGGTCAATGTTGCAGAATTACGCAGTTGTTCCAGGGTATGAATGGAAATCCGGGATCCTGATTGTACCCGGACCAGAACCTCCTGATCGGGCATCTTGAACAGGAAGTCAGGCCGTTCTTTCGTTCCCTGGTCCTGGTGCCAGCCAAATAGTGTAATACACGTCGCGAATAGCACCGTTGCCAGTGCGGTGGTGGTCATTTCGCGGCTTCAGCGGATCCCAGATGAAAGGCCCCATGTAGGACCTGAACCGCAAGAGGAGCGTCATCTTCCGCAACAACGCAGGAAATCTTGATCTCGCTGGTGGAGATCATCTGGATGTTGATATTGGCTTCGGCTAATGCATCGAAGGCCTGGGCGGCGACACCAGCGTGACTTCGCATTCCCACGCCTACAAGAGAAACCTTCGCAACTCTTTCATCCACCCTGGTGCCCTGGGCGGCCATTGTTTCTACGATCTCCTGGCTGATAGTTCGCGCCAGTTCAAGGTCTTCACGGGATACGGTAAAGGTAACGTCTGTAACACCGCCTTCACTGACATTCTGGATGATAACATCAACATTGATGCCGGCGCCTGCCAGGGGTCGAAAGATTTTCGCGGCGACGCCCGGGATATCGGGTACGCCTCGAATCGTGATTTTTGCGGCTTTAAGATCGCATGCAACTCCGCGAACTCGGACCTTTTCCATTGAGACCTCCTCGGGAATCACCCATGATCCTTCCCGCTCCTCAAAGGAGGAGCGGACGTGAATCGGAACCCCGTAGTTCATTCCAAACTCAACGGAGCGTACTTGTAGGATCTTTGCACCTAGCGATGCTAGTTCCATCATTTCTTCGTAGGCGATTCGTTTAATTTTTTTTGCATCCGCACAGAGAGACGGATCGGTTGTGTAGATACCGTCAACATCGGTGTAGATTTCACAGACGTCGGCATGCAGAGCGGCGGCCAGGGCGACAGCGGTGGTATCGGAGCCTCCACGTCCCAGCGTTGTAATATTTCCTTCGGCGTCGACGCCCTGAAATCCGGCAACAATCACGACCTCACCGTCCTCTAATGCCTTTCGTACTTTCTTATCGTCGACGGATAGAATTCGTGCTTTGCCATATAGATTATCGGTTCGCATTCCCATCTGGTCTGCAAGGAAGGAACGAGCTTTTCCACCGAGGGCCTGAATGGTGATGGCGAGCAGCGAGATACTCACCTGTTCTCCGGTGGATATCAACATATCCATTTCACGTGGTTCCGGGGAGTTGGTGATCTGTCCCGCCAATTCCAGCAACCGATTGGTTTCTCCGGCCATTGCGCTGAGTACGACCACCAGATCATGTCCTTTTTGTTGGGTTGCAAGACACCGATGGGCGACAGCTTTAATTCGTTCGATGTCTCGTATCGACGTGCCACCGTATTTTTGGACGACCAAACTCATGCCTACCTATCTTGCAGAACATGATTCGCTGCGCAAGCACAGTATGCTTCAACTCCCCAATCAGTCTTGACGGGAACTCCAGCAATATTCGATGCTTGTCAAATGCGTGTATTACCAATCGTGGTTTTGGGTCTACTCCTTATGGGTTTAATGGTCGGGATGTTTCGGGCCATGCCCGATCATGAGGTTGGTGCGGAGAGTCAGTACCATTATCGAATGGCTGAGACCGTCGCAGCAGGGGATTGGACGCCAGACCCTGGTAAACATCTCCCTTATATCGTCCCCGGGTCTAGTCATCCAGTCGACCATGATTACGGGTTTCATCTGGTGATTGCCCCGTTTACGGATCTCGAAAATATTGCTGGCGGAGATCAGGAAGCAATGAAGCTCGCTGCGATCTGCTTTGCGATGATTTCTGTTCTTGGCTTGTATGCTCTCCTACGGGTAATGGGTGCTCCCTGGCCGCTCGTTTTGGCAGTTGTACCGTTGGCCCTTCCAGGAGTGTTCGGGCGTTTATTACAGTTGGCAGGTGGGGCACCAATGGCTCTTGGGCTTATGTACTGGGCATATCTCCTATTCTGGAAACGTCGACCTAGAGCCTCGGGATTGACCATTTATCTGTTGATGCTCTGTTATCATGGGGCCTTTCTAGCGGCGATCTTCTCGCTGGCGGGCTTGGGCGCAAGCATGCTTCGTCCGGGAGAAAAACGCCTGGATCCCGACCTGGTCAAAGGCGTGCTATGGACGTTTCTGGGGCTTCTTTTGGCCCTCATTATCAACCCATATGGTCCGAGGAGTCTTGGTTTTCTTTCGTCCCATCTTCAGACAGGCTGGGGTGATCCAGCTATCTACTACGCGGCCCGATCCGAGTTTAACGTGTTTTCGATCGATCGGCTAGCACAAGTGCCTGAATATGCTGCGGTTTTCACCTTGCTTCTTAGTCTTATTGTGGTGTCCATTCGACATCGAGCCAATATTACAAAGTCCCAATGGGCATTGCTTGGAATAGCGCTGATGGCCTGTATTTTGAGTTGGACTTCACAGCATATGGTTGCGTATGCGGTGCCATTCTGCATTTTGGCGATTGGTTGTTTTCTGGCGGGGCTACACGCCGTTCAGATACAGCGGTGGGCGACAGCGGCGATTATCGGGTTCTTGGGCTTCTTCCTTATTGGCCGACTTTTTGTATTTGTGTACGGGGAGAGTGTAGACGGCTTGATTCTCTCCGTGTTTTCCATGGTGGGTTGCATGGTTGTGTACGTGAGCCGTGGTCCCACCCCCAACATCCGAAATTTCCGGGTGTGGGCAACTGCGGGTCTCCTTTTGCTCTTATTCCAGATCGCAACACAAGCCATTCAGACGACAAGACAATTGGGGCATACAGATCCAGTACCACCGGAGAATGTGCAGGCACGGGGGCTGATGGAGGAAGTCGAAGGCGATGTTGCATTGCGAGACCGGGGGGATCTTCGACTCCGATCGGACCATCTGCTGTATTCAGGGGTTCCGGTTATCGGGCCCATTAAGAAATCGGCGGAGTTGCCCTGAGAAGATGTGACGAGTATCGTCCGGATCATCATCATGCTGTATTCCATTCAACATCGGTATAAACGCGGGTTGCTCTCAGCTATGGCTGTGATGTTGATTCTTCTGGGGTCGATAACGTTGGCTTCAGCCCGTACCTATGGGCCGGCAATGGATCGATTCCTACAGGACTATCAAAAGGCCTGGGAGTCTCCCTCTCCTGCGCGCTTGTTACTATTGTCTGATGATCCGGCGATCTTTTTGGACCTGGTGGCACTGGATCGATGGGATTACCTCTTATCCTCGAAGGTCGTAATCAGTGACGTCCAATATGAACATCATGTTCGTAACGAGTTGGTCCTCAACCTCACCCGTGAGCAGCATGATCTCTTTGTACAGGGCACATTTTCGTCTGGACAGGTACAGGAACGTCTTGTGCTTCGGCCCGTCCGTGGAACATTGCGTGTTGTCAGGTACCAGGGAGCGCGTCTCGGAATACGCCAGAGTGCGGTCGCCAAGACATGGACGAGCAGGCGAGCAGTCGAACGGACGCTCATGCAAGCTATGAATTCATTGGTACGTCATGATGCAAGCGGCTGTTTGGAGCGATTGGCGCAGATCTTTACGAAGGGAAATACGCAACTGGATGCTCTGCCTGAACCCTTTGAAAGTGAAAACGTGGTTCATGCCAATGTGTATTACGTTCGAGCCGCTTGCCGGACACTCAAGCGACAGGAGAACGGTGGTGAGGTTTCCAAATCGGCTCTTAAGGATCTTGGCCACGCGATCACCCTTTATCCGATGCATTTGTTGGCCCGCCTACTTCGGGCGCGATTGCTCATGGAACAGCCCAATGCAACGGATACGGACGCGACGGTCAGTAGGCTTGTTCAGGCGAAGAGCGATTTGGCAGTGATAGGGAAGAGGTATCCGGACCTTGAAGATGCGGCTTCCCTGGCCACCCTGGCAGAAGCACTTCTTGCGTTGAGCACGAAACAAGACCTTCCAGACCATCAGAAGGCTCGGAACAGAATCCAGGGGTTGCTATTCAACGCCCAGGACGAGCTCGCCGGTGAGTTGTTGACCAAGATGGGTGAACCGGCAGAGCTCCGCCGGGTGGCTCCCGAGATCCTGGGGTATGCCAGTGAATTAGCGATTGTCGAAGAAAACCTGACGAAGGCTGGAGAATTACTTTTTCTCTACGGGGAGTATTGCGGCGGCTGTGTCGGTGATCCCTATCTACGAGCGCGCCTTGCGGAGCTCGGGAATAATAACATGGCGGCGATGACCCTTTATTCCGATATCATAGGGAGCGAACCCGATTACCGTGATGCGGTTTGGCGTTATGTCAAGATTGCCTTCGAACAGTCGGAAGAGGTGCGCAAGGACGCGTTGCGCCGGCTGTTGTCCATTTCCTCTCGTTTACCGCGATACGAGCGGCGTGTATTGCGCCTGATCATAGCGTTAGCTACACATAGCCGGAAGCTGCCCGCGCTCATCGAGCTCTTAGCCGAGCGCTTCGCAGACGTTCCTCTCCCTCCCGGGGTTCGTTTAACCCTTGTGAGCGGGTTACAGAGGCATGCGTTGAAAGCCCATTAAGATTGTCGGGACATGATCGGAAATATCGACGCATCGTGGTCAGCGGCTTCCGGCTGTTCCAGGATTTCCTGGACCTGGGCGACTATGTCGAGTTCCGAAACGCTGACGAACTCGACGCGGACGAAGGTGCCTGGTACCAGCGCCGGTCCATCCCAGTGTAGATAGGTACAGCCATCGATTTCGGGTGCCTGTCCCCAGTGTCGTCCCAGGTATAGCCCTGGTTCCTCACATCTACTTTCGACAACGGCCTCATGGATCTCACCGATCCGCTGGCTTGCCCTCGTGGTAGATCCGTCGCGCAGAACCTCTCCCAGGCGATCGGCCCGGCGTTGCCGGGTTCGAACGGTGATCTGGTCGGAGCGTTTGCCACTGGGGGTGAGATCTTCGTAGGAATAGGCGAATGCACCTGCATGATCGAACTGGAACTCGGCGGCGAACTTCCGGAGCTTATTGGACTGCGCGATCGTCTCGCCAGGAAATCCGACCAGAAACGTCGTTCGAAGGAAGATCCCGGGGTCCATTATCTTGATCTGCTTTAGCAGTGTGAGCGTCTCCTGTTCGGAGAATCGTCGTTGCATGGCCGTGAGGACTTTGTTGTCGATATGCTGCAACGGCATATCCATATAGGGAACCACCTTTCCTCCCGGCTTCAGATGCTTCAGGAGGTCGGGACCGATTCCATGAGGGTAGCAGTACATAAGACGAATCCAGCGCACATCCGGGATGGTTGTAAGCCTGTCCAACAGACGTGCGAGGCTCGTCTGTCCATCGTCCTTCTGATCGGAACCGTAATGGGTGAGATCCTGGGCAATGAGATTAAATTCTCGTACACCTTGCTGGGTCAGGCTTATAACTTCCGCAGCGATGGCATCGATGGAGCGACTTTTCGCCTTTCCTCGTAGTCTCGGGATGATGCAGAAGGAACACCTTTGACTACATCCTTCCGCTAGTTTTACGTACGCCGAATGAGTCGGTCCCATCTTCAAGCGTGGGGTATCGGGGTCGTAAAGTGTACCGGGTCGGCCCACCTGGATACGTGGCGGGTTAGAGTCGGATTCCGTTTCGTTGGTCCTTAATTGTTCGAGCCATGCTCCGGCATTTGTGGCGTCTCCACTGCCTAGAAAGAGATCGACCTCCGGTATGGCCTCTGCAAGATCTGGAGCGAAGGTTTGGCTCAAACAACCCGTGACGATCAACCGGGTTGATGGGGCCTTTTTCTTATGCTCTGCCAGCTGAAGGATGGCGTCAATGCTGGCTTGTCGCGCTTCTCCGATAAAGCCACATGTGTTGACCACGAGGACATCGGCTTCCTCGGGTGTAGCGACGATTTCATGGTCGGCGTGCTGAAACGCTCCAAGTATCAGCTCGCTGTCGACCTGGTTCTTGGGGCACCCCAGGGTTTCAAGGTGTACGCGTATGGATTTCGAGTCGTTCATTGGGTTCAGGTGTAAAGCCTATAACAGTGAAACGAGCGATTATGGTTGGTCGGAGCCCAGCTGTTCAACACGGACACCTTTGGGAGGGGTGAACACGAACGCTTTTGTCGAGGGCGGTGTCGAACGAAAATTCGAATACATAGTGTACACGGAATTACCGTCGGGATCTTCGAGTATCGAAACATATACCTGGCCAGTCTCTGGGTCGGCCCCCAGCAGAAGACGGTGAATCGTTGTCGATCTCTGCTTCGGTATAAGTTCGACAAAGGCCCATTTTTCATACCCTTTTTGAGCGGCGATATCACGAACGGTGAACTGCTCCTTTATCGGTGCGGTTCCCGCCAGAAAACGGATCGCTTCGTCTAATTTCGAGTTCTTGATGTCCATACGATAGGCCAATGCGTCGGCGGGTTGGTACACCCAGAGGCTTTTACCGTCCGCTACGTAGTGTACCGGGGTTGGCGCTGTATAGTCCCAGCGGATACGATCGGGTCGAAGGACACGCACACGACCGGAGCGCAGCTTTGTACGGTTGAGCCGAGAACGTACGGTCTTTTGCTCGAAGTCTGCATCCAGGGTGGGGCTTCGGTCATAGAATGCCTGAATTCGTTCAAGTAATGCCCCACCCGTAGCGGCCGAAGCCGGCGTTGGGATCAAGGCCATACATAGCAAGAGGGTGGATATCAGGAAACGAAACATGGCGGTTCATTGGACTACTTTATACCGAATGTCAACGGTTTGGACCGGATCCTTATTCTTCTCAACCAGATATATGGAGTTGGAAAATCAGCGCCGGCCTGTTTCCTCTTCTCCACTCCGAGTCGGCGTTGTTTTCCGAACTGCTTGCCTCAAAGGCCCGGATAGCCGTATGTTCATCGGCCTGCGTGGTCCAATGGTTGGTATTATAATGTTCTCGAAGATTTTCGACTCCTCAGCTCCAGACTTTGATTCTCGGCTGAATGACCTCGTGTCGGGTCGCCGTACCAGCCTTGTAGATTCGGAAATAACCGGGGAGGTGGCCGCCATAATCAAGGACGTGGCTAGCCGGGGTGATGAGGCCGTCTGTGATTGGTGCGAAAAGCTTGATGGGTATCGTCCGGCCCTGGATACGATGGAAGTACCCACCGAACGGATCTGGGCGGCGGTGGAGCAAGCGGACCCGGATGTTGTTCTGGCGCTGGAACAGGCGCATGAGCGGATTGAGCAATATCATCAGGGCGTGGCCCCGGAAGGATGCCATCCCCTGGGCCCGGATGCAGGGATCCGGCAACGGATTGTTCCAATTCAGAGTGTTGGAGTCTATGTGCCAGGCGGTAGAGCGGCATATGTCTCCTCGGTGCTTATGAATGTGGTTCCAGCACGTGTTGCGGGGGTAGAGGAAGTCATCATGGTGACACCGGCCCCCCGTGGCGTGGTCCCGGAGGCGGTTCTGGCGGCCGCTGCAATTGCAGGCGTTGATCGTTTGTTTTCAGTGGGCGGTGTTCCGGCCATTGCGGCATTGACCTTTGGAACGGAACATATCCCTCGTGTCGACAAGATAGTGGGACCCGGGAATCGATACGTGGCGGAAGCCAAACGGCAGGTCTTTGGTGCCGTGGGCATCGACATGATCGCGGGCCCAAGTGAAGTGCTGGTTCTTTGTGACTGCGATGATTATGTTGGTTTTGCAGCCGCAGATCTTATCGCACAGGCTGAACATGATCCCTGTGCTGTACCCATGCTTCTTGTTCCCGACAGCTCTCTCTTCGACAAAGTTGTTGAGGAGATAGGGGTTCAACTGGATGAACTGCCTCGCAAGGATATTGTGACCCAGTCCATCTCGGAGCAGGGCATTGCCTTTATAGTCCCTGAACGGGACCAATGGAGTCATATCCTCAACCAGATCGCCCCGGAACACCTGGAGTTGCTTTCCGATGATGCCGAAGAGCTTTCGCTCGAAGTCCATGCCGCAGGGGCTGTTTTTCTGGGTCCGTGGTCACCGGAAGCGGTTGGCGACTACGCGGCGGGTCCGGACCATGTATTACCCACATCAGGAACGGCTCGTTTTACAAGCGTTCTGGGTACGGCAGATTTCTGTCGTCGTATGAGCGTAATACATCTGGACCAAAAGCAGAGCGCGGAATTAGGTCCTACCGTGATCACCCTGGCCCGGTCCGAGAAACTTGAAGGACATGCGCGTAGCATGGAAATCCGGTTGCGCGATACGAACAATTGAGTGAGTGATCGAAGCGCATGGGTGGAACAAGCAACAGACAACTCGAAGCCCTCGCCCACGAACATCGGCAGAAAGATCTAGCCGTTGAGTCCATTCGGGCGACTCGCCTTATAATGCCCGAGGATGTGGAACCCGTGGTCGATTATTATGAGGCTGTCATCCGTACGGCTGAAGCCACCGATGATCGGGATCAGATCCGACGTATGATCTCCCGGCTCGAAAACGATATCGACCAGATCGATCGAGTTCGTCAAAATATTCTACTGGGCACTGTTGGGACGAAGAACGAGGGAATGGTCCATCATGCCCAGATGTTACAAGCTTCTCTGGAGCGTCTACTGAAGAAGCTATGGCATATACACAAGCAGTTAACGGATGCGGCCTGGACCTATTTTTTGACCCAGCGAAATCTGGCCAAGCTCGAATCTACGGCACCAAGGAAACCGGATGATGAGGACAAGAAGCCTACCGAGGTGGTACCGGACAAACCGAAGTCCAAGTCCAAGTCCAAGCCCAAGCCAAAAAAAACATAGCGGACGGGGCTCGAAACTACCTTCGATCCGTCGATATATAGTCGTGATAGGTACGATTTCAGATGCGAATCCTCGAACTGGCGGGCTTTGAACTCTCCCGGCAGGAGTTTCTGTGTGAGACGATTCGGGCGAAAAACATGGCTACTACTTGCCGCCTTTCTTGTGTTTGGCGCGGTTGTATTGGCGTTTGCGTTGCGGGCGAGTCTGGAGAGCAAACTGATTCGCTCCCTCCACGCACGTTCGGCGGGGCTGGGCTTCGATTCTCGGATTGAGGATCTCTCTCTGTCCTGGTCCGGTGACATCATAATTGATGACCTTGAACTTCGTGGACCAGACCAGGCGGCAAACCAGATACGTCTTCCGTGGCTACGTATTTCGTTAGGAAATTTTGGTATCTTTGAACGCCGAGTTTCGATTCAACAGATCCGGCTTCGAGATCCGGTCTTCAACATGCCAGACTTCCAGCAGCTATATGATGCCGTTCGCTCGTATCGTCGTCGTGGCGGTAACGGGTCTGCTCGTCCCCAGAAGAAATCACGCTATATGCGATTTGGAGGTTTCAAGCTGGATCTTCGGCGTCGACCGGACCTCGTCCTGGAAAACATGTCTATAGTGATACCTGCGGGTCGATTAACCAGCTGTAACGGTCGCGTTCTGGATCAGTCGCGGGTTACGGATGTCTGGTGGCCCAAGATGACGATGATCTGTGATTATATGTACGAACACCCACGGCTAGGCGGTGTGGGACAGATCGATCTGGCAGCTTCCTGGAACTCCGGGGAAGATGGCTGGGATGTTCATTTAAAGATGAATCCAGCAATCGAAGTGGAACTGCAGGGCCGAACTGTGTCTGTTGCTGGCCTGCATCGAAAACCGAACGGCCAGGTGGAGGTGGTGGACGCTCGCATTCGACACCCTGGGCTTTCGGTACGGGCCGATAGGGTTCATGTTCGTACCAAAGAAAATACGTCGGTCCGATCGATCATTGCTGACTTCCGAGCCGGCACATCGATTCGTACGATTCTGACGCGCTATTTCGAGGTCGTTACATTACGTGATGTTGTTGTATCGGGACCGGCGGATGGAGGCCTTACGGCACCCGTACGCCGTACGCTGGAGGAGCTTCTTCCGGCAATACTACGGAAATTCCCCGTGGCAGAGCCGGAAGATGACGAACCGAATACCGTAATCCAATCGGGAGGTAGTTCGGCGATTCACAACGTTGTGATCAAGGGTATGACCGATATGTCGAATCGATTCCAGCGGCTTTTGAAGTTACCTAACAAGATTATTGGTGCAATGGACGTACCCTGTATCGAGATACAAAACGCACATATCCTTGACGGTCCCATCAACCAGGAATCCCCTCTTGTCTTATCTCAGATCGATGTAAAGGTGTGCCGAGAACATCTGGCGTCAGGTGTCCAAAAAGTGGTCATTGATCTTCGTTCCAAGTCCGCGACCAGCGATCTGGCTACCGAGAAGTTGATCGTGACGGCCACGAATCATCCAACGGAACCGATGATCGAGGGTAAGCTTGAGGTGCATACCTTGAACTTGAGCAATTATAGCGCATTCATGCCATCGTGGATTGTGCTGGGACCCGAAGCTTCTCTAGAGAAAGTGAGTGTGGATGGGATAATCTCTTCGGTCGACGACTTTGCCCGCGTTGAAGGGAGCATGACGATTCGAGATATAAGTCTGAATGTCCCAGCCGTAAGTGAGAAGCCGGTCTACTTTGAGCAACTTGGTCTGCGGGGTGTATTGGATTACGGGCGAACCGAAGGACGGTTGACTATACAGGATGGGCTCCTGAATCTTGGAGTTGAGCCCGTGAGCTGGTCGGTCAAGATATCGGATGTGCCGAAGAATCCTCTGGTTCAGCTGGATCTTGGGATGAATATGGTTTCTGCACAGGAGTTCTTCCTTTCCATTCCGGATGCGTTGGTTTCGACCCTCCGGCCGCGGCAGAGGGGGGCTTCGGCCCAGTTTGTTGGCAAGGTCGGTGGCGATGTGAAACTGGAATTCCGAACCCAGAAGTTGAGCAAGCTCAGTTTGAACTTCAGGCCACGCTCTGACCGATTCAAGGTCGAATCCCTGGGCCCGCGAGTTCGTCTCGACATTATGGATCGCCCGCTGCTTCACGAATTCAAGGTTCGTCGGAAGGTAAAAGGAAACCGGCGCAAGCAGACTCTTAAGACGGTTCAACTGGAGCTTGGGCCAACCAACCCCTACTTCGTGCCGTACGACGATATCCCACCCCTGTTGATTGCTGCGATCACGACGACGGAAGACGCTCGTTACTTCAAGCACGACGGCTTTTATGGCAGGGCAATACGTCGCAGTTTGATACGAAATCTCCAGAAAGGACGCTTTGTACGTGGCGCATCAACGATCACACAACAGACCGTTAAGAACCTCTTTTTGTCCCATGAAAAGACCATCGCGCGGAAACTTCAAGAAGCCATTATCACCTATGAGCTGAATAGACGGGTTTCCAAGGAGCGAGTACTCGAGATCTACTTCAACATCATTGAATGGGGGCCAGATGTGTACGGTCTGGGCCATGCCGCACGACATTATTTTGATAAATATCCCGAAGAGTTGAATCTGGCGGACATCCTCTTTCTCGTGAGCATTGTTCCTTCCCCTCGATCCGATCGTTGGAAAGATACCAAGAGAGAGGGAAGAGTCTCCGAGCGCTGGCGGCGAAAACTGGAACGGTATGCGCGCCGAATGCTCGAAAGAAAGAAGATCTCCAGGGCGCAGTTCCAACAGGCGAGCCCATTCAGGCCGCGGTTTGACGGGGGCGACATTATCGACACCCTGCCACCACCGGTTCCATTGGGACCTTGAGGTCCTTTGTCCACATACTTCAATTGGTGGTAAGGTCTCTTTCTTGAGGCTTCCGCCGTACGGGGCCTCCCTGAGGCCGGGCTATGCCACGACGTTACAAACCATATTACAGCACCCATCTCGCCAACAGGCATCGGAATCGAAAGCGGATTGCATGGCTGGTGTTTACACTTCTGGGGCTATTTAGCTTTGCTACGGTGCTATGGTTCTCGGCCGTTCTTCTTCCCTTCATTCTTGGAATTATTATTGCCTATGTGTTTTCGCCAGCAGTCAATTATCTGGGGCAGAAGCGCGTTCCGAGAATCGTTGCCATCTTGATGATGTATGTCCTTCTTCTAGGCAGCATATACGGTTTTCTTCACTATATGTTTCCGAAGATGCAGTCCGAGTCTCGAAGGTTTGCCTCGCGGTTTCAGGGTGCACCAGAAAAGATTACCGAGTGGATTAATTCGGGTGGAGTTTGGTTAGAGAGCTGGTTTGGAGAAGAAAAAGACCAGGTTTCCTCTGAGAGAAAGGAGAGCCTGACTACGTTGAGCCGGTACGGCCTTGGACCCGACACCTATCGGGTAGGAACTGGCTATGAACGAGGGCATCCAGGATTGTCGGAGCAGGGGCCCAATACGCTCTTTGGGCCGAGCTCGGAACTTATACATCAACTTGGTCTTCCTGGCGGGCATGATACCATCCATGATGAACGGCTCCAGGGCAGTCAGATCCTTGCAACGGTTCACGGAAACCAGGTCGGCTTACAGATCCGAGACAGTATGTTTGAGTTCCGTCGCCTTGGTGATGGTACGTACCAACTTCGCCCGAAATACAGGGCCGTGGTGCGCGGGAGCCGTACACCATCGGACCTGCGAGTTGTGCTTCGCGACACGGTCAATTCCGTAGCCAACGATATGAGCGGAAGTATGGTGATGGGGACTGTGAAGTTTGTACGAGGTCTTCTAAGTATCCTGACCAAGGGACTAGTGGGTCTTATCGTCACCTTGATGGTCGCAGCCTTCATCCTTTTGGATACCGTCCAGATCAGGCGCTTTTTTCGGGGTCTGGCGCCTCCGCGCTACGAACATCTGTATGACGAGCTGCTGTGGAGGTTTGATACCGGTCTGTCGGGCGTCATCCGTGGACAGCTTATCATCTGTTTGATCAACGGGGTTTTGAGTGCGATAGGCTTCTTCATATTTGTGCCGGAATATGCACTGGTTTTGGCATTACTCGCCACCGTGATGTCCCTTATCCCAATCTTCGGTACAATCATAAGCACTATTCCGGCTTGTATATTGGCGCTGTCGGTAGGGGGGTGGAGTACGTCCATGGCGGTTCTAGGCTGGATTCTTGGGATCCACTTTGTGGAAGCCAATGTGCTAAATCCGAAAATCATCGGCCACGCCGCCAAGATCAATCCGGTCGTTGTG
>Ga0310121_10002312_pt1 | contig 18240 bp, 18 predicted proteins | sample CB27_Tmax_986_MG_FD_203504 | JGI IMG/M metagenome (GOLD analysis project Ga0310121, IMG submission 203504) | Marine microbial communities from Western Arctic Ocean, Canada - CB27_Tmax_986 | ecosystem: Environmental > Aquatic > Marine > Oceanic | place: Canada: Western Arctic Ocean | collected...
CCAGCGGGTGCCGCACAACGTCCCGAGGCCCAAAGCTCACGAACTCGACACCGTTGACGTTACGCAAGATACGGCTCACATGCTTCAAACCGGGCTCACGACCACGCGGTAAATCCGTCTGAGTGACGTCACCCGTAACAACGGCACGAGAGCCGAAGCCTATACGTGTGAGGAACATCTTCATCTGCTCGACGGTTGTATTCTGTGCTTCGTCGAGAATAACGAAGGACTCGTTCAGGGTTCGACCACGCATGAAGGCAAGTGGCGCGATCTCGATAATGTTTCGCTCAATGAGCCGCCCAACACGCTCGAAACCCATCATCGCGTAGAGCGCGTCGTACATCGGCCGAAGATACGGATCGACCTTCTGCGCCATGTCCCCAGGGAGAAATCCAAGCCGCTCCCCCGCCTCGACGGCGGGCCGAACCAGAACGATACGTCGAACGGTGTCGGTATCGAGCGCCTCGACGCTGGCCGCCACCGCCATGTAGGTCTTCCCGGTGCCCGCTGGCCCGATCCCGAAAGTCAGGTCCTTGGCTCGCATGGCAAGAGCGTAGGCGATCTGGTTGGGGCCCCTCGCACGAACCTCGCGCCGGCGAGTGTGAAAGACCATATCCTCTCTAGGGATATCTCGATCGGGCCTGGAGTTCTCTTGCAGACACATGTGGACCCGTTCGGGATCGAGGTTCTCGATCGCGGTCAAGGAAAAGAGCTCCTCCAACACGTCCCGCCCCGTTTCGGCGGAGTTTGGCTGCCCAGTGAGCTGGAAGCGATTTCCCCTGCTCTTGATACGAATGTCGAGTCGCTTCTCGATCTGGTGCAGATGCTCATCAAACTGTCCACACAGATTGGCCATACGCCTATGGTCATCCGGAGAGAGGACAACTTCGAGTGACTCGTGATTTTGCGAGAGCTCAGGCAACGGACTGCAGAGCTTCCATACCGATAAGGCGCCCGCGAAGAGAGTTTGGCAATGCCTCGGAGATTCTCACGTCCACAAATTGTCCGACCAGCCGGGGATTGCCCGCAAAGTTCACCCAACGGTTGTTCTCCGTGCGCCCGGCAAGCTCATGCGGCGACTTCTTCGATGGCTTCTCGACTAGAATCCGCTCCACCTTTCCAACCATGCTGCGGCTGATCGAGGCCGCTTGATCGTTCACCAGTGCCTGAAGCCGCTGGAGTCTCTCCTGTTTCACCTGACGCGGGACCCGGTCCTCCACGGAAGCGGCGGGCGTGCCCGGTCGCGGGCTGTAGACGAAGCTGAATGACTGATCGAAACCGACCTTCCTGATCAAATCCATCGTCGCTTCGAAGTCCGCCTCCTCCTCCCCGGGAAAACCAACAATGAAGTCGGACGAAATACAAATCTCCGGTCGCACCTTTTTGAGCGCTTCGATTTTTTCTAAGTACTCCGACACTGTGTGCCGACGTTTCATTAGTCGCAAGATGTTGTCCGACCCACTCTGTACGGGGAGATGTAGGTAATTGGCAAGTTCCTCGACCTCCGCATAGGCACGTATTAGCGTCTCGGTAAACTCCACTGGGTGAGATGTTGTAAACCGTATACGTTCAATGCCGTCAATCTCAGCGACGTAGTGGATCAGCGTTGCGAGGTCGGAGATACCTCCCGTATGTACGGTTCGATATTTCTTTGGCAAAGAATGACTGCTCATCGAAACTGCGGAAAAAGCCTGCGATCGTGCCATTGGGACTGCCCCACGGTAGGCATTTACATTCTGACCCAGAAGATTAATCTCTTTGACCCCAAGCTCTGCCAGGGCAGCAACTTCCGCAACTACATCGTCTAAAGGTCGGCTTACCTCTTTCCCGCGCGTGTAAGGAACTACACAAAAAGTACAGTACTTGTTACATCCCTCCATCACAGAAACAAACGCCGTAACCATGGAGGACTTAGGAACGGGGAGAACGTCAAACTTCTCAATCTCAGGAAAACTGACATCGATAACACCTGGATGCCCAGAGCGCACGCGCGAGATCATCTCCGGCAGCCGATGTAAAGTCTGAGGACCAAAAACTAAATCGACGAACGGGGCGCGCTGGAAGATGGCCTCCCCTTCTTGACTAGCTACGCACCCACCGACACCAATGATCTTGTGTGGATGCTCATCTTTGTAGGCTCGCCAACGGCCTAACAAGGAAAAAACTTTCTCTTGAGCTTTTTCTCGAATCGAGCATGTATTCAATAAAAGTATATCGGCTTCTTCAGCGCATTCTGTCTCTCGAACGTCCATCGTTTCCATAAGAACATCTGCCATTTTGGACGAGTCGTACTCGTTCATCTGGCAACCGAACGTCTTGATGAAAAGTCGGTCGGATCCTGTCACTGGCTCCATTGACCCTTAAGCTATTGTTATGTAAATAAAAATCTCTGCATACCTAAGCGTAGCGCAGCCTGAAGGCGCTTTCCAGCACTGCAAGGCGAAATCCGCTAGAAGGGAATGTCGTCGTCGAACTCACCAGGAGGGGGCTGTGGGGCATCCGCCCCGACCTGAGCAGCTGCCGGAGCGGGGGCCTGCACAGGAGCGTTCGAGCCAGGGCGACTGCCGAGCATCTGCATCTCGTTCGCCACTACCTCGGTCGACCACCGGTCATTGCCGTCCCGATCCTGCCACTTCCGGGTGCGGAGTTTGCCTTCGATGTAGACCTGAGAGCCTTTACGCAGATACTCGGCCGCAATCTCCGCCAGCCGTCCGAAAAAGGCCACACTGTGCCACTCGGTCCGTTCCTGTTGATCACCCGTGTTCTTGTCTTTCCAAGATTCGGTCGTCGCGACCCGGATGTTGGTAACCGCACTGCCGCTTGGCATATACCGCGTGTCAGGATCAGCGCCGAGATTACCGACCAGGATTATTTTGTTAATGCCCCTTGCCATCGAAACTCCTCAGTTCTTCGTGCCGCCCCAGGCGGCTTTGTGACCGGATATTGTACGCTCCGGGAACACTAATACCACCCGGTTTTATTGGCGCTCGAGGGATACTGAGAACTGTTACCTGCGCCCCCGACACCCCCTCCTCGCCATGCCTACGGGCGGATTTTCGAACTTACTAGGCTAATCGAGACCCGGCCCGATCGGAGGGAGCAGCTAGCTTCCACGCTATAGACCTGTCAATTAACGGAGTACGTATTGCTTTACGGCCTGCCCGCCGACCTCACCGCCGAAGATCTCCCCACGAGCGTTGGCCGATACCCCGTGAGCCCCAGTGGCTGCGGTGTTATCCGGATCGAACACTGGATCCGGAATGAAGGCGTCTACGGAACCGTCACTCGCGTCTCCCACGCTGATACCTCGCTGTCGCCCCGGATTCCTCTGGGTGTTAGACGTGTTGTCGGAAACGTAGATCGTGTCATCAGCCGAGACGAAGACACCGGAGGGTCGGCCGAATGCCAACCATTCCTCCAGAAACTCACCGTCCTGATCGAAGATTTGAATCCGATTGTTATTCCGATCACCGACAAAGATTCTGCCCTGAGAATCTATGGCGAGCGCGTGAGGCACAAGAAACTCGCCAGGACCCGAGCCCGTCATGCCCCAGCTCATGATAAACCGCCCATCGCGGGAGAACTTGACGATACGGTTGTTGCCGTCAGCCGTGTGTCCGTCGGCGACGAAGATGTCACCGTTAGGCGCAACGACGACATCGGTCGGCGCGTTAAAGCGCCCCACCCCACCGCCTGCGAGCCCCGCCTCGCCCAGCGTCATTAAGACCGAGCCCTCCGGGCTGAACTTAAACACCTGATGGCCACGGTCACCTTCTGCGCCGCCATCGGTAACCCAGACGTTACCATCAAGATCGACATAAATACCGTGGGGAAAAATGAGCATCCCCTCGCCGAAACTCCTCACCCATCGGCCATTAGCATCATACATATGGATCGGAGCGAAGCCGTCACGACCGACGCAACTGTTCTGGCCGCACCGCTCCACGATCCAAATATTCCCATCGGCGTCAGGGTGGGTCCAGCTAACTGATCCGAGAGCTCTCGAGGGCGGCTCGGCCCAACTCGAGATCTCCGTGTAGGGATTTTCCTGAGCCGCTGCGGTACCAGCGAACCAGACGAGCTGAAGAATCAGGGTGGTAATTTGTCTCCGCATGGGGCCCTCCAGCGAGTCTTCGTCATTCTGAGCCAGAGATGAAGTCGAGGCTAATTGTACTATCCCGAGGATGAAATCCAGCGGCATCAAAAGGTTAGGTTGTATGAAACAAGGCTAATACGGCTTTGGTCGAGTGCCTCTTCAGGACACCGTGTAAGCATTGTGCGAAGACCAGACCTAGCTTGAGCCTCAGGAGGATTTTGCGCCACGGTTTTGAGACATCGTATAGTAGGGGATTACCCTGGCGAAGGCCTCTTGGGACGTGTCGACCACCCACATTCAGATTCGCGGCGCACGCACGCACAACCTCCAGAATCTCGACGTCGATCTCCCTCGAGACCGACTGATCGTCCTCACGGGCCTCTCCGGATCGGGAAAGTCCTCACTAGCGTTCGACACGATCTACGCTGAGGGTCAACGCCGCTACGTCGAGTCGCTGTCGACGTACGCGCGCCAATTTCTCTCCATGATGGAAAAGCCCGATGTCGACCACATCGAAGGGCTCTCCCCCGCAATCTCCATCCAGCAAAAGTCGGCCTCCCATAACCCTCGCTCCACGGTGGGGACAGTCACTGAGATCTACGACTATCTGCGAATGCTCTTTGCGCGCGCCGGCATCCCCCACTGTCCGATGCACGGCACACCCTTGGACGCGCAAAGCGTCTCACAAATGGTCGACCAGGTTCTCGCGCTCGAGCAAAACACCCGCGTGATGCTGCTCGCCCCTGTCATCAGTGAAAGGAAAGGCGAACACACGAAGATCATCGCAGACCTGAGAGCCCGGGGCTTCGTGCGGGCTCGTATCGACGGCGTCGTCTACGAGCTGGACGAGGTGCCGACACTGGATCGTTCGCAAAAACACACGGTGGAGGCCGTAGTCGATCGGCTCAGGGTGCGCTCGGAGCTTCGTCTGCGCCTGGCGGAGTCTTTCGAAACGGCGCTGGGGCTCGCCGATGGTGTTGCTCACGTAGTGTTCATGGATGAACCCGGACGCGATCCTATGGTCTTCTCCGACAAGTTCGCTTGCTCCAATTGCGGTTACGCTATTCCGGAGATCGAACCGCGCCTTTTCTCCTTCAACAACCCCGTCGGTGCGTGTCAGGACTGTGATGGCCTCGGGGTACGGCGGTTTTTTGACGCGAAGAGGGTCGTCCGGTATCCACACCTCTCTCTGGCAGGAGGCGCGGTCCGGGGCTGGGACCGGCGCAACATCTACTACTTCCAGCTCATACAGTCGCTGGCAAAGCACTATTCCTTCGACATCGAGAAGCCGTTCGACACACTCTCGGAGTCGATCCGCGAGGCGATCCTCTATGGCAGCCAGGACGAGCGAATCGAGTTCCACTACTTCAACGCCCACGGCAACGAGAGTCAGAGGCGGCATTCTTTCGAAGGCATCATTCCGAACATGCAGCGGAGATACCAGGAAACGGACTCGAACGCCGTCCGGGAGGAACTTGGTAAGTATCAGAGTATGCAGAAGTGCGCGCGCTGCAACGGTTCACGCCTCAACGAGGCCGCGCGAAACGTGTTCGTACGGGATCAAGCGATCCACGAGATTACGGCACAGAGTGTTGGCGAAGCGTTCGAGCTTTTCGGTGACCTCAATCTCGCCGGTTGGCGGGGAGAGGTCGCGGACAAGGTCGTCAAGGAGATTCAGAACCGCCTCGGCTTCCTCGCCGACGTCGGCCTCGACTACCTGACTCTCGATCGAAGCGCCGACACGCTCTCCGGTGGCGAAGCGCAGCGTATTCGCCTTGCGAGTCAGATCGGCTCCGGGTTGGTCGGAGTCATATATATCCTCGACGAACCTTCGATCGGGCTGCACCAGCGGGACCACCGGAGACTCCTCGAGACGCTCTGCCAACTTCGCGACCTGGGCAACACGGTATTGGTCGTCGAACACGATACGGAGGCTATCCTAGCAGCGGATCACATCATCGACCTCGGCCCCGGCGCCGGGATCCATGGCGGAAAAATCGTGGCACAAGGCACGCCCGAAGAGATCAAGGCGGATCCCTCCTCGCTGACGGGCCAGTATCTCTCGGGGCGGCGCCAGATTCCCTTACCCCAAGCACGCCGCTACTACGATTCCCAAGCCGTTCTCAGTCTCCGTGGCGCCCGAGGCAACAATCTGAAGAACATCGACGTTGACGTCCCGCTTGGGCTCATGACCTGTGTCACGGGTGTCTCGGGATCTGGAAAGAGCACCTTAATTAACGACACCCTTTATCGGCTTGCCGCCGAGAAAGTCTACAAGACGAACTACGATCCGGCACCTGTCGAGAGTGCTCAAGGGCTGGAGCTGATCGACAGAGTTATCGACATCAGCCAGAGCCCGATCGGGCGAACACCCCGTTCCAATCCCGCGACATACTCGGGTCTCTTCACACCGGTCCGTCAACTATTCGCGGCCACTCAAGAAGCACGATCCAGAGGTTATCAACCCGGTCGATTCAGCTTCAACGTGAAAGGCGGTCGTTGCGAATCTTGTCAGGGCGACGGTGTGATCAAGGTCGAGATGCATTTCCTGCCAGACATCTACGTCGTATGTGATCTCTGCAACGGCAGACGGTACAACAGAGAGACACTCGATATTCGGTACAAGGGCAAGAGCATTCATGAAGTGCTACAGATGACCGTCGAGGATGCATTTGAGTTTTTCCGCAACGTCCCCCAGATCGCCAGGAAGCTAGAAACCTTGATGGCCGTCGGCCTCACGTACATTCAACTCGGTCAGAATGCGACAACTCTATCCGGCGGAGAAGCGCAGCGAATCAAGCTTTCCAAGGAACTCTCGAAACGCAGCACCGGCTCGACACTGTACATTCTGGACGAGCCAACGACCGGCCTTCATTTTCACGATATAGCACAACTTCTCGAGGTGCTATATAAACTCAGAGACCAGGGGAACACAGTCGTGATCATCGAGCATAACCTCGAGGTCATTAAGACCGTCGACTGGATTATCGACCTCGGCCCTGAGGGTGGACTCGGTGGCGGCGAAGTCGTCGCAATCGGACCCCCAGAGGTCGTCGCACAGGATTCACGCTCGCACACCGGGAAGTGCTTGAGAGAGATCACCCGGTTGCGCGATCGGGCAAACGAGCCCACGAGCGAATCAAAAACGCGTTAGCTAGCCCAATGGGCGCAGCCCGACGGCGGCACGGATCTCGTCCATGAACGGTCGGCTGACTTCCCGCGCCTTCTCGGCACCCCGCTGCAAGACTTCTTCGATGTAGTCTGGTGCCGCCATCAGCCTGTTATATTCCGCTCGAGGCTTCTTCAGATGCTCGTTCAGGTACTCAAACAACGTCTGCTTCATTTCGCCCCAAGCGATGCCCTCAGCGTAACGCTTCCGCATAGACTTCACCTCCTCCTCAGTCGAGAACGCCCTGAAGATGGAGAACAATGAACTTGTTTCCGGGTTCTTGGGCTCTCCCGGTTCCTGTGAGTTGGTCTTGATGCGCATGATCAACTTACGAAGCGTTCCCTCTTCGGAGAAGAGCGGAATGATGTTGCCATAGCTCTTCGACATCTTGCGCCCATCGAGCCCAGGGAGTACCGCAGTACTCTCGTCGACAACTGCTTCCGGCAAAACGAACGTCGCACCATAATGATGATTGAAGCGCCCGGCGATATCCCGCGCCATCTCGACGTGCTGGATCTGATCCTTACCGACTGGCACTTTGTTAGCCTTGAACATCAGAATATCGGCGGCCATGAGGATCGGATAACAGAACAATCCCATGGTGATGCCCTTGTCCGGATCCTTGTCGGTTCCCGCGTCGTTCTCGGCGACCGCCGCCTTATAGGCGTGCGCCCGGTTCATCAATCCCTTTGCCGTCATGCACGTCAGCACCCAGGTCAGTTCCATAATTTCCGGAACGTCTGACTGTCGGTAGAAAACACAGTCGGGGCTCAGGCCTGCCGCGAGCCAGCTCGCCGAAATTTCCAGCGTCGAGCGTGCCATTTGGTCCGAATCAAGACTCTTTACCAGGGAGTGGTAGTCAGCTAGGAAATAGAACGATGTGACACCCGTATCACGGCTCGCGAGAACCGTCGGGCGAATCGCGCCGACATAGTTCCCAATGTGTGGGGTGCCTGTGGTGGTGATACCGGTTAATACTGTGTCCATAAGTCATTCGGCGCTCTAGTAGCCCGCCGCGTGTCCGTCCTTCCTCGACTCGGATGCCCCGAAGTAAATACCGGTCTGGCTGTCCCGTTGTATCGCCTGATAGCCACCAAAGCCGTCGGCTTCCCGTGCCACACGATGGCCGAGAGCCCTCAGGGCCTCAAGCGTTTCGTCCCCGTGACCGGATTCGAGATACACGGTCCCTCCGTCGGTCATCGTCCCACCCATAGGGTCGCTCGAGCCCTCGTGGCGAATGCGTGGTGCATCGCCGGCGGCCTGGACGTCCATATCAAAGTCGATGATGTTGTTTAACACCTGAACCTGTCCCTGGGGCTGCATAGCGGCCCCCATGACTCCAAAGCTGATGAAGGGCGCTCCGTCCCGAGTCACGAAGGCTGGGATAATAGTATGAAACGGGCGTTTCCCGGGAGCGTAGGCATTTGCATGCCCAGCGTCGAGGCTGAACATCTCGCCTCGGTCCTGCAGAACGAACCCCAGCTCCCCAGGAGTCATGCCAGAACCCATCCCTCGATAGTTACTCTGGATCAGGGAGAGCATGTTGCCGGCCTTGTCGGCAACGGTCAGATAAACCGTGTCCCCCCGGTTCAGGCACGCCGGTTCTCCGAACGGAAATTTCAGGGCGGCTTGCTCCCGGTCGATGAGTGCACGACGAGTGTCGGCATAGGGCTTGGAGATCAACTCGGCTACCGGCAAATCGGAGAAGTCTGGGTCAGCATAAAAGTAGGCCCTATCTTCGAACGCGAGTTTTTTTGCCTCGATCAGGAGATGCAGGTAGTGCGGGCTACCCCAACCGAGCGACCGTAGGTCGTATCCCTCTAAGACATTCAGCATCTCCAAGACGGCAGCGCCTTGTCCGTTCGGTGGCAGCTCCCACACATCGTAGCCCCGATAACTCGTCCCGATGGGTTCCACCCAATTTGATTTATGCTCCGCCAGATCGTCGACGCTCAAGAAACCTCCGTTTGCTGCCATGTAGTTGTGGATGGCCTGCGCCACCTCGCCACGGTAGAAGCCGTCTCGACCGCCCTCGGCGATACGCCGATAAGTATTCGCTAGTCTTGGATTCGAAAACAACTCCCCCGGGCGAGGCGCTCTCCCCCCGGGCAGGAAAACGTCAGCGAATCCCGGGTACTCACTCAGCAACACGCCATCGCTCGCCCAGTAGCCCGCGATGATCTCGGTGACTGGAAAGCCCTCCTCCGCGTAAGCGATGGCCGGGGCCAAAAGTTCAGCCATCGCCAAGCGGCCGAATCGTCCGTGAAGCTCGAACCAGCCGTCTACCGCGCCCGGCGTGCTGACACTCAACGGCCCATGGGTCGGGATCTTGCCGTCGGGGCAAGCCCGATGCATGTCCTCAAAGCTCAAAGCACGGGGCGATCGCCCGCTAGCATTGAGGCCCGACAGCGTCTGCGTTTCTGCATCCCAATGAATGGCGAACAGATCCCCACCCACACCGCTCCCGGTGGGTTCCATCAGGCCAAGTGCTGCGTTTGCCGCGATGGCACCGTCGACGGCGCTTCCACCCCTTTTCAGGGTGTCGACCGCGATCTGGGTGGCCAGCGGATGACTCGTGGCCGCCATGCCGTTTGTGGCCATCACCACCGAACGCGTGGAGAAATGATTGCCGGAAGGTCTGTCCATATCCCTTGGTAGATCTTAGACTTTTGAAGTACTGTTGAAGCTCATGAGGTCGTGTTTCGACGGCGCCTATTATTCACGAGTTTTCCCAGGCTGAATACACGCTGAGGGAGTGGAGTAGACCAAGTGCCCGAGCAAGGCCCGTTAGAGAGTCTCCCCGAGCTCTACGCGGAGCACTTAGAGGAGTGGAATCGTAGGTTCTCCGACGCCTGTAGCGCCCGCGAGGTCGACGGGGTCGTGATCTTCTCAGGTGTCGAGAAACAGCGATTCAGGGATGACAACGACTATCCCTTCTTCGCGGAACCCTACTTCAAAGCCTGGGTACCCGAGAACTCCCCAAACGCTGCACTGAAGATCCTGCCGAACAAGGTGCCACTACTGATATTTGTTGCGAGCGCGGACCTCTGGCACGCGCCTCCTGACGCTCCATCTGGATTCTGGACCGAGCATTTCGAGGTTCGTCGCGTCGCTAGCGCAGCGGCATTATTCAAGGAGCTCGGCATGCCCTTACCCGGCATGGCGGCGCTCGGGGAGGCCGCCGACAAGGCGATAGGCTTCGCAACCGCCAACGACGCTGAATTGCTGAGGAGGCTTGATTTTCACCGCGCCTACAAGACTGCATACGAAGTTGCCTGCATAGAGGAAGCCAACCGGATTGCGGCTGCAGGGCACGCGGCCACCCAAACCGCGTTGGCGCAGGAACCGTCGCAACAATCGGAGTTCCAGCTTAATCAGACATACTGCCAAGCCACCCGACAGCGCGAAGTCGAGCTTCCCTATCAGAACATCGTCGCACTGAACGAACACGCGAGCACGCTCCACTACCAAAACCTGGACCGCGACCCGCCCGGTGAATTCCGTTCTTTTCTGCTGGACGCCGGAGTGGAGTTCAACGGCTACGCATCCGACGTGACGAGGACCGTGTCCGGAAAGACCGGGGAATTCGATGCCCTGATCGCCTCGATGGACGGCCTACAGAAAAGGCTCTGTTCCGAAACCCGGAACGGCGTCAGCTTCATCGCTCTCAACGACCTTACACATCGGCTACTGGCAGAGGTTCTTGAGGACCATCGCCTGATCGCTTGTTCAGCGGGTGAAGCGTACGACCGTGGCATCACACGGAGCTTCCTACCGCACGGACTCGGACACCTACTCGGGCTTCAGGTGCATGATGCGGGGGGGCATCTGTCCACGCCGGATGGAAAGAGTACGCCTCCGCCGGAAGAACACCCGTTTCTCCGACTGACGAGGACCCTAGAACCCGGGTTCGTCGTCACCATAGAGCCGGGGCTCTATTTCATCCCTGCACTACTGGAACGGCTCAGGAACGCCCCTCCGGCTAAGCTAGTTGACTGGGACAACGTCGACTCTCTGACGCCCTATGGCGGCATTCGCATCGAAGACAATGTCCTCGTGACCGACGCTGAGAACCGCAATCTCTCCCGTCCGGCACTGTTGCAATCAGGCATATCATGATGCGCCGCCCAGTCAACTAGGCCGCGGTCCGAGGCGAGAAGTGAGTGGGAGCCTCATTGGCCTGCCCCCTGACAAACGGCTAGCATTGTTCGTCAAGGAGAGTTCGAGAAGATGTCACATCGTACGCAAGACCTGCCGCCGCTCAGCGGACTCAGGTGCATCATTCGAGAGCTCAGGTATCACGAAGGCTCCAGACAGGTGCTCGCGTTCGTTCTCATCGCGTGGTTCGCCTATGTCTCGGAACCTACCCGGGTAGCGCTCGTGATGGGCAGCCCTCTGATGCTCGCAGGGAACATGTTGCGTCTCTACGCAAGCGGGTTCATCTCCAAGAACCAGCAGCTTGCCACGAACGGTCCCTACGCCATGGTGAGGCACCCGCTGTACTCAGGCAACATACTGATTATATTAGGTTTTTCTATCTATAGTTGCGTTCCATGGACGCTAGCGGTTGCCGTGTTCTTCTTCTGGTTCTACTATCCGCCAGCCATCGAATATGAAGATCGTAAGCTTCAAGGGATCTTCGGTACACAATGGGAGCGGTGGTCTGCCGAGGTGCCGGCGCTCGTGCCAAGCTTCGCGCATCTGGGCGCAGTAGCAACGGGCGATTGGTCGCTCACGAAGAGCACGAGACGAAACGGTGAGCCAATCATCGTTCTCTTCATCGTCGCGTGCTTCATGTACGTAGCCTGGCAACTGCCGTGACCTCAGCCACGGACGCCGACGAACTCACTTTCGATCAAGCCGAAGCCCTCCGCGACTGGCTTCAGATAGATGGCCCGGCGAATACATTGGGCTCCGGTTATCAGGCGTCGATCTACCTCTACCGAGGGCCTGCAGGTGAGTTTGTGATCAAAAAGGCACTTGGCTCCACACTGCGTAGAAGGTTCAGCGAGGCATCAATTCGTCGAGAGGAACAAGTTTACCGTAGACTCATCGGCGTTCCCGGTATCCCTCGTTGCTTCGGGCTGCTTGACGAAAAGTGTCTGGTGCTCGAATACATCTCCGGCGATTCTTACCGCAAGCTCGAGTACCAACTCAGAGACCGAGAACGTTTCTTCGCCAATCTACTTACCACGTTGAATGGAATGCACGAGGCCGGCGTAGCCCATGCGGACCTAAAACGAAAGGACAACATTCTAGTCGGCCCGATGGACGAACCTTACGTCATCGATTTCGGCATAGCGATAATGGCAGATGAACGCCGGAGCTTTTTGTTCAATTCTACCCGGCAAGCCGACCTGAACGCCTGGATCAAGCACAAGTATCAGGGACGGATGGAGGCTCTGCCGAAGGAGGACCGAGAGATCTATAAACCAATGGTCCTCGAGAAGGTTGCTCGAATTATCCGCGTATTCTGGCAGAAGCTGACACTAAGGCGCTGGCGCAAAAGAGACCGCCGCAGATAATCGCTGTGAAGGCTTCTTCTATTCAGTGTTGTCGGGCTGGTCCATCAGCTGAACCAGGGCCATAGGGGCAGCGTCACCGGCACGATAACCCATTTTCAGAATTCTCAGATAACCACCAGGGCGATCCTTAAATCGGGGCCCTATTTCGTTGAACAACTTGCCAACGGCGACGTCGTCCCGAAGGCGCGAGAACGCCAGCCTCCGACGAGACGCGCCGTCCTGTTTCGCTAATGTGATGAGCGGCTCCGCTACACGCCGCAATTCCTTGGCCTTTGGCAACGTCGTTCGAATCGTCTCGTGCAGAAACAAAGACGCCGCCATATTGCGATACATCGCTTTTCGATGGGAGGAGTTCCTCCCCAGCCTTCTGCCAGATTTTCGGTGGCGCATAAGTTTCCTCCGAGATCAGAACGCAATGGAGGGAGGAGGGATGGAGGAGGGGGGTTCGTCGTCCTCGGTTTGCAACGCTGGCGGCGGCCAGTTTTCCAAGCGCGTGCCGAGCGCCAAGTTGTGCACGGCAAGGACCTCCTTGATTTCGGTCAACGACTTCTTGCCCAGATTCGGTGTGCGCAAGAGTTCGACCTCAGTTCGCTGGACGAGATCACCGATGTAGTTAATGTTTTCAGCCTTCAGACAGTTCGCAGAACGTACGGTGAGCTCGAGATCATCGACCGGCTTCAAGAGGATAGGATCGATCAGGGTATCCGGTCCACCGAAACCAAGGTCGTCCTCACCTTGGAATTCGACAAAAACGTCGAGCTGGTTTTTCAAGATCCCGCCGGCTCGGCGGACCGCCTCTTCTGGATCGATCGTACCGTTTGTCTCGATATCCAGAATCAACTTGTCGAGATCGGTCCGTTGCTCCACACGCGCACTTTCCACGTTGTACGTCACGCGGCGAACGGGGCTGAAAGACGCGTCCAGCTGCAGCTTCCCAATCGGGCGGGTCTCCTCGTCGAATTCCTCTTGTTTCACGGCTGGCTGGTAACCACGCCCCCGCACGACCTTCAAGAACGCTCTGATCTCCCCAGCCTTAGTCAAATTCGCAATGACGAGATCCGGATTGACAATCTCGATGTCGTGATCGCACACAATATCCCCTGCCGTAACCGGGCCGGGCCCCTTCTTCGCTAGGGTGAGTTCCGCTTCTTCCCGGGAATGCATGCGTATGGCTACCGCTTTTAGATTTAGGAGAATATCGACAACGTCCTCCTGGACGCCTTCGATGCTCGTGTACTCGTGCAGCACCCCATCAATTTCCGCTTCTACGACGGCTGCGCCGGGCATCGAGGACAACAAGACCCGCCGTAACGCATTACCTAGCGTGTGACCAAAACCACGCTCGAAAGGCTCAACGGTGATTTTCGCCTGATTCGCTTTGAGCGGCTGGACCTTGACGGATCGCGGTCTCAAGAACTCAGTGACTGATTCCTGCATCTACGATTCCTCTGTTACTTGGAGTACAACTCGACTACTAGGTTTTCATTGATATCGGGGAGAATTTCCTCGCGCTCTGGCAACGCCTTCAATACCCCCTCCATTTTCTTGTCATCAACCTCGACCCAATCGGGCACGCCGATCTGAGTCGCGATATCTAATGCAGCCTTGATTCGAGTCTGCTCTTTAGCTCGCTGGCGAACGGCCACCTTATCGCCTGCCTTGACTTGAAAAGACGGGATGTTGACTACCTTCTCATTGACGACGATGCCCTTGTGGCTTACCAGCTGTCGCGCCTCAGCGCGCGTCGAAGCGAAACCCATCCGGTACACGACATTGTCCAGGCGGGACTCCAGCATTAGGAGAAGATTCTCACCCGTGGAACCCTTACGGCGAGCGGCTCGTTTGTAATAGTTTCGGAACTGACGCTCCAACACCCCATACATACGCCGTAGCTTCTGCTTCTCTCGCAGCTGAATACCGTAATCCGATATACGGGGTCGACGCTGGCCGGGGCCGCCGGGGGGCACATCCAACTTACATTTCGCCTCGAGCGGCTTGACCCCACTCTTCAAAAACAGATCCGTGCCCTCTCGACGGGCTAGCTTACAAGTTGGTCCTCTGTATCTCGCCATTTCTTTTTTCCGCTTATACTCGACGCCGCTTGGGCGGTCGACAACCATTGTGGGGGATGGGCGTAACGTCTTCGATCTGAGTGATCCTGAATCCAGCCAAGTTGAGCGCGCGGACGGCGGACTCCCGCCCCGGCCCCGGCCCCTTCACTCGGACTTCGAGATTCTTAACCCCGTAGTCCTTTGCGGCCGTGACTGCCTTCTCGGCGGCCACCTGAGCCGCAAACGGCGTGCTCTTTCTCGAGCCTCGAAAACCACACCCCCCGGAAGTCGCCCACGAGAGCGCATTACCCTGCCGGTCGGTGATGGTAATGATCGTGTTGTTGAACGATGCGTGTACATGTGCCACAGCATCGACCACTGTCCTCTTGGTCTTTTTCTTGGCTCGAGTAGGTTGCGCCATAAAGTCTATTTCCCTTGCAGTGCGAAAAAGTATTTACTTCCTGATGGGCCGCCGGGGGCCCTTTCTCGTTCGAGCATTCGTTTTCGTCCGTTGCCCGTTCGTCGGCAACCCGCGACGATGCCGAATCCCTCTGTAGGAACCCAGGTCCATCAATCGCTTGATATTCATTGCGATCTCTCTGCGCAGATCACCTTCGACGGTGAGTTTCGAGATCACGTCTCTGAGCTTCGCGATCTCTGGCTCAGCGAGGTCCTTTACAGCCGTGGTGGGATCAATCTCAGCCACGTGACATGCCATAAGGGCGCTGCTACGACCAACGCCGTAGATTTGCGTCAGCGCGATGCCAACGTGCTTGTTGACCGGGATGTTGATGCCAGCAATACGAGCCATAGCGATTTCCTCAACCCTGCCGCTGCTTGTGTCTGGGATCGGAGCAGATCACCCTGACCACACCCTTGCGACGCACAATTTTACAGTTGCGACAGATCTTCTTTACCGATGCTCTTACTTTCATACCCTACTCCAAACGAACCTATTTCCTGCCGACTCCGCGGAGGTTTGCTTTTTTCAAAAGCCCATCATACTGATGACTCATCATGTGAGCCTGCATCTGAGACATGAAGTCCATAGTTACTACTACAATAATGAGGAGGGATGTCCCGCCGAAGTAAAAGGGCACATTGAATCTCAGGATCATGAACTCGGGCAGAAGGCAGACGCCAGTAATGTACATGGCGCCCCAGAACGTGAGGCGGGTCAACACTTTGTCGATGTACTCAGCCGTCTGTTGTCCTGGGCGAATTCCGGGAATGAATGCCCCGGAGCGCTTCAGATTATCCGCCGTGTCCTTCGAGTTGAATACCAATGCGGTATAGAAAAAGCAGAAAAAGATTATCAGCGCTGCGTACATCAAGATATAAATCGGTTGGCCTGGCGAGAGACTGGCGGCAACCCGTTGCAGCCAGGAAACTGCTTGGCTCGTTCCGAACCAGCTCGCTATTGTCGCCGGGAACAGAATGAGGCTTGATGCGAAAATCGGCGGAATCACACCCGACATATTGATTTTGAAGGGCAGATGAGACGTTTGCCCTGCGTACAGCCTTCGGCCCTGCTGGCGCTTCGCGTAGTTGACTGTGATCCGTCGCTGCGCGCGCTCCATGAATACAACGAAGCCCGTCACGCCGAGTATCAGAATGCCCATGATGAAAGGCAGGGCTGGATTCATCCCCCCGGTGTTAACCAGCTCCAGCGTTCCACCTATCGCTGACGGCAGGCCAGAGACGATACTTGCTAGGATGATCATCGAGATACCGTTGCCAATTCCGCGCTCGGTGATCTGTTCACCCAACCACATCAGGAACATCGTACCCGTGACGAGTGTGACCGACGCCGTAAAGACGAATGAAGGTCCCGGATTAATCACTATTCCCTGGTTCTGCAACGCCGTCGTGGCGGCAGTCGATTGGAAGGTACAGAGCAACACGGTCCCGTAACGCGTGTATTGGGTGATCTTTCGGCGACCCGCTTCGCCTTCCTTCCGGAGTTGCCCAAGCGAAGGGATCACATGGGTGGCCATCTGCATGATGATGGAAGCGGAGATATAGGGCATGATGCCGAGCGCAAAGATAGAGAGTCGTTCGAGCGCGCCTCCTGAGAACATGTTGAACATGCTCAGAATCGTTCCAGCCTGCTGCTCGAAGAATTGGTCGAGCGCGATCGGATCGATTCCCGGCACCGGAATAAAGGTACCAATGCGGTAAACGACCAACGCTCCGACCAAAAAAAACAGGCGCTGTCGCACCTCGGAAAAGCGGGTCGCCTCTCCGAGAATCGATGCCGAAACTGCTGAGCCTGCTTTTGCCATCCTACTATTCCACGCTGCCGCCAACCGCCTCAATCGCCTTACGGGCACCGGGCGTTACAGCCAACCCTTTCACCTTCACCGCTTTTTTGATCTCTCCAGACGCAATGACCTTTGCGCGTTGAGCCGTCCTTGGTACCAGTCTCTTCGCCTTCAGAGCGTCCAGGTCCACCTGTTCGGCGTCCACCAGATCCAACTCGTGTAATCGCACTTCTACCCGCAGCTTGCCTCGCCTCGAGTAAAACCCAATCTTCGGCAGACGCCTTTGAAGCGGCATCTGACCGCCTTCGAATCCCACCTTGTGGTAGCCGCCCGACCGGGATCGCTGCCCCTTCATGCCTCTGCCGCCGGTCTTCCCTTGTCCGGCCGAATGGCCTCGCCCCAAGCGTTTGCCGGGCTTTGTCGAGCCACGCGCAGGTTTTAGAGAGTTCAAGCGCATCTAAGTTTCCTCAACCCTCAACAGATACGAGACCTTATTGATCATTCCCCGATTCTCCGGAGTATCGATCACTTCCACCGTCTGGTGTCTTCGCCGCAGCCCGAGCCCCTTGACGCACTCAGCATGCCCCGGCTTTCGCCCGTAGGTCCTCTTCAACAGCGTGACCTTCAATTTCGACTTAGCCTTCGCCATGGGAACCTCAACCGAGGACCTCTTCCACAGACTTACCGCGTTTCCCCGCGATCTCCTGCGGCGAGTGCATGTTCACCAAGGCCTCCACGGTGGCACGAACGACATTGATCGGATTCCGGGACCCATAGCTCTTTGCCAAGACGTTTCGAACCCCGGCGCACTCGAATACGGCACGCATCGCACCTCCGGCGATGATTCCCGTGCCTTCCGATGCTGGCTTCATGAACACGCGCGTCGCTCCATGACGGCCCAGAAGCTCATATTGTAGAGTTTCGTCCTTCAAGTGAATCGAATTAAGATTATTGCGCGCTGCCTGCATCGATTTCTGTATAGCCAGGGGAAGCTCCCGCGCCTTCCCGTAGCCATAGCCCACGCGGCCAGCACCGTCGCCTACAACGCTCAAGGCGGTGAAACCGAACTGGCGCCCGCCCTTGACCACCTTCGAGACACGGTTGACAGAGACAAGCTTTTCCTGAAGTTCTTCTG
>Ga0310121_10002313_pt1 | contig 18235 bp, 14 predicted proteins | sample CB27_Tmax_986_MG_FD_203504 | JGI IMG/M metagenome (GOLD analysis project Ga0310121, IMG submission 203504) | Marine microbial communities from Western Arctic Ocean, Canada - CB27_Tmax_986 | ecosystem: Environmental > Aquatic > Marine > Oceanic | place: Canada: Western Arctic Ocean | collected...
CTAAAGAGGATGAGACCCACCCGGTCATTGTTCCGAATGGCGCTAAAGGCCAAAAGCGCGCCCACTTCGGCGGCGAGGTCCGCTTTGAGCAAGTCCCGGGTCCCAAATTGGCCGTCCCCGCTGACATCAACCATCAACATGACCGTCAATTCACGCTCTTCCACAAATTTCTTAATGTAGGGCTCTCCCGCCCGGGCGGTCACATTCCAGTCGATTTGCCGGATGTCATCACCGGGCTGGTAGAGTCGTACGTCGTCAAAATCCATCCCTCTGCCTTTGAAGACGGAGTGATAGGATCCGGCGAGAACTTCGGTGACCAGCCGATTGGTCACAATCTCGATCTTTCGAATGCGTCGAAGGACCTCTTTGGGATCACGTTCTTCCACGGAACCGAATCGTCTCCTACGGTACGTCGACGGTATCGAAGATCTGTTGAATGATGTCTTCGCTGCTCAGCTCTTCGGCTTCTGCCTCGTAGGTGAGGATCACCCGGTGACGGAGCACATCCATTCCCACCGACTTGACGTCTTCGGGGATAACGTACCCGCGGTGATTCATGAACGCGTTGGCTCGCGCGGCCAGGTTCAGATAGATGCTTGCACGCGGTGAGGCACCGTATGCGATCAGATCCGTGAGTTTCGCCAACCCGAACGCAGCAGGCTCGCGGGTCGCGAACACGATGTTGACGATGTATTGCTTGAGCGCGTCGTCAATGTACACCTTTCGTACGAGCTCTCGTCCTTTCAGGATGTCTTCGGGCGAGATGACTTTTTGTGTCTGTACGGCGCTACCCTCGGTTTGACGGTCCATGATCACGCGTTCTTCTTCGCGGGTGGGATAGCCCACCTTAACCATGAGCATGAAGCGGTCGATTTGCGCTTCCGGCAAGGGATAGGTGCCCTCTTGTTCGATGGGGTTTTGGGTGGCCATGCAGATGAAGGGACTCGGCAGCGGATGGGTGGTGTCCCCGATGGTCACTTGCCGTTCCTGCATGGCCTCCAGGAGGGCGGATTGCACTTTGGCGGGGGCCCGGTTGATCTCATCGGCCAGCACCAAGTTGGTGAAGATGGGCCCCTTCTTGACGGAGAACGTCTGGTCCTGCGGATGGTAGATCTGCGTGCCGATGATGTCGGCCGGGAGCAAGTCAGGCGTGAACTGGATGCGCTGAAAGCCGGCGCTCACCGAGTTTGCCAGCGTGTTGATCGTCAAGGTCTTGGCCAGTCCCGGCACCCCTTCGAGCAAAATGTGTCCACCGGTCAGCAGTCCCATGAGGATGCGCTGCACCATTTGTTGTTGTCCTACGATGACGCGACCGACTTCAGTCAACACATCGTCGATGAATACACTCTCGGTTTTAATTCGCTCGTTGAGCGCTTGAATATCACTGTCCATCGGAAATCAACCTCGTTGCCACAATCGTTGTTAACCCGTGTCCAAGCCCCAGGGTGCGCGCCAATTCGAATAAACCCTTGTAATTCCAAATGGTCACGAACATCGCCGACCCGGTCGGCCAAGCCACGGCTTGGCCTTCTAGCACGCACCTGTCGCGCTTTCAACCCAGTAAAAGCCAGGCCTATTTCCAGTTTCTTGCACATGGGTTGGCGGGGACACTCAAGGAATTCAACGACGACGCACTTCGTCTTGACGTTCCCGCCGATCCGGCCTACCTAAGGCAGCCATGTGGCGTGTTTGGATCGGAATCGGTTGTGTGCTGGCGGGACTGGGCTGTGAAGACCTGCGCCCGGTGGTCGTCGCCGACGTCCAGGTTCAAGGGTCAACGCATTCGTTTTCGCCGGGATTTCAGAGCGCACGCAGGCTGTATCGAAATGGGGCGGCGTTTCCTTCCGTTACGTTGCGCTTGCGTCAATCCGTTCTCGCGGCGGCTACCGAGGAGCAAGCGGAATCCGCACAGCGGCTGCTCATTCAAGTGCACATCGAGTGGTACCAACGCCTGCGCATCGCCGAAGCGGTCATTCCAGAGGCTCGGGACGTCGGTGCCCTGTATGGGGCGCTGTTGAGCGACATACGGGCCTGGTCCGACCCAGCCGGCGGCGCGATGGCGTCGCCTGCCCGAACCCAATGGGTCGTTGCTCCTGGGAAGAAGGATGCCGACATCCATTCGTTCCTGATGTCGTTGAGAGTCTCGCCCCGGTCCTCGATCGCTCTGGCCAGCACAGTGCACGTTGTACTTCTCCAAGAAGTGGAGCGACTGGCCGAGGCGCACGCTCCGAGAGTCCGTGCGTTTGCCAAGGCGGCCCAACGATTTCTCGAGTTGGAGCCCACGTGGCGTTATGGATTAACGCGCAGCGACAAGGCCGCTGAGCAACAGGTCAGAGCGCGCGCCATGCAACTCTTTGTTGACCAATATAAGAGATCCGGACTGGCAGACAACGCGTGGCTGGCGCTGGCCGTCCAATTGGGTCATGGCTTGGCCAAGCCGACCATTCCGGTGCGGTCCACATTGCAGACAGCCGCGGTGGTCTTGAACAAGAAAGGCCCTACGGTCGGGCGCAGCCTGACTCAATTCTTAGAGGATTTGGGCGCGGGCCGTGGTGAGACCCTGTTGGAACAATGGTGGGGTTCATGGCGAACACTTCAAGCCACGGTGAACACGGTTCTAGAGCGACACAAACGCAGGTTTTCCCGCACGGATGGTGTTGCCCTGTGGAAACATCTCAAACAATATTGGCGATTCGATCAGGGCCCATTGTCACCATCACCCTCGGATCTGCATGGTTTTGGGGCCTCCATGAGGTCTACACTCGTTGCTTCCTGGTTGCGAACAATGCGGGTGGAGTCCCCCTTGTCACGACGGAGAATGGACCGATTGGAGCGCATCATTGGCCAGCGGTTGGAGCAAGGTGCGACCGACGACACGTCGTCCCCATGGAAGGGTCTCTGGGCCATGACAGTGTTGACCATTCAGGACGAGATAGGAGTACGTTTGGGTGTACACACAGGAGGGCGGCCTCCCAGGCTGGTGCACGCGGGCGTGTACGAGAAGCGAGCGTTGTTCTTGCCCGGCGGTGGTCGGCTCGAGGCGTTCCCTGCTCAAGTGAAACGTTGCGTTGCTACCTCGTCCCCTCGATCGGGAGGTTGCCTCAGCCGCATTGTCGAGCGTGGCGTGCGTTCGGGGCGCGCCCGGCCCGACAAGCCAAGCACGCCACATCGCGTGATGCGCAAGGCGAGAGAGTGACCCCATGACGGTTTGGCGGCTAGGAGTAGATCTCGGTCTTGCCAAGGTGAGCGAGTCGCTTTTTGAGTTTCTTCTTAATGCGGGCTTCCAATTGACGTGCTCGTTCCCGACTCACATTGAAATGTCTGCCGATGTCGCTCAAGCTCATCGGCTCGTCGGCGACGAGACGCTTTTCAAGAATAAATCGGCTCCGATCGTCGAGATCTTCGATCACTTCGGCGATGATCTCAGCCACTTGGCTGCGTAGTTGGGCGGACGCCAGTTCGTCTTCTTGGGAGGCCTGAGGAGCGGGCAAGCGCGCCAAGTGAGTGGTCGCGCTTCCGTCGTGCACGGTCGAATCGAGTGAAAAGTCCCGTTGGGCCATCGAGAGCTCGGTTTTCGAGACGCCTAGTGATGGGGCCGACGCTGGCTCCGCAGCCACCAAGAAATGCGAATCGGATGGCGGCGCATCACTGTCCTGTCCGGAGTCCACTTCAACCTCGCCACTTGGAAGCGACTTCAACCGGCCAAACAAGTGTTTTCGTCGCGCGCTGATGGGGACCATGCTCCAGTTCTTGATGATGTAGTTTTGAATGTATGCCTTGATCCACCACACCGCGTACGAGATGAGGCGATAACCGCGCTCGGGATCAAACTTGGACACGGCATGCATCAGTCCCACGTTTCCTTCCTGGATAAGGTCGGTCATCCGAATGTTGTAATTGCGATACTTAAACGCCACTTTCACCACGAATCGTAGGTTGGCAGCCACCAACTTCCGCGCGGCTTGCACGTCATTTTCGTTGCGCAATCGTTCCGTGAGTTCTCGCTCCTCTTCACGGGTCAGCAGTGGGATACGACCCACCTCCAGCATGTACTGATCCATCGAGTGCTGAACGACCGGAAGCTGCGAAGTGCTCTCTGGGTTCTTGTTGGTCACGGCGATGAATGTGCCTCACCGCCGGGCTCAGCGCAACGACAAATTAGTAGATGAGTGACAGACTGCGCGCAATTTGAATCGCACGCGATGCTTGACAGAGCGGACCCTCTTTAGTAGAAACGCGCGGCCCATTGAATTGGCAGGAGGAGTTCCATGGCAGTCGATGAATTGTTCTTGGATGTGCGGCTTCGAGAAAAGGCGCTTCATGCGGGTAATCTCACAGAGAAGGATCTTGAAAAGCACCTGAAAGCCCTGACGGATATGAGTGACGAAATCGTTCGTTTCGATGAGGAGGGGAATCCCATTGATGCCCCTGAGCTAGAACTCAAGGAGATTCTGATTAAAACCGGTCCCCCGGAACCCCAGAATCCTGAGCCCCCCAAACCCGAGACTCCCCTTCTGGAGGACCTTGGCATCGAGTAGGTTGTCGGTATGTCGAGCGCCGAGTCCAGTATTGAGCTACGTACCTTCTTGCTGAGCCTTGCGTCCAACGCGATGCTGCAACTTGGGGCAATTCCTGATCCTGAAACCAACGAATCGACGATTAATTTGCCTCTGGCTCGCCAATCCATCGATATCTTGTCGATGTTGCGTGACAAGACGACGGGCAATCTCACGGACGAAGAAGAAGAGCTTTTCGAGAACTTGCTCTATGATCTCCGTCTTCGTTACATCGAAAAGACAAGCGAAGCCGGCGACTAGGGTGGTTTTGGAGGAGCGGGAGTAACCAATGAATATTGCAGTACCGAAGGAAACGCTGACTGGGGAAACACGGGTAGCCATTGTTCCCGACCAGGTGCGTGCGCTGTCGGAGAAGAACGGTTGGTCTTTCTTTGTGCAAGCGGGAGCCGGTGTGGGATCCGGATATTCCGATGACGACTACCAAGAGGCAGGAGCAACCATTTTCCCCGATGCAAAAGCCGTGTACGACAAGGGGGACATCACCTTTCATGTGCAGGTTCCCACGGTCGATCAAATCGGTCTGTTGACGGCGGGTTCCGCGTTGATATGCATGCTTTGGCCCATGCAGAACCCCGACCTCGTGAACGCGCTGGCCAGCCAAAAGATCACCTCGTTCGCCATGGACAAAGTGCCGCGCATTACCCGGGCCCAATCCATGGACATCTTGTCCGCTATGAGTACGGTCTCAGGGTACAAGGCCGTTCTTCTGGCATCGACAGAGTTGCTCAAGTTTTGTCCTATGCTCATGACGGCTGCAGGAACCATTCGTCCTGCCAAGGCGTTGATTTTGGGCGCCGGGGTGGCCGGTTTGATGGGGATCGGGACCGCACGCCGCTTGGGCTGCGTGGTCGAGGCGTTCGATGTGCGCCCGGCGACCAAGGAGCAAGTGGAGAGCTTGGGCGCCAAGTTTGTCGAGTTTGCAGTGGAAGATTCTGAAGATGCAGGCGGTTACGCCAAAGCGTTGGATCAGGATCAGCAACAAAAACAGTTGGAGTTGATTCACGAGCACATCAAAGACGCGGACATGGTAATCACCACTGCGCTCATCCCGGGGCGAAAAGCGCCGGTGCTCGTCACCGATGCCATGCTTCAAGACATGAAGCCGGGTTCGGTGGTTGTCGACTTGGCCGCCATTCAAGGTGGCAACTGCGAAGGGGCGCAACCGGATCAGACGGTCGTCAAGCACGGCGTCAAGATTCTGGGTCCGACCAATTTGCCCGCTACTGTGCCCTTTCATGCCAGCCAGATGTTGTCCAAAGTGTTTACCACTTTGTTGGCTGAGCTCTCGAATGAAGAGGGTCTGGAAGTCAACTTGGAGAACGAAGTGACCGTCGGTTGCATGATCACACATCAGGGGGAAATCGTGCACGAGCGAACCCGTGAATCCATGGGCTTGCCCCCATTGTCCAAACCCGAATCCGAGCCCGAACCTGAGGCAAGCGGTGAGTCCGCTTCGCCTGCATCGGCCTAACAACGCGTTGAGGAGGTTTCCAATGCGATGGACGAGAGTCATTTTACTCACGGTGGCGATACTGGGCCTGAGCGTTGTGGCGTGGGCGGGAGCAGTTCCTCCTGGAGCCACACCGCCGTCGGATTCCGCACCGGCGGTGTCTGCGGCATCCACAACCAGCGCCGCAGCCCAAACGGGCGCGTTGGAACAAGAGCCAGTACAGAGCGATGGCGCGAGCGACGAGGGTCTCGGAATGATGGCGCTCTTCATCGTCTTCATTTTGACCTGTTTTTTGGGTGTGGAGTTGATCAACAAAGTACCGCCTACGTTGCACACCCCGCTCATGAGTGGGTCCAACGCCATGAGTGGCATCACCATCGTCGGTGCACTCATGCTGACAAACTTGGAAGGTGGAGACATCTCTATCGCCGGTTACAACTGTGATTTGGCGGCCATTCTCGGTTTCATCGCGTTGGTCGTTGCGACCATCAACGTGGTGGGCGGATTCATGGTCACCGACCGTATGCTCAAGATGTTTAAGAAGGGCAGCTAATCATGGACAAGCAAACGATTATTGAATTCGCGTATCTCGCCGCTGCCGTCTGTTTCATCTCCGGCATCAAGCGTCTGTCCAAACCGGCAACCGCACCGGGCGGAAACCGATTGGCGGCGTTCGGTATGTTCATCGCCATTGTGGCGACACTGGTGTCAATCGGCACATTGTCTCCAGCGTTCATCATCGTCGGTGTTTTGGTCGGTTCGGCCATTGGCGCTTGGATGGCCATTCGGGTCGAGATGACGGGCATGCCGGAGATGGTGGCTCTGTTTAATGGGTTTGGCGGTGCGGCATCCGCCTTTGTCGCATGGGCGTATTATGCGCGCGTGGTGATGGGCAACGCCGACAAGTACGGTCTCGGAGGAGAGACCGCCGATGTGGGCAATCTGATCACGGTGTTGCTCTCGGTGCTGGTGGGCGCAATCACGTTTACGGGAAGCATTCTGGCCATGTTGCGCTTGGCGGGCAAGATCGGCGGCGCAGCCACGGTGTATCCGGGTCAAAAACTGCTCAATGCGTTGCTGGTGATCGCGTGTATTTGCCTCATGTACTTGGTGGTCAAGAATCCTGCGGATCCGCAGATGTTTTGGATTCTGCTGGGTGTGGCCAGTCTCCTGGGTATCACCGGGTTGCTTCCCGTCGGTGGCGGCGACATGCCGGTGATGATTTCGTTTTTGAATTCATTGTCCGGTATTGCGGCCATGCTCACCGGGTTTGTGATTCAAAACACGATGCTGATCGTTGGTGGCTCGTTGGTGGGTGCGTCGGGGATTATCCTGACCAACATCATGTGCCGCGGCATGAATCGGACATTGGGCAGCGTGCTCTTTGCGGGTGTGGGTGCGGTGACAGGAAAAGCCAAGCGGCGCAGCAAAGACGAGGTGCCTCACAAGACGGCCGAAGATGCGGCGGCGGTGTTGGAGAACGCACAGAGTGTCATCATTACGCCGGGATACGGTTTGGCCGTGGCTCAGGCGCAGCACGCGGTGCGCGAGCTAGGCGACTTGTTGGCGGCCAACGGAACCCAAGTGAAGTACGCGGTGCACCCCGTAGCCGGTCGGATGCCCGGTCACATGAACGTGCTGCTGGCTGAAGCCGATGTCCCTTATGACCTTCTCTACGAGATGGACGAGATCAACGACGAGTTCGAGCGGACGGATGTCTGCCTGGTCATCGGCGCCAACGATGTGTTGAACCCCGCCGCTCGCGAGGAGGACGGGGGTGCATTGGCCGGCATGCCGATTCTCAATTGCGACAAGGCCAACATCGTGATGATCATCAAGCGGAGCCTGTCTCCCGGTTTTGCCGGTGTGGACAATCCCCTCTTCTACGATCCGAAGACCATGATGCTCTTTGGCGACGGCAAGAAGATGGTTACAGACATTGTGACGGAGTTGAAGAGTTAGTTCGACGCTCTTGTTGAAACAAAGAACGCGGGTTGCTTGCAGCCCGCGTTTTTTTGTCTGTCATTTTTTTCAAACGCGCAATAGCGCACCGTGTGCTGGGTTAGCGGACCCAGCCATGGCGAGACTCATGCCAGGCATTTAGGAAGCGTTCCGTAGCGTGCGCAAGGGATGCGCCCCAGGCGACCACGCCGTCTTCGTGTCCTGCCATGGCGAAGACTCCGGGCAGTCGCCACGGCTTTCTCAAGTTGTCCCGCACGAGCTTGGCTGCGGCCTCAGCCATGGGCGGTGTGCCATACAAAATGTGTTCTTCCGTGTGTGGCGCGCCATGTTGGAGCAGGTACTGCCACAACTGTGGATCATGCCCATGCACGACGGCACGAACCTCAAGGCTTGCGTCGTAAATCGCACCATGGGTCATGCTTTCGCTCGACGGTGCACACGGTCCCTGGGCCAAGACATAGTTCTTTGCGTGGTCGTAATGCAACACACGGCTCATTGTCTCTGCACTGGCGGTAGGCAATCCCCCGGATTTTGTGCAGCTGACCAAGAACTCTCGACGTCCCGGGCCCGCCGCAAAGGAACCCGTGCGGAAGCTTAGGTTGCCGTAGCAGGCACCGTAACGAGACAAATCGCATCCGATGGCATCGCGCACATACAATTCTTGGCGGCATCGGGTGGCTTCGGCCAGTTCCGCTTCTGTTCCGGGTGATCCCTCGATGAGGTCAAAGGTGTATTGGACAACGCCTTCTCGTGGAGTCTCGGTGCTGGGTGGGTTGCTCGGCACGAGCGCATACTACACAAACCAATCAGGGTCGTCGACAGCGAAGCGAATGCAGGGGTCAAACTTGACACCGGTCCAACTGCTCCTACCTTTTCATCATGAACTTTGAACACTTTACCGTGAGTGCCCAAGAAGCATTGCAGGCCGGTCGGCGGCTCGCCGAGGAACACGGCCAACAATACATGGAGGCCTGCCACGTCTTATTGCCCATGCTGGATCAGTCCGGCGGGGTGGTTTCATCCATTCTTCGTAAGAGCGAGACGGACGTGGTTCGATTGCGCGCCGACACCCAACGGATCCTCAGTTCGTTGCCACGTGTGAGTGGGTTCGAAGACGATGACGTGTACATCTCCAAGTCGTTGACACGTCAACTGGGCGCGGCGGAAAAGCTCGCCAAAACACTCAAGGACGAATTTGTGACCACTGAGCATGTCTTGGTGGGACTCTTGGACGATGAGAAGGACGCCACGGCGGTGTTACTGCGCGATACGGGTGCGGACCAAAAGGGTTTATTGGCCATCATTGAGAAAATGCGCGGTGGCCAACGAGCCACCAGCGCCAGCGCTGAACAGCAGTACCGCGCACTCGAAAAGTACACTCGTGATCTCACGGCTCTCGCTCGGCAGGGAAAACTCGATCCTGTGATTGGTCGAGACGATGAAATTCGCCGCCTCGTTCAGGTCCTGAATCGTCGCCGGAAGAACAACCCGGTCCTCATTGGGGAGCCGGGTGTGGGCAAGACCGCCGTGGTGGAAGCATTGGCTCGGCGGATTGTGGAAGGCGATGTACCCGACAATCTGCGACGCAAGCGGATCTGCGCCCTGGATCTCGGGTCGTTGATCGCCGGCGCCAAGTTTCGCGGCGAGTTTGAGGAGCGTCTCAAATCGGTTCTCAAGGAGATCACGTCCAGCGATGGTGCTGTCATCTTGTTCATCGATGAGTTGCATACACTCGTGGGTGCCGGGGCGGCGGAAGGCGCCATGGACGCCTCCAACATGCTCAAACCAGCCCTGGCCCGGGGGGAGCTCCACTGTGTGGGAGCAACCACGCTGAACGAATATCGAAAGTACATTGAAAAGGACGCGGCGTTGGAGCGTCGTTTTCAGCCCGTTCTTGTGACGGAGCCGTCGGAGGCGGACACCATCACCATCCTGCGTGGGCTCAAAGAGAAGTATGAGATCCATCATGGTGTGCGCATTACGGACGCGGCGTTGGTGGCGGCAGCCACGTTGTCCCATCGCTACATCAGCGATCGCTTCTTGCCGGACAAAGCCATCGATCTGGTGGATGAGGCGTCGAGCCGGCTGCGAATCGAGATCGCGTCCAAGCCGACCGAGATCGATGAGATCGATCGGCGGGTGATTCGATTGGAAATCGAACGCCAAGCGCTGCAAAAAGAGAAAGATGCGCGCTCACAGTCCCGTCTCAAGGAGGTAAAGCGAGAGGTCGCCGATCTGCTAGAAACAGTGACGGGACTGAATGCCCAGTGGGAGCGAGAGAAGGAATTTATCGCCGGGATCCGCGATCTTAAAGAGCGGATTGAGACGCTTCGGCACGAGGAACAAGAATCGCAGCGTCAAGGCGATCTGGAGCGGGCGGCACGACTCCGATTTGGAGAAATCCCTGAGCTTCAAAAGAAGTTGGAGGCGCGCAGCAATGAGCTGGCAGCGCTTCAAGCTCAGGACCGGATGCTCAAGGAAGAAGTGGGCGAAGAGGATATCGCCACCGTCGTGGCAGCCTGGACCGGCATTCCGGTTTCGAAGATGTTGGAAGGAGAAAATGAGAAGCTCTTGCGCATGGAAGAGCATTTGCGCGAACGCGTGGTCAACCAAGATCAAGCGATTGAGAAAATCGCGCGCGTGGTACGGCGATCGCGGAGTGGGTTGCAAGATCCCGATCGTCCACTGGGCTCGTTCATTTTCCTGGGCCCCACGGGTGTGGGCAAGACCGAGCTCGTCAAAGCGTTGACAGCGTTCTTGTTCAATGACGAAGACGCCATGGTCCGCATCGACATGAGCGAATACATGGAGAAACACTCCGTGGCTCGTCTCTTGGGCGCACCTCCCGGCTACATTGGTTATGACGAGGGGGGGTATTTGACCGAGGCTGTGCGTCGGCGTCCCTACTCGGTGGTGCTCTTGGACGAGATCGAAAAAGCGCATCCGGACGTATTCAACGTGCTCTTGCAGGTACTGGACGATGGTCGATTGACCGACGGTCACGGTCGGACCGTGGATTTCAAGAATACGTTGGTGATCATGACCTCCAATCTCGGCAGTCGTACGATCCTCAATATGGCCGATAGCGACCGGGGCGAGGTCGAAAAGGCGGTGCTTGAAGAAGTACGAAGCCATTTTCGACCCGAGTTTCTGAATCGTGTGGATGACATGACGGTCTTTAATCATCTGCGGCGAGAGGACATTGCGCAGATCGTTGACCTCCAGTTCTCGTCCCTCAGCCAGCGTCTGGAGGCGCAAGGGTTGGATGCACACCTCACCGACGACGCTCGAGCTCTCTTGGCCGAGGAAGGCTACGATCCAGTCTACGGTGCACGTCCACTCAAACGGGCTATTCAGCGACTGGTCCTTGACCCCTTGGCGGAACAGATCATTCGTGGCGAACTGAACAGCGGGACATCGGTGGAGATTGGTGCGGCCAATGGCGCCATCACGCTCACGAAAAAGACGGCCGCTGCCGCCTAGTAGGCCGGCCTTCCATCGGTCGTACTATCGCCGACGTTTCTTTTTCTTGGTGCGTTTTCCGCCCCCACTGGAGGCCCCTTCTTGAAGCCATTTGGCAGGGGGGTGCCAGGACCATTCCATCGCCGTTTTTTGTCGCATGGCCCACCAGGTCATGGTGCATCCCAGCAAGAAGAGCGGGATCGACAGGTATTGTCCCATGGTGAGGGCGGATGCGTCTGAAGTGAGCGCCTGGTAATTCTTGAAGTACTCGATAACAAAACGCGTGATTGCGTAAAAGATCGTAAACACACCGAACATGAGCCAGCGGGGGCGTTTTTCTTTCCCAGCCCATCGATCGGCCAGCACCAGGATGATCAGCAACCCCACGCCGATCAGCGCTTCGTAGAGTTGGGAGGGATGGCGAGCAACCAGTTCTTGGGTAGCCTTGCAGACGCCATCCGGGGGACAGTCGTATCGTGCGAGGCACACCGCCCAATCCACGTCTGCCGGACGACCAACGACTTCGCTGTTGAAGAAGTTGCCCAAGCGAACCAGGCTGACGGCCGGTGCCATGGCAAATACAAATCGGTCAAACACTTCGCCAACGGGGATCCGGTATTTTCGGGCAAACAACACGATCGCCACCATGAGGCCTGCGGCGGCACCGTGAGAGGACAGGCCCGCCAACCCGCCGGAGACATCGATGAGATACATCGGGTTTTCGAGAATCTTGGCCGGCTCGTAGAAGAAACGGTGGCCGAACCAGGCTCCAGCCAAGGTTCCGATGACACCGTAGTTGATGAAGCGACCAGCCAATTCGTCGGCGGCCCCGGGATGTGCTCGCAGCGCTTCGGCCCGCCGGAGTTGCCATCGGAGCATCCACCAACCACCTAAGAACACGCCCAAGAAACAAAGCCCATACCATCGCAGCTGAATCGGACCATAGATCTTGAGGATGATCGGGTCGATATCCCATGTCCAGCAGGAAGCAGCGATCACTGGTGCTGGCTCCCTCGCGGACGTCTGTAGAGATACAAATAGAGTGCTAAGAGCACCAAGAGAAAGGCGATGATCGGAATGATCATTGCTCGGCGTACGCGGGAAGGATCCGTGGGTGGCAACACCTTTCGTTGGCCAGGACGGGTCACAGGCGTTAGCCCATCGGGTACGGTCAGATGGCCAAGGGGAGGCGCATCGAGCAGCTCACGCATGCGACTTCGGAGCACATCGACAGACGGTTTTTCGGCGGCATCTTGGTCTCGTTGATAGCGAAGGACGAACCAGGGAGCGTGTCGCCACCAAACGTGTCGAGGATCCCCCACGGCGCCTTCCGTCCACTCGTCGGCGTGCACTTGCATGACGTTCACATCGTCCATGATACGAAGCGACGTGATCATCGTGGGTTTTGCAACGCTGTCTTCCGGTGTCCATCCCCATGAGTAATAGTGGCACTGTAGTGAAAATCGCGACCACGGTTGTTCCGTCTCGGATTGCACCGATGCCTCTTCCTGATTGGGGGATGTCTGAACGACGGTGATGAGTGAGAGCAGGCTCGTTCCCGGTGGAAAGTTGGCGCGAATGCCAATTTGGTATCCATTGGAGGTATCGGGCTGATCCGTTCGAGTGGATTCTTCATGGACGTCTTCGTCAGGAAGCCGCACGTTGTCCAAATAGGCGACGGGTTCGACGGGGCGAAAGCTCTGAATACCTTGGTCATGGCCAAAGCGTGGGTTGGATTGAATCATACCAACCGTTGTACGGGTCACGGCTCCTGGGTTTTCGATGGTGTAGGTTTGTTCCGTCAGCACCATGTCCGCGTACAATTCGACACGAACACTGATTCGTTGAACACGCAGCGACGGCCCTCGTCTTTCCGAATCTTGCACAAATCCAGTGGGCCCATGGAGGGTGGAGATGGCCCCACCTTGCACCCACTGATTGGGAGCGGTGGATTGGTTCATTGGCCCATCGCTAGGGGGTGCTGCCAACACCAAAGCCGACCAAAGGCTAAGGGGTAGCACCATCGAACAAGCGTTCATTCGCATCGTCCCATCGATTGCATTCTGCTGGAAACCGTCCAACACGGTTCGACGCCGAACGATGCGAGTTCCCATGCTGGAAACATCGCCCCCTAGACCGTCCGGTTTCGCGTACCCTTTGGTTCATAACCCCGCTGGAATTGTTTCGCAAGACGCGTTTCGCACTTTCCTGCGAAAGACAAAAAAGCCCCGGTTTTTCATGGGGTTGCATCTATGCATAGGCGGTGTAAGGTCGCATTGTTCCGAATGTCCGGAGAACATTATCGGTGGAACCTATTGAGGCGGAAGGGTAGTATAGTAGGTATTGAATCAGGGTGGTGAGTGCAGTGGTTGAAGTTTCTCGTGCGAATACACGTTTTTCGGATCGTGCTTTACGAATGTTTAGCGCGAAAGTGCTGATCGTTCGAGTTGCGGCTTGGATTGAGACAGAGAAGGCTCATCCCGAAAACGTGATGGCCCCCGTGAAGTTGGGCTACGCCGTACGTTTGCTTGAGGATCGTGGGCACCGGGTCGTTCTTCTCGACATGGAAACCGGGAAATATACGGAAGACGACATTCGTCAGGCCTTTCAATCCGTGCGTCCGGAGGTTGTGGTCTTGCATGGGATCACAACGGCGGTTCCGGTCATGAAACGATTGGCTTTGTACGTGAGGCAACGGCTTCCAGGTACGCTGGTGGTGGCCTCGGGCCAACATGCCACGGCGCTGCCCGGCGAATTCATCTTCGATGGCAGCCCATTCCACGCCGCGACCCAATACGAATACGAGGAACCCCTGGGTGAACTGGTCGAAGCCTGGAGTCTGGGGGACCTGAGCCACGTGGGCGGATTGGTGATCCCCGATGATGAGGGGGGATTTCGCCACACCGCAACGCGACCACTTCGGGAAGATCTCGACACCTTGCCCTTTCCCGCCCATGAGCGTTTCATGGGCGATGATTACACGGTGTTTCATCCCACAGATGTGCGTCGCAAGCGGCGATGGGGATTCTTGCTCTCCAGTCGCGGCTGTCCATACCCCTGTGTGTATTGTTCGCCAACGTTGCGCAACACCTACGGTCGAAAGATGCGCTATCGAAGCGCGGAGAACGTGGTCGATGAAATGGAATACTTGGTGGGGCTGGGCGCTACAGTCCTGCATTTCAAGGATGACATCTTCACCATCTCCAAGGAACGCGTCACGATCTTGTGCGATGAGATCCTGAGGCGCGGTCTCCGCGTGTCATGGACCTGCCAGACTCGGGCCGATTGTGTGGATTTGACGTTGCTCAAACGCATGAAAAAAGCCGGTTGCTGTACGGTCAGTTATGGCGTCGAGTCCGGCTCTCCGCGGATCTTGGAGATCTTGCGAAAGCAAGAGACGGTGGACGATGCGCTCAACGCGGCTCGGTGGACTCGGGAAGCCGGACTCTTTTTGGTGACGTTCTATTTGTTGGCCAACCCAACGGAGACCATCGAAGACATGGAAATGACGTTGTCTCTGGCCAAGAAGATTGATCCAGACATTCTGCAAGTCGGTTTTTTTACGCCCTACCCGGGATCGCCTTACTACGAAGAGACGTTCAAGTACGAACAGATGCCAGAGCTTGAGTTGAGGCCAGACGAGTTCTCGCACTACAACAATATCATCAACGTGAGTGCCGTTCCGACGCAGCAGCTCATGCGCTTTCAAAAGCGATTTTACCGCGAACTCATCATGCGTCCCGGTTTTGTGAGCCGATTTCTTCGAAATCGCCTTTCGGGGTTGCCGGGGAACGTTCGAAGTGAGATGAAGTTCCTGCAATTGAGTGCCCGATTTCTCATGAAATCGATTGGGAACGTCAAAAAGTCTGTATGACCGACAACAACGTCACCCCCAAGAAACTCGACACCGAGTTTGTTCACGTGCTTCGGCATGCGGATCCAGACGCCATGCGCGCGGCCTTTCGTCATGCGTTGGCGTCCTTGGCGCGTGTGCGTGCCAAGGAAGTCATCGCCATTAAGCCGAATCTAGGCTCTCCATTTCCGGAACACACCGGAGCGACGACTGCGTTGTGGATGATCGAGGAAACGGTGGCATACGTACGACGCAAACGAGGACGTCCGGTCATTGTGGAGGCTCCCAGCCACATTCATGACTACCAGCAGGTTTTGGAGTTAACCGGGGCCGGGGAGTTGTTTCGGCGCTTGGAGGTCGATCACGCCGACGCCAGAACCGATTGCATTCCGTTGCGGCCGCTCAAGTACGATGATTCGAACGGGCCCATCTACCATGTGCACCATGGGGCGCTCGGTGCCGATGGCATGATTTGTCTGCCCAAACTGAAGACGCACAATCGCACGGGCGTGACATTGGGCATGAAGGGTCTGATGGGGCTATTGAGTGTGCCCGATCGCCACAAGTTTCACCGGCGTGGTGTGGAACGTGATGTGGTGGAGTTGTATCGGCGGCTTAACGATCGCATTCGCGCCACGTTTATCGATGGGATCGTGGCCATGGAAGGGCACGGCCCGACCCATGGGAATCCGGTGCAGATGAACGTCATCATTGCAGGCTGTGACACCGTGTCCGTGGATTCTGTGGGCGCGCAGATCATGGGCTTCGAATCGGAGGAAGTGGAGCACATTCGGCAGGCGCATGACGCGGGTGACGGCGATCGGAAGAGGGACTGGCGGATGGATCCGGAGGGATTGCCTCTGCCCATGCGCCCCTTTGAGCGCGCCCGTGAAGACAATGGTCTTCGCACCCAACTTATTACCATTCCAACCGTGTCGAAAGTGCTGCGAATGGCGGGGATGGGAGTTCGTGGGCGGACCAAACCGATTCTGACCGGTCCGGTCACGCCCAATGCCTGCAAGTGTGCAACCCAGTGCCCATCCGGAGCGATCGATGAGAACCATCAGATCGATCTGAAGCGGTGCACGGGTTCTGGATTGTGTATACGCACGTGTACACAGGGTGCTGTTCGCGGCGAAGGCAGGCGCCGCAAGTGGGTCCGGATCGCTCGAGATTTGACGGGGTTCTGATCTCCATGACGGATTCAGTCGAACCTTCCCAAGGCCAAGGCCCAGGCCCAGGCCCAAGCGGGAGCGACAACATGTCGGCCCCAACCGATGTCGTGGAGTCCAACTGGCCCAGCATAGAGCGCTTGGGTACCGGCGTCATCGTCGGGATGGGTGTGTTGCTGGCGTGGGCTGGTGTGAACGATGGTGTGGATTCCATTGTTCATTACGTCTTCCTGATCGTGGACCAGGTCGAGTCGGATTTCATTTCATTGCTCAAGCCGGTCTGGAATCCAGAGCCCATGTACACTCGGGCCTATCGCCCACTCTCCACATTGTTGGTGAAACTGGGGTCGCTGATCTTTGGGAGGGATGACGCTGGTTTACAATGGTTTACATTTGCCCACGGCCTCTTTCTGATCGGGTATGGTTTTGCGGCTCGACACTTCTTGCGCCACCACGGATTCAGCGAACGAGTCTCCCTGCTCAGTGCGCTGACGGCCATGTTGACCCCAACGGTTCTGTTCAGCGCCTGGACGATTCCCGAATTTGACATGGTCGGGGGAATTTTTGTGCTCTTGGCGGCGGCCGAACTTCGACGAGGGCATTGGAAACGGAGCGTTCCGCTGGCCCTTTTGGCTCTGCTCACCAAAGAGACGTCTGCCATCTTGATGCTCGCCTATCTGATCAGCTATGCCGTCTGGCACTCCCGAGAAAATCGACGGTATTGGCTCTATGTGGTCGGCTATATCACGGTGTTCTTGGCGGCGGTTTTCCCCATCTTCTTGGCCACGCCCGATCCGAGCACGGTTTCGGAGTTCAATCTATCCGGATTTGGGTTCCAATGGAGTCGTGTGCTTCATTTGGCATTCCTGAATGTGTCGCAGATCTTCTATGTGTTGGGACCTGCTGGCGCATTGCTCTGGCTCTATACAGCCCAGCGCCCCCATTGGGAGTGGGGGCTCTTCGGGGGCGGCGTTTTACTCTTTGTCGCCAGTCCCTTGTTGCGTCATTACAACCATTACGAGTCCATCGGCTTTTCCAGTTGGCTCTGGGTGTTGGCTTGGATTTTGGTCGCCTTGGGGGCCGCGGTGACGCTCTTGATTCGAGGGACAAAGGACCAACGGCTCGTGGTTCTCACGTTGCTTGTAGGCGCAGGTGGGCTATTGGCTGGTCCGGTGTTGGCCAGCTTTAGCCGTGCGGATTTGAGTGCGCGATTGTACGCACCCTTCGTCCCCATGATGCACGGGCTCGCGTGGGCAGGCGCGGCCGCCGCGTGGCACTATCGGAATCGACTGTGGCGGACCATGGGGGTGGCCGTCATCGCCTGTTTCGCCTGGCAGCCGGTTGCCGGCGCGATCTCCTCTTGGCAGTTCAACGGCGCACGCTTCCCGGTGGAGGTCAACGCAAAGAGGCATTTGGTTCACACGTTGGGCCGGTCCACGCGGGATTGCCAAGTCCTGGTGTTTTGCAACAACCGCGATCAAGAAATCGCCAAAGAAGAATTTTCCATTCTCGGGGACGTGGATCCGCGTGTGGAAGCGTGCACGAGGCTCTTGCCCTTGGAGGTCATTGAGTTGGGTTCCGCTGATTTGTGGTCGTACGATGATCCGCTATTCAGTGCGGACCAAAGCAGGGAGCTTCTCGACGCACAGGAACTCGAAGGTGCGCTTCAGAATGGATCTTCCCTCCCCCACACCGTCCACATGTTTGCTCAGACGGCACGTAGCACCATGTCTCCCGTGGTCAACGCACTACTTCGACG
>Ga0310121_10002314_pt1 | contig 18233 bp, 16 predicted proteins | sample CB27_Tmax_986_MG_FD_203504 | JGI IMG/M metagenome (GOLD analysis project Ga0310121, IMG submission 203504) | Marine microbial communities from Western Arctic Ocean, Canada - CB27_Tmax_986 | ecosystem: Environmental > Aquatic > Marine > Oceanic | place: Canada: Western Arctic Ocean | collected...
AGGATGGACGAACCTCTAGTGTACCAGTTGTCGCGCCAGCGGCAGCGCTGGGTAGCTACGTTCGGAAGGGAGAAATGCTGAAAGCATATAAGCGTGAAACCCTCCCCAAGATGAGATCTCCCAGACCTTCGGGTCTCTGAAGGCTCCTGGAAGACCACCAGGTGATAGGCCAGATGTGTAAGGCCTGCGAAGGCTTAAGCTTACTGGTACTAATCAGCCGTGAGGCTTGACTATATTTATTTTTCTGCGTCGGGAAACTATCGTTTATGGAGTATTCAGTTGGGAATTTCCCTGGAGGGGCGCGTGGCAACGCAACCCGCGGGGGGCCGAGCGCTCGACGGATGTTCGAGGTTCGGTTTTTTGCTCTTTCATAATTTCCCGGTGGTCATAGGAGAGGGGAAACACCCGTTCCCATACCGAACACGGCAGTTAAGCCCTCTACCGCCAATGGTACTGCGGGGGTAACTCCGTGGGAGAGTAGGTCGCTGCCGGGATTATTTCCTTACGTATACTAGCTACGACGTGCTCTGACAAACATCGCTGGCATAGCACTTGTTTATCAGATTGCGTGTGCACACCGCGACCGATCGACTTCTCTTTCCAAATACGAATCCCGCTATGCGCATTTATCCCGGAGAGCCAGCTATTCCGTTTCGGCTCAGAGATGCCAGTGGTAGCCAATATGAGCTGGAGGACTACCGTGGTTCATGGCTGCTGCTGGTTTTTCACCGCCACCTGCGGTGACTTCCCTGCCGCCGACACCTGCTGCAGTTGCAGCAGGCGCATCAGACCTTGAAGGATTTCGCGATCTGCGTCGTCGTCGTGACGTTCGAGTCTGAACAGGCCGTGCGCGACTACCTCGACGAAACTGATTTCGCTTGGCCCGTGCTTGTAGATGACGAGCGGCGACTCTATCAAGCCTATGGTATGGAGCGCGCGTCGCTGCGACATCTCTGGGGGCCAGCGACCTGGTCGGCTTATCTGAAAGAAGCGTTTCGGGGCCATCTTCCCCGATGGCCCGTGGCCGACACCTTCCAGCAAGGGGGTGACGTACTGGTCGATCCCACGGGTAGAATCAGGTTCACCCATGTTGGCGACGGACCGGGCGATCGTCCCAGCGTCGCCAAAATCCTACAGGTGCACCGAGCTGTCGCAACGAGTGAGATCTAGTGAAGAGGCTGGCATCATCGGTCTCCGCTCAGTATTGTGACGGGTTCCTCGGACTGTTTGGTGTTAGACGGTCGTTCGCTGACGAAGGCGGCGCGCCTAGTAGACATCACGCACGGAACCCGTAAGAGTGGCGTCGGAACAGCACGGGACGCGCCGCCGATAAACCGGCCCAGCGCCCGTTGCTCAAGTTTTCCTGCCCGACGCTTCGGTGGACGCGATCATCTCAAGCTTTGTGATCAATCTGGCGGCGGAGAAAGATAAGCTCCTCGCCGAGGCATGTCGGGTGCTTCGACCCGATGGCTAGCTCGCTGTGTGGTCTGGACATGAAATCGGTTTTTTTCCTCTGCGTCGCAAACTCCGCACGCAGCCAGATGGCCGAAGGGCTCGCGCGTCAGAAGTTCGGCAAGCGCGTACGGGTACAGAGCGCCGGGTCTTGGCCGTCTCGGGTGAACCCACTTGCGGTCACGGCGATGGCCGAGATCGGGATCGACATCACCAGACATCGGTCCAAGCACGTCGAGACCATCGAACCCACTTCGGTAGACACGGCCGTCATGCTGTGTGCGGAAGAAGCCTGTCCGGCATTTCTGGAATCCGCGCAGCGGCTCAGTTGGCCGCTGCCGGATCCAGCTGGTGCCACCGGTTCCGAGGCTGATCGCCTTCAGCGGTTTCGAGACGTGCGTGATGAGATCGCTCAACGGCTGAATGGTCTAGACCTTACTACTTGAGGATCCGGCGCCCTCGCCACTCTGGTCCCTTGATAACAAACCACCATTCCGGGTTCTGCTGTTCGTCTCGCAGCGCCGGCTTGTCGACCTCGTGTAGACGAGGTCGGTATTTTCGCTGACTGGCGCCAGGTGTCTTGCTGCGAGCAGACTATCCTCCACATCCGGTGGCTATTCACACACTGAGAACTGAATCGTCTCGAGCGTCTTCGACTCGCGGCCACCGTCGGTGTTGAACTCGTTGAGGAAGCCCCGCATGATCGCACTTTCGGCCGTGCGGACGCACTCTCAGTTCGGTTCGTTGTCGCTCTGAAGCGTGACGAAAAAGAACGCCGTGTAGGCTTGGTTCGCGCCGGAATCGCGCCGGCCACGATCGCCGTTAAACTGGACACCCATCGTTCCTTACCCGGTCTGCTTTCTGGTTCTTGTTTCAAACGCTGTAAATACTCGTGCAACGATAGTGTGTCACCGCGTGCACCCGGCCCCGTCGCTATAATTGGCGAGTGATCCTACCCCTCGGTGACGAACCGAACCCGCGTGGTTTTCCAATCGTGACCTACGCGTTGATCGCGGTCAACTGCGCTGTCTACGCGTTCATTTCCCTTCCGCTCGGCGTGATTCAACCCGACCTTAGCGATCCGGTTTTGGCCGAGTATGTTGGTGTGCTGGCCACCCGGTTTCCCGACCAGGTCTCGATATCCGAGTTTCTCCAGCGGGTCACGGCCTACGACTTATTTGTCTTCACGCACGGATTTCGGCCAGCGGCACCAGATCCCGTAGATCTGTTCACATCTATGTTTCTGCATGGCGGGTTCATGCACTTGGCTGGGAACATGCTGTTTCTCTGGATCTACGGCGACAACGTGGAGCACAGGCTTGGCCGCGGCGCGTTTCTCCTCGCCTATCTAGTGACTGGTGTGGCGGCCACCTTGTTTCACAGCCTTTTCGCTGCCGCCTCGCCGCTGCCGCTCGTGGGGGCCTCTGGTGCCATCTCCGGCGTTCTCGGATTCTACTTCTTATGGTTTCCGCGCAACCGGGTCCGGTTGTGGGTGGTTTTGTTCCCGTTCTTCATGAATGTCGTGTATGCGCCGGCACGGTTAGTGCTGGGAGTGTATCTATTTTTAGACAACGTGATGCCATTTCTGATTACCCGAGGCGTGGCAGGGGGCGGCGTTGCGTACGGTGCCCACATTGGCGGCTTCATTGGCGGCTTTGTTTGGGCTTGGTTGGAGAATCAGCGGAAGGTGGCTGCTCGCCCCTGCGAGTATCGGCCTGCTGGCGGCGGTCTCGCTGCCCAGTCGGCCGGAGAGACCGTGGCCGCATTGGTTAATGCCGGACGCTTCGAACAGGCGGCGCCCGGCTATTTCCGGCTGGGTGCCGACGAGACCCGGCGGTTGCTGATACCTGGGTCTTCCATCGAACTCGGGAACTGGCTCGCCAATAACGGACACGCCGAGGCGGCTCTAGTGGTCTATCAACGCCATCTGCGTGACCATCCGATCGGACCACTGGCGGCCGAAGCGCACCTCGCCGTCGGCCTCGTCCAGCTCCGAGCGCTCGGTCAGCCGACCGCCGCGTATCAGCATCTCGTCGAGGTCTTTGACCACGAACCGCATCCCGAAACCGAGCGGAACGCCCGCGAGGCTTTGGCTGACATCTCCGCCAGACAGAAATTTTAGATGCGGCCGCACTGAGGCTCGGCCTTTTTGGGCCGACTAGTTTAGCTAGGCAGCGTGCAGATTTGTTTCCCGAACACGGCGACGATGGCCGATAGACCGACTGGGGTAAGCACAGCAGCCCCTGCCGTATGGAACGTCTCGGTTGTCCTGGTATTTGAGCGCGCGGCTTGTCTATACAAGGTTTGTCTATAATTAGAGGTTCCTGCCGCATGCACCTCTGTTGCTGGGAGGTCGTTCAATGGTAGGACACGCGGCTCTGGACCGCGTAATCGGGGTTCGAATCCCTGCCTCCCAGCCAAATTTTTGTTTGAACTGATCCTTACTTGTTGGAAGCCGCCTCTCCTCAAGCAGCCGGGCTCGCGGCACTGGCGAGTCGGGCCGTGACTGGTGGGACGAAGTGCACGTCGAGCTGTGGAAACGCGATCACGACTCTTTTTTTCTTAAACGCGTTCCAGATCGTTTCGTGGAGCGCCGATGTCGCGGGCCGCGCTGTCCAAGGGTCGTGCATCCAGATGGCGACTTCCCAATGAATCGCATGATTGCCGAAGTCGGTCAGGATAATCTGCGGAAGCCTTACCCTCGATGGCATAGGTTTTGCTGACCGCGCGCTACGGCAGCTACCTGTCATAGCTGCTGGCGGGAATATCAAGTCGTCCGGTTCCAGAGGGCCACAGGAAGACCTCGGAGACCTCGAGTGATAGACTGCCAATCCGCTCTGCCGCCGCACAAGCGGCGGGCGCTCGCTATTCGCTGGAGGTTAGGTCGATGCAGATGGTACCGAAGCTCACACTGGACGACGCGCGCGTCATTATGGAAGCAGCCGAGCAGAAGTCGAACGAGATTGGTGTTGACATGGATATAGCCATCACCGACGACGGCGGCAACCTGTTGATGTTTCATCGCATGGACAAGGCGCGCATCACCAGTATCGACGTGGCCATCAGTAAGGCGTTCACGGCCGCTGGGGCGCGCCGCTCCACTCGTGCGTATGGGGAGGTGAGCCAACCGGGTGGTCCCGCCTTCGGTATTCATGTCAGTAACCAAGGACGGTTCATGATCGTCGCCGGGGGCCTTCCAATTTTCGTCGATGAGCAGATCAGCGGCGGAGTCGGCTGCAGTTCCGGCCATCCCGATCAGGATGAAATGGTGGCCCAGGCGGGGATCGACGCCCTGCTACGACACCTGGAAAAAACAGACGCGACGTGACGGGTCAATCGCTTGGTGTGAGTTCCGACAGCGAGACGTGGGGGAATAGGAATCGAACGGGCTAGGAGATCCTGAGGACCGGCTCAGCCAGAACATTGTCGAGCGACGCCAAGATCTTTCCGCTGGCTGCTTCCGATCACCCGAGTGGTCGAGCTGGTTTCACAGAGTTTTCATCCAGAAGGCCTCGTAGCCAGGTTGCACAAGTTTAGACTCCGTCCGGCACAGAATGCCTAGGTCGTCACTTGTTTTACGAAGCTTGTTCCCATAGGATCAGATGCTCAGTGTAAGCCGATCCCCATCATCAGGAGTCGCTCTCAACATGAAAACTTTTGTTGCTTTCGCCACGCTTGTGCTCTTGTTGTCTCCGGCCATTACCGCGCAAGAGGCGGAGGTCGACGTCAAGGAGCTTCTCACGGAATTCGGCCAGCGTGTTGACACGGACGGTGTCAATATCATGCTGGTCCATTTGAACGATTTCACTACCGACTACTTCTTCACGGCACCTTCAAAATACGCCTTGCGAGCCCAGGCGCGTCAACGGACGATGTTCTACGTGACAGGCAGTGCCGTCGACACTCACGAGGTAAGACTCGACTTTGAGCTTAGGCAGACTAACCCACAGGGGGCCCGCCTCTTCCCTGGGCAGACAATTAACATCGAGAACTTCGAAGAGGGTTCTGTGATCAACGCCGGTGAGGAATTCAGTGGCATCGTCGCCTTCGAGGCCGACTGGAGGGTGCCTGGGAGATTGGCGATCGCCAACGGTGACCACGTATTCTCGTTCGAATTCAATCGGAACACGCTGGCGAAGCTCGAAGGCAGCTGATCGCGTCGTTACGATCGCATCTTGGACCGGGCCTGTCGGGGGCTCGGTCCATTTTTTGTACGGGCACTAGCAGCGCTACACTCTAATTAGTTTCCACGGAAGGAGGTCTCGTCCACCTGCCGTCAGGGTGTAGTGCAAAGGCTAAGAGATGCGGCTTGCTCGGGCACTCCTCGGGGAAAGAGAGCACTTAGCGTAACTCGCCGAGGTAGGGGCATCAAGAAAACGCATTGCTCCACCGTCTGCGCAGCTGCCGCTAGTGCTAGCAACGCGATCATCTGAAAGGCCAGGCGCATCGGTTCTCCTTGGTGTGCCTTCCAGGATCCAGAGGATAATGGCGCATCATCGATGACTAACCATATGACGGTGCGCACACGCTTTGCGCCTAGTCCCACCGGTTATCTCCATATTGGAGGTGTTCGCACCGCACTGTTCAACTGGCTGTTCGCCCGACACCACGGGGGCCAGTTCATCCTGCGCATCGATGACACTGATCGGGAGCGCAATCTCGATGAAGCGCTTCAGCCGATCCTCGATGGTTTCCGCTGGCTGGGTCTCGACTGGGACGAGGGGCCTGAGGTGGGAGGACCGTTCGAGCCTTATATCCAATCCAGACGGCACGGCCGCTATCACGGCGCTGTGCAACGACTACTTGAGCGCGGTGCGGCCTATCGAGACTACGCTAGCCCTGAGGAAATCCAAGCTGAGCGGGAGGAGGCCCAGCAGGCGAAGCGACGCTTCCTCTACTCCCGGCGCTGGATGGCCGAGGTCCCCGAGCAGGTCGCCCGCTTTGAAGCGGAAGGACGGCGGGCGGTTGTCCGCCTCAAGATGCCACGTGAGGGCGTCTGCGAGTTCGACGATTTGGTCCGGGGGCACATGGCGTTCGACTGGGCGCTCGAGCAGGACCACGTCGTACAGCGAGCGGACGGTAGCTGTCTCTATCATCTTGCCAGCACGGTCGACGATTACGACTTCCGTGTGACGCACGTGATCCGGGCGGTCGAGCACCTCTCGAACACGCCTCGACAGATTTTCATCGCGCAGGGGCTCGGCTACCTCCTACCCGCGTATGCCCATTTACCGTATGTGGCAGAGCCCGGTAGCGCCGAGAAGCTAAGCAAGCGCAAGCTCGGAAAGTATCTGAAGCATCCGGATTTCAAACGGCTCAACGATCACGGTGCCGCCATCATGACCGCGCTTGGACATGACATCTCGCCCGACACTTTTAATCCGGTCGTCGTCGATTTCTATCGCGAGGTGGGGTATTGTCCGGAGGCGATCCTGAATTATCTTCTGTTGCTCGGCTGGTCGCTCGATGACAAGACGGAAACGTTTACGCGGGACGAAATGGTCGCCCAATTCACGCTAGACCGAGTGAACCGGTCGGCGGCCAGCTTTGACCCGCAGAAACTGCAAGCCTTCCAGGAGCGGAAGATGAACGCGATGTCGCTCCGGGATAAGGTCAGGCTTGGTCTCCCATTTTTGCAGCGCGCCAAGGTCATTCAGGCGTCGCCGTCGGCGGCCGATCTAGCGACCATGGCCAGGGTGGTTCAGGCTGCGGGTGACCGGATCAAGGTGGCGGGGGACATCCTGAGCTATCCGGAGTTTTTCCAGCCGGACGCGAGCTTCTCTTACGACGACGAGGCCTTCGACAAGCGAGTCCGTACGGTAAGGGGCGTCGACCTACTGCGCAGGTTCCAGGCCCGGCTGCAGAAGGTAGAACCGTTCGACGCAATGACGTTGGAGAGGGTGTTCCATGAATTCGTCGACAGCGAAGGGATTAAGATCGGCCAGATCATCCATGCGGTGCGCGTTGCCGTGACTGGGAAGGCGGTCGGGTTCGGTCTGTTCGAAGGAATGGCGATTCTTGGCCGAGATGCCTGCCTAGCTAGAATTGCAAGAGCACTCGGACGGGCGGAGGTGGATCGGTAGGGCTAGCGCACCACATTGCGATGACCGAGGAAGAAACCAATATCGAGACGACAGGCGGGCCCGACTTCATCCGCCAGATCGTCCTTGAAGACCGGCGGGTCAGCAAGTATGGCGGGCGTGTGCACACGCGCTTTCCTCCCGAGCCGAACGGATGTCTCCACATCGGTCACGCGAAGGCGATTTGCGTGGACTTCGGGATCGCCGAAGAGCACGGGGGTCTCTGCAATTTACGCCTGGACGACACTAATCCTGAGACCGAGGACGAGGAGTACGTTCGCGGCGTTCAAGAGGATGTGCGCTGGCTCGGCTTCGACTGGGGCAGTCGATTGTATTACGCCTCAGATTACTTCGACCGGCTGCACGAGTGCGCTGTGAAGCTCATCAAGGACGGGAAGGCGTACGTGGACGATCTCAAAGGGGAAGAGGTCAGCCAATATCGTGGACGCTGGAACGAACCGGGCCGGGACAGCCCGTGTCGTGACCGGTCGGTCGAGGAGAACCACGCGCTGTTCGAACGGATGCGTGCGGGCGAGTTTCTCGACGGTAGCCGTACGCTCAGGGCGAAGATCGATATGGCGTCGCCAAACATGAACCTGCGCGATCCGACAATCTACCGGATCCGGCGGGTTCCACACTACCGTCAGAAGAGTAAGTGGTGTATCTATCCGACGTACGACTTCACCCACCCCCTGTCGGATGCTTTCGAGCGGATCACTCACTCGCTGTGCACGCTGGAGTTTGAGGATCATCGGCCGCTCTACGAATGGTACTTGCGAGAGCTACAGATCGAGGATCCGCCTCGCCAAATCGAGTTTGCGCGGCTGAACATCAGTCATACGGTGCTGAGCAAGCGCAAACTCCTCGAGCTAGTGGAGGGGGGGCACGTCAGCGGGTGGGATGATCCGCGGATGCCGACCTTTATTGGGATGCGCCGGCGCGGGTACACGCCGGCGGCGATCCGGAATTTTTGCGAACGCATCGGCGTCGCCAAAGCCCAGAGCCTCGTGCAGTTTTCTCAGCTTGAGGATGCGGTGCGTAAAGATCTCAATCGTCATGCGCCGCGCGTGATGGGAGTCTTGCGTCCGCTGCGCGTTGTTATCGAAAATTATCCAGACGACCAGGTCGAAGAGCTCGAAGCGGTCAACAATCCTGAGGACCCTAGCACTGGAACGCGAACGGTCCCGTTCTCACGGGTGTTATATGTCGAGCGCGAGGACTTTCGGGAAGAGCCGTCGAAGAAGTACTTCCGTCTAGCCCCGGGTCGTGAGGTTCGGCTTCGTTACGCCTATTTCATCAAATGTGTTGACGTCGTGAGAGACTCGACGACCGGAGAGGTGACTGAGCTTCGGTGCACTTATGATCCCGAGACACGCGGCGGTTACGCGCCTGATGGGCGAAAAGTTCGCGGGACCATCCACTGGGTGTCCGCCGAGCACGCGTTTGCCGCTGAGGTGCGGCTTTACGACCACCTGTTCTCCAAGGCGGACCCCGAGAACGTCGCTGCAGGTGGGAACTACAAGGATTACCTTAACCCGGACTCGTGCGAGGTGGTGGACGGATGTTGGGTGGAGCCGAGTTTGGCCGGGGCTCCGGCCGGCTACGTGTGCCAGTTTGAACGGCAGGGCTACTTCTGTGTAGACCAAGACTCGTCTGCGCTGAAACTTGTCTGCAACCGGACGGTCAGCCTGCGGGATACGTGGGCGAAGGTTGAGAGCCGCTCAAGGAGCTGAGCTGTCCGCTAGGTGCCTGTCGCAGACCCGAGCCTCATCGCCCGCCGCCACGCCGAGGCTTGTCCGAGGTGATCCATCGCGTGAGCGGTCATTAGAAAGATGATCAAGTCTCCCCTTGTCGGGAAATACGTGCGCCTGTTCTCGTCCGGGTGTGGCTCGTTGCGCGTCTCGAGACCGGTCGCCTTGACAGCCTCCACCACTTGTTTATGCATCCTGTCGAGCGTGGACACGATCTCGTCCTTCACTGGATAGTCCGAAGCGTTGGCAGTCGGGACACCCCCGGTATTGAATCGTGCCTCCCAGCCGACTGGAAGCACGCTGTCCTTGCCCAGGAACTTCAAGAGGTAGTCTGATGACACGCTGAGATGGCCGAGCGACCATGCCGGGTGGTTGACAACGCCGCTGGGTTACTGACAGAGCTGCTCGGGAGTGACATCGGCGACAAGCTTGTTGGCGTAGGCGAGGTTAAAACCGTACAGGTAGATGAGATAGTTAAGCATGGGACCACTCCTGCTCTGGAAAGGCGACCTAAGGTAGCGGGATCATACGACGGGCGTCCCAACGGCGTTCGGAGAATCACATGGGAGCGCACAGAAACCGCCAAGTCAATTGGCCCTTCACACAGTCTGATTTTCGAAGGGCTCCGACTTCAAAACGACGAAGCCGCCGTCAATCGAGGGTGACGGCCCCTCGTGAGGTGGGCCGGAGCCGTGGCGCAAGCAGGCGACAAGACAGTAAAATAATTCCGATGAGACACCTCGTTCTCTCTGGCGTAATCGCACTTGGCGCGATGGCTTTAGCCGGTTGTGCGCATCCCGCGAACGAAGTCCGAACCGGCGGGACCGCGGTCCCGGAAACGCTGTTTGAGCTGCCCACCGGCGAGATGACGGTACAACTAGTGGCGGACTCCGTGCCGGTGGTCGAAATCGTGATGGAGGCTTTGGACGGCCGGGTCCTTGCCATGGGAAACCTCAGAGGGAAGGTCACACTGGTCAATTTCTGGGCCACCTGGTGCGGACCGTGCCGGCAAGAGATTCCGGATCTGATAGCGCTACAGGCTCGCTATCCGGATCATCTGCAGATCGTCGGGGTATCCACTGACGAGGGGGATCCGGCGATGGTCGAAGCGTTCGCGCACGAGTGGGGGATGAACTACCCAGTAGTAATGATGACGCCGGAGATTAACCGCCAGTTCCCTGGGGTTTTTGCGCTCCCCACGTCGTTCATCGTCGACACGGACGGCGGCATTGTACAGACGCACGTCGGACTGATCAGTCCTGCCATTTTAGAGCAGGAAATTCGGCACCTGACCTCGCTGCCGACCGCGGTCAATGTTGAGTTGATCGAAGGGACCCAGCAGATGAAGCTCGTCAACGCGGCGCACGCCACGTCGATTCCCGGACTGGATCTCTCTCAGCTCACGCCGGCGCAGAAAGCGCGGGCGCTGCAGCGGCTTAACGAGGACGGCTGCGTCTGCGGGTGCCGACTGACTCTCGCGCAGTGCCGCATCAACGATGCCGCCTGCGGGTTAAGCTTGCCGCTGGCCGAGAAGGTGGTCGAAGAAATCGCCGGGGTATAGCACACGGGATGCTAGACCCTATCTCATAGATGCCTCAGGTGAATACGGCGCACATGTCTTACAAGCGACCGGTCTCGTCCATCGCCGCGGGTGTGTGGCCGTCACAGCGGTGCGAGATGTTTGTCGGTCAGGTCCATGTTGTCGAACGATGGCTAACAGAAGATCGTTCACACTCCCGCGTGGGAGTTTATGAAGTAGGTTCTAGTATCATCCGCTGACAGGCAGTACCCGGCCAACTTCCGTCTCTTCTGGGTCACGTAGCCCCATGACCTTGCGTAAGGATTGCTTGACATCTTCGACGATCAGATAGGCAGTTGGCACGAGGATCAGCGTGATAAACGTCGCGAAGATAACCCCGAAGGCGAGCGAGACCGCCATCGGAACGAGGAACGCGGCCTGAAAGCTCCGTTCGAGCATCAGCGGCACAAGGCCGAAGAAGGTCGTCAGCGACGTTAGCAGGATCGGCCTGAACCGCGCCACGGCCGCCTCCCGTACCGCGACCTTGAGGTCAACGTGCAACCGCCGCTTTCGGTTGACGAAGTCAACCATCACGAGGCTGTCGTTGACGACAACGCCCGTGAGCGCAACCAGTCCGAACATTGACATCAGGGTAACGTCGAGGCCCATGATCATGTGTCCCCACACCGCACCGACTAGGCCAAATGGGATCGCGCCCATGATGATGAGAGGCTGGATGTACGAGTTGAGCGGGATCGCAAGCAGCACAAAGATTGCAAGCAGCGCCACGGCGAACCCGATGCGAAGCCCACCGATCGCATCCTGTTGCTCCGCTTGCGCGCCTTCGAAGGTGTGGAAGACTCCGGGATAGTTCGCGAGCACCTCGGGGAGGATCTGGGTCTCCAGATCTTCGATCACCGAACCGCCCGACGTGACGTTTGCGTCGACTGCTGCAGTGACGTTGACCGCCCGGTTGCGATTGACCCGTTTGATCGAGGCATATCCGCGGCCAGGTTCAACGGCCGCTACTTGGCCGAACGGCACCTCCCCGCCATCGGGCGTGCGGATCCGCATCTTTTCGAGGTCACCCAGTGAGCGGCGCTGGTCGGCTGGGAAGCGGACCATGACGCGGATGTCGTCCCGGCCGCGCTGGATTCGTTGCGCCTCTTCGCCGTAGAAGGCCTGCCGGACCTGCTGACCTAGGTCCTGGAGGGTCAGCCCCAAATTCTCCGCCGCCGGCGTGATGCTGAGCTGAAGCTCCTGCTTGCCCTGCCGAAAAGAGTCACTAATGCCGTAGACACCAGTGTAGCCTCTCAAGCGTTCCTTGACCTCGTCGGCTGCCGCGCGCAACGTCTCGATGCTCGGGCCCGTGAACATCACGTTGATATCCTCTCCCGGTGTCATTATCGACGCGTTGAAGCTAACGTCGACTGCTTCGGGAATCGGCCCGGTCAGCTCTCGCCAGCGGTTGCCAAGCTCTTCGCTGGCGATATCACGCCCCTCGGCCGGTGCCAACTCGATCGTTACTTCCCCGAGATGGGCGGCCGTTCTGTTCCGGACCGGGCCAATGGGACCGCCTGAGCGTGACGCCAGCGGCTGGTTCCCCACCGCGGTGAACACGTGGCGGAAGTAGTCCTGGCTGGTTTCCTGCTGGAGCTGCCGTCGCAGTCGGTCGGCACCGGCTTCGAGCTTTTCTACTGCGGTGGACGTGCGGGCAGCGGTTGTGCCCTGCGGCATGGTCACCGAGGCTGACATGAAGTCCGCTTCGACCGAGGGGAAGAAACGGAAGGTCGTCCAGCCACCCAACACCATGCCAAGCGTGACGATCAGCGCGGACACGCCGGCCGCTGCCGTCAGATAGCGCCAGCGCAACCCGAACTCCAAGCTGGGCGCGTAGGCCTTCCGAATGAACTGCTTGAGCCCGTTCGCGAAGAGACTCTGGAAACGCGACAACGGACCCTTCCGCCGGCGCTTCGGGAGATACGCGAGGTGGGCTGGCAGGATGTTGAGCGACTCGATCAGCGAGAACAGCAGGCACGGGATAACGATGAGCGGTATGACCCTAAAGATCTTGCCCATAATGCCAGGTACGAACATCAAGGGGGCGAACGCCGCAACCGACGTCAGCACCGCGAAGATGACCGGCTTGGCGATTTCCTGTCCGCCTTCGATCGATCCGCGTAAACCGTCTCCATGTTCTTCCTGGTTACGGTAGATGTTCTCGCCGATGATGATCGCGTCGTCGACGACGATTCCCAGCACGAGAATAAAGGCGAACAGCGACATGACATTGATCGAAACGTCGAGGAACGGCATCAACATGAGAGCACCCAAGAACGAGATTGGGATACCGATGCTGACCCAGAAGGCGATCCGCAGCTCGAGAAACAGCGCGAGCAGGATGAACACGAGCACGAAACCGCTCAACCCGGTGCGGAGCATGAGGCTCAGCCGGGCCTTCAGGATCTTCGCCGAGTCCTGCCACACGGTGAGCGAAATCCCCTCCGGCAGCAACGGCTGCGCCCTTTCGATGTACTCGCTCACCGCGGCGCCGATCTCGAGCGCGCTTTGGTCCCCAGTGCGAAAGACGGAAATGAGAATGGTGGGTTCGCCGTCGAAGCGAGCGAACTGATCGGTTTCGGCGAATCCGTCGATAACCGTCGCGACGTCGCCAAGGTGTAGGCGCGTGCCGTCCGGCCGCGTCAGGAGCACGAGTTTCTCGTACTCCTCGCCTCGATAGGCTTGTCCGAGCGTGCGGAGTAAAATCTCGCCGGCCTCACTGCGCACCGACCCGCCGGGCAGGTCGATGGACGACCGCCGGACGGATCGCGCCACGTCGTCGAAGGTTAGGCCGTAACGCCGCAGCGTGTTCTCGGAGACCTCGAGATTAATTTCGTACGGCCGCGCGCTGACGACGTCAACTTGGGAGATCTGGGGCATCGCCGACAGCTCGTCACGGACCCGCTCCGCGAGTGCTTTCAGCGCGAACTCATCCGTTTTTCCTGAGATCGCGATATCGACCACCTGATTGCGCGCCGTCAGCTCACGAATGATCGGTTTTTCCGTCTCCGCCGGGAACGTGGTGATTGCATCGACCTGGCTCTTGACGTCGTCGACGACTTTTCTGGCATCAGCGCCCAGCTCGAGTTCGATCAAAACAGACCCGATGCCTTCGGACGCGGTCGAGGTGATTTCCTTGATACCGTCGACACCCTGAATCGCCTCTTCGATGCGAACGCAAACGGCTTCTTCGACCTCCTCTGGCGCCGCGCCCAGATACGCCACCTGGATGCTGATCCTATCGAGCGAAAACTCGGGGAACACCTCTTCCTTAACGGTCAACGCCGCGAGCAAGCCGCTGGCGATGATACACACCATCAGCAGGTTAGCCGCGACTGAATTCCTGGCGAACCACTCGATCATCCGGTTCATGCGTACAACCTTCTACGATCTACGCTGCCTCATCCTCGACGGTGTCGTCTAGGACGTCGCGCAGGCTGTTGCTCAGCTGCGACGCGACCTCGTTCGAGAGACGCGTCAGATCGTCAGCCGTTCCGTCCACTTTGATCGCGCGAACCACGCTGCCGCTGTCCGTCGCGACGACACGCGCCGTTACCCGGACCTGGCTGCCGATGCGCTGGATCCCGCCTTCCACGACCCATCGTGCCGCCGCTTCGGAGGCCACGACCCTCAGCGTATCGATGCGGGTGAAGTGCGACGAGACTGCGTCGGCGAGCGCCGCGCTTAGCTCAAGGTCCATCGGCTTGGCGCCGAGGTTGGCAAACGGTAGCACGGCCACCGGGAGTTCCGGCCGTTTCGCTACAGCTTGAGGGCCCGAGATCGCCAGAACCTCGCGAATACTCTCGCGGACAGCCGCGGCGACCTCATCGCCCACGCGCGATAGATCGTTCACTTGGCCATCCACCTTCAAGGTGCGCGAGACAACCTCCTCCCGCGCGTCGACTACGCGGGCGGTGACCCGCACGGCCTCGCCGACTCGCTGGATGCCGCCGCCCACGAGCCAGCGCGCCTCAGTTTCTGAGAAAACCATCGTTAGGACGTCATCGCTGGACAAGCGCGCGGACACCGCATCTCGGATGGTCGCGCCAACCTCGACATCGCTTGGTCGTTGACTAATGTTCGAGAAGGGCAGCACCACGATGGCATTTCGACTAAACGTCGAGGTAGGCGCGGGTGGTGGCGCGGGTGGTGGCGCCGGGGCGGAGTTAGGGATCGGCCGTGCGTCTGTCACGGTCTCGATGACCGGCGCGGGTGGCGTGTTGCTTCCGAATAATTCTGCCAGCCAGCTCGGTTCCGTGCCCAGCGGCGTGTCCGGTTCGAGGGTCGAGACCGCGGCGGCTTCTGGTTCGGCCGCCACGTCCGGTGCAGGCGTGGCGCCTTGGCGCCGGACCAGCAAATCAGGATCATCGGTCGAAATCTGGACTACCATGCCTTCGGTTGAGCCGTCGATGGTCGAGATCGCCACTAGTTCGCCAGGCTCAAGACCAGACCGAACGAAAACCGACTCGGCACTCGTGCGCAGGATATCTACCGTTCGAGACCGTAGGCGATCGTTGAGATCGACAACCAGTACCTGGTTGCGGCCCTGCAACGCCTGGCGTGGCAACCGCGCGACATTCGTGTACCGGCGTCCCTCGATTTCCGCCTCGACGTACATTCCGACCGCCAGAGGTGGCCGGTCTGGGTTGGCTCCCGCCGCGTAGGGGGCCTGCACCTCCGCGACGACGTGCACCATTCGCGTCGCCGGGTCGAGCTCGCTCTCGGTGCGAACGATTCGGCCCTGCCACGTATGGGTCTGGCCGGCGAATGCCGTTCGCAGCGTCACGCGTGGGCCCGGTCGCTCCCGCGTGCCGAGATACGACAAGGGCAGGTGGAGGTAAGCCAGCTCCTCGTCCGGGAGCGGCAGCCGTACCTCCGCCGCGTCCACGGCGTAGATGGTCGCCACCGGGTTTCCCACCGTCACAAACTGGCCGAGGCCGACGTTCTTCCGGCGGATCCGGCCGGCATAGGGCGCCGTGATCTCCGCCCGTTCGAGGTCGCGCTCCGCGCGCCCGACGTTGGCTTCCGCCGCCGCGACCGCAGCGCGGGCGTCCTCGAGCTGGGGCTTGCGCAAGGTAAGCTCGCGGGGATCGCCCCGCCCGAGTTCCGCCCATTCGCGCCGCGCCACATCGGCTTCGGCTTCTTCCTGCGCCAGGCGGAGCCGCGCCTGGGCGAGCTGCGACCGGGAGCTGACCAGAGCCTGCTGGTAGTTGAAGGGGTCAAGCTTCACCATTACGTCACCCGCTTCGAAAAAGCCACCTTCGGCAAATGACGGTGCCACCCACGTCACGCGTCCGGAGATTTCCGGCACAAGCTGGCTCTCGGTGCGTGGGCGCACGGAGCCTTGACTGAGAACGGTCAACTGCACGTCCTCGAACGTGACCTCGTGCACACGCACACCGGGGGCCGCGATCGCCGGAGGTTGGATCATCACCCGCGGTCGGTTAACCACCATCGTGAAAGCCGCGAAACTCGCGCCAGCGAGTACACCGATCGGGAGCACGACCTTCAAGAAACGGATGAAGGTGCGGGACGTCTGCATAGGCGTTGTCCGTTCTCTTGGAGTAATCACGAGCTCAGTTCTCGTTTTCGATCCGACCGAGGTCGAAGGGTGCCTCGAGCTGGTCGAAACCACCACCGAGCACCAGATAGAAGTCCACGCGGTTCTCGAGGCGTAACCGTCGCGTCGCGATCAGATCTACCTCAGCCTGCATCGCCGACCGTTGCGAATCGAGCACTGTGATATACGTCTCGAGTCCGGCTAGGTACCGCTCGTTCGCTAGCCGCTCGGCCGCCCGCGCTTGCTCAACAGATGTTGCGCGGTGCCCTTCCTGCTTTTCGAGGAGAGCCTCAGCTGCGAGTGTCGTTTCTACCTCGGCGTACGCTCGGAGGGCGGTGTTGGCGTAGATGGCCAGCGCCTCGGCCGCGCGCGCCTCCGCGCGGCTCACCTGTGCGCGCAGCCGGCCGCCCTGCCAGATCGGGGCTACCAACTGTCCAAAAATGCTCCAGACCGTGAAGTCGCCGTTGATTAGATTCGTCAGCGAATCTGTGGCCGCGCCGGTCGCCGCGGTCAGCGTTATCCGGGGGAGGAGATCTTTGTGGGCGACCCGCAGCCGGGCCGCCGCCGCGGCGACCTGGCGTTCGGCGGCCAGTAGGTCTGGGCGGCGCGCAACCAGCTCGGCCGGCAGCCCGCCGGGGATTGCCGGGGGCACGGTCTGTAATGCCGCTGGTGTCCCTATAGTCCCGTCCGCGTATTCACCCAGGAGCACCTCGAGCTGGCGGGTGGTGGCATCCAACTGCTGGTGGCGCTGCTGGAGGACCGCCTCGGCGTTCGACAGATTCAACAATGCCAACCGGAGGTCGAGCGCAGGCCGGATCCCCGCTTCGAACCGTTCCCGCACGATGCCGGCCGATTCGCGGAAGCTCTTAACCGTCTGCTCCGAGAGGTCGACCTGTTGCTGAGACTCAGCGATCGCGAACCAGGCCTTGACCGTCTGTCCGGCCAGCGAGAGCTGCGCACCGCGGAGGTCGGCGGCTGACCGCTGCAGGTCGGCAAGTGCACCTTGTGTGTTGGCCTGCACGCGACTCCAGAGATCAAGCTCCCACGACACATCGAGCGACACACCCTGGTTCGTTGAGATCGTACTCAGGACTCGTCCCTCGCTTCCCGGAATCGGGAAGCCCACGAAGTTCTGTTTGCGGCGGCTCCCGGCGTACGACGCCTGCACCGTTGGCTGCAAATTGGCCGAGGCAATCCGCGCGTCCGCTGCAGCCTGCTCGAGCCTCGCCGCCGCGGCTTGGAGGTCGTAGTTACGTTCCAGTGCGCTGGCGACTACGATTGACAGGCCCGGGTCCTCGAAATCGTTCCACCATTCACTGTCGATTTGACCCACGGGCACGTCGGCGGCCATCCATGTCGCAGGCAGGGCTGTTGCCAAGCGAAGTGGTTGGATCGGCGGGGTGGACGCGCACCCAGCGGTGATGATCAGAAGACCGATCCCAACCGTCCATTTACCCACGCACGTTCTCCTTTCCTACGGCCACTGGCGCCCTGGTGGTCGCTGCCATACCGGCAGCACCAAACTGAACGAGCGATTCTAGGAGCTCTTCGGGATCGCGCGACGCTTCCCGGTCGACCAATGGCATCGACTCTGCCCAGGTCATCGTGAAGGCCATCGAACCGACCAGGAATAACATGCGCCAGCTGACGTCCGCGTCATCCAGGTGTGGCAACGAGCGGCGCAGCGCGACGATAAAGCGGCGGAAGACCGTGTCGAACTGCCGGATGAAGCTCGCTCTGAACTCTTTGTTCGTTTCCGAATGAATCCGGCCCATGAGCCGCATAAAATTCCGCCCGCCCTCGCCCCACTC
>Ga0310121_10002317_pt1 | contig 18203 bp, 13 predicted proteins | sample CB27_Tmax_986_MG_FD_203504 | JGI IMG/M metagenome (GOLD analysis project Ga0310121, IMG submission 203504) | Marine microbial communities from Western Arctic Ocean, Canada - CB27_Tmax_986 | ecosystem: Environmental > Aquatic > Marine > Oceanic | place: Canada: Western Arctic Ocean | collected...
CCGGAGTTTACCCGAGCTGCCCCGGCACGTGAGGCTGGCGTGTCACCGAATCGGTTGCGCACCCTAGTGTCCCTGATCAGGGATTCCTTACATAAGTTAGGCATTGCTGTGAGCCCGCCAAAGGTGCACGCTTTGTGCCGTAGATCTACACAGAGCCATAGTGTCGCTATTTCGGGGCGTTCTCAGTGACTTCGCGGTCAAAACGGCAGGTCGAAGTTGCCTCCGAGCCCAGAGCCAGACGGTCCTTTTAAAACGTTCAGATGCCTTATGTCGGCGTCTGGGCGCCTATCTGAGCAACCACGCGTCCATGGCTCACCGATAACAGAGTCCCTTTGGGTTAGTGCCGATGGGCTAATCGTCAGTCCAATAGCAGCGTCCCGGCGACGCGACGTGGTCGAGCTGTTGGCAATGGCTCTTGTGCGGGATGTGCTCGATGACGGTTATGGGCGAGTCCCGAGCCGGAAAGGGCCATGACGTTTCGAGGTAGCTCGCTTAAACTGCCAACCCAACCACTCTCAGACCGACCTGATGTTCGCCGCGATCTACGCTCGCAAGAGTACAGACCAGAGCGGTACTGTCGATGAAATGAAGTCCGTCAGCCGGGCGAGCACGGCCATCCGCCGGGTCTTCGGTCCCGCGGCGCTCTATGTGCAGGTGATCAAGACCCGCCGCCATGACCGCGCCGTGCGGGTCGACCGGCGCGCGGTCATTGGTGCCGCGTGGGGGTTTGACGAGGCGCTCGCGCGCTCGGAGGACTCCTCGACAGTGAACACGTCGCTCATCGAACGGTTGAACCTGACCATCCGGCAGAGTTCCGCCTACTTGTCACGACGGACGCTGTCCCATGCGCGCGCGACGGACACGCTCGACGGGCATCTCGAGCTGCTACGCTGCTACTACAACTTCGTTCGCCCGCATCGGGCGCTGAAGTTCGGACGCGAGACGCGGACGCCCGCGATGCAGGCGGGCCTCGCCACTCGGCGACTGACGCTTCGGGACATCTTCCTGTCCCTGCGGCGCGTTATCTCGTGGCTGAGCGACGTGCGGAAGTTCGCTGACGCGCGCAGGAGGGCCGCTGCTGCGGTCATGTACATGCCGGTCGCGGCGTAACCACACTTGATGACGGAAGCACCGCTCGCACGAGTGCGACTACCCACCGGGGCATTATCACCCCTCTCTGCAGTGTCCGGAAAACTAAGGAAAGACCAATGCTTCTCAGGCTAGAATGACGTCGAGTCTCGCCCTTGGCCCCCCTAGGAACCTTGGACAACCTGGGCCACCCATCGGCTGACGACAAAGTGCACGGCCGAGCGAATGGGATCACCCGTCATATCTGTCCGTCGCATAGGGTCGGCCCTCGCCGTCTTCCTTCTGCTTGCCGTCTTGCACACGTGGCCCCTCGTTACCGCGCTCCACGAGTACTCGCGCGACAACGATGATGAGCGACTCAACACGTGGGCTGTCTCGTGGATCGCCCACCAGTTACCACGCGATCCCCTGCACCTGTTCGACGGCAACATCTTCTACCCGAGCCGATACACGCTCGCCTACTCGGAGCCGCTGATCATCCCCGGGCTGATGGGCGCACCACTGCGCTGGCTCGGCGCATCACCCGTGCTCACCTACAACGTTCTTGTCTTGAGCGGTCTTGCGCTGACCGCCTTCGCAATGTATGTGCTCGTGACACGATGGACGGGTGATCACTATGCTGGATTGCTGTCAGGCGCGCTCTTGGCCTTCAGCACACAGCTGCTCACCCGTCTTTCCCATCTGCAGATCCTTCATTTGTATTGGCTGCCGCTCGCGATTCTGGCCCTCGACGGTCTGTTGACTCACAAGCGCCCTCGTCATTTCGCCATGGTGGGGTTGTGCGTGCTGGGTTCGGCTCTTACGTCGGGGTATCTAGCCATGTTCGTAACGGTAGCCCTCGGCGCGGCCTTCCTCGCGCGAGTGGATGCTTGGTACGGGCAAGACGGCGTCAAGACGCTCGCGAGGCTGGCGGTCGCCGCGGCCATGACGCTGGTCATCTTGGTCGTGGTCCTGTGGCCGTACGGAGTCCTGAGGCGAGAAGAAGGACTTCTTCGTCCGCTCGTTCCCGAGGTCGAGACCGTTGGTCTCGCACTGCAGAGCTATCTTTCGACCGCGGCGCGTGTCCACTACTCGACATGGAGCGAGGACTTCTACGAGCGCACGCCGGCTAGTCTGTTTCCAACGGCCATCGGTCTCGGTTTGGGGACTTTCGCGCTCCTGACGCGTCGTCGCGTGGCACCAAAGGGTGTGCGTCGGGTGGTTGTCGCCATCGCCTGTGCGGGTGTACTGCTCTCACTTGGGCCGCTGACACCCGTGTACGCGTGGGCGTATCAGATCATCCCACCGCTCCAGGGCATTCGAGCGACAGGCCGATTCGGTGTTCTGGTCATCTTCTCGGTTGCCGTGGCCGCGGGACTGGGGCTTGCCGCGGTTCGGAGACGCACTCCTCAGCGATGGGTCGCCCCACTGTCGATTGCCGCGCTGGTGGTAGCCACCGTGGAGACGTTCAGCGGCCCCATTCCGTATCGGCGTCTTGATTGGAACCCACCGATTTATCGAGCGCTCGAAGCCATTCACGAACCCGGTGCACTCCTGGAGCTCCCTATCTACGCCGGAGGCTCCTTTTTCGAGAATGGTCGCTATGTTCTGAGCTCAACGACGCACTGGAGACCGTTGGTGAACGGGTACAGCGGCTATCGCCCTCCGAACTTCGATCGACTGGCTCAGCTGGTTGGAACGTTTCCCTCGCTCCTGGCCGTGGCTCGCCTCCGCAGCCTTGACGTTCGCTACGTTGTCCTGCACACGTCCCAATATCGGCGTCAAAACGCGATCAGGCAGACCGTGCAGCGTCTAGACGGACGGCCGGACCTGGTTCTCGTCGCACGCGAAGGCACCGACCGTCTCTATCGCATCGGTGATCCTCGACTGAACGGTGTCGATGGGTTACTGGCCGGTCTGGAGTGGTCCGAACTGACCTTCGTCGACGGCCCGGGTATTCCAGGTAGCCTGCTCAGAGCCTCGCAGTCACTCGAGTCAGTATTCGGGATGCAGGGGCGCGGGCAGTTCTTCGCCCATATGGAGAACACGCGAACAGGCTCTCGTCTGCTTCTTCGTCTTCCTGAGAGAATGGTCGGCGAATTCCTGGATGAGCGTGGCGGGCGGATCACGGGGGTTGCCGTCGATGCCGATCGGGGCTCCGAACAACCGACGGTCCTATCGGTACCGCCTGGCCACGACGCAGTTCTGCTCGTTCTCCGCGCAGAGGACAACGAGCGCGTCTCACAAGGCGGCCCTGGTTCTCGCTAGAGCGTAGACTCCGCGACGAACGCCAAGCAGCGGTTCCTCCAAGAGGCCAAGACCGCCTCGGCTCCGAGCCTGGGACCCGGTTGTAAACTCGGACAGGTAGACGCATTCGTATTTGAGCGATCGCCAGGGCCGTCCATCGAGATGCAGATGCCCGCCTCCTTGAGCACGTCGGTGAAGTCGACGCTGGTGAATTGGCTCCCTGGTCGCTATTAAAGATCTCCGGAGGTCCATAGCGCTCGAGCGCCTCGTGCAAGGCGTCCACGCAGAAGCGCGCATCGAGCGTGTTCGACAGGCGCCAGGACAGGACATTACGGCTCGCCAGTCCATCACTGCGACGAGGTACAGAAAACCCCTCGCTGCAATGGGATATAGGTAACATCCGTGCCCCACACGTGGTTCGGCCGCGTGATCTGCAGATCGCGTAACAGGTAGAGATAGACCCGGTGCGCCGGGTGCGGCTGAGACGTCCGGTGCTTCCGCAATCAACTGTTGGCGTCCTGTCCCTAACCTGCTACATGCTACAGTTTGGGCCGTCATTCAAGCACCACAGTAGTACTGTCGTCGACAAGGCCCCCGCACCGTGAAGAAACCGAGCTGGCGCAACCCCACGTGTTCGTTGCCCGGAAACGTCGCGTCCAGACGCATCATCCGCTACGGCTTCTACCGAACCACGGCCGGGAAACGGCGTCGCTACCGATGCGTCGGGTGCGGACAGACGTTCTCGTCGACCAAAGGCACGCCCTACTAACGTCGCCAGCACCGCCGAACGACATTCGACACGGTCGTCACGCTGCGCGTCGAGGGGCGTTGGTGCGCGGAAAACACCCCTCGGCGAGTGTTGGTCGGGGCCCTGGCGTGATGCACGTCAACGTCACGCGGTTTCCGACCGACGCCTGGGTGGCCCCGCAGCTCCGAGAGGCCACGCCGTACGATGCGGCGCCGCGATTCTTGATTCGGGATAACGATGGCAAGTTTGGGAGCGGCTTCGCCGCGGGGATCGATGTGGTCACCATCCCGCCGCAGTCCCCGAACTTGAACGCGATCTGTGAGCGGTTCCTCGGCGGCCTCCGCCGCGAGTGCCACCTCAGCCGAGTGCTGGCCGACTGGGCGAGACATTTCAACCGGGGCCGACCGCACCAGGGGATCGAGCAGCGGATCCCGAGCCAGTCGGTGCGGCCCGGCCGCGCAGATCTCAGCGGACGCATCGAGGTCTCCCCGGTTCTGGGCGGCCTCCACCACGAGTACGACCGGGCGGCGTGGATGCCGCAGCGACCTGAGCGTCACGGATGAATAGAGTGCCCAGGATACCCCCCGCGGCGTCAGAAACTCACCGCTGCGCCCAAGTGCAGACGGGCGCCACCACGCATGTTGCGCGCCAGGTCGAGCTGGAGCTGCAGGATGGGGGGAGCCTTGAGGAAGAGACCAACGCCCGTCCCGTGGCGGAAACGAGCCTGACGCAGCGACTGACCAACATCATAGGCGGCACCGGTGTCATAAAAGACCGTGGCGCCATATCGGGCGACCGAGAGCGCAGAGCCGAGCGGAAATCGCATCTCTACGGAGCCCGTCACTCGACGGTCGCCGATGAGCTCACCGACTCTCCATCCCCTTAACGACGTGCCGCCTCCGAGCAGTGGCTTTTCATACAGCGGGAGGGCGCCGTCGGAGCCAAGATAGTCGGCCCGGACCGCGAGGACCGATTGCCCCAGAAGCCCTTTATAGACCTCCGCGCGATAACGCGGACGGGAAACCACGCGTCCACTGTGCGAGAGGTCAAGCCACTCGTGCGAGGCCTCCAGAAACACCGAATCGCGAGGAAACGATCTGGTCTGTCGGGTATCGAGGTCCAACGAGACGCGGAACCGAGTCAACCGTCCATCGACGACACCAAATCGTATGTCCGCCCATTCCCCGTCACCCGCCACCCGCAATTTACCCGGGAAGCGCCGGTCGACCCGAGCCCAGACTCGAGTGCGGTCGTCGGCAATTGGCACATGGGGATTCTCTCGACGCACCAGCGATATACCGGTTTGGACACGGTGGATAGGCCCAGAGGCAAACGACCGGTCGGCGACCACGCCGACCTGCCTGGTTCCGCCCCATGTCGCCGGCACCGAGACCCGGCTATTAGCCCCCAACAAGTCGACAAGGCTCGTTTGCGCCCCAAAGCTCACGCCATACCCTTCCGTATAGTCGAAGATCGGAAGGAACAGCGCCCGGTTGCCGAGCTCCCCGAACACTCGACCCACCGGGTTTGACGTCGCTGGCGTCGAACGCTCCGCCACGACGACGATAAGCGCAACCTTATCCGTCGCAGTGAGCGACAGATACCGTTTGCGTATCTCGACAGATTCGAAACGTCCAGACTCGTCAAGACGACGCTGAATGTTCGACATCATCGCCGGCGTGACGAATGTGCCGACGCTGACCCCGGCCAAGCCCAGAACCTCGTCGTCCGGAATGGAGTAGTTGCCATGCACCCTGACCTCGACGACGACTGCTTCCGGCGCCTGGGTCGTGGCCGCCTCGGCCACCAATCCACCCCACACCGTCAAGTCAGCGACTGAGCAGTAGAGAAAGAGGCAACAGAACGCGATTCCTCCGCGTGGCCACTGCGCCGTCCTTCGCCGCGCCAGTAGCCACGTCATTCTGGTTGGTTCGCGACTCCGCCGTATGACCGGATCCGGGCTCGCGCCTCAGCCTCGCGATAGTTCGAGAAGGTCCTCAGATACTGGACACGAAACGTGCCGGTTGCCAGCGAAATCTGGCCCCGGAGCTCGATGCCCTCGGGGAGCCACGTGCCATCGAACGGCTGCCCCATCACCATCGAGGCGGTCAGGTCATCAAGCCGAACGAGCCATCGGCCAGGGAGAAAATCGAATCCGAGATTGTCAAACGTGAACTTTACGATTTGGTGCAACTCCTCGTCGATCCACAGGGTCACAAGACTCGTCTTGTCAAACCCAGCTTCGACGCGGTCCTCTTGGTCGTCAGAGTCGACGGTCGCCCCGTCGTCGCTAAACATCTGCTCCGGGTAGTACTCGATGATGACGACCTCCCGTCCCGCGATCTCATCCCGACCCGCGAAGAAGTAGTTTCCCGGCTCGAACTCGAAGTCGAGGAAGAAGGCTTCTGACACGAACCGCGGCTCGATCCCCTGCGGCGAGATGACGATGGCATTGGCGTCCGGCTCCGGCATTCCATCCGTATCCTGCAGGTGCGTCGCGACTGCCCGTTCCTCAACCGCCCCTTGGCCCAGCGCGCGTGCGTGCTCGACATAACCACGGGCCAGGAGGGTCGTCTCGGTGTCGCCAAGGGCAGAATCGAGGTCATCACTCGCCACGTCAAATCGCGCGGCGAGACGCGCCAGCTCGACAAGCCGGTCAAGCTCGTTCCACGCCTGGAGCCCAGTCTCTACCGCGGCGAGTTTGTCGCCGAGGGGGCTCTTGTCCTCTTCTATCCGCGGAAGTGAGTCAGCGAGGCGCGGGAGCATCGCCGCTAGCAACAACGCGACATCCGCTTCGACCAAACGACCGACTTCAAGCAGGACAAACGCGTCGCGCGTCCGGTCCACGACTCGGCCAAACCCGACCGCCTCGACGCCGCCCAGCTCGGTTGTGATCGCGTCGCTCCCAATCACGACCGCCGCAAAATCGTCGGCGCGAGTTTCCGCGGTCTCGGCGAGCACGCGACCGAGGTCCTCGCCTACCCTGGCGCCCCAGTCACGCTCGATGGTCAACATGATGTTCTCGAACGACCCACGACTGCTCCGCCGCTGCCGGGGCGGACGAGGCCGATCGATCCGACGCCGCTCCCGGGTCAGCCAGTCCTCTTCGGACGCGCGTCGCTCGACCTCACCGATCGCGACGCCGTCAAAACGGACGGGGCTTCGCACCAGATAGCCCTCTCGGACATACCAGACGTATTCGTGGTCAAAGCTCCACAGGCTGCGCCCTTCCGGGCCGACGAGCTCGACACGCTCACGCTCGTCAAGCACATAGTCATGCAACCTGACCCAGTTTTCCTGGCGTCGCTCGAGAACCTGCTCCATGAACACGTCCATCTCATTCTGTCCGTGAGCAGGAAGAACGAATGCCCCAAGCCCCACGGTCAGCGCGATCAGCCGGACAACGGTTCGCCGAGCATCCATCGTCTTTTCTCCCTCCTCGTCGGTGAGACGTGCCCAGTCGATGCAAAGTTCGCGAGGACCTTGAGTGCGATGACCCTCCGCCGACCTGCCGCGCGGGAGATGTGAGAAATTCGGGTTGGCCCAAGAATTCGCGCGTGTTCAGATTCCGAGAAACAGAACAGCGGCGCCGCTGGCGGCCATCACCAACCCCGCCAGAGGATCCGCAAAACGCATCAGTCGCGGTCCAGGCAAGAAATCAAGCCCGCGATAACCCACGACGACCGTGAGCGTCATGGTGCCGACGGTGAGCAGCCCAAAGATGCCGACCACCGCTACCAGAACGCCCCAGGATTGACTCATGGCGGGGACGACCATCAGGGGAATCAACGGCTCACACGGTCCAAGCAACAGCACGACAAACAACGCCCAGGGGGTCAGGCTCGATGCCACATCGTGAGCATGAAGGTGTTCCCCCTCATGGTCGTGCGGATGCACGTGTACCGTCCCGTCTCCATGCGTGTGTAAATGCGTGTGCACGCGACCGCGAAATAGGCGCCACGCCGTCCACGCCGCATACGCCAGTCCACACCCAATCAACAGCGCAGCCGCAACCTCTCCACGGGCCGACTCGATCCACGCCAACGACTCGAGCGTCGACCCGGCTACAGCGCCGACGCCACCGATGACGACCGACGAGGCCACATGACCCACTCCGCACCCGGCGGTGATGGCCACCGTGCGGCGCAACGTCCAACGTCGGGCCCGGGCGAGTGCGATAAACGGCAACGAGTGGTCGATGCCAACCAGTGCGTGCGCGATAGCCACAGTCGCAGTCGTGCCCAGCAGGACCGTCAGCGTGGACTCTGACAACTCAAACATGAATATCTGGAAGAACGAGGGTTGACCGTGCGAGGGACGCTATAGTGGAGTACCTGTACCATTATGTCTGGTCTGACATCCAACGTGGAAGCCAAGGTGACGCGTCTGCACGAGGTGCTCCGTGAGCTCGGCGATGTCGTCGTCTGCTTTTCAGGTGGTGTCGACTCGAGCTATCTCCTCGCCGAGGCCGTGGAGACATTGGCTGACCACGCGGTCGCGCTCACCGCCGTGTCCCCGAGTTTGGCGCCGGAAGAGGGCTCGGCCGCGCGCCGCCTCGCCGCGCAACTCGGCGCGCGGCACATACTTGTCGAAACATACGAAGTCGACGACCCGCGGTATGCGGCCAATCCGGTCAACCGCTGTTACTTCTGCAAGACTGAGGTCTACAGCAAGGCCGTCCAGGAAGCGAAACGTCTGGGCGCCGCCTACGTCATCGACGGATTCAACGTTGACGATCGTAGTGACTATCGACCCGGGCGACAGGCAGCCCGTGAACAACGGGTCCGCTCCCCTCTCGACGACGTGGGATTTACAAAGGCAGATATCCGGCAGGCCGCACGAGCCATGAATCTCCCCGTGTGGGACAAACCCGCGTTAGCCTGCTTGTCGAGCCGCTTTCCGTATGGGACCCCGGTGACACCGGAGCGGCTGATCCAGGTCGCCGCGTGCGAGCAGGTACTGCGCGAACACGGATTCCGAGTCTGTCGCGTCCGGTACTACGAATCGCTCGCTCGGATCGAGGTCGAACCACACGAAATCGACCGACTGCAAAGCCCGGATATTTTTCCCGATGTCCGCGAACGGTTCCGGCGCGCCGGATTCGCTGAGGTCGAGGTTGACGTAAATGGCTATCGGTCGGGGTCGCTCAACGCACCTCGCGGAACATCTCCTCGACCGGAAGGACCTGCACCCGGTCAGCATTGATGGCCAGCTGGTAGTCGAGGATCTCTTCATCTTCGGCGAGAATGTCGTCGCCGACGGCGGCGTTGTAGGTCGGTGGCGACGGCTCGTTGGCAAGCAGCCGCTCTCTGAAGCCCTCGGCGTCGGTCGTGACGATGGCGATCCCAAGATCGTCAAACCGGAGATGTCGCTGAATTGCCGCGTTGACGTCCTCGACGGTCAACGGAGGCAGTCGTGCCTGAATCTCGTCGACAAAGAACTCGGTGTCGTAGAACCGAGAATCCATGGCGTAGCCAAGACGCCGACTGGCGGTCTGGACATACAGCTTGGAATAGTTGAGCAAGAACTCGCGGGTTGCATCGAAGTCGTCCGAGGTCAGGCCGCTCGTCACAAGTCGCTCGAGTTCCCACAGCGCCTGACGCAACGCGAAATGTGCGTTCGCATGAGGGACCGGCCGGATCCAAATGCTAAAGAACTGCTGGCGACGAGGGATGCTTGGTGCGGGCAAACGTGTCCCTCCATCCTGGATGAAGTTCTCGATATACGCGTAGTCCCCGTAGTTCAGCCCGCGGTCCCCGCGCATCTTATTCATCAGGAGCCCACTAAATGTGCGGTGCTCGCCAAAGTAGGACTGCGCGACAAGCAGGGCAAAGAAGTCGTCGTCCGCACGTGTCACGTCGATCGGAAATCCGATGGAGATCGCGGTCGCAATCGCCTGCTTCTCGACGAGTAGCACTTCCAGCCCCTCCAGCGCGCGGGGCGACGGCAGCGGACTCTCGCCCGCGGCTCCCGGCGGAAGGCCACTCGTGACGTCCTCCTCGAACCGGGTCAGAAATCCCGCGGGGTACCCCCCGGCAACCCCCACGAGGACGTTACTGGCGGTGTAATGCTCCGCGTGGAACGCACGCACATCATCGATGGTAATCGCCGCTAGACCCAGTTCTGTGCCCCCGGCCGGGGCCTCGTATGGATGGCCGGCATACAGCAGCGCGTTGAGGGCCTGTTTCCCGAGCTCTTCATCGTCGCCGCCGCGCAGGGTCGACACCACGGCGTTTGTCAGAAAGTCCTTGTTCCGGGAAAAGTCCGCATCTGCAAGACCCGGGGAAACAATGAGATCACGGAACAACTCGTAGAATGGCTCGAGGTGGTCCCGATGGACATGTCCGACCACCGTCGTCACTTCCTTGTCAGACTGCGCCGAAATTGACGCCGACCATGGATAGAGGGCTGTGGCCAGCTCATCGTAAGTGTTGGTCTCGGTGCCTCCACGCCCGACCATGAGCGCCGTCAAGGCCGCGAGACCATTCTTCCCGGTCGGGTCCTCAATCGACCCGGCTCGAAACGCCACACGGAGAGTGATCAGAGGCGACCCGGGCGTCCGCAGGCCGATTCGGGTTGCCGTATCCAGCTCGACCGGCTCTGGCCCGGAACACCCAATGGCCCACCCACTCAGCGCGGCGACGCACACGATTCGGAGAAAGGCCATGACTACTGCGCCTCCTGGGTCAGGGTCACGGTGGTCCGATTCGTGTCGGGAAAGTAGACCGTGGCGAAGTGCATGATGTTCTCTACCGTGACCGCGTCATACAAACGATAGACCCGGTTGACCGTCTCGGGGTCGCCGGTCAGTTGGAGATAGTGGCTGAGCGTGCGCGCGATACTCGACGGATTGTCCAAACTCATCGCAAACCCGTAGCGCATATGCGACTTTGTCGAAGCCAAGACATCCGGGTCGACCGGCTCGACCTTCAGACGGTCGATCTCGGCGACAATCGCGTCCCGGACATAATCGACCTTTGATGGGTCCGTAATTCTGGCGATGATCGTAAACAACGGCGCATCCCGTTGGTCAACCGCCCCTCCAGTCACCAGGTCCACCACTTGTTCGTCCAGGACCAAACGCTGATACAGCGGAGACGTCTCTGAAAAAAGCAACTGGGACAGCACATCGAGCGTCGGCATGTCGACGGTTTGGTCCGAGAACGCCGGCGCGTGATAGCCGATCATCACAAACGGGAGCGTGGGGTTTGGCCAGGTGACCTCCGCCGTGCGCTCGCGTGTCTGGGGTGGCTCCACGGGGATGTTCGGCTCGAAGTCTCCTCGCTCCCATGGACCATATGACTCGGCGACCAATCGTTCGAGCTCCGCCTGGTCGACATCCCCTACGACCACAATGATCGAGTTGTTAGGCCGGTAATACCGGTCGTAGAACTCGAGGCTGTAGTCATAGTGATTTGGCATGTCCTGGACGTCTTCCAAAAAGCCGAGCGTGGTGTGCTTGTATGGATGAAATAGAAAGGCCCGATCGTGTAACCGTTCACTGAGCAGCGCCACCGGATTCGAGAAATTCAGGTTGTACTCACCGAGAATCGCGCCGGCCTCCGTGCGAAAGTCTTCCTCACTGTATTTGAGGTTCCGAAATCGATCAGATTCGATATCGATGATCGTCGATAGCGCGTCCGAGCTCGCGACGATGTGATACGCCGTCCAATCGTCGGTCGTAAACGCGTTCGAGTCGGCACCCATCCGGGTAATCACCGCGTTATAGGCGTCGGTGGAATACTTCTCAGTACCGCGAAACATCATGTGCTCAAAGAAGTGTGCGTAACCCGAGAAACCAGGCTCGACCTCGTTTCGGGAGCCGGCTCGGACGATCGTGTAGTACGCCACAATGCCTGGGCTGTCATAGTCCACACTCACGACCTTGAGGCCGTTGTCCAACTCAAAGACCGACACTGGAAACGGGAAGATGTCGTCGGCCTGTTGGGCGGCCACGAACGCGGTGCTTGCAGTGACGCAGACAAGGGTCATCACCGTCTGCACGACCAAACCGGCGATCCGAACGTTGAACATGTCGTATCTCCCGCTGTTCTCCTCGCCCGTGTGAGACACGCCGCGCGAACAGCTCCCATTGAGATTCTATGTGAGTTCGTTTGAGGATGAGCCGGAAGGGGCTCTCGGTGTGCCCCACGCATGACACCATGCCCTCTTCTGGGGACAACCGCGAAGCACTCCGAACGATTCTTTGACCGTCTGGCCGCCCAGGCGAGCCGATTCTGTCCTGGCACGGCACGTGCTATCTTCGTAGCTAGGCGCCAGTCTGTAGAAAGTGAGCGATCACTATGACTCGACCAACCACCCGTTCAATGCTCTTTACGGCCCTCGTGTCGTCACTGCTCCTGCTTGGTCCGCCAGATCTGTCGTCAGCTGACCCGCAGCGTTCGCGGTCACCGCGGGGGGGGAACGGAGGTGGTCGCGTCACGCAACGAGCACCTTCCCGTGCGCCGGCTGCCCGTCGCGCCGCTCCACGCCGCACACCGTCATCGTCCGGGCGCCGCGCCGCGCCGCCGACCCGCCGAGTCAATGGCGGAAATAGAGGAAACGGCGGGGCACGACGACCGGCCGCCGTGACGCGGGCGCCTCGTGGGCATCCGGGACGAGCGACCGCGGCCCCTCCGGCTTCCGGCCGTCGGGCCCCACGCACCATCCGGCGAACGTCGCCGGGTACGTCGGCAGGTCGGTCCGCACCAGTAAACCCCACGACTCGGCGACGAGCCGTCCCGAATCGGCGCCCGACTGCGCAGACGGGCGACCGCGTCGTCCGCACTGCGCCGGGCCGAGATGGAAGACGCACGGCAGGCCGCGTGGCCCCGGACAGTCCGCGTCGAGCCCCAGCGGTACGAGCTGGGTCGGGCACAGTCGCGACAGCTGGCAATCGTGTCGCGACGCGACGAAGACCAGGGTCACGCGCTGGCTCAGCGGCGGTGGTCGACACGCGTGGGCGGGCGCGGGACGGAGTGCGCCGGGCTGTGCCTCGGACAAGCATCGCGGCATCTCCCGCCTACGGGGGTCGAGGAGGGCGGTATGCGAATGCCCGGACCAGACGGGGCGCGTCGTATGGCAACCGCGGCGACGGTCGCGGACCGCGCGGATACTCGGTCGGCTACGGATACCGTCCCTACGTCTTCTATCCGACGTATCGCCACGTGTATTACCCGGGATATGCCCGACCTACGATCTACGGGTCGTCCTTTTACTTTCCAGGGTATGCCTTTAGCGTGGGAATCGGTTCCGGCTTCGGGCACTACGGCTATTCGGGCTACGCCTACTCACCCTACGGTTACGGCTATGGCAGCTTTGGCGGTACTTACTCGGATGCCTACACCGGCTTCCTCCGCCTGAAAGTGAAGCCGCGGGATGCGCAGGTGTTTGTGGACGGCTACTACGTGGGTCTGGTTGACCACTTCGACGGTTGGGCCCAGCGTCTCCGGCTCGAAGAGGGTGGTCATCAGGTCGAGGTTCGTCATCCGGCCTACGCCCCGCTGCAGTTCGAGGTGTATGTCGTCACGGGCGAAAAAGTGACGTTCGAAGAGCACATGTCGCCGTTGTAAGAACGGCGCTCGTCTCTGCGGATTCTCTACTGACCGTTCGCCTGGCCGGATGTCACGGCCAGGCGAACCTCTGGTCACGGTGTCAGGCAAGGATGCCGGTGATCGGGTAGCCATCGATGTCGGTCAGCCGGTAGTCCCGTCCCCCAAACCGATACGTGAGTGCCTCGTGGTCGAGACCCAGCAGATGAAGCACGGTGGCGTGCAAGTCACGAATCGTGTGTCGGTTCTCGACAACGCGATAGCCATACTCATCCGTGGCGCCGTAGATGAACCCCTTCTTGAGCCCGCCCCCAGCCAGCCACAGCGTGAACCCCATCGGGTTGTGGTCCCGACCGTTTGTCCCCTGGACGAAGGGTGTTCGACCAAACTCACCCGAGAAGATCACCAACGTCTCATCCAGAAGACCCCGGGCCTTCAAGTCCGCTACAAGGGCGGCCACCGGTTGGTCGACAGTCAAGGCGTTGGCGGTGTGTCCTTCCTTGAGCCCGGTGTGCTGGTCCCAGGGATTGCTGAGCTGCCCCTCACCCGGGGGCGCGACCATCGTCAATTCGATAAACCGGACCCCTCGCTCCACCAGACGTCGGGCAACCAAACATTGGCGTCCATACGCCGCCGTCGAGGCGAACGCTGAGTCCAAACCGTAGAGTCTTTTTGTCGTCTCGGTCTCGCCCGAGAGGTCGACAAGGTCAGGCACCGCCGTCTGCATCCGATACGCGATCTCATAATTTTCGATCGCGGCCTCCACCTGGCCATCGCGCTGTGTTCGCGTCAAGAACCGACGGTCGAGATCGTCGATAAAGGCCAGCCGTTCGCGCTGACGGGGGTCTGACTCCCGGGGACTGACGTTGTTGAGCGGCTCCGCGTTCTCTGGGTAGATCAGCGAGCCTTGGTGAACAGCCGGGAGAAACCCGTTGCCGAGCATATTGATCCCACCCAGCGGGATCCCGCCACTCCCAAGAACGACAAAGCCCGGTAGGTTCTGATTCTCGGTACCCAGACCGTAGGTCGTCCACGCCCCCAGACTCGGAAACCCGCTGAACGCTTGTCCGCAATGAAAATAGAAATTTGCCTGCGCATGCTCCATAAACGGAGCGGTCATCGAACGGATGATCGTCAACTCGTCGGCGATCCCACCGATATGGGGGAAGAGCGCACTCACGGGAATGCCACTCTGGCCGTAGCGGGTGAACTCCCACGGACTTGGAAAAATATTGCCGTCTTGGTTAAACATCGTCCGGTCGGTTTCGAACGGCATGGGTTCGCCGGCTTCTCGAGCGAGACGTGGCTTGGGGTCAAACGAATCGATGTGGGACAACCCTCCCGACAGGTAGCAAAAGATGACGTTCTTGACTCGCGGTTCAAAGTCTGGCGCCTTGGCAGCCAACGGACCATCGGATACGACGTTCTCCGCGCCCGTCGTCTGTGACGCCACACCGGCGTAGGACCGGTGAGCCATGAGCGCGGAGAGCGCGAGATAGCCGAAACCGGTCGACGTGTGGCGTAACATCTCACGCCGACTGACAAAGCGAGGCTGATGATGATGCGGGCGGGCAGAGCGACGACCATATGAGTCCGATGCCATGGTTCTCCTGACCTGCTTCAACAGCGTCTGCGGCCTACTGCACGAAAACGAACTCTTTCAAATTGAACAGACTATGGGCCACATCCTGCCAGATCGACGGGTCGTAGAGGACAACGTGATCCGGCGTATCTCGTTCACCGGCCCGCGCCATCACATACTCCATCGTACGCAGGCGTTCGGCTTCTGATGGCTCGCGCCCAAGCGCCTTCAGGAACATGTGGTCGATCCGCCCGGTCGGCGAGTGCGCCTCACCCTCCGCCAAGCGCTCACCCCAGACTGCGGCCTGACCAATCACAAACGGACTATTGAGGAGCGTCAACGACTGAGCGGGGACGTTTGTCGTGTCACGCTGTCCACGTGTGGACGCGGGTTTGGGAAGGTCGAACACTTCCAAGAAAGGGTTGTGCACGTTCCGTCGGATCTCCTGATAGACACTGCGTCGACCCTCCCCATCGATCGGCCCTCGCTGCTGCGTGTTCTCGGTCCTCCCTTTTCCCCGCGGGTAGTAGACATGAACCGATGGCCCAAACATCTCCAGATCCAGGCGGCCGGAGACCGACAGCATCGCGTCCCGTATTGCCTCTGCATCTAGACGTCGAAGATGGGCGTGCTGGAGCCATCGGTTCGACGGGTCGATTTCGACCGCGGCCAAAGAGGCCTCCGTGCTCAGCCGATAGGTCTGGCTGGTCATGAGCAACTTGACCATCCGTTTCACCGAGTACTCATCCTCCACGAAGCGCCCGGCAAGATAGTCGAGCAACTCGGGATGACTCGGCTTATCACCCAGCCGTCCAAAATTGTCGACCGAGCGGACCAGTCCAAAGCCAAACAGATGTCGCCAAATCCGGTTGACGGCGACCCGGGCCAGGAGCGGATTGTCCGGCGACGTCATCGCATCCGCCAGACGCAGCCGTACGAGATGTGGCTCTGCGTAAATCCGATCGTCGATTGCGCGCAAGAACCGTCTGGGCACGACATCGCCCCGACGTCGATGATTCCCGCGGATCAACAGCGGTTGATCGGGCGCCCCTTCCTCGATAACCCCCGGGGCCCGTCGGGCCACCGGAACCTCGGCCTCGAGCGTGCGGTATTCCAAGAGCAGGGAACGCAGTTGCGGTAGATCTGCGAGCGTTCGGGGGAGGAGATCACGCCGGACAAACTCGTCAAGAAAGGCGCGTTGCTGCTCGGTAAGACGATCGTCCCGCCAGGCATCAATGGCCGCAACCAGGCGGGTGCGAACCCGAGCCGTGAGATCAGCGCGAGATTCGGGCGATGCGACCGCGGCTAGATTGTCATCAGCCAGCAGATAGAGAATGGGGAGCACTGTCTCCCGAGGGGTCGCTTTCGTGTCGTGAAATACGACATGACTCGCGCCAATCGACGACCGGCCGTCTTCGCGCCGACCAGGTCTCGGCCGAAGCAGACTATCCGACGGGTCATAGCCAAACCGCGTCGCGTCGTCCCGGGTCGCAAACTCGACATAGGCCGTGAAACCCTTCCAGAACGTGGTGTCCCACGTCGCCCAGGTCATCTCGTCTCTCTTCGGGCTATAACGCTGATGATAGATACCGCCGCGCGGCACCGCGTAGTTCTCGATGATGAGCTGGACAAAGCTGAGGTCGCTTCCCAGAACTCGGAAGCTGAGATGGTCTTGCTCTATCGTGAACCGCGGGGATTGAATCACGCCGTTGTGCTTACTCGAAACCAGGTGGGTATACGCTCCGGCGGGGTACAACCCTGTCAGTACCTGGGCACCCCGCGGCGGGATGGCGAACTCCCCGGGCGCGGCAGGCGCATCTGGAAAACCGGTCCCGTGCCCAACCATCACGTGATAGTCGGGTCCGGTCAAGTCCCAAGCGGTGGTAAACATCTCGCCGTTGAATTCGGTCCGCGCCGTAATCTCTTCCCGCCAATCCCGTTGCAGTCGGTCCCACGCCTGGGCGAACTCCGCTTCAGGTATCTCGCCGAGGCGTAACCAGGCGTCGACCGCACTGCCGTCGCGAACGGCCACGAAGTTCTGACCTCCGCCTCCATCGTCGGCCCCGACCTCAGACACATCCTCATCAGGGGCAAGCGTTACCATCGCTGCCTGGTCTCGCCACGCCTCCGCAAGTTGACCCTTTACATCGGATTTGATTGCCGACAGCCGGTCACGGTGAGTGTTGAGCCACGCTGGTGCGTCGATGGCGCGCTGCGTCGGACGGGCGCCATAGAGCGTGCCAAACAACGAGTAGTAGTCGGTCTGGCTGATCGCATCGAACTTGTGGTCGTGACACCGCGCGCACGATACCGTCAACCCGAGAAACGCTTTGGATACCACATCGATCTGATTGTCTGTCCACTTGACGCGGTCTTCCCACGGGTCGACCGGCTGATAACCGTGCTCCACCATTCGATAGTGAGCCGTCCCGATGATCGACTCGTCGAGCCGCTCGGCAAGATTGAGACGGGGATTCGGAAGGAGATCTCCGGCAACATGTTCGCGCACGAGCTGGTCGTAGCCGACATCGCCGTTAAACGCGCGAATGAGATAGTCTCGATATCTCCACGCTAGCGGTGTGTCCGGGTCGCCTTCACTCCCATGCGACTCGGAATACCGCATGAGGTCCATCCAGTGACGTGCCCATCGCTCGCCAAACCGCGGCGAGGCCAGATACCGATCGACGAGGTTCTCGTAGACATCGGGGTCATCGCTTGCGACAAACGCCGCAATCTCGCCGGGTCTGGGGGGCAACCCCCGAAGGTCGAACGACGCGCGGCGAATCAGCGAACGACGCTCTACCGGCCGGGCCGCGGTCAAACCGCTGGTGGCCAGCGTCGCGCGGATAAATTTGTCGACTGGGTGGGGAAACCGACTGGCCCCTGCCGAGCCCTTGTCTGAGAATCCGTCGACGACCGGAGGTTCTATCTTTCGAACCGGTTGCCATGCCCAATGCGTGGCTCGTCGCTCGTTGAGGTCAAACGGAGCAGACGGATCTGGTGCCGC
>Ga0310121_10002320_pt1 | contig 18194 bp, 14 predicted proteins | sample CB27_Tmax_986_MG_FD_203504 | JGI IMG/M metagenome (GOLD analysis project Ga0310121, IMG submission 203504) | Marine microbial communities from Western Arctic Ocean, Canada - CB27_Tmax_986 | ecosystem: Environmental > Aquatic > Marine > Oceanic | place: Canada: Western Arctic Ocean | collected...
ACGTGATCGAGCACGAGAACGGCGAGATCAGTAGCACGGCGATCTCGATCGACTATGGCTGTACGGATCGCATCAAGGACCGCTTCGAGGGCCTCAGCCGCGAGCGCGAGGCGGACGAGGGCGAGCCCGACCCCGAGATCAGCCGCGGATCGAACCACCTCTACTTGCGCACCTTCGCTGGCGGCTACTCAGTCTTCCTCGATCGCCAGTTCGACGTGTTCGATCGCCTCTTCATCAAGCTGAACGACCGCACGATCGCCACCATCACGGGCCACTCCGATCGCGACGAGAGCGGAACCGTGATCCATGACCTCTTCGAGGAGGAGGGGCTCGCGAACACCCTCGCTTTCCGCTATGCCGACCGCGCTTCGAACGACCCCTCGTGCAGCGGCGACGTTCCTACCTCCGGCGGTTCCACCAGCGGCGGTGGCGACGGCGACGGTCCCGATGCGGGCGAGGTCGCTGGTGGCGCCGCCGCAGGCACCGGCATCCTGCTCGTCAACGAAGTGGTCAACCGCACCGGCCGCAAGGGTAAGGACGACGCGGAGGACGAGCCCCGGGATCGGGGTATCGACCGCTCACCGCCGCCGAAGCCGCCGGGCACGGACGGGATGATCTGGGACCCGAACACGATGGAGTGGCGCTACCCCCGGCCGGGCGAGGTGCCCCTGGTTTACGACCCGGAGACCAATACGTGGAACGAGCCGAGCGATGACACCGACGTGCCCGAAGGGTGCGCGGGCGCACAGACCGCTCTCACCCAAGCCGAGAACGAACTCGCGCGCCTGCGGCTGCTCGCGAACCAGGCCCGCAACAAGCTCGCGCGGGCCGACGCGATCCACGCCGAGAACAAGTACAAGGCCCATCTCCTCCTTGGCTGGGACGCTGGCTCGCTCGTTGGCGGTGGCGTGACTGCGCCACTTGGCGTTGGGGTGGCAGGCAGCGCCGCCCGCCAGATGGACAACTGGGTGCCCCCCGCGAGCCGGCGAGCGTGAATCAAGTCCGACCGGCCCATGTCGCGCGTCCCTCTCCCAGCCGTCCGGGGACACGACTACGCGGTCTGTGCGGCGGCCATGCCGTTTTCCTCGCTGGCGGCGCATCGCGGCCCGCTTCCGGGCTATCGGGACCGGACATGTTCCGGCACTCGCCCCAGGGCGGTCGCACTCGCTTCCTCGACAAACGCCGCGAGCGTGGTCCTCGGCTTGAGCCGCAGGGACATGGCCCTAGGGAAGGCGGCGAGCTGGCTGATCCAGACCAGATAGTCGTAGAGCGGCCGCATCAGCATCGCGAACGCTATCGATCTGTTCCATCGCGGACTGACCCTCGGGAAGTAGTAATGATACGTGACGTAGTGGCCACCCATCACCCCATACGTCAATAGCGCGAAGAAGATCATTACGATGGGCTGGTAGATAACGAGAAGTGGCAGCGCTAACTTACCAAACACCGAAATACCGTCGTAGATACGATAAATCGTCATGAATCTGATCCATCGCGAAGCTCCATCCGATGCTCGATGTAGTAGGACTCGCATCATCAGGCCAGAGTGAAGGAACATGAATGCGACTTCCCAACTGTGTGCCCTTTGCCACCACCATGCTCGAAGAGTAGGAGGTGGCTGAGTCGCAACAGTGACTCTTGATAGGAAATCTATCCTTCCACCCAGATAATGGATGATATACGACAACTGGACGTCGTCGCCCTGGAACAAACCGTCGTGGATTTTAGCGGCCTCGAGGAAGGCATCGCATCGGTATATTGCAGCCGCGCCGGACGCCCACGTGACATCCTTCCCAAAGAGAAATTGAAACCTCTTAGCGATGCAGACCCCTTCGTATTCCAGATTTTGCAATCCTTGGATCAACGTGTGGGCAGTGGAGGTAAGGACCGGAAGGGACGTAGCAGCGGCGGCCCTATCCAGGAGCTCAACGCCTGAGAGCCCCCGGGGCCAAATCACGTCGTCGTCGACCTGGAGAAAGTGGGTGAACCCCGATGACCTGGCTTGCAGAGCCCCGATGATCATCGCTTTCATCTTGCTCGGAACGCTATAATTCACCGTAATGAGATTTACCTGTGGTAAGTCGTGTTGGAGACTCCTTACCGTCGATACTGTCTCGTCCGTACAGTTGTTGGCGATACAATAGATCGTGTACTGTGACGGTAACGAGCGGAGCGTCTCTTCGATAATCTCTGCGCTATTGTGGCAGGGGATGATTACGGCTAGTTCTTTGGGGCCCATGACATGTGTGTCTTGGGGCTCCTTGTAGCGGTAATTCACCCAGAAGGTCATCCCGACGCGTACCATCTCGGCGCTGAATACGGCGACGGCCCACCAGAACACGATGGTCAGAAGGAGGTCCATGGGCAGCCTTTGCAGGTTTTGACGTGATGGCGGAAATCCGAGGGCAGGGAGCCACTCCCGCCTCGTGGCCGGTCAGCTCGGCACGGTGGCCGGCAAATGGGACGCGCCCGCCACCGTCCGAGCCCTCAGGTGCGGATCCTCCGGTCCCGAAGATCGCTTAGCGGGGCCGGAGCTAGACCGTCCCCCAAAGGCTCCGCCGCCACCGACAGGTGCCTTAGTGCGGCTACGAGCTGGCGGTCACCTCCTCGGGAGGTCGCCGACTCCCCATGTGCGGGGGCGCTCCTGGGCCGTCGTAGGTCCCACGACCAGTGAGCTCCCGCCAATGGGTGTGGGCTAGCGTGTGCATCATGAAGACGGCCTGCTGGGCCGTCCACAAACCCTGGTGGTCCTGTGTCTGGTTGATCGCTTCCTTCGTGATCTTGAGGCCGAAGGAGGGCTTCTCTGCGATATTCTTCGCCATCGTCTCCACGTAGTCGCGCAGCTCGTCGCGCGGCACCACTTCGTTGACCATGCCGGCCTCGTAGCAGCGTTGGGCGCTCACCCAGTCGCCTGTGTAGAGCATCTGGCGGGCGAGACGGTGGCCGAACTCCCAGGGGTGAGCGAAGTACTCGACGCCGGGGATGCCCCAGCCGACGACCAGGTCGCGGAACTCAGCATCGTCGGAGGCGATGATGATGTCGCAGACCCACGCGAGCATGAGGCCGCCGGCGATGGTCTTCCCGTGGACTTCAGCGATCATGGGCTTCGGCAGATTGCGCCAGCGACGGCACATCTGCAGGAAGATCTCCTCCTCCCGCGCCATCGCCCCCTCGGCGCCCTCCGCGTTGAAGTTCGCCCAGGTGCCGACGGGTCGCACGTCGTCGTACCCGAGGTTCGTGCTGCTCTTGCCGGAGCCGTGGCCGGAGTTGAAGTGGGGCCCCTCGCCGCTGAGGATGATGACCTTGACGTTGTCGTCCTGGTTCGCGTGATCGAAGGCGTCGTTGAGGTCGCGCGTCAGTTGCAGGTCCTGGGCGTTGCGCACCTCGGGACGGTTCATGGCGACGCGCACGATCTCTGGCGTGACGTGGTCGTACAGGACGGTGTGGTACTCGGGCATGGGCTCATCCTCCCGGCGAGATGGGGCGATTCTACGTCGCTGGGGGCAGGGATGGTGGGGCGCTAGCCGCAGAGCGGACCGTCGTCCGCGGCCCGCGTGGCCTCGACAGATCACCGATACTGCGGCGAGCGGCATGCGCCCGGTGCCTCTCTCGTTCTGATCACGAGGCGCGCACAGGCCTGCCGCACTGGCCAGGAGGTCCGCATGTCCGCCCCGAGTACGAGCGCTCAGAGCGTCGCGACGAAGTGCCCGGTCGCTCTCGAAGACGTCGACCTATTCGCCCCGGGGGCGCAGGAGCATTGGTACGACGCTTACCAGATCCTCCACGAGCAGGGCCCGATCCAGAGGCTGCCGGGCGGCGGCTATCTCCCCGGCACCGATGCGTTCGTCGTGACCAAGTACGACGATATCGTGCGCGTGGTGAAGGACCCCGTCCTCTTCTCGCCCTCGTACACACGCGCGGCCTCGAGCGAGATCGAGGAGCGCATGTTCCGTGAGGCGGGCTTCGAGGGGTCGGCGGCAACGCGTGACAGCCTGCGCCCGACGCTCGAGATGCATAAGGAGCACCGCAAGCGGCTCACCGATCCTTGGGTGGGGCCCCAGGGGGCGGTCCGGCACGCGAGCATGATCGAGGCAGCGGCGAGCGGCCTCGTTGATAACTGGATCGACCAAGGCGAGGTGGATCTTGTTGCCGAGTTCGCCGCGCCCCTCCCGCAGATCGTGATCACGACGATCCTCGGCTTCCCCCTCGAGGACATGCCCATGCTCAAGAAGGCCGAGCAGGCGCAGGTGCGCCGCTTCGTCTTCGGCTCAGGGCCGAAGGATGAGCTCCCGGCCGACGAGGACCGCGAGAACGCCGCCGTGCTCATCGAGTTCCGCCGCTACATCCAGGAGCAGATCGAGGAGAAGCGGCTGCGCCCTCAGGACGACATGATCAGCTACCTCACGCAGGTCGACTACGACGGCCGCTCGCTCACCAACGGCGAGATCATGAGCGTCGTGATCGGCATGCACATCGGCGGGAACGAGACCACGCAGTACGCCCTCACTTCAGAGGCGCTGCTGCTGGCTCAGCACCCCGAGGTCGTCGAAGAGCTGCGCCAAGATCGTGCGAAGGTGAAACTCTTCGTCGAAGAGGCCCTCCGCATCTACGCGCCCACGCAGGGTGGCGGTGGCCGCTTCGTGACCGAGGACACCGAGCTCCGCGGCGTCCCCATCCCCCGGGGATCCCTCGTGCATCCGCGCTGGGCCGCGGCCAACCGCGACGAAGAGATGTTCCCGGATGCCGAAGCGATCGATCTCGAGCGCCCGAACACCGGCGCGCACATGACCTTCTCGTTGCGACCCCGGGGCTGCCCGGGCCAGGGGCTCTCCCGGCTCGAGCAGAACATTGCTGTCAACCTTCTCCTCGACCGGCTCGACGATCTCCATCTGCCCGAGGGCAAGAACGACTTCAAGCACCAGCCGGGGAGGATGCTCGGCCTTTACGAGTTGCACCTCGCCTTCTCCACGCGCGCCTAGTTCGGGCGGGCGTCGCGGCCTGGCCGGCAACGCTTCTGCAGTCCCGAAGTATTGGGCGCGCCGATTTCCTGGCAGGTGTGAGCGGCCTCAGGTGGCGACGACCGGTGGGGCTTCGAAACGCGATCAGCTAGGACTGGGCTTTTTTCTCTCATGCCCCACGGGCCCTCGGGGTAGCTACTGCCCCTCCAACTCAACTCGCGACTGCGAGGGTCTGCCGGCCTTTGCGAGCCGCAAATCCGACCGCGGGTTGGGATGCCCGGGGAGTGGCGGAAGCTAAGTTGCAATGCGCTAGCCGCGTCGCTCGCCGGTGAACCAGTTCGGAGGTTGTGCGGTGATCAGCTCACCGATGAGCGGGTGCTCCGCCGGTACGCCACCACGGGAGGGGTCGGTCGACGTCGTGGTCTTGGTCTCACCCAGGGGGCCATCCCACCGGTTGAGCATGCGCCCCTGGATCTGCGGGCTCATGAACTCGATCGCGACGTTCCCGATTCCGGCGTCCAGATAGGAGAGGCAGTCGGGCGTAATGCGCTTGACCATCTCCTCGTTCGTGGAGTCTGGCGTGAGGTAGCCGATCGCCTGGTGGCTCGTGTCGTCGACGATCCACTCGATGAGCGCGCCCGCCTCCGCGAGCCGGCCCGTCCAGGCCTGCGGATCGTCCACCTGGAAGCCGATGTGCTGGATGCCCTCGCCATAGGTATCGAGGAACGTCTGATGGGGCAGTGCGCCACCCATCGGCTCGATGATTTCGACGACCAGGCCGCCGAAGGCCCCGTACGCAACGCGAATCGTCGCGGGCTGGTCGTAGAGATCGTGTACCGGAAGCGGTCGAGGAGGTCGAACTTGGCGCCAAGCAGGCGTTCGTAGGCGCGCGCCATCTTCTCGGCATCGCGCGCGACGAAGACGACGTGGTGGGCGATCGGCGTATCTGGGTTGATCGTCATGGCAGCCTCCATCCGACCAGCCGGCCAGTGCGCCAAACTTACGCTCACGCGCCGGTGGCCAGAGCCGGCGAGAGCTCGATCGGGGGTCGGCCCGATGCGGGACGGCGACTCGCGTCGAACGACCGCGCAGATGGCCGGGCACCCGTGCGCGCCCGAAGAACCACCAGAACCACTCACTCTGCCCGCTGGCGCTACGCCGCCCCACCCGCGAAGGCCGCCCGGATGGCTTCCAGGCGCGCTTCGACCGGGAGCTTCCGTTCGGGGTTCATCACGATGTAGGGATCGTTCCTTTTGATCGCTCGAAGGACCATGTTGCCCACCGCGATTGGGTCATGACCGTCAGTGGTGCGGGCAGTCCAGCTGTCGACGAACGCCTGAGGCGTCTCCTCCGGCCCACCGAAGGCTGCGGGGCGGTTGCGGCCCGATTGAACGATCTTCGTGAGTACCTTCCCAGGGCAGAGCAGCGACACGCCAATCCCGACTCGATCGAGGTCGCGGCGAAGATGCTCGGTCAGGCCCGTGACAGCGTATTTCGACGCGTGATAGGAAGTGAGGCCGGCGCCCGCGTAGAGCCCGGAGGTCGAGCTCGTATTCACGATGTGGGAGGGGTCCTCCTGCTCGGTCATGCGGGGCAGGAAGGCGAGCAGGCCGTTCACCACCCCGCCAAGGTTGACGGACATCACCCAGTCCCAGTCGTTCGCGGTGTGCTCAGCCCCTCGCTTGAGTGTGAAGACGCCGGCGTTGTTGCAGAGGACGTGGACGGCGCCAAACTCGTCGTAGGCGCGTGCGGCGAGCGCGCGCATCGCTTCACGATCGGCGACATCCGTCTGGATAGCGAGGCCGCGCTGGCCCTCCGCCTGCACCTCCCCCGCCACGGCGGCGGCGGCGCCCTCCTCGATGTCCGAGACGACGACAGACAGGCCCGCGCGGGCGAAGGCGATGCAGATTCCTCGGCCGATTCCACTACCGCCGCCCGTAACGACGGCGACGCGACCGGCGAGCTCGTCCATGGGGCGGGAGTCTAGCATTTGCGAATCCTCGGTTCGCCACAGGACATGGGCCGGGCAAGCCACCGTAGAATCGAGACGCAGAACTGGTGAAGGAGCCTAGACGATGGTGACTGAGACGCTCCCAGGTACGGCCTTTGCGAGCAGCGTGGAGTGGGCAAACGCGCCCGCACAGAACGCGCCATCCATCTCGGGGCCGCTGCCCGGCCCCCGCTCTGCGGAGCTATTCGAGAAAACGCAGAAGTATCAATACGGGAGCTACTTCCAGGTGGTGAACGCACTCCCGGTGGCCTTCACCCACGGCGAGGGGGTAACGCTCGTCGACGCCGATGGCAACCGTTTCCTCGATTTCAGCCAGGGCCACATGGTGGCGGCGCTCGGTCACGGCCATCCCCGCGTGACAGAGGCGATCGCGACTCAGGCGAGTCGGCTGCTCAACGTGCGCGACTTTCCCACGGATGTCCGCGTCGCGCTGATGGAGCGCCTGGCCGCGATCACCCCCGCCGACCTCAACGTGTTCCAGTTCTTCAACACCGGCACCGAAGCGACCGAAGCCGCGCTCCGGGTCGCTCGTGCCGTCACCGGAAACCACGAGTTCCTCTCCTTCACGGGTGACTACCACGGTCGCACGACCGGCGCGATCGCAACGGGGATGGGCAACGCCGCAACGGGCCCAAAGCCCTCGGGCTTCCTGTCGGTGCCGGCCGCCTTCTGCTACCGCTGCGAGTACAAGATGACCTACCCGAGCTGTGAGATGCACTGCACGGATTTCGCGGAACGGCTCATGCTCGCGAACAGCCACGGCAAGCTCGCAGGCATCATCGTGGAGCCGATCACGAATGGCAGCGGCGCGCGCGTCTACCCCGACGAATTCCTCCCGCGCCTGCGCGAGATTGCGGACCGCAACAATATGCTCCTGATCTTCGACGAGTTCGCGACGTTCGGGCGCACCGGAACCTGGTTCGCCACGGAACACTACGATGTCGTGCCAGACGCCGTGATCATTGGGAAGATGCTCGGGAACGGGATGCCCATTTCCGTGCTTTGTGTGCGCGAGGGGCTGAAGGACGCACTCCAGCAGACGCAGCCGTCCACGACGAACGGGGGCCAGCCGGGCGCCTGTGCCGCTGCCCTCGCGGTGCTGGACACGATCGAGAACGAGAACCTGCTCGAGCACGTCCGCGTGACGGGCGACGCCTGCCTCGAACGCCTGGAACGTATCCGTGACGACCACCCCTCCGTGGGGGACGCCCGCGGGAAGGGCCTCCTGCTCGCGCTCGACTTCGTGACCGACAAAGAGAGCCGCACACCGAATCTGAAAGCGGGTCAGCTCTTCTACAAGAACTGCCTCGAGCGGGGGTTGGTAGTTTCTGGAGGCGGCAACGTGACCCGCGTCTGCCCCCCGATCGTCACATCCAAGGAGACGGCGATGAAGGGGTACGAGATCGTCGAAGATGCCATCGCGGCGATGGAACGCGAACTCGGCTACCCCTAGCTCCAGGCCGGATGCGGCCATTTTTCGCCCCCCGGCCGTGGGCGGATCGCTCCGCCGGTCGCCCTCCGTCGTTAGACTCCCTCGGGCGGCCGCGAGCCGCGGAGGAGCGTGATGCCACGCAGCAATATCGACGTTCTGCGCATGCCCGAGTCCATGCCCTGGCACTACAGCCAAGCCGTGAAGGTCGGGAACACGGTTTACGTGGCCGGCCAGGTGGCGACCAAGGACGGAGCGCTCATCGGACAGGACGACATCGAAGTCCAGGCACGTCAGGCCTACACCAACGTGGTCGACGTGCTCGCGAAGGCGGGAGCGACGATGGACGACGTGGTCCGGGAGACGGTCTATCTCGCGGACCGCTCACAACTGCCGCAGGTGGCGAAGGTGCGAGAGGGCTTTTACTCCGAGCGCTATCCCGCCAGCACCGCCGTCTTCAGCGGCGCGGGCGATGGCTACAGCATCGAGGTCGAGGTCACCGCCGTCATCGGCGAATAGTCAGCCGATTCGCGCGGCGGTAGCGCCGCAGCCGCATCGGTATACTCGCCACTTCGAGGGGGGTGGATGGAGCTCGAGACGATCCAGCGGCTGCCTGAGATCTTGACCGCCTACCTCGGGGAGCGCCTGCCGAGCGTCCGCAACGTCTCGGTCACGAACGTGGTGCGCTCCGCCGGGGGCGGATCCCGTTCGATGTGGTTCTTCGACGCCGCCTGGGAGGGGGAGGCGCTGGTGGCGAAGCAGCTCACCTTCCGCGCAAACGAGAGCACCTGCTTCCGCGATGCCGAAGCGAGCCTGGAGAAGGAATACCGCGTGTTCCGCGCACTCCAGGAGACGCCCATCCCCGTCCCTGCCAACTACTGGTACGAGCGCGACCCAAAGTGGGCGGGCGAGGACTTCGTCATCCGCGAGCGGGTTGACGGTGACGGGAGCTTTCGCGAGCTCCCGGCCGCGCGTCAGCGGGCGATCCTCGATCACTTCGTGGAACTGCTCGCGATCCAACACAACCTCGACTGGAACGCGATGGGGCTCTCGTTCCTCGGCGCCCCCAGCGATGGGGCGGACTGCGCAAGACTGGTGGTCGAAACGTGGGAACGCGCGACGAAGCGGGAGCTCTTGGAGCCGCAGCCCGTCATGACCGCCACGATGGCCTGGCTGAAACGCAACCTCCCGACCGCCGTCGACCGGATCGTTCTCGGGCAAGGGCAGGTCGGGCCGGGGCAGTTCCTCCACCGCGAGGACCGGGTGATCGCGTCGCTCGATTGGGAGTCGGCGTTCATCGGCGATCCGATGTCGGATCTCGCCTACCTCGACCTCATGGTGCGTCCGGTCATCGGCGACGAAGCGATGGCGGCGCTGATCGCGCGTTACTCGGAGCTCAGCGGCATTCCCATCCGGCGCGACAACATGCGCTTCTACACCGTGTTCCAATCGTATTGGGCGGTCTCCGCCTGCCTCGCCGCCACCAATCGCTTCGCCACCGGCGAGATGCGTAAGTTGCAGGTGCTCACGCTAGGGGTGCAGGCGCCGCGCTCGTTCCTGCGCCGCATGGAGCGAATCGTGCGGGAGGCCGCGGCTTAGCCGCGAGGAGAGATGCGGCCCACACCTGCGGAGATCATCGAGGGGCTGCAGTACAGCCTGCGCAACGATCTCCAGCCGGAGCTGCATTCGGCCTGGGCGGAACGCATGGCCGGCTCGATGCTGTGGGCGCTCGAGCACCTGAAGCAGCGTTGGCTGCACGAGCACGAGCTCGCGGTCGAAGAGAACGCCGACCTTCGCACCGTCCTCGACTCAGTGGCGGCAGCAGTAGGCGTCGACGCTGCGCTCGGCCAGGCGCTGGGTGCGCCCGACCTCGCGGTAGCATCGATACCGGTACGGCCGTGGCCGCCTGCGAGCGACCTGATCGCGGAGAACGACCGCCTGCGCAGCGCGCTCGATGGCGTTGTCGAGGCCTTTCCCGAAGAGCGCGACGATGCCGCCAACGAGCTCTGGCGAGAGCTCCTCGGATACATTGCGCGCCAGACCGAACGAGACGATCGCCTCATCAACGTCACCCCTGGCTAGCGGAGTCTTAGACACCGCGGGACCCGCGCGGCGCTCTCTGTGAGGATTTCGCCTCCTACAACCGGCAGCCGGATGCGATCGCGCCATGGCACTTGCGCTCGACTCAGGACGGGCACCCGCCGCAAAAGGCCAGCCACTGGCCCGAGTGCGAAGCCGACCGATGCTGCGGGCCTCGCCTCTCTGACGAGTAGGAATAGGCCGCGTGGGGTTTCGCCCCACGGTCGAGCATTGAGGCGTAGGAACGACTGGAACGCAATCATGGGGCAAAGGTGCGGCCCGCCCACTCGTCGCGCGTCTGCCCGGCCGCAGAATCGTGCCTTAGGGAACCAACTCCCCGATGTTCGACGGCGTGCAGCCCAGACCGCGCAAGCCGCGGTCGAAGGCATCGATCCGCTGCCCGGGCGTGCCGTGTGCGTCGGGGTCGAACGCAGGGACATCACGGTCGCCGAAGAGGAAGAGCGCACCTGCGGCCTCCTCCAGGTCGCCGGCCTCGAGCAGGCCCAGGCGGCCCACGTGCGCAGCGAACATGCCCGCCATGCAGTCGGCCTGCAGCTCTGTCACAATCGGCGGGAACTCGTCGAGGGTGCCGAGCAAGCCCTGCACGAGATGGCCCCACTCGTGCGCCAGCACGAACACCGGCGCGAAGTCGCCGTTCTGCTGGAGCTGCGCGAGCATCAGGTTCTGGTCGTAGTAGACGCCGTGCGATGCTCGGCAATAGAAGGCATTGCCAAGTTCCGCCTCGCCGCAGGGGGTGTCGATCGCTGAGGTGTACGCGACGAACTCCTCGGCCGTCCGGTACTCCAGATCCTCCTCGTCCAACCGCTCGTTCCAGAACCCATCGAGGAGGCTGCGCGTGCTCACAACGAGGTCGTCGAAGGTGTCGGGGCAGCCGTCTCCGTCGAAGACGCCGTTCTCGGTCTCCGGCTCGGTGGGGCACCTGTCGGCGGCGCCCACGATCGAGTCGCCGTCCGGATCGTCGCCTTCTGTGGGGGTTGCTGGCTCGGCGTCGACGAGGAGGCCCGCCGCGGTACAGCCGGGGACTGCCTCCACGGCCTCGCTCAGGGCGGACACGTCCAAGGTTCGCCCGGCGTGGCCGACCGCGAGGGCCACGCCGTCTGCCGCTAGCTCGAAGTCTCGGTTGAGGCGATCGAGGGCCGCGACGAACGCCTCAGGGTCGTCCGAATCGAGCCCCTCGATCTCGTCCAGGAATTGGCGGAGGAAGCCTTCGAGGTCGGCAACGGCATCGGAGAGGACCGCCTGGAAGGCGGGGCCGTCCTCGATGCCGGGCACGGGGAGCGCCCCGAGCGCCGCACCCCACTCAGCCGTCGCGTCGAGTAGCTCGAGCCAGAGCGCCCGCAGCAGTCGCTTGACGTCTTCCACATCCTCCGCCGCGTCCAGGTCGCTGACGTCGATGATGTCGATGGCGACGAGGTAGCTTTCCGTGGCCTCGCAATAGCCCTGCGCCCAGCGCTCCGTCGCACCCGTCTCCGGCTCCTCGGGCTCCGCTAGCGCCGCCTCGGGGTCCGCGATCACGCTCTCGAGCGAGCGCTCCACGGCCGCGATCGTGGCCTGCCCGAAGTCGGAGAACTCGTCGATCCCGCCGTACACGGTAACGCTCACGCGGACGTTGCCCACAATCCAGGAATACTGCTCCACGCGGAGGAAGAGCGTGTTTCCCTCGACGGGTACGGCGTAGACCCCAGCCCACACGACGCCGCTGTTCGGCACCACCGTCGACGGCTCCACGCTCTCTAAGCCCACAGCAGTCGACGAATCAGCGTTCACGAAGGCAGCGAGGCAGGTTTGGTACGAGCCATCCTCGATGAGCGCGCGCAGCTCCTCCAGGAACTCCGCCAATCTCATGTCGCTCCGGTACACCTCGACTCCGACGTCCACCTCCTTGTCGAGCAATTCCGGCCCTCGGCTGAGCGTGCGGTTGGCCTCTCCGGCGAGCGTATCGGCGTCGAACGCGCGCTTTCGACGGCCGTAGTCGTCCAACGCAGTGCACTCCGGTAGCCCGAAGGGCTCGTCGTCGAACTCGTCCTCGAACGTGATCGTGAACCCGCCCCCCGGGAGATCTCCGGGAGCGATGAGGATCGCCCTGGCGAAGTCGCGCGCTCGGCTCGGGTCAAGAACCACGCGCGGGAGCTCCGGCGTCGGCTCTGTGGTTGGGGATGGGGTGGCGGTGGGTTCGCCCGGCTCCGCCGTGGGGTCGGGCGAACCGAGAGACGGCGCTTCGCTGTCCCCGCCTCCTGCGACCAGGGCCACGACCACCACGACCGCCAAGATGGCCGCGCCCACGCCCCCGATCAGCAACCACAGCCTGCCGCCGCCGCGAGGCAGAGAAGGAGGCTGCGCAGCCTCCACCACAGGCGGCGCGCTCACGGCAGCGGCCGCAAGCGCGGCCCCGCAACTCGGGCAGAACCGAGCGCCTGCTTTGGCCTCGGCGCCACGGCTCGGACAGAACATGCGCCACATCGTAGCGGACCCGCCTGAGGCCGGGACGAGCGAGTGTAGCCGCCCCTCACCTCCCCGGCCGCGGGCGGACCAAAGGTCGATTGCTGTTCTTCTGAGCGGGCGCAAACAGCGAGGCTTTGGTGCGGCGCAGGTGATCAGATCGCGGGCGACGACCGTCAGGCGGTCGCCCGGAGCGCAGCGCAGCTCACCGATGCTGTCGTCTCACGGGCGCAGCGCTCACGGAGGCGCGGCCAGTTGGGCGCGGTGCGCCGAGACCCGGAACTGGCTGGCGACTTCCCGCTATCGGGCAGCCGGGCAGCTACCTGCTCGACCAACTCCGTGGCGGCAGCCTTGCGCCGCGACGGCGCCCTCTCCCCGCTACTTCCTCAGTACACCCAACAACGGGGACGAGGGAGGCGCCCCTATCCGTCAAGGACCCTCGCGCGACGAACCCAAAGCGGCAGGGATCCCGCCGAACGCTCGCGTTCGACGCTGCGCCTCCTACCAGATGCCGAGCGCCATTTTCACGTCGTCGCTCGCCATCGTTTTCGGATCCCAGGGTGGGCTCCAGACGATCTCGACATCCACGTCCTCGACGCCCGGCAGGCTCTTCACTTTCGCGTAGACGCCCCCGCGGATGACGGGCCCGAGGGGACAACCGGGGCTCGTGAGCGTCATCTTCACGTTCACCGTGCCGTCGTCCCACTCGATGTCGTAGACGAGTCCGAGGTCGACGATGCTCATGTCGATCTCGGGGTCCTTCACCTCGCGGATCTTCTCGCGAAGCTCCTCGTCCGTGGGTCGTGTCTTCGTGTCCGTGTCTGGCATCTCGTTGCTCCTTTGTCTCTTAGGTGTCGTTCTCTTGAAGTCCCAGGCCTTCGCGTAGCACCTTCCAGCCGAGCAGCGCGCACTTTATCCGCACGGGGAACTTCGCGACGCCCTGCAGCGACTCTAGGTCGCCGAGGGCGGGGTGCGGATCGCCCCCGTGCATGAGCTGCGCCTCGAAGTGGCCGATGAGCTCATTGACCTGATCGATCTTCATGCCTCGGATCTGCGCTGTCATCATCGAGGTGCTCGACTGACTGATCGAGCATCCCTGGCCGCTGAAGGCGACATCCGTGACCTCGTCGTCCACGACCTCGAGATGGAGGGTGACCTCGTCTCCGCAGACGGGATTCACGCCCTCGGCCTGGTGCGTGGGCGCAGCCAGCTCGCCCGCGTTTCGCGGGCGGCGATAGTGATCGAGGATCACTTCGCGGAACAGCTCTTCAAACTGCGGTTCGGCTATCGACACGACCGAATACTCGCTTTGCCTGTGCGAGCGCGTCGACGAGAACGTCGACCTCACGCTCTTCGTTGTAGATGTAGAAACTGGCGCGGTTCGTCGCGGGCACGTCCAGACGCCGCATGAGCAGCTGCGCACAGTGATGGCCCGCCCGAATCGCAACTCCCCGTGAGTCCACGATCGTGCTCACGTCGTGTGGGTGCACATCCTCCAGCGTGAAGCTGACCGCACCGCCGCGCCGTTCGACGTCGCTGGGACCGTGGACGGTGATCCCGCCTGCCCGGCCGAGGGCGTCGAGGGCGTAGGCGGTGATGCGTTTCTCGTGCTCACGCACCACGTCCATGCCGAGATCGCGCAGGTAATCGAGGGCCGCGCCGAAGGCGATGACGTCGGCGATGTTGGGCGTGCCCGCCTCGAACTTGTGGGGGCCCTCGGCCCAGGTCGAGCCCTCGGGCCTGACGATCGAGATCATCTCGCCGCCGCCCAGGAAGGGCTCCATCTCAGCGAGCAGGCCGGGCCGCGCCCAGAGCACGCCCACCCCGGTGGGACCGAGCATCTTGTGCGCGGAGAAGGCAAAGAGGTCGCAGCCCAGCGCTTCGACGTCGAGCGGCAGGTGAGGCGCGCTCTGCGCGCCGTCCAGGAGCATGAGCGCGCCGACGGCGTGCGCCATCTCCGCGATCTCGGTGACCGGGTTGATGGTCCCCAGCACGTTCGACATGTGCACGATGCTCACGACCTTCGTGCGGGGGCCGATGAGGTCGCGGAGCGCGTCGAGGTCGAGTTCGCCCTGTTCGTCGATGTCCGCGTAGCGCAGGACGGCACCGGTGCGCGCGGCAAGGAGCTGCCAAGGGACGATGTTCGAGTGGTGCTCCATCAGCGAAAGCACAATCTCGTCGCCTTCGCTCAGGTTCGCATCGCCCCAGGCCCGTGCGACGAGGTTGATCGACTCTGTTGTGTTCCGGGTGAAGACGATGTCCTGGTCGTTCGTTGCCCCGATGTGGCGGGCGGTCTTCGCGCGAACGGCCTCGTAGTCGTTCGTCGCGCGTACGGCGAGCGTGTGGATGCCACGGTGGATGTTCGCGTTCGTCGTCTCGTAGTAGTGCACGAGCGCGTCGATCACGGCCCGTGGCTTCTGCGTCGTGGCGGCGTTGTCGAGGTAGACCAGCGGATGGCCGTTCACCTCCTGCCGGAGGATGGGGAAGTCGTCCCGAATCCGCGCGGGATCGAATGCGCTCACGCGCCCGCTCCCAGCGCCCTCAGTTTCGCCTCGACCAAAGCGGTCAGCTCCTCGCGAAGCGCGTCTTCCGGCTTCGTGCGGTCCAAGACCTCGCCGAGGAAGCCCCGCACGAGCAGCCCCATCGCGCCTTCGCGCGTAAGCCCCCGGGACTGGATGTAGAACAGCTCCTCATCGTTGACCGGACCGGCGGTGGCGCCATGGCTCACCCGGGTCACGTCGTTCGTGAGGATCTCGAGGACGGGGTCGCTGTCGGCTTTGGCGGCGCGGCTCAGGAGGAGGTTGCGGTTCTCCTGGTTCGCGTCCGAGCGCCGCGCCTCCAGCCCCACGCGCGTGAGCCCGTAGTACACCGCCCGCGAGCGACCCCCAAGCGCCGATTTGAACAGCAGATCGCTGCGTGTGTCAGCCGCGACATGGTCCTGGAGCGTGTAGAAGTCGAGGTGCTCCTCGCCACCGCCCACGGCCAAGCCGTAGAGCTCGCTGCTCGAACCGCGTCCCTCCAGCGAAGACGTCACGTGGCTCTTCACCACGCGGCCTCCGGTGGCGAGGCTCAGGCTCACGAGAGCTGCGTCCCCCTCCGTGATCGTGCGTTGCTCGGCGAAGACGCGCGTCTGCGCGCCCCAGCGATGGAGCGTTGTGTAGTGCACGATCGAACCGGGGCCCGGCAGGATCTCGACGACCGGTAGCACCACCATCTCTATGTCGCTGGAGCGGTGCTCCTCGATCACGGTCAGGCGGCTATTGGGGCCGGTCACGATCAGCGTATGTGGTGTGGTTAGGCTGCCGGCGGTGTCGAACCCCCGAGTGATGCGCACTGGCGCGGTCAGCTCCGCGTTCGCGTCCGCCCGCACCACGATCCCTCCCTGAAGGAAGGCGTAGTGCAGGGCCGCCAGGCGCCCGCTGTCGGCGGCGATGGCACTCCCGAGGCCGGCAAGCGCGTCCTCGTCAGCTCCAGCGAACTCCGTAAGCGTGAGGCCATCGATAGCGGAGTTGCAGCCTAGAGTGACGCCGTTGCGCTGCACGAGCGTCCCCGGCTCCGCAGGAAGGTCATCCCCATCTCGCCCGGCGAGCCCGCTGGGCGGTGCGAAACGCTCGATGTTCAGGCTCGCCGCCTGAACATACTTCCAGGGGCGATCAACGGACGGTGAGGGCATCGCCAGTCTGCCCATCGCCTCCGCCCCCTGCGCGCGCAGGGCCGCGACGATCGCGCCGTCAGCCAGCTCTTCGCCGAGAGCGCGGCTGGTCTGCGCGGTCAACGCGGGCACAGCGGTCGATGCGCTAGGCGCGGAGGTCATTCAGTCCGTTCTCCTTGGCGCGCCGCGTGCGGCGGATGCCGTCTCCGACTCCGGGAACGCCGCGCTCCGTAGCGGTCGGCCTAGCCGATCGCACCTTCCATCTGCAGTTCGATGAGCCGGTTCAGCTCGACGGCGTACTCCATCGGCAGCTCTTTCACGATCGGCTCGACGAAGCCGTTGACGATCATCTTGGCGGCCGCGTCCTCGCTCAGGCCGCGGCTCTGGAGGTAGAACAGCTGCTCTTCGCTCAGCTTCGAGACGTAGGCCTCATGCTCGATCGAGACGTCGGGCGCATCCACTTCCATTGTCGGGTAGGTGTCCGAGCGCGACTCCTCGTCGAGGAGGAGTGCGTCGCAGCGCACGCTCGAGCGGACGTCGTCACAGCCCTCGTAGACCTTCAGGAGGCCGCGGTAGCTCGTGCGGCCCCCCTCCTTGCTGAGGGACTTCGAGACGATGCGCGAAGTCGTGTGCGGGGCCATGTGCACGATCTTGCCGCCCGCATCCTGGTGCTGGCCCTGGCCGGCGAAGGCGAGTGAGAGGATCTCGCCGTGGGCGCCCGGCTCCATGAGGAAGACGCTCGGGTACTTCATCGTGAGCTTCGAGCCGAGGTTGCCATCGACCCACTCCATGACCGCGTCCTCGTAGGCGGCGGCGCGCTTCGTCACGAGGTTGTAGACGTTGTTCGACCAGTTCTGGATGGTCGTGTACCGGACGCGCGCGCCCTTCTTCACGATGATCTCGACGACGGCGCTGTGGAGCGAGTCGCTGCTGTAGGTCGGGGCGGTGCAGCCCTCGACGTAATGAACCTCGCTGCCCTCGTCCGCGATGATCAGCGTGCGCTCGAACTGGCCCATGTTCTCGGTGTTGATGCGGAAGTAGGCCTGCAGCGGCACGTCGACCTTCACGCCCGGCGGCACGTAGATGAACGAGCCCCCGGACCAGGCGGCGCTGTTCAGGGCCGCGTACTTGTTGTCCCCCGGCGGGATGAGCTTGCCGAAGTGCTCCTTGACGACGTCTTCGTGCTCGGCGAGGGCCTGGTCCATTCCAACGAAGATGACGCCGAGCTTCTCGAGGTCCTCGCGGATGTTGTGGTAGACGACCTCCGAGTCGTATTGGGCGCCGACGCCGGCGAGGAACTTCTTCTCGGCCTCGGGGATGCCGAGCTTGTCGAACGTGTTGCGAATGTAATCCGGCACGTCGTCCCAAGAGCGCTCATCGCGGTCCGTGGCACGCACGAAGTAGTGGATGTTGTCGAAGTCGATCGTTTCGAGGAGATCGGTGCCCCAGGGCGGGTTCTCCTTCTCATTGAAGAGATCGAGCGCGCGCAGGCGGAACTCGCGCATCCACTGGGGCTCGTCCTTCATGTCCGAGATCATGTTCACGATCTCGGGCGTGAGGCCCTTTTTCGCCTTGAAGAGGGCCTCTTCTTCATCGAAGAAGCCC
>Ga0310121_10002321_pt1 | contig 18194 bp, 11 predicted proteins | sample CB27_Tmax_986_MG_FD_203504 | JGI IMG/M metagenome (GOLD analysis project Ga0310121, IMG submission 203504) | Marine microbial communities from Western Arctic Ocean, Canada - CB27_Tmax_986 | ecosystem: Environmental > Aquatic > Marine > Oceanic | place: Canada: Western Arctic Ocean | collected...
TGGTTCGACGACCACCGAAGAGGGTCTTGAAGTGCACGCTTGGCTCGACCGACACCAATACGAGAAGTCTCGAAAAATCACCGACGACCAGCTCCAAGAAGTAAGAATCAAACGAAACGAGTTCCACGGTGAGTGGAACTATGAAATACTACCCGCGAAATAAAATTCGACTGAACGGAATTCGGTAACTTATTGTTTTGCAGGCCCTTACGAGCGTCCTCCAATATATTTCTACGGAGGTTCGAAACGAAAGCGTCAAAAGACTTGAGTAACTCCGACGGGTATCGAATTGAATCCAATTCAATCTTGTCCAAAGGTTGATCCATCGCCATATCGTGTCCTCCGTGAAAACCATTGCGCACAATATATGGCCACCAATAATCCAAATTGCCGTGCGCCGCGCCTTTACCGAACGAATACGAAAAAAAAGGGGCCGGCGACGACAAACAGATTGTCACCATACTTTCAAATGCTGCACGATTCCACAGCGTTTGTTATTTGTCGAAGTCGCTATCCGTACCTCCGAAGTTGGTAAGCTAGCTAGTCTTACGTGATTCACCTCTAAACCCCTTCGTTGGCCGGGGCATTGACACGTTCCACGTTGACCTTGGCACTTTGCGCCTTAGCGGCTTTGCGCGCGAATTAGGTCGAATTGTCGCGCCAAGACGCAAAGTAAAGAGTAGAGGATCACCTCGGCTGTTTATCCCTTCGATTTTCAACTACTGGAATTCGGCCTACGCCGAATTAAGACGATCCCTTTCCGTTGACTTCACGCCTAAGTAGATGCCCGCCGAGGTCGCGCGCCGCTCAATGCCGCTGCGGCAAGGCATTCGTGCAGAATGATACCTCCGCCAGTTCGAGGCCTGCTCGGCAGGACCGTCTCGGCCGCTTGCTGTCGGCCCGGCACGACCAACCTAAAAACTTGTGGCAAGCCGGACGGTCGGCTACAATCGCTGTCGGCTCCAGCGCTCGTTGATTCGGCCACAAGATTCGGCCCAGCATGGATGCTTCGTCTTTTCTGCACGGCTGCGTAGTTTTACGACGCGAGTTGCTGAACGCTTGCCGTGGATCATGAGGGGATCGATCGTATGAGCGCAATGCACGGGTCAAGACGTTGCCGATCGGGTCGATCCTTGCGTCATGCAGGACAGACACGACGTCCACTCGATCGCCGACTCAGGCTAGAACAACTCGAAGACCGTCGACTGCTGGCCGTCTTTACAGTGGACAACCTCAACGACTCAGGCGCCGGTAGCCTCCGTGACGCGATCGCAATGGCGAACAGTACCGCCGGTGCCGACGAGATTCAGTTCTCGACAACGGGAGTTCTTTCGCTGACATCCTGGTCAATTTTAGATCACCGAGACGTTGACGGTTGCCGGTCCCGGGCAAGATTCACTCACGATTGACGCCCAGCAGCAGTCGCGGATTTTTGATATTACCGCCTCTAGCGGCGACTTTACCATAGCTGGGCTAACAGTTACCGGGGGGAGGACAGTTGCCGACGGTACGCTTGAAGACGGCCCTCGAAAACGTGGTGGAGCCATTCGCTCACTTACCACTGGGGATCTCACGATTGACCAAAGCACAGTCAGTGGAAACAGCACTGCGGGCAGCGCCGCCGAGGGCGGTGGGATTTTCACCATTGGCGCCGTGACACTCAATCAAAGCACGGTCAGCGGAAATAGCACTGCAGGGGGCGATGCAGAAGGCGGTGGGATATTCTCCTTTGGCCACGTAATGCTCTTCCAGAGCCGTGTCACTGGCAATAGTACCACGCAAGGCGGTTCCGAAGGCGGCGGGATTTATACCCATTCCTTTGGCGCCGTGACGCTCAACCAGAGCACGGTCAGCGGAAACCGCATCATGGGCAGCGGCGCCGGTGAGGGCGCTGGGATTTTTTCCGCTGGCAACATCACATTTGCCTATAGCACGGTCACCGACAACCATGCCACGGCAACCGGCGGCGGAATCTGGAATGCCACTGACCCGATTGTTATCACCAATTCAATCGTCGCTGGTAATACGGCCACTGGCGGGATGAATGATATCCGCCCGGGCACAGGATCGCTCGATGTCAACTACAGCCTCATCGGAGACAACGATGGGACTGGACACGATGAGGCACCAGTTGGGTCGCCAGATATGGATGGCAACTTGATTGGCGGCGCCGGCAATCGTGTCATCGATCCGCGCTTGGGCCCCCTGGCCAGTAATGGTGGGCCGACTCAAACCCACGCCCTGTTGGCCGATAGCCCCGCGATCGACGCAGGCGATCCGAACTTCACGCCACCACCCGACTTCGACCAGCGTGGTGATGGATTTGCCAGTGTTTTCGATATTGACATAGGCATTGCGAGGATCGCTATGGGCGCCGTTGAATTGCAAGCCCTGATCGCAACTTGGGACGGCGACGCAGCTGAGGGAACGGTGGGCGACGCGGTTTCTTGGAGCGATGCAAGCAACTGGACCCTATCCGGCCTCGTTGACACGGCGCCGCAACCCGGTCCGTCGGGAAGTGCCATCCATTTCCAAGCGGCATCCACCGTGGGAACTCTCGATTTGGGCAGTGACCGCACCGTTAAGTCGCTCGTGTTTGCAGGCGATTATTCGCTTTCAGGCCACACACTGACGGTGACCAGCGGCATGATTGATGTGCCCGCCGGCGTAACCGTCTCTATCGATTCGGACCTAGCCGGTACCGCTGGTATTACCAAGACCGGCGAAGGAGCGTTGCACATCATGAAGACGGCTCCTGACGTAACGATTGTGGGAGGCACGCTCGTATTGGCCACCACCGGGACCGTCCAGGACTTGACCGTCGGCGGTGGTGCCACCGCCGTGCTCAATGGCGCCGCAACCGCCTCGGTTAATGGCAATTTGATTAACAACGGTACCTTGGTAGTGGGAGGGGACCTGAATGGCTCTGGTTTAGTGGATGCTAGCGATATCGACTTGATGCTGGCCCAGTTGGCACTTAGCCAAGAGTATGATGCTCGATACGATCTCGTTCCTGATGGCGTTGTTGACCAATTGGACGCGGATGACCTGATCATGGCTCGTATCGGTTCCGCGTACGGAGATGCGAATTTGGACGGTGCCGTGGATGGTAGTGACTATAGCCAGTGGAGTTTGCACCGATTTCAAGCCGGAACCCGATGGGAGACCGGTGACTTTAACGGAGACGGGGCGACGGACATTCGTGATTTCAACCTTTGGAATCAAAGCAAGTTTTTTAGTAAGTCAATCGACGATGTTGGATCAGGTGCTTCAGCTCTTCGTGTGCCGCGCGCTGCCGGCACGGCCGTGGACATCGAAACGCGGGTAGCGGATTTCGCCATAGCCGTGGTGATGCGGGAGCGTATGACACGATCCATCGACGTTGGCCAGCGGTCATTTACGCCAAGGTCGGTACCACGGGCGATGGAATCGGCCTCACATGTCGTGAAGACGATCGACATCTGGTTCGCCCGAGGCGCCGATCGCGCCTTTTCGCTGTTGGCAAAGAGGGACGAGTTGGCAATTGGGGACAGCGGCGACAAAGTTGAAACGGGCGAAGAGAGTCCGTTTAACGAACTGGGTAGTTCATAGCCTTCATCTCTCTCTGATGTTTTCGCGGGACCAGGTCGACCGCGGCAAAGATCTCTATCGCGATGGACTACGGTGTCGAGGCGCAGCCGTCAGATATCCAAATCGTCCAACTCATCAATGAGATCGTCCAGCTCGTCTTTGGGTTGGTCGGAGCCAGTAGCCTGTCGTTTGGGAATCCCAATCTCCATACCTACCGCTTCGCGGCCGGCCAGTACCAACTGCTCATCCCGCTCCTGAGCGGCGGTATTCACCGCGTCAGGCGCGCCGAACAACTTGGAAAGATCAATCTTGAGGGAACCGGCCGTTTCACCAGCCGCACCGGCAATGGCTGGCGACTTGTGCTGTGGAAAGACGATTGCGTTTTCCGGGCAGACTCGACTGCAAGCCGGGCAACCCTTGCGACAGTTGTCTGGTTGTTCGACCAAGATCGTGTCAACCTGGTCGACACCATAGACGCCAAACAGACAAAAATCGATGCATTCCATGCAGTTCGTGCAGCGGCTGAAGTCGATTACCGGGTACCAGCGACGCGACGGCTGGTCTTCGATTGGCTGGACGCTCCCCACCGTTGCCATCGCACCTATCGCCGTATCGTTGGTCGGCTTCTCGAACCGTGCGCGCTGCTCGGCACTGGGGTTGCCACCAATCCAATCCCCCAATCCAACCACTTGGGTCGATTCCTCTCGAGCGATCCGCTTGATCTCGTCGACAAACTCGGAGGAATGGTCCGTCGCACGCAGGTCCAGGCAATAGATCCGGCGGCTGGGTATCGGCCGCTCATCGGCCACGCGTAGTTTGTCTTCCGAATCCGAGGTCTCCTCATCTTCGTTGGGCTCGTCTTCGTCGCTGCGCACCAGTACCGTGCCATTTTGGCCCCGGACATCATGGCGATCCAATGTCCAACGCGCGGCTCGATCATACAACCAGGAAACCACGACCATCGGCCCACGAATGCTCTGCATGGCAAGAATGCCCGTGCTGTCCGCATCGAGATCGTAGAGATTCGGCACCACGGTGAGTTCAACACCGTCCTCCATGATCAGCGCAGTCACCAAATCCTCCTCCAAACCACGTTTGGCGGGATGCTCGCCTTGGCCCTGTGATAGCACTACGGATAGTCGTGTCGACATAAGTGTTATCGTAACGTCTAGAATGGCCGTCGAAAAGCCTCAGCAACTTAAACCAAGAAAGCTGGGGCCGAAACCGTTCACGGATTCTTTAGTTTCCGACGTTCTGCCCCGACCACATGGGAGTCGGGAGAGAGTGTTGTGAACTCTTTCGGTGTCTTCACGATGTAAGGTAACCAGGGTTGGCCTTTGGTTGGGGCGTTTTCTTTTCGTTAACGCGCTCTCCCAGACCACTATTTCGCGTATCTTTCTGGTGGCAGGGAGGACATCTCTCCACCCACGAGTTCGCCGACCACCTCTTCATACTCGCGGGCGGTCATACTGTACATCTGTGAAAGATCGGTCTTTTCATCTTTCACGACATGCAGGTAACAATCCACGAACGGTTCGGTCACCCGTGCCTTGGCATCCAACGGAGCGACAATCAGCAGCTGCAGGCCGAACTGCTCGAACAGCTTCAGAGCGTACTCGGCATACCGGTCGTCGATCTTGGAGAACATCTCGTCCACAACGACAAAATGGAATCGACCGGGAGTATTACCAGTTGGATCGAGATCGTATTGGTATGCAATGGCCGCCACGAGAATCGTAAAGGCCAACTTTGCTTTTTCTCCTCCGGACTGCCCAGAGCTGTCTTCGTAGTAACTGCGCGTGGATCCCGTATCCGTTTCGACTTCGCGCGCCGCAAAGTCATACCAGCGGCGGACGTCGATGACCTTGTCGCGCCAGCGCGTATTGTCCCGATCTCCCAATCTGGTAACCAATCGCTCGATGCGAAGAAACCTCGCCTCGTTCGCCTCGTCTTGGTTCTCCAGAGACTCGTCCAGGCACTCGACAAGCGATTGTTGAAAGTCGTGAATCTCTCGGTCGCGGACATCACGTGGCTCCAGCCGCATGTGAGTGCCCGAGTGGTACTCCAGCTGCGCCAACGCCTCATTCAACTGCTCGATCTTACCAACAATCTGCTTACTCTCGCGACGCAGCGCACCGTTGAACAACGCCACTTCCTGGCTGACCTTATCATTCAGACGATCCTTGAATCGCTTTTCATGGCGAGGAAGGTCCTCTTCACGAATCTGGTTGAGCAGCCCCAAGAAACTCTCCAGCGCGTGGACACTTGTGGACAAATCATCCTGTTCCTCTTTAAACTCGCGCAGGTATCGGCCCATCTTCTCGAGCAGTTTTTCGGTGAGTGGCTCGACTGTTTTCCGCAGACGACTTACCTCCAACTGCGTCCGTTTCTTCCACTCCTGCTCGACCTCCAGTAGATTCTCGATCGTTAGTTGGAGGGAGTTCAGCTGGTCCGCGATCGAATCAAACTGTCGGGCCACCAACTCGTAATGCCCCGATCTCCTGGATTTCTCGATTTCGTTTTGAGCATTGGCGACCAGCTGCTTCGCTTGTTGGATCATCGTCGACAAGGACTGCTCCTTCTTGACCTTGTTCTCAAACTGATCTTGCAGTTGCGTTTGCTTCGTTTCGGCTTCGTTCAGCCGCCCGTGCAGGGCATGGACCGTTTGGTTTGAGGACTCCAACTCCTCCTGTTCTTGCTGGAGCGAGGCGATCTCGCTGCGATGTCGTTGGATATCAATCGCATTGAATTCTGGATAATCCTGGGCCGCCGCCGCGGCCAGCTGGCGATTGACCAGTAGCTCCAGCTCTCGTTCGTGTTTTTCAACGCGCTGTTCCGCTGCCTCGACCTGATCCTTGAGGCTCTCGATACTTTCCGCCAAACGCCGTCGCTTGGCCTGATTGTCCCAACCGAGCACATAGTGCCGCGGATTCACCGACCGGGGTCGATCATCTTTTTCGTGATGATCACTGTTGATCTTGATATGTCGGTTTGCTGTCAATGCGAGCCGCGGCACGTCGTTGAACTCTTCGATCGATTCACAGCAGGTAAAGTCAAACCGCCGTCGCAGCTCGCCCCGCACCCAAGGTGCCAACTCGTGCCCGTCGCGAAATCTGAGTTTTCTCAACAACGATTGCCGGTGTTGTCGATCTCCAGCCTCCGCGTTGGGCGCGCCACGTCCGACGCGTAGATAAATCAGACGCTGGCCTTCACCGCGGGCATTCGCCAGCCGCGTGGCTTCCGCATAACCGCGTACGCGACGGTACACCCGTTCGGGGACCAGCAGACTCAGCGCGAAAGAACGCAGTACCATCTCCGCTGACGCTTCCCAGCGGCTTTCGTCAGGATCGACGGAGATAAGCTCCGCGGCAAAAGGCAAATCCGACTCGGCCAATTGCAGGTCGGCACACATATTGGCCCGCAGGGTGGCCAAGTGCCCTGGCAGATTCGTTTTCCGTTGGCTCAATATCTCCAGCTCTTCCCGTTCCGAGCGGAGATTCACTCGCATCCGTCCGCGCTCCGCCAGCGCGTCTTCCAGCTCCTGTTTGATGCGCGCGAGCCGTTTGGTCGCTGTCTTGCCAACCTTTTCGAGCTTCTCACGCATCTCGGCGAATGCGTCGGCGGACGCGATTTCATCGGCCAAACCGCACGCGCGCAGATGCACGTGATAGGTTCGGTGGTCTTTTTGCTTGCCCTCCAGTCGTGTCTCTTCCAATTTGATCAGCCCCGGCAGCTCCCGCAGCCGCTGGCCGCTCGCTTCGTCAATCTCGTTCCTGATCTGACGAATCCGATCCGCCACCTCTTTCAATTCGTCCTTGATCCGTTGCTTGCTCCCCATCGTATGGGCCAACTCGTCTTCCAAACGGTCTACTTCAGGTTGATAGAGCCGCGGAGTCTGCTCGCGGAAGAAAGTGTCGGCAGCCTCCAGCTGCAGTTCAGCGGACGTCAGATCCCAGACCCGTTCTTGGTATCGTTTTCCATGCTTCTCGACAGGAATCAACAGTTCCTCCGCGCGGCGGACCCGAACCAACTCTCGGTGGGCCGTGCTGAGCTCTTCAAAGTGGGTCAAAAGACGTTGGACTTTGTCTCGCCAATCATGAGCCTCCAGCATATGTCGCCGTATGAACTCGTTCAGGCTCTGGATGTCCTTCACCGCCACCGTCTGGTTGAACATGTCCATAGCCTTGCCTCGCACCTGGGTGCGGCGCGCAAACCATTCCTGGTACTGGACGAACTTCTTGGTCACATGATAGCCCAACTCTTGCATGTGAGCGCGAATCGAGTCGGAACCGTGAACCGCCGCCAGGTCGTTCTTGAGATCGCGGGCCTCGTCCGACAGAGCAAAGATTTTTTCCGTCGAACCGTCCGGGCCGAGGTAGAGGACCTGGCAGATCGTAAAGGATCGGTCCAGCTGCTCGTCGGTGAACACCGCCAAGAGCGCTGTCAATTGCTTACCCTGGGAACGCAGGTATTTCGTGACCGCCGTGTCATTGTCGTCGCTACCCCGACCGTAGGCACCTCGGATGTAGCTTCTTTCGTCGCGCTCAGTCTTCTTGGATCCGGCTGCCACGTTGTAGTTGCGGATGGTCGATGGGACCAGCAAGGTTAGCAAGGCGTCTACCACCGTCGACTTGCCTGAGCCGTTTTGACCGACCAGCAACGAGGTGCGACCTGACGGCTCGAAACGATAGATCGTCCCATCCGTGCTGTCGAAGGTTCCCCAGTTATAGACCTCCAACCTATGGAGGCGGTATCCGGGCCGCGCGGGGCTGGTGTCAAAAAGCGTTTCCATCACGTCGACTTGGCCTCTTCTATTGATTCCCGTAGCGAGTCACGCAAGGTCTCCAGATGACTGAGCGGCAATCGCGCTTTTAATAACAGACGAATCTCCCAGACCTCGGGGCTCTCCTGGAAACGACGCACGAACTTCAGGTCTTCCAGTCGCTTCAAAACCGTGCCCATCTTCTTACGTAGTTTGACTTCGTCCTCGGCCGCTGGGAAAAACGATTTCCAGATGGCGAACAACATGTCCGCGTCAATGACGCATCGCTCGTTTTCGAGATCCTCATCCTCGAATCGACGATACTCGTCTCGCAACACCACGCAGAGGAGAGTGGCGTCGAAGGAGAGGGGTGTACGACGGAACAATCGGGGCAGCCGATCATAGCCGTGACTGCGTTGGTCATCCTCGATCTGGCGCAGGTAAGCCATTTCATCGCCGTGGTCCACGATCAAGACCAGTCCAATTCGAGCGAAATAGTCAGTCAACTCGGACTCGTTGGCCAGCAGCGCATCCCATGCCGATTGGTCGTCCGCGTACAACACGCCTTGAAGCAATCGCACGGCCGCGATGCCCATTTCACGAAACTCAGGTAAGTCTTGGTCAGTGGTTGTCACAACATCTGAACCTCCTAATGGCCATTCGGATTCGCTGGGGCTCCGCGTTCTTCAACTGAAGCAGTCCCCCTCTGAGCTGTGGCAGTATCCCCTCTAACCGTGGCGGCGTCCCCTTTAGCCTTGGTAGTATCCCCCCGATCTGTGGCACTAGCTTTATCGGCGGCAGCCTCGCGTCGGCTGGCGGCGACGCGAAGTCGTCGTGAAAGGTAGGTGACGCGAGGCACCTCGTACGCCTGGAATTGATCGTGGTCGGGTGTCCACGACAAATCGTCGTCGAAGGTGGCAGGTAACAGGACCGTCTCGGTCAGGTTCGGGTCCACCTCGTGACCATCGTCATGGGCGATTTGCACATAGCCCAATACCTCGATCGCCCCGCTCTTGGGCGGATGCTCGGCCAGTAGCTCGACAAGCGGCACCCGGTCACGCTCTCGAAGTTTCGCCGTCACGGTGCGCCGCATGCCACTCCAATCCAATCGCTGCATGGCAGCCAGGTTCCGAAACGCCTGCAATCGATTGTCTTCGTCGGGGGTTCCATTGTTCAATTCGGGCATTTCAAACTGGGCCGGCGCACGCCAAAACGAACGCTCAAAGGGACAACTCAGACCCAATTCGGTCTCCACTTCCAAGCCGAAACGATCCGTCGTTGGGTGTTCAGCGAGCTCGACTCCCGCGGCGCGAATGTCACGCAAGACTTCCGCCAATCGCTGTCGTCCAGCGGCAGTGCGTCGGTCCAGTAGACGGCGCAGCGTTGTACTCAATCGCCGCGTGGTGCGGAGCACTTTCTCGGCTTCGTCCGAAAGGCTTCCCATCATACTCCGAATGCGCTGCATTCCGTCCAACTGTTCTGCCAGCTCTTCAATTTCGTCCAATCGAGATACGATCCCCTCCAACTCCCGCTGCTTGGTTGGCGACAACACCAATCGCACGAACTCGTAGAAGCTGACACCTTGGTCTTCGGTTTTGAGAGTGTCTTCGGCATCCAGTGCAAATCCAAGAATCTCGCCCCGCGATCCGTCCGACTCCGCATTCCGCTTCTGGACGTCACGCGTGATGGACTTGAAAGAATCCTCCACCGCTCGAAAGTCGCCCTGGAGCTTGCCGAGATCGGACAGCGCATCGGCAAAACGCTCGCGAATGGCGGTTGGACTGTAGGTTGCCACGTCTCCGCCGGACTCGATCAAGGCAATCTCCGCTGCCAGCCGATCGCGCTCGGCTTTCAAATGCTCGAGCCGTCGCTGCGGGTCCGCGGAACCGCGAATCACCAGATCCGAGAGGGTTTCCATGATTCGGTTGAGCCGCGACTCGGTGCCAACGAAACCCAAGCTCCGATCCAATATCTCGCTGAGAAACTTCAATACGTCTTCGCTGGGCGGTGAAAGCTCGTAAAGTGCCTCGGTGTGCTCGGCATCCAAGAATCGTCGCAACCAACGTGAATCCCCAGAACACCAGACCGTGAGGTAGCTTTCCGGCTGGTCACGCAGCCCTTCGGATCCCATGTCACGCAGCTCTTGTTGGAATCCTCCCAGGCGGGCGACCAATTCCGAGTGGGGCAGGGCAATCAGCCCGGAATCCTTGAATGTTTGCTGGAGGAAACAGACGACCGGCGCAGCGTTCGGCGAACGCAGCAATCTGGCTGCGGGGCTCGTGCTAAAAAAGGCTTCGAGTCGCTCAAGCTTCATTCGGGAGGACAACGTTTCTTGGCTGGATCATCTGTAATTATGTCAATCGTGCATCTTATGAAATCAGCCACGCGCTGTGGCATGTCAATACGTAAAATCGCGGAAATAGTTGCCGAGCTTTGCAAAATGGCGCGGACTGGAAAAACTTTTCCGCCGACGGTGGGCGCCATCCCTCCCAGCCAATGGCTCCTTGCCAGGGCTCCTTCCAACGGTGAACCCCGCCAAATGAGTTGTATCAATGGTTCGCACTCTCGCGCCGCTTGAAAAGGCCTTGGTTGAGAAATTCCGTGACGGGAACGAACGCTTAGGTTCTAATGGACGTTGACCGATCACGAGGATCCCCCCGGATACTACGTTTACCTTGCCACGATGGTTCCCCATCGCGACGGTTGCCCGGCCATCCGGGCGACCTGCTTACGAAGCACGTGTCTTGACGTTCAGTAATGAGACTTAAAGACCACCCATGACGAATTCGCGTCACGCTAGCATCACTAGTTGCCTTCAGTGTCCGTGGTGGAATCTAAAGTCATTTGGGCCCGACGGGTTTTTGTCGGTCGCCCTTGCTTGGACACTCTTGATCACCGCGAACACGTCCTTGGCCATCAGCATTGGCCACGATGAGTCTCCCTCCCTCTATTTTGACTTGGCAAGCCAGTTTCCGGCGGTCGGTCGCATCGATGACGATGGCTTTGCCCTTTGCACCGGCACGTTAGTCGACCCGACGCGAGTATTGACGGCGGCCCACTGCGTGGATGGTGTCACTGGAGCTGAAGATAATGTTCCCGACTTGCCGTTGAACACGACCACTTTTCTCCTGGGAGACGATGTCGCCAATCCGACTCACATGCGCGGAATTTCCGCGATTTCCGTGCAAACATGGGATGCAACGGCGTCGCTGGACATCGCCCTATTGACGTTATCGAGTCCGATCTCGGATGTAATGCCGATCGCCTTGTCTACGCTCAACCCGGTCGGGATGGTTGGGACATTCGTCGGTTTTGGTGAGCAGGGGACTGGATTGTCCTTCCCGGGCCCCGACGACGATCTTAAGCGGGCCGCCCAGAACGTGGTCGACAAGTTCCTGACGTCGGAAGACTTAGTAGAAACGGACTTTGATCACCCTGACCGTTCGACCAGTACCTACGGATCGGCGACTCCGCTACCGTTGGAAGGGACGACTGGTGCAGGCGACAGTGGTGGCCCGTTATTCGTCGATTTTGGCGCGGGAACTCGGCTCGTGGGGGTGTTGAACGGCGGTTTTAACCCGATCGGTGACGACTCGGAGTACGGCGACCAATCGGCCTGGGTCTCAATCACGTTGGCGACGAACCAGGCGTTTCTGAGCGGACAGGGGCTGTCGTTGGTCGAACCGGTCACTCCGGGCGACTTTGACGGACTTAATGGGGTGGAAACCCAGGACCTTAAACTGGTCCTCTTCAACTGGGATGCCGACGGTGCCTCGCTACCTTCCGCTTGGGTCAACGATCGGCCCCCAAACGGGACTGCGGTCGGCGTCGATCAATTGAATCTGGTGCTATTCAACTGGGCCAGCGGCACTTCGGCGTTGGCCACGGTTCCTGAACCGAGCGCATGGGTGCTGGCACTGACCTCATTCTTATTAATGAGAGTGACTTGTCACCGACAGCCATTGGTGACGAATCACTCGACGGGCGTCGGACTGGTTAATGAATCACGGACGGGTCAGCCATCTCGCGTCGCACCAGCAAGAGCACGCGCATACGATCAAGAGCGTCCCTAGGCCGACCATGGTCACGGAATCAGGTTCCGGGATGTTGTAGTCTGGCGCGCTTCCTGGGGTTCCTGGGCCAGCGATCATGCCGAAATGAGATTGCCACAGCGCGAAATCGCCCTGGTCAATCGTACCGTTGACATTTCCATCCGCGTTGGTCCCGGGTGATACGGTCGCGCCGAGCAAATTGCGCCATACATCATAATCCGCGGAATCGACCCGCCCATCTCCGTCGTAGTCGCCAGTGACTCGAGCTTCGATGATGTCCAACACTTGATCGACGGCGACGTCTTGGACGATCTGAACGATGCCGCTGGGCCAATACACCGTAATCTCGTCGATGACACTGGCGTCACCCAAGCCAAACTCACCCCACCGTTGTTCTCGTAGAAAGCATTCGGTGTCAGTGCGGCCCCGGGCCAAGTTGTCCAATATAGATCCGCGTCCAGATCGTTGTCATAGTCGAGCGAAATGACTCCCATACCAAAGCCAATCTCAGTGATTCCGGAGGAGGCCGTCGCGTCGGTGAAGGTGCCGTCGCCTTGGTTAAGAAATAGCACGTTCGGGTCGAATGACCGGTTGCCAGTAAAAAAGTCGATCCGTCCATCCTTGTTAACGTCGGTAGCGACGACGCCGACTCCTTGCCCTCCAACACCCGCAATTCCCGACGTCGCTGCCCGTTCTTCGAAGACCAGTCCACCTTGGTTGTGATAGAGCAGGTCGTCGCCAATCGCATTGACGTAGATGTCCAGCAGCCCATCCTGGTCGTAATCAATCCATGACATACCACGACTGCTGCGTTCGATGGTCGTGCCGGCTGAGGTGGTTACGTCGGTGAACTGATACTCGCCTTCCGGTCCCGCTGGCCCGTCGTTACGGTAGAACACGTCCGGCCCGACACCAAAATTCACGACGTAGAGGTCCAAATCGCCGTCGTTGTCCGCATCGCCGAATGCGGTGCCCACGCTAAACAGTGCGTTGCCTACACCAGCTGTGGCAGTCACATCGGTGAAATCGCCGCCCCCATCGTTACGAAATAGGTTGTTTGCAGTGTTGTTGGTCAGATACAGATCTGGATCGCCGTCGTTATCATAGTCGCCCCAAGTCACTGATTCGGTCAGCTTGCTACTGACGCCAACGCCGGCGGCAGCGGTGATATCCGTAAACACGAGACCAGCAGCTTGACAACGGGTCCATGAACTCACCACGAAGACGACGATCAAGCACGCGCCCATGAACTGAAGTCCGCGGCAAACGCGGGCGTCAAGCCGACTCGGCATTGAGCAATATGTGAACATTCGATGCCTTTCACTACCCGAAGACCCCGCCCCTACCAACGGAATGCTCTCTCGTGCCATTCGCCATCGCCTTCTATTTACGCCACTGTCTGCCTTAGGAATTGGTAAGAGAAAGCTTGTACGTTTTGTTGAACTCCGAAGCACGAATATCGAAATCCGAAACAAATACGAATCACCCAAATTCAAATGTTCCAAACGTCGAGAGCACGGAAAATACTGGAATATTACGGGGTTTTGAACAGCCAGTTTTGAATTTGTGGCGGATTTCGATATTCGGATTTCGAGACTTCACCCCGTTGAAACGGACAAGTTATTTCTTAACACCGCCTTAATTGGGTCGACTTGAGGGCCGCGGAACCGTATCCGTTCAATTCATTCGAGATTCAACGTGTGTTCCCAGTCCTGATCTTACTCTTAATCTTAATCTTAATCGTGATCGTGATCCTCGTTCGGTCACTCATTTTACACAACGCCAGAACGGTTGGGCCGCAACAGCCGAAGGATCCGTCGAAATATCACACGGGGACACAAAGCAAGGCGGTTGGGAGCTATACGTCAGATAAAGATCGAGATTAGGACTAAGATTTCCATTCGAAAAAACATACCCTCGACGCGGAAACGAACGTCCTGCCACCGGGGGGGCTGATGAAAACCTCATACCCCGTAGAGTCTTATTGTAGCGCGATAGCATTGAAATATGAGAAATGAGTACTGTAAAATGCAGAATCATTCCTGGAAAATTTGCATTTTTCAATTCTCATTTTGCATTTTCCAATTCCCCTGCAGAGCAACAAACACGAAGCACACCCTTTGCTCTAAATAGTCCATATTCCGGCCTTTTCATCAGGCCAGCCACCGGGGGGTGGCTCCTCGGTTCGTTCGTTGTGGCGGCAACGCAAATCACAGCCGTGGTTTGATTATCGCTTGCATACCAGCTCGGACTGGTGGATAATCTCCCCCTACCTTCAGCCCCGTGTCGCCCACATGGGCCAATCACTTACCCAGAGATATCCCGTCAAGTAATGGGGAAGTCAGCCACCAGCGTCGCGGATGCCCCGCCTGATATCGCGTCGACAATGGAACCGTTGGCGGGCGTTCGCGGAGCCCAGCGGCCTCTTTTTAACCGCGACTTCGCGATCGCTTTCCTGGCACATCTAACATTCGTATACGCCAACATGCTTCTCACACACTACGCGCGGTGGGTGGAGTTCATCGGTGGCAGCGTGAGAGATGTCGGCTGGGTCCTGGGCGTGGGGGGCTGTGTCGCATTGATACTCCGACCATTCGCTGGGCCCTACATCGACCGCCTGGGAGCACATCGGATTTGGTTTGTGGGATTGTTGATGTTTGGATTCACGCTCTTCGCCAGCATCTCGATCACGTCGTTGGGTCCGTACGTCTATCTTCTACGGGTCTTGATGCTGGTGGGCCAAGGGTTGATCTTCACGGCCTCATTGACCTACATATCTCAATCGGCACCGGCTCACCGTCAGACTGAAGCTATTGCTATTTTCGGTGCGGCTGGATTCATCGGTATGTGTACCGCTCCATATCTTGGAGATGTCCTATTGGGGACCGGCGACCGCGGCAAGGAAGATTTCGACCGTCTTTTCGTGACCGCCGCGGTGCTGTTGTGCGTGGGTATCGCTTTGTTGACCTGCCTGCGATCGTTTCGGAAAGGCACTGCCACAACGCGCCTCGGTTTGCGAGGTTTTGTCCAGACGGTACGGCGCCATTGGCCCGGTTCGGTGTTGGCCGCGTCTTTGGTGTACTGCATGGTCTTGCAGGTTCCATTTGCGTTTTTGGCCAGTTACGTGGACGCGGAGGGCATTCGCGGATCGTCCGTATCGGGAGTGGGCATATTCTTTCTGGCTTACGGAGGATTGGGATTGATTGTCCGTCTCTTTACGTGCCGCGTTCCGGACCGATTCGGGCGACGAAGAGTGCTCGTTGTCGGGCTGATGTTAGTCAGCCTGGGAATGTTCAGCTTCTTCTTAGTGGATTCCGCCCGACTATGGACGGTGTTGATCCCTGGTCTCATATGTGGCAGCGGGCATGCATTGCTATTTCCCACGACCACGTCGCTGACTTTGGCGTCTTTTCCGCTGGAGTCGCGCGGAGTTGGTGCGACGTTGTCGCTCATGGTCTTCGACTCGGGCGTCATGTTGGCGGCACCTCTGTTCGGTTTTGTGGCTGACTCATTCGGCTTTGCCACGCTTTTTGGCTTGGCGGGTACCATGGCACTCGCCGTCACGGTGTATTTTGGTTTGGTCAATCGCGATATGTGGTCGTCAAGATCTGGAGAGGCAGGTGGACCGCTGTCTCCGGCGCCAGAGCTACGTTGAGCGGACCAGGAACGTCATCCGACCTGCTTTACTGACGATCGGCCAGCTCGTATGATGGCCACAAACCTTTTGGTGATATGCCGGAGTCTATTTCTCAAACCGTATTCGGAAGGTACAGTCTCATGCGACGATATTTCTCAGTGGCGATCATAGCACTCGTAATCGGAACGGTTGTCCGCGCTGGTGGCAAGTCAGCCTCGGCGGCGGATGAATATGACTATGATACGGTTCATTCCTCGGTCAGCTTCAAGGCACGGCATCTCGACATCAGTTGGATTCATGGTCGGTTTAATGAGGTCGAAGGAAAGTTTTCGCTCGACCGGGACGACCCCTCCAAGTCGACGTTTGAGTTGACGATCAAAACAGACAGCGTCGATACGGCCAATGAAGCCCGCGACGAACATCTGCGGCAACCCGACTATTTCGATACGAAACAGTTCCCCACGATCGAATTCACGAGCACGAAGACGAACGCCGTCGAGGGCGGATACGAAGTGACGGGCGACTTCACGATGCACGGCACGACCAATACGATCACCCTTATCTTGAAGGGAGGCAAGGAACATGACTTCAAAGGGACCAAACGTGTCGCGTTCTCGACTGAGCTTTCACTCAAACGCAGCGACTTCGGCTTCGACGAGACGACTATTGGACCGATCGGGGACGAGGCTCTGATCATCATTGATTGTGAAGGTGTGCGAAAATAGCTAATGACCGAGCCGCTGTTGAATCCAAAGGCGATGGCGGAGGTGCGACGTCCCGCCAGCAGGTCACGGCTGAATTCGGCGTTTGTCCTGGGAATCGGCCTCGGCCTCGCGGTCGGCTACCACGGGTTGTCTTTCCGATGGGTTTGGCCCCCGATGAACGGGCTCGACCGCTTTCTAACGATCGCCGTTCCGGCGGCCCTCACGATCGAACTGGTAGCGGGATTGCAGCGTGTGCCGCGTTGGGCCGTGTGGCTGTTGCGAATGAGTCTGGCGGCGACGATCCCAAGAATCCTGCTGCACGGTTCGGTCTACTTGATGAGTGGCTCCGGCGGTGACTGGACGCCGTGGCAAACCGCGACGGCACTGGCGATATGCGGCGCTTTGTTAGCAGGCTTGTGGGGTCTGCTCTCATGGTTGTCCCAGCGCTGCCCGGGAGCCTCGATCCGTTTGGCTCTGTGCTTGGCGATCCAGTGTGCTGGCCTGACCGTGATGATGGCGGGTTACATTAAAGGGGGCTGCGCGGCTTTCCCGTTGGTCGCGACACTCCTGGCAACGACCGTCGGGGCCAAGCTAATCGCGAAACGGACCGGCACGCAGGCGGACTTTGGCGCGTCGGCCGGGCTGGCCATGGGAGTGGTCGGTTTGTTCGGCGTGTTGTTCATTGGTCGGTTTTTCGGCCGGCTCTCGACCAGCTGTGCGCTGGCGATGTTGCTCGCTCCTCTCTTGTGCTGGGTGACGGAGATACCGCCATTACGGCACCGGAAGCCATGGCTTGTGGGGTCGATCCGGTTGGTGTTCGTGGCGATTCCGCTGGTCGTGGTGCTGACCTTGGCGAAGCGTGATTTTGACCGGGACATGGCTCCGTTGCTGGGAAAGTTACAGGAATCCGCAATTCGTCGTCATGTCGAAGGTTGAACTAAGGTGGCGATGCCGTGGATTTCGGCTGCATTGCACACCTGGCGTTCCAACGGAGATCCCGGCGTTCCATCATGGAGTGCACGCTCGCATTCGATCGAACGACGTTGGACCCAATCGAACGATGATCATTTGATCACGACACCGACTGGACCGAACCATCGCGGCCCTGCAATGGCAATACCTGGTAGCCATTGCTCCTCATGGTCAGGAGGCTATCCTCGCCTCGGGCATTGAAAAAATCGGAGCTTCGCCATGAAATGCTCCTCTGGCACCGTGTTACCGGTCTTCAAGGTTGGGGCGTGATTAAGGCTCGTTGCCCGGTTCACAATGGGCAGCTCGCGAGCTACTATGAAGGGCCTTGATCATAACTCGGACAAATGCTGACATAGATTGCAATGCCACGTTAACAAGCGGGTAAGGGAGTGGCGTATGCCACTCCCTCCCCGTTATCGCAATGAGGTTAATTCCTCATATTTACCAGGGTGCGGCTTTCCCGCTCTGGGCGGTCCCGCGTAAATCGCCCCGTTGAT